>WNFC01029028.1_pt1 | contig 24378 bp, 22 predicted proteins | sample 5400541 | NCBI WGS metagenome assembly WNFC01 (sample SAMN13153342, study PRJNA577476) | soil metagenome | isolation source: 120 cm saprolite under Douglas fir tree site 2 hole 2 replicate 1 | place: USA:California | collected 2015-04-18
AAAAATTTTCCGGAGGTCCAGTCATGCTAGTTATTCCCGGTTTCGCAGGGAAGGACACGTGCGACGGCATCACTCGGCGTGAGTTGCTCCGAGTCGGTGGGTCGGCGGTGTTCGGCTTCAGCTTGGCCAACCTCTTCAGCTGGCAAAAGGCGACCGCCAAGCAGAACTACACCGGCGGCCCCGGATTCGGTAAAGCCAAGAGCGTGATCCTGGTCTACCTCCAAGGCGGACCGAGCCATCTTGACCTCTGGGACCCTAAAGACAATGTGCCCGACAACGTCCGTAGCGTCTTTAAGGCGATCGACACCAAGCTGCCCGGCATCAAAGTCACCGAAGTCATGCCCAAGTTCGCCCAGGTTTTGGACAAGCTGACTTTGATCCGCTCCATGAGCTATACGCCGGTCGGGTTGTTCAATCACACCGCCGCCATTTATCAAATGTTGACCGGCTACACCGCTGACAAGGTCAGCCCTTCGGGCCAGTTGGAACCGCCCAGCCCCAAGGATTTCCCCAACGTCGGCAGCAACATCGTTCGCTTGAAGCCGCCGGTGGTGCCGATGCTGCCGTTTGTCATGCTTCCCCGGCCGCTGCAGGAAAGCAACGTGGTCGGCAAGGCAGGGACGGCCGGGTTTCTGGGTCGGGCTTATGACCCGTATTATCTCTACCCGTCGGGCGACGATATGGACATGAACAAGATGGACCATATCCGAGTCGATGATCTAAAGTTACGGGCAGAAGTGTCCTCGATGCGTTTGGAAAAGCGGGCCAAGCTCCGCGATCAAATCACCGCTGGCATGCCGGATTTGGAAAAAGCAACCGCCAAGTACGATCTCGATGAATACTACAGTAAGGCGCTGGGCTTAGTCATTTCGGGCAGGGCGCGCAACGCATTCGATTTGAGCAAAGAAACGCCGGCCATGCGCGAACGTTATGGCAAGAACACCTTCGGTCAAAGCCTGCTCTTGGCTCGTCGATTGATTGAAGCGGGAACGCGGTTCGTCGAGGTGAATTGGCCCAAAGTCGCCAACTCCGACAATCATTCCTTCGACGTTCACGTCGGCCTCACGAATCGTATGAAGAATCAAGCCGGGCCCATGCTGGATGCGGGGCTTTCGGCGTTGATAAGCGATTTGGATGAGCGGGGCTTGCTATCGGAAACGTTGGTCGTGGCCGTGGGTGAGTTTGGCCGCAGCCCGCAGCGCGGCGTCAGCACCTCGGGCAACGACAATAACGACGACGGCCGGGATCACTGGCCCTATTGCTACACCGGCGTCGTGGCCGGCGCCGGCATCAAACGCGGCTTGGTATACGGCAAATCCGACAAGACCGCTTCCGCCCCGATTGAGAAACCCGTTCATCCCCGCGAGCTATTGGCCACCATCTACTACAGTGTCGGCATCGATCCGAGCACGATCATGTACAACCACCTCAATCAGCCGAGAGAATTGGTGCAAGGCGAGCCGGTGCAGGGGATTTTGGGCTAGTTCGAGACCATCGTAACGATATCGGCGGCTCCGGAGGAAATCCGAAGCCGCCGTTCCTGTTTACTGCCGGCTACCAAAGTCCCCTTCCACGGGTAGTACACTAGTCATAGAAGCGTAGTGATCTTGACAGGGTTTTTTTTCGTTACGTGAGTCGTGCTGTAAAAATAGAATAGGTCACCTGAAACATGCTCCAGGGTACCCTGGTCTATATTAGGCCCCACCAATGTTGAACCTTCCCCCAGAGACTCAGCGGTGGTGAGCTCCGCCTTCTTGTCTGAGGTGGCCGTCTTAGTGTCGATTACAGCATTATGCGCCTTCTCTATCCAGACCATGACATCTTCCTGTCCTATTTCACCGATTGTCTTTTTGAGCACGGCCGGCGGCGATTTGAGGAAACTTGCAGAGTCGAGTGCCGCCGCATCGGGATATGCCGCAGACCACCGGCTATCTTTTGCGAATCCCGTGGTAAAACCGACACAGCAAACCCCGATGTACTTATCGCAATAATCCTGAAGCTGTGTCTGAATGTCGGCAGCTTTGGGAGAATCAATGTAAGGCTTAAATTTTCCTTGATGTCCGTAATAGGCAGCCAGCTGAAGAACTCCCCTGATTTCACTCGATGAACCGACGCCGATGTGGATGTAATATATCAACCTTTCCATTCCCGTTGGCAGGGCGACGCCTCCGATCTTTGAAGGCTTCTTGCTATCCCCCCAATGATTGGCCAAGAGAATGTCTTTGGGAGCAAGGTCAATTGTCGATGGAATTTTGGTATTCTGATATCTCTTCACTGTTACTTGGGGTGTCACATCGGACTTTGAATCGACAATGAATCCGTCAAGTGGTATTTCCAAATTCCTTAAGGTATTCAAGTAGTCAACGGGTCTTGGCATGGGAATCCCATTTCTTCCTTCAGAAGTGTTTTGGCCTATTGAATCGAGGGAAAAATGGTGCTGACACCAATTTCTCTTCCTATTGGTTTATCAGGAAATCGTCTCAACAGCGGCACCTAGCGACTTTCGCTGATTGAGCGATTTGGTCAGTGGCGAAACGAAGCTTGGCCCAATGGGAGTCAGATGGTCCGTGTGTGTTCCTGGTGAGTCTCACTTGCTTTTGAGAATGGAAATCAGTTGGTGGAGCGTTTCCGGCGTCTCGCGGTAAATCCGCGGCTTGAGCTTCATGGGGTCGAAACCGGGAGAAGGGCCGGGTAAGGCAACGACATACGCCTCAGCGCCGGTTTTTTTGAGGGGGAGAATGTAGCGGCCCGGACCTTGCCAGCCGTCGTCAAAATCGGAAACCAAGAATTGCGGGCGAGACAAGACAACGGGACGAGTGGTCGTGGCCGCCAAAATCGCCAGCATTCCGATCCAGGCGACAAACAGAGCTGCCGCTAGGATCAAGCGTCCAAGCTGGGGATTTGACTTGCGAATAGGATCCAAGGGAAGACATCCTATCTTCGTTTTATCTTCCGACGGCGACTGGACTCGGTTATCTGGGAATCCAACCTCCGATTCTAGCGGGCGCGAAACGTAAACCACATATAGATTCTCGGAGCTTCGCCATCTATTGAGCCTCCTCCAATTCAATCCGATATCCCTGGACCAAAGCCTGATCTAAATCATACACTTCGTGGAAATCCTGACGGGTATCTTCGTCGGTCTTGCTCATGAGGCTGGCCTGCACGAGATTGAAGACAATCTCGCCGAAATCGTCGGTGCGCTGAATGCCCCACATCTGGAAGACCGTCCGGGCCATGAGGCCGAATTCTCTCAGGGCCAGGTCCCGGATTCCTTCCAGCAGCTCTTTCCCACTGACATGATGCTCCTTTTCCGCTCCGGGTGGTAGATCGGCGGGTGCAATCCGGCCCAAAATCTTCTGGGTGTGATTCAAAGCCTCGTATACGAATTCGTAGGCTTCATAGGCGTAGCGCGGATCCCGCCCAACAACCTCAATTAGCCCGGCATGGTGCATGGTCATGTTCCAAATCCGAAATTCCAAGAACCAAATTCCAAGAACCAACACCGATCTGTGTCTTTTTGGAATTTGGTTCTTGGTTCTTGGAATTTCTTTTAGAGAGGCGTCAGGATTTCATCGGCGGCCACGATGATGCGCCGCCCATCCTCGCATTCCATCAGCACTTTTCGAGCTAGAATTTCTTGTGCCAACACTCGGCCTTGACCTTTCCGGGTGAGGATACGGTCTCCCGGGGCCGGCAGCTGCTTTTGAAATTCTTCGTAAACGTCCTGCTCGAAGCGCAAACAGCATTTCAGCCGGCCACAGCGGCCCGAAATCTTCGACGGATCGAGAGTGGATTTTTGCAGCTTGGCCATGCGCATCGACACGGGGGGCATGGTCGTCATGTGGGTGTTGCAGCAGACCGGTTTGCCGCAGTCGCCATAGTCCGCTAACAGCTTGGCCTCGTCGCGGACGCCGATTTGTCTCATTTCGATTCGGGTCTGAAATTCCCGCGCCAAGTCCTTGACCAACTCCCGAAAATCGACCCGCTTTTCGGACAAGAAATAGAAAACAACGCGCTCGCCACCAAAAAGATGCTCGACATCGACCAGGGCCATTTGCAGTTGGCGCTGCTGAATGAAACGCGAACAGATGTCATATTCCTTTCGTTCCTTCTCTTTAAGACCGTCGGCGGCGGCTCGATCGTCAATAGTAAGCAGTCGAACGATTTGGCCGTGAGTCGGCTCGGTGATCATTTCCAGGGCCTGGGGAGTGGCCGGGCAAAGAACGTCGCCGATTTCCAGACCCCGCTCGGTTCGGGCCAAGACGCGCGAGCCGCGAAGGCAGGCGAACCCTTCCAGGGGCTCAAAATCGCCAAGGAAACGCATCACACCATGTCGCACGATCCAGCGGTCCGGCATAAATGGCTATGACTCCGTTTTGATCGCATCGTGGGTTTACGTTTCACGCCCGCTCCATGTTACGGCTGGACTCATACCGCGAACGCTAAACGTAAACCTAAATTGCGATTACACGCCTGATCCCCCGCCCTAATTTTTACCACTGCTCTAACACTACTCCGCTTCTTGCTCCCCAATGATAGCAAGAGCGGGAGTAAGAGCAATAGGCGACAAAATCCTTGACAAGATTCCGTCTGTCCGTCACCATAGCAGCAGAATCGGAGTATGGCGCTCCAGCGCCTGGCGGCGTGGCACGCTCCTTCCTTCAGGCCATGCCGTTTCCGATGCCTGCCAAGAACTTCAGGTTTATGCTAACGTGGGTTTACGTTTAACGCACGCGCAAAGAAGCCAATCGCATTATCCATCGGACGTGAAACGTAAACCTGCGTTGCGATAAATCCGGACTCACCGGCTCACATGCCGGCCTGCCATTGCCGTAGGGGGGATATTCGTCATGGGCAACCAAAAGCTTTGCGTCCGTTGTTTGCCTTGGTGTGTCATCGCCGTTTGGACTTCGGCGCTTTTCTCATCAACCGGTTTGGCTAAGAATCCAGATTCCAATGCTCCGCAACCGGTTTTGCTTTCGCTAACGGCTTTCCCATCAAAGATAAATCTGGATGGTTCGCGAGTTGAGCAGCGCATGGTCGTCATGGGCGAATTCTCGGACCGGTCTCAAAAAGACCTGACGCGGACCGCGAAATTCAGGTCGACGGCTGCCAAAATCGCGACGATTAACTCAGCCGGGATCGTGCATCCTGCTGCCGAGGGAGATGCTATCATCATTATTGAAGCGGCCGGAAAGAAAGCCCAAGTGCCCGTTCATGTCCAGAACTCTCAGGCGGACGAGCCGGTGAGTTTTGCTCGCGAAGTGATTCCCGTGCTGACGCAGGCCGGCTGCAATCAAGGCGCCTGTCACGGTGGTCAGCACGGCAAGAATGGCTTCAAATTGAGTCTGCGCGGCTTCGATCCGGCATTTGATTATGTTCAAATCGTTCAAAGCGCCGAAGGCCGACGAGTGGTTCTGTCCGATCCTGAACGCAGCGTCCTTCTCCAGAAACCGACCCTAACGATGGAGCATGGGGGCGGTCAGCGTTTCGTCGTCAATTCCCGCCCTTACCTAATTCTCAAATGCTGGCTCGAGGACGGCGCCCCAGGACCGAATTCGCAAGACGCCAAGGTTACCGGCCTGGAAGTTTGGCCGGCCAAGCGAATCATGACCCCCGGAGAACAACAGCAAATCATTGTGCGGGCCAAATGGAGTGATGGGCGATCCGGCGACGTCACGGCCACAACCCAATTCGATTCGCTCAACGACTCCGTCGCCACGGTCACCCCCGACGGCCTGATCACATCCAAGGAACGCGGCGAGACTCATATCATGCTTCGCTTTGGGGGTCAGGTCGCCGTCGTCCGAATGACCAGTCCCTATTCCCGATTGGAGCACTTTCCTGAGATCGCTCACAATAACTTTGTGGATGAGAATCTCATCAGCAAATGGAAAGATCTGGGTCTAACCCCCTCGGCCTTGTGCAGTGATCAGGAGTTCTACCGTCGCATTCACTTGGATGTCATCGGCACCTTGCCGAGTCCGGCCGATATTGGGGCCTTTTTGGCGGATAAGAGTCCAGATAAGCGCAACCGGGCGATAGATCAGGTAATGTCGAGACCGGAGTTCGTCGATTTTTGGACTTTGAAATGGGGCGACTTGTTGCGCATCAACCGAACCCAGCTCAACGAAAAGGGAATGTGGAGCTTTGATAACTGGATTCGCACGGCTTTGCGGGAGAACATGCCCGTCGATGAATTTGTCCGGGACATCATTACGGCCGAGGGCAGCACTTTTACCGATGGACCGGCCAATTTTTATCGCGTGGGCGCGAGTCCGACCGATTGGTCGGAATCGACCTCTCAGCTATTTCTGGGAGTGCGGCTCCAGTGCGCCAAGTGCCACCATCATCCCTGGGAAAAATGGAGCCAGGACGATTACTACGGTATGGCGGCCTTTTTTGTGCGGTTGGGCACCAAGGCCAGCCGCGAGTTTGGGCTCTTTGGTGGCGAACGGGTGACCTACCTGAGGCCGACGGGAGAAATCAACAATCCGCGAACCGGCGCGGTTGTCAAGCCGCATCCGCTGGATGGCCCGGTAATGGAAGATCCGCTGGATCGCCGCCGCAAGCTGGCCGACTGGGTCACGTCGCCGGAAAATCCGCTCTTTGCTCGCAATATCGTCAACCGATTCTGGGGGTACCTGATGGGCCGAGGGTTAGTCGAGCCGATCGACGATCTTCGGGTCACCAACCCGGCCAGCAATCCGGATCTTCTCGATGCCCTCGCGCAAGATTTTGTAAAGGCGAAATTTGACCTGAAACATTTGTTGCGAACGATCATGCGGTCGCGCGCTTATCAGCTCGGCTCATCCGCAACACCCGGCAATCAAGCGGATGTCGCTTGCCGCAGGGAACCCGAGCGATCCAGTTGCCCGATTCCGAGGTGCGCTCCTTTTTGTTGGATGTTTTCGGCCGGCCCGCCCGGAAAGTCAGTTGTGAGTGCGAGCGGAGCGGCCAACCCAACATTGCCCAAGCCCTCCATTTGCTGAATGGAGATTTTCTGAATCGGAAAATAACCTCCTCGACCGGTCGGATCGAAACGCTATTCAAGAAGCAAACGCCGCTGCCGGGAGTGGTGGAAGACCTTTACTTGGCGACCGTGTCGCGGTTTCCCAGCACGAAAGAAATGGATCAGGCCCTTGCTTGGCTGAAGACTGCGCCGTCTCCAAAAGAAGGGGCTCAAGACCTCCTCTGGGTCCTTTTGAATTCCCGCGAGTTTCTCTTCAATCATTGAAGAAGAAATGCACCACAAAGTCACAAAGATGACAAAGCAGAATCAAGCCATGTTCACGATCAAGGCGATTCAGACGGATTCGTTTCCTTTCCTGTTCTTCTTTGTGCCCTTTGTGTCTTTGTGGTTTGCACCTCAGTCGAGGGCTGTCGCGGAAGAGTTGACCTATTGGAAAGACATCCAACCCATTTTGCGGAAGAATTGCACCGTTTGTCACAACGCAAAAAATCTAAAGGAATTCGATGTCTCCGGTGGACTGGCTTTGGACTCCTATGAAGGCGTTCTAAAGGGTAAACAAGGGCGAGTAATTCATGCAATGAACAGCGAAAAAAGTCTGCTCGTGAAAATGATCACTGCGACGGACGAAAGCAAACGCATGCCGCGGGATGCCCCGCCTTTAACGCCCGAAACGATCACTCTCATTCGAAGTTGGATCGATTCCGGCGCGAAGCAGGGAACGGCGATTGCTGGCCCCGCCACACCTTCGGCCGGCGTGGAGGGCTCGACTCCTGCTGCACGGACGCGAAAGTTAGATGTCGTGTTGAACACCAACGCGATTCCTCCCAAGGGTCTCCTTGGAGCGGCCAATCCGGGAAAACTGGAATTGGTGCTCAAAGTCGGGCCGCTGGCGCCCGTGACTGCCGTCGCTTTTAGCCCGAATGGAAAATGGTTGGCGGCCGGCGCTTATGGCCAAATTACACTCTGGGATTTGCAGGCGGCTCGACCAGCAAAGGTTTTGACCAATGTGCTGGGCGCGGTCAACGACGTTCGCTTTAGCCCGGACGGAAAACTCCTGGCCGCAGCGGGTGGGCAACCTTCCGCCAAAGGCGATTTGCGAGTCTATCAGGTTTCCGATTGGAGACTTCTGGCAAATTTGAACGGGCATCAAGACACGGTGTTTTCGGTGGCGTTCTCGCCGGATGGCAAGCACTTGGCTTCGGCCAGCTTCGATAAAACGGTCAAGCTCTGGAATATTACCTCCGGCTCAAACGTCGTTCAGGAACGCGCATTTACTCATCATTCCGACTTCGTTTATTCCATTGCTTTCAGTCCGGACGGCCAATGGCTGGTTTCGGCCAGTAAGGACCGGTCGGTCAAAATGGTGGACCTGGCCACGGGCAAGACCCGATTCACGTTTGGCGGCATGGAGCAAGATGTGCTGGCCGTCGCGGTCAGTCCGGACGGCAAATCAGTGATTTCCGCCGGATTAGAGCCGGGCTTGCATTGGTGGGAAGCCAAGACGGGAAAACGCCTCCGAGTGCAAAATGGCCACGGAATCGCCGTCAACGAGATCTGTTTCAGCAAAGATGGCCGGCAGGTTGTCTCCGCTGGGTCGGACCAAACGATTCGAATTTGGGACGGCGCCACAGGCGCCTTGCAGCGGACCATTTCCGTTGGAACTGTGGTTTACGCCGTGGCTCTGAGTCCCGACGGCGGGCGGATTGTCTCCGGGAGCTTCAGCGACCGGCCGACATCTGGTCACGCTTCTGACCCTGCCTGTTGACAAAGAAAACTCCGATTGGCTTGCCATAACACCCGAAGGGTATGAAACGGGCAGTCCCGGCTTGAGTTCGCAAGGAAAGTGGCGGATGGCGAACCAACTGGCAGTCGGAGAAGCAATTTGGAAAGCTTTGGGCAAGTCGGAAATGGTAACGAAGGCCCTCCAAGCCGAGCCGGTGCCGCCGGTTGTCTTCGCGAAATAAGAATTCACCACAAAGACACAAAGAACACAAAGGAAAAAGAAAAACCTAATAAACCAGGGCGGTCTTCCTAAAAACCCCTCCTTCCCACGGTCGGAATGGGAACGTAGGGCAAGAAATGAGAACGTGCGATGAATAAGAGATGTATTTTTTTGATTCTGTCTTCTTTGTGTTCTTTGTGCCTTTGTGGTGAATTGTCTTATGCACAAACCTCCTACCCGATGATCACGCACACCAGCCCGGTGGCGGTGCAGCGTGGAAAGAATTCGGAAGTGACCGTCTTCGGCCAGATGGATTTTTCTGGCATTTACAAAGTGCTATTCGAGGGCGCCGGCATCACGGCCGAGGTGGTTCCAACTCCGAATTCCCCGAGCCCGCCGCCCAAACAGAATACAGCGAAACCAGGAAAGAAATCGAAAACCCAATCCGTGAACTTGAAAATAACAGTCTCTGCTGACGTGACCCCGGGAGTTCGAGACTTTCGCCTAGCATCACATTTGGGAGTTTCCAGCATTGGCCAACTGGTCGTTGTGGACGAGCCAGTGGCTCGGGAATCCGGCGACAACAACACGCCCGATAAGGCCAACCCGATTTCGGTGTCGTGTGTCGTGTGCGGTGCCATTGAGGCCGCCGAGGATGTGGATTTTTTCAAGTTTCATGCCGACCCGGGTCAAACCCTGACGTTCGAAGTCCACTGCGCCCGTCTCCAAGACAAGATTCACGATCTGCAAAATCATGCGGACCCGCTGATCACGCTCTACGATCAAAATAGCCGCGAGCTGGCAGCCAACGACGACTTCTATTTCGCCGATCCGCTCTTAACTTACACGTTTTCCAAGGGAGGCGAATACTTTGTCCAGGTTCGTGATTCGAAATATCAAGGCGACCCGCGCTGGGTTTATTCTTTGCTGGTGACGGATCGGCCCTATGTTTCGCAAGTTTACCCGATGGCTGGAAATCCCGGGCAGACGTTGAACGTGGAACCGGTCGGAGGGTCGACCTCGGCTCGGCTCAAGCAGCCGCGGGTCTCCGTCCAGTTGCCGAGTACACCCGGCTTGCACGAAATTCAATTAGACGTGGCCGGCTTCAAGACTAATCCCACTGCCTTCATCGTGAGCCCGCTCCCCCAAGTCTTGGAAAAAGAACCAAACGACACTCCTGAGCAAGCAACGAGGATTTCAATTCCCTGCGGCATCAATGGCCGCATCGGCCGACCGCGGGATATGGATCATTACGTTTTCAAGGGAATCAAAGGCAAGGCCGTCCGGTTCGAAGTCAAGGCCCGGAGGTTCGGCACCGCGTTGCAATCCAGCCTCGATTCGGTTTTGGACGTGCTGGATCAGAAGGGAACTGTGCTTGCCAACAATGACGACACTTTTGGCAAGGACGCGATGCTGACTTTCACGCCTCCCGCCGACGGCGAATATGTGCTCCGCATCCGCGATCTGAACAGCAAAGGAGGCGACACCGCAGTCTATTACATCGAGGCAGATTGGGTGAAACCGGATTTCACTCTGCGGTGCGATCCGGACAAGGCTATGATCGGTCCTGGCTCGAGTACCGCTTGGTATGTTCATGTTGTTCGGACGAACGGCTTCACGGGGCCTGTCAAAATAGAAGTGCAAGGTTTGCCCAAGGGAGTCTCGGCCACACCGCTGGTGATCCCGTCGGCCATGACCCAAGGATTGATTGTTCTGACCGCCGCTCCGGATGCGCCCGTTGACGCAGCCAATGTGCGGATTATCGGCACGGCGTCCATTCCCACGCAGAGCCAGGGGTCAGGAGCCAAAGGGCAGGAGTCAAAAGGAAAAGAAGAAACACTGACTCGCACAGTTACGCCCAATGAGGAGATTTACTTCCCCGGCGGCGGCCGAGGCGTTTTTGACGTAGGCCTTCAGTCCGTCGCCGTCACTCACCCGTCCGACATTCTGAAAGTGAATGTTCAACCGAGCATTTTGAACTTGAAACCAGGCGGTGAGGCTCGCATTGACGTGACCATCCAACGACGCCCGGATTACGATAAGAGTGTATCCATAGACATTCTCATGCAACATCTAGGGAGCGTTTTCGGCAATCCTCTTCCTCCCGGGGTAACGATTGACGAAAGTAAGAGCAAGACTCTGCTCGGCACCGGCAATCAAGGGCACATCATCCTCAAAGCCGCCCCCAACGCCGCACCCATCGACAATGTCCCCATCAGCGTGCTGGCACATGTCTCCATCAATTTTGTCGTCAAGGTCAGTTACTCTAGTCCGCCGATCCAATTGACCGTAAAACACTGAGTAAATGGATCATTTTGCCGATCGTTTGGCAACCGCTTGTCGCGCCAAGGAGAATTCCGTCTGCGTGGGTCTGGACCCGCGCTGGGAATCGCTGCCAGATGAAATAAGGATTCGGCATGGGGGTGAAACGCTGCAGGCGGTCGCCCGATGCTTTGAAGAATTTTGCAGCCGTGTAATCGATGTGGTGACTCCGCTGATACCGGCGGTGAAACCGCAAAGCGCGTTTTTTGAGGCTTGCGGTCCTGATGGAATGAAATCGCTCCAGCGGATTTTGGCGAAGGCCCGGCAGCAGGGGCTGATCACGATCTTAGATGGCAAGCGGAATGACATCGCATCGACGGCCTCGGCTTATGCGGACGCTGGGTTGTCAGGGACTAGGTTGGCAGATCGGCTTCATCCGGTTTGGGATGCCGATGCCCTGACGGTCAATCCATATCTTGGCCGGGACGCTATCGAGCCGTTTATAGAAAGTGCTCGCAGGTCAGGTCGTGGGGTTTTCGTTCTGGTCCGAACCAGCAATCCCGGCGCCGGGCAATTTCAGGACTTGATTTGCGAGGGCCGGCCGGTTTACGCGCATGTTGCCGAGACAGTGGGCCAGTGGACACGGGAAAATCTGGGTCGGTGCGGCTTGGGAGATGTCGGGGCCGTCGTCGGGGCAACGCATCCGAACGAACTGGAAGCTCTTCGCGGGTTGATTCCGGATGTTCCATTTCTGGTGCCCGGGTTCGGCGCCCAAGGAGCCACTGCAAAAGATCTGGCACCGGCATTTCGAGAGGATGGACTCGGCGCCGTCATAAATAGCTCTCGAGGGATCATTTTTTCCTTTAGTCCGCCCGATCCCAAATGGGAAATGGCGGTAGAAAAAGCGACGCGAGAAACCATTTCGGTCGTGGCCCAAAGCACCCCCATGAATCGATTACGATTAACGATTTGAAGATATATCTCGCGCAAAGCCGCCAAGGCGCGAAGAAAGCTTTGCGGCTATGCGCGAGATTCTCGTCACCCAACATCTCGCGCCAAGACGCTAGAACGCCAAGTCAGGCGCTCCAAAAATGAACATAAATGTCTCTTTATTTGAGACGGACGTTGTCAAAACGAAATCTGCTGAAATTGCCTCAACTCCAGCCCTTGCCCATTTGTGCCACAAGTCATGATCCCACAGTGTCTTGTGACATGTGCCAAAGTATTCATTGCCTTCGGCACAAGATATGAAGTGATATTTTGCGCTGACGCGGCCGATGCACATTACATCGTTGTTTGTTCACCTGGCTGGCGACCAGGCCTTTAATCGCGATAGAGGTTTACGTTTAGCGTTCGCGGCATGACGGCAACCGTAACACGTAGCGGGCGTGAAACGTAAACCCACCTCGCGATGAAACGGAAACGGATATGCGGCACACCGACTATCGCACCTTGATTGATCGCGGCCGAAAAGCGGGACTGTCAACGGCCGAGTTGTACAACGCCATGACCGCCCGGCGACCCGAAGCCAGCGACCGGAACTTTGGCGAAAGCGACGGCAACGGTTTTGTCCCCGGCTTTGGCACCCGCGGTCAAAACGTATTTCATCCAGTGGAGAATCGTTAGTCGGGATTTTGCTGGAAACTACAAAGACGGCCAGGGAGGACTCCGATTGTAACGGGGATTTCCCTGGCCGAATGTGTTTGCACGCGTCCGGTGACGGCCATCATGATTCGTCGAGCGCGAAACGATGAATCAAGAGCAGCGCTCTTATACGTCTCGGCGAGAGAAATAGACCAATCCAACGCAGGCCATTCCCACTGAGCTGACTGCCGACCAGCCGATCAATTTACCTAATACCACCATGTCGTAATGTCCTTGCAAGGTATTCGGCAAATTATCCAGTACTCGGACTGGAGTCATGATTGGGGCCGGCAATAGGGAGAGAGCGAAACCAGGACGGTGCTGTTCGATATAGCGCTGACGGTGACTCCGCATGTGGCGACGACCCCCAAGAATGCAACTAGAGTTGCGAGTGCCATTATGCTGCCGTGGAGCGACAAGTCCACATTGAACAAGAAAAAACTGCCGATCAAGGCGAGTAGCCCGAGGGCTAAAAACGTTCCCGACACGGCTACCAAGCGCGCATGCCACTTTCCCAGGAAGTATTGATAGCGGCTGATCCCGCGACTGAGGACGGAGTCGGCCATAATGCCGCGCTCGGAGGAAATGCTGCCGCCGGTCAGGGCGATAATCAAGGCGACGCTCCCTAGAACACTCCAGCGCAACAAATCGCTAATGAGTTTCGAGGCGTGCTGAACCATGCCGGCTTCGTGAGCAATGCCGAAACGATAGAGCAAATAGCCCACCACGGCCAGGACTGAGATCAATACCCAAAATCGATAGACCCAGCTTCGCAGTGTCTGCCGGAAGTCAGCCTGGAAAACGGCCCAGTAGGGCAGCCAGCGCTTAATTTTGGCGGTCTTAAGGGGGGCCAGAGGTTCCACGGCGTATCTCCTTAGGTCTAACCTATCGATGCTAGTGGTGGCAAGTTTTCAACTTGCCGGCTGCATGGCAAGTTGACGGTTTGCTGCCCGATGCTGCGGATGCTGACCAGGGTAACTTTATTATCGGCCAGGGTCATGAAGACATTAGCCAGGGCCGAGGTGTTGATGGCGTCGTCGCTCATTCGCAGCTCCAAGCGGCGCTGCCGGACACTCACCGACTTAAAATCCTGGTAGCCTTTGATGGCTTGGGTCGCCTTGGCGATGGCTTTTTGGTCGCCTTCGAGGTCTAGTTCATAATGATTTCGGCGCATCCGGCCCTTGAGGTCTTGGAGCGAGCCGCAATAGATGAGCTGGCCCCGGCTCAACACTGCCGCGTGGTTGCACACTTCGTCAATGTCGCTTAAGTTATGGCTGCTGACGACGAGGGTTTTCTCCTTGGCGAGGCTTTTGATCAGGTCCAACATGCTGCGACGGGCTTCCGGATCGAGGCCGTGGGTGGGTTCGTCCCAAATCAGCAGATCCGGCTCATTGATTAGGCTGGTGGCGACGGCCAATCGAGCGGTCATGCCATTGGAAAACCCGGCAATGGGATCGCCCGAGACGGCCAACAAATCGACCGCTCGAATGAGCGAAGCCAAGCGCGGCTTGCGCACATCGGCGGGCAGGCCAAATAACCGGGCCATGTAGTCCAAGTAAGCGATCGGCGACATGCCTGTGGGAAACTGGGGATTGGTGGGGATATAGCCAATTCGTCGCCGAAGCCCGGCGGCGTTCGGCGTCATGAACTTGCCAAAAACCTTGACCCAACCCGCCGTCGGCCGATGCAGACCGAGTACCAAGCGCAGGAAAGTCGTCTTGCCGGCCCCATTGGGACCGAGCAAGCCGAGCACACATCCCGGCTCGATTTTCAGAGTTACGTCATTGAGGGCAATCTGGCGGTTTTGATAGATCTTGGTGAGTTTGAATGTTTCAACCACCAGGTCGCCGGAATTATCGGCCACGAGGCTCCCTCCTCGACCGCTAAGAAAAGGCAGCGGATTATACGAATGTCCGAGTGGGGTTCCTAGGCCAACCGGCAGGTGTGACAAGGGGACCCAGGGAATCTATTGTGGCAGGCGAGATGGCCAAAAAGCGAAGTGGCCAAATTGCACCAGGCTGGTTGGCCACTTCGCTTAGGGCTGTAACTAATGACAGCTTAAGGAATTACGTCTCGCAAAAAAGCGAAGTGGCCAACTGGCCACGACCCCACTCTCCTGAAACTGTAGGTCAAGCTTTCCAGAAGGATGTCAGGCTGGAAAGCCTGACCTACGTGTTTTTACTTAGCTTTTCAGGCTGGAGTTGTTTTTTGGGACCAGCCACGAGCACGCCCATGACCCGGAGCTTGTAATCAACCAAGGCTTCCATCTGTTTTAACCGTCTGCGGATGAGCCGGAAAAACAAAAGGAAGGTGACGAAATACAATCCGACTACGATCAAGTAGCTGAAAGCCGGCCGGGAAGGAGCGCCCAGCCAATACGCGAAATGCACCCCAGGGCTAAATGACTCGATCCATTCGGTTTCCTTCTTGAGAGCGCCCAGCCAAGGGACGGTCATGGCGACAATGAATAGAACCAGGGCGAACGGACTGGCACTTCGGCCGCCGATCAGCACAAACCACTGATGAATCGTCCCCCAAGTTAGAATCAAAACCGTGCAGGTGAGGGAAAGGGCGATCATATTGGGCATGGCGGTCCTCACATCATCCCACCCGTCCATCCAAATTGCCGGCACGATAACGAATGCGACCAGGCTGACCAGCCCCAGGGCTGCGAAAGTGGCGACGGCCAATATGTTCACTGAGCGGTCGCCCAGCCACAAATCCACGAGATAAGGCCGACGGCGACGAAATCGCCAAATCCAACTGTAAATGGATTGGCGCCAGGAGGTCATGCCCATAATGAGCAGAAAGCTGACGATGAAATGCGCGAACCAAAATATGCCGAGCGCGAACTCCGGCGGAGCCGGCGGCAGACCGCGCTTCAACGCCCCTTGACTTAATCCAAAAATGAGAGCCGCCACCACTAAATCCATGCCAGCTCCGATCACATAAGTCATCGGTTTGCTGAGAAGCGGATTCATTGGGCTGATCAACTGCCGCTCCATAATGCGAAAACACACAAAGGTCATCAGTAATTGGACGGGCGGAAGAAGAAGCGAGTAGGGAATATCGACGCCAAACAACGGAATGGCGATTCCCCACGGACTGTGTTGGGCCAGTCCCACAAACAAAGGAATGGGCATGCCGATAGCCCAAACCGAAAGAAAAAGGCCCATCGGTTGGCCGGCGGGAAGCTCCAATCGGCCGATCAAGCCGGTGGCCCCGCACAGGAGCAGCGTCGTGGATAAGTTTACGTACATGAGGATCATCACTTCAAAATCCACGCCGCCGGCCAAAAAACACCACATGGCCAAAGGGAAAGTGGACATAGAGAACAGATAGGCGATGGCCGGCTCGCCCAAGAGCTTGCCCACCTGGATTTGTCGGGGAGTTAGAGTGGCGATGCGCTGGAAATCCAAGGTACGATTCATGACCTCGGCGCGCATGGAGCCGGCCGTGGCCGCGCTCGCCATCACCCCCGACATCAAAAACTGAAAGCCCATCAACACCGGGTAATAGATGCTCGTCCAGGGTACGGTCAGTTTGTCCTGATAGTATTCCAATCCCGCCCCCAAAGCGGTGAGTCCGATGAGGTAGGGCGCCAGCCCGCTGGTGAACCCTCCGCGCCGGTAACGAACTCGGAAGGCACTGACAATGATCGGGTTGTTCCAGAAGTCGAGTTTCATGGAGGGTCGGGCAGATTTTGAAATTATTCTCCGGGCGCGAAACGTAAACGACCTGAACCGTCAAGAGGTCTGGTGCGAGGAAAGCCGCATGTAAATGTCCTCCAGGGAATCCGTCTTAACCGCCAGCGAAATCACATCGACGCCTTCGTGGACCAAACGGCGATGCAGATTCGGGAGAGCGTCGCGGCCAGCCCGCCAACGGCAGCGGACCCGACTATCTTGACTGGCAATCTGATCGACGTGCTCGTAGGTCTGCAGAATCAACATAAGCTGGGGCAAGCCGGCGGAGACTTCGATTTCCAGCTGGAGCCCGGTCTCCAGCCGTCGAAGAATGTCCTCGACTCGGCCGGCCGCCACCAATTGGCCCTGCTCGATTATGCCGATGGACGTGCAGAAATCTTTCATTTCGGTCAAAATATGGCTGGAAATGACGATGGTTCGTCCCATGGAATGGAGCTGGCGTAGAAGCTCTCTAAACTCCAGCCGGCCCGCCGGGTCCAGACCGGAAGCAGGCTCATCCAGCAAAAGCACCTTCGGCTGGTGCAGCAGAGTCTTGGCGAAGCAGAGCCGCTGGCGCATGCCCCGCGACAGCGACTTGATCTCCGAATCGCGGCGCACCTCCAAACTGACCAATTTCAGAACTTCATCGACCAGGCGCGTTCTTTCACGACCCGGAATGCTGTAGCAGCGGGCAAAGTGATCGAGATATTCCCAGACGAGCATGTTGTCGTACAAGCTGAAAAAATCGGACATGTAGCCGATGAGCGGATGGACTTTCAGCGGCTCTCCCAAGACATCGAAGCCGGCGATGCGCACCTGGCCATAGGTCGGTTCGAGCAGCGTCGCCAAGATGCGAATCAAAGTCGTCTTGCCGGCGCCGTTCGGGCCAATGAGACCGAACACCTCGCCCTCGGGAATCTCCAAATGAAGGTTATCCAGGGCGATGGTGTTGCCGTATTCTTTCCGAAGATGGTGAATTTCGATCATTCTGAGCAGTATACTGCAATTCGGAGGGGTAATGGACGAGACAAATAAATGCTCGGCTTATTTTCAAGGGCTGCAGGATCGAATCTGTGTGGCCCTGGAAGAATTGGACGGTTCGGCCAAGTTTCGGGAAGACCTTTGGCAGCGCGAAGGCGGAGGTGGCGGGCGGACTCGGACTCTGACCAATGGCGCCGTCTGGGAAAAAGCCGGCGTTAATTTTTCCCAGGTGAGGGGGGAGTTGTCGGAAGAATTCGCTCGACAGATTCCCGGCGAGGGTCGGGAGTTCACCGCCACGGGAATCTCCTTGGTTCTACATCCCCAGAATCCGAAGGTGCCGGCCGTTCATGCCAATTTTCGCTTTCTCACCAAAGGCGGCAAGGAATGGTTCGGAGGCGGATCCGACCTCACTCCCTGTTATCCTTATCGCGAGGACGTGATCCATTTCCATCAAACCTGGAAGGAAGTCTGCGATCGACATCAGGCGGTCGCGGATTATCAACGATTCAAGAAATGGTGTGACGATTATTTCTATTTGCCGCATCGGGGAGAGACCCGGGGTGTCGGGGGGATTTTCTTCGATTACCTGGAGGGCCACGGGGAAAAAACTTTTGCCTTTGTAAGCGACTGCGGCGATTCGTTTCTTTCCGCCTACTTGCCCATTGCGGAGAAACGCAACGCAGAAGTTTTCTCCTCGGATCAAAAAGTTTTTCAAGAATACCGCCGGGGCCGATATGCCGAATTCAACTTGCTTTACGATCGCGGGACGATTTTTGGGCTAAAGACCGGCGGACGAATTGAGTCCATCTTGATGTCGTTGCCCCCGGTGGTGCGCTGGGAATATGATTTTCGGCCCAAATCGGGTTCGCGCGAGGCTGACCTGGTGGAATTTTTGAGACCCCGGGATTGGCTTGCGGAATCTGAGCCCAAACCTCTAGCAAGGACCGACCCTTGCTAGCGCAGCGGGCTATTTGGCGTGTTACCGGCCGTTACTTCTTGTGGCGAATCTTGCTGCGCATTCGCCGTTTCTTTCTGCCCACTTTGCGACGCCCGCTGCCCCGACGCCGGCTACCCATACTCATCTCCTGATGCTGGGAATGGAGTGATGTTTCAAGTGGATTGTAGGGTCGGCTGTTATTCCGACAAGGAGAGGCGCTGGGGCTGCGAGGAATCACTTTGGGAAGACTTTGCCAAATGCTCCTGGAAAAACTTCTGCCGGCCCCTTTGAGTGACGATAAAATCCTTCAGTTGTTTGGAGCCGCACCAGGCAAATGGCTATCGGGTCAAATTGAGACTATTCCGCCCAATTGTTGCATTTTGACTAATTTACTTACTTTGTTAGCGATTATTGAATAGTTGCGATTGCGTACCTGGTGGCAAATCGTCAGCCTTTATAGGATTAAGTGGAGAGCGACAGGATCCTCTGATATATGCAAAGATCAAAATAGAAGAGGGTGGGCACTCAACGATGAACCGAGAAGCTCAAGAAATTAGTAAGCACTAATTTAATTCAGAAATGTAGGAATTATTCGGGGTTGCCGGGGGGTATTGCCACCGGTATACTTCTCTCTTTTGGTAGAGTTAGAGGTCGAAAGTGGTTTGCCGATCTACAGTTAGGCGCTGTTAGGCTTATGCGTTTCAACTTGGTTGATCAGATAACCGAGGTGGAGGCGGGCCGACGGCTTCGGGCAGTTAAGAATCTTACTTTAGGGGAAGAATACCTTGCCGACCATTTCCCCACGTTTCCGGTCATGCCTGGAGTCTTAATGCTCCAAACATTGACGGAGGCAGGGGCGTGGCTCCTGCGGATTAGCGAGGATTTCTGTCACAGCATGATCGTGTTGAGGGAAGCGAAGAACGTAAAATTTGGCCATTTTGTGGATCCAGGCCGGCAATTGGTGGTAACCGTGGAAATGTCGGAACGAGCCGGGAATTTAGCCAGTTTGAAGGGAAAGGGAGAAATTGAGGGGAATCAATCGGTTTCGGCCCGATTAGTGCTTGAAACGTATAATCTGCGAGACCGTGATCCAGCTTTGGAGTCGACCGATGTGAAGCTGGTGGCGCATTGGCGTGAACTCTATCGCCTCCTTGCCCGAGACTTACGGCCCATGGCATAACCTGTGCATTAAACCATGAGAATCCCGGATCAAGTGGCACTGGTTACCGGTGGTAGCCGGGGAATCGGACGGGCAATAGTAAAGGCTTTGGCTGCGGAAGGTGCGAAAGTTGGCTTTGTTTACCGGGGGAATCAGCCCGCTGCGGACTCGTTGGTTCAGGAATTGGCTCAAGCGGGCGGAACGGCACTGTGTCGAGCGACTACAAAAGGAATGGGGCCGGCTTGACATCTTGGTGAACAACGCGGGCATCATTCGCGATGACTTGTTCATTCGAATGGAACCCGAAGCCTGGAACAGCGTGCTTCAGACCAACCTCGGCGGCGCTTACTCCTTTTGCCGAGCGGTGGCTTATACGCTCCTAAAGCAGCGGCGGGGGCGGATAATCAATATCTCCAGCGTCGCGGCCGAGTATGTGAATCAAGGGCAGACCAATTATGCGGCCAGTAAAGGGGCCATCAACGCCTTGACCCGCGCTTTGGCGGTTGAATTGGCCAGCCGAAATGTAACCGTAAATGCTATCGCCCCGGGCTTTATCGAAACCGACATGAGCGAAGCGGTGCGCAACAAGGCCGGAGACCTCATTAAGAAATTTATCCCGATGCGCCGACTTGGCCAACCAGAGGATATCGCCCGCGTAGTTGTGTTTCTCGCCGGCCCAGAGAGTGCTTATATCACCGGCCAGGTTATAACCGTAGACGGCGGCTTGAGTTTAGGAGCAGTTGCCGGTTAGCAGGATGCGCCAGGTTCAATGACGAGCATCCAACCTCGTCGACTTTCGGGTCGCTGAGGAATCGTGTTTGGTCAACTATGTTCGGTGTTGAGGAGGTTCTATCCATGCAAAGTCAGGACGAAATCTTTTCCAAAGTTTCCGCGACCCTCGTGGAAGCGCTGAACGTGGAAGAGGACGAGATCAAGCCGACCTCGACTCTCCAGGGAGACCTGGGAGCGGAGTCTATCGATTTCCTGGACATCGTTTTTCGGTTGGAACGGGAATTCGGCATCAAGATTCCTCGAGGCGAGCTGTTCCCCGAGGCGATTTTCCAAGGGGATCCGGAATTCGTCCAAAACGGCAAGGTGACGGACAAGGGCCTGGCCGAGCTTAAGGCCCGCATGCCGTTCGCCGACTTAAGCAAGTTCGAAACGAATCCAGAAGTGAGCGGCATTAGCGACCTGTTTACGGTGGAAATGATCACCCGCTACATTCAGGGCAAATTGGACGAGCCCACGAATGGCGAGCAGGAGCACAAGCCGGATTGAAGCGATCCCATTGAGGCCCCGGCGGCCCCAGTGCCGCGGCCAATTATCGCCACCCACGAGAACGCACGAAATATCCGATGCGCTGGATTTGGATCGACCGGTTCCTAGAATTTCACAAGGGGAAGTCCGCCAAGGCTTTGAAGAACCTAAGTCTGGCGGAGGACTACTTTGCCGACCATTTTCCGGGCTATCCGGTGATGCCTAGTTCGTTGGTGCTGGAAGGGCTGGCTCAGACGGGGGGCATTCTCGTCGGTGATGCCAACGATTTTCGGGAAAAAGTGGTGTTGGCGAAGGTTCCTTATGCTCGCTTTCACCGCGAAATTACGGCGGGGAGCCAGCTGATCTACGAAGTGAATATGCTGCACCTTAGGACGGAAGGCGCGGCCGTGGCAGGGCGAGCTCTCGTCGGTGAGTCCGTCGTGGCGGAAGCGGAAATCTTCTTCGCCCACCTGGACCAGGCTCGGTCCCAGCAGTTATTCGGCGACCACAACTTTGTGTTCAGCGGAGAGCTGAAGCACCTGCTTGGGCTTGCCCAAGCTCAAGCCAGCCGCACGGAGGTCAAATCAACGAGTTAGACCCTATCCGAAACTTCCGGCGTCTCGACGATTTCGGAAGTTGAGGACAGGCGCGGGGGATAGGCGGTTAGCCTGGAGAGGACGCGCGGCCGAAAGGCCAATCTCGGCTCCGATTTTCCTGGTGCCTTTCCATCGCTTCTGGGGTGTATCATGGTTTCTTCCCATCGCCGAGCGGTTGTCACAGGCATCGGAATCGTCAGTCCGATCGGTAAGGATTTGGCTTCCTGTTGGAATTGCCTTCGCCGAGGCCAAAGCGGCATTCGCACCATCCAAGCTTTTAACCCGGGCGGCTTGCCGGTTCGTTTTGCCGGTGAGGTGGACGGGTTCGACGCCAAGCCCTTTGTCAATAAGAAAGATCGCAAAAGTTTGCGAATCATGGCTCGGAGCATCCAGTTGGCCGTGGTTGCCGCTCAGCTCGCTCTGAACGATTCCAAAGTGGACAAGGAAAAACTAGACCCCACTCGCTTCGGCATCGAATTCGGCGCCAGTCTTATCGCCAGTGAGCTGGAAGAGCTGGGCAATGCTTCCGTGGCCAGCGCCAACTGCCAGCCAGGAATGGTGGATCTTGAGAAATGGGGAAGCCAGGGATTAGCGAATATTACCCCTCTGTGGATGTTAAAGTACCTGCCCAACATGCCTGCTTGTCACATTTCCATTTTGCACAACGCTCAAGGGCCGAATAACACCATAACCGAGTCGGACGTGGCCGGCTTACTGGCGCTGGGAGAGGCGTTTCGGATTACGCTGCGAAATCAGGCGGATTTCTTCCTGGTGGGCGGCGCCGAGAGTCGGATCAACCCGTTGAGCATGGTTCGGCAGTGCTTATTTCAGCCGCTATCGAAACACAACGAAAATCCCGCCCAGGCATGCCGGCCTTTCGATCGCCGGCGAGACGGCATGGTCCTGGGCGAAGGGTCCAGCGTGCTGGTTCTGGAAGAGCTGGAACATGCACGGCGGCGAGGCGCGAAAATTTATGGTGAATTAGTAGGATTCGGCTCGGCCTACGATCGCGGCTTGACCGGCCGCGGCTTAGCGCGGGCGATTCGCGCCGCCCTGACAGAAGCCGAGATACAGCCCGACCAGGTCGATCATATCAATGCCAACGGTTCGGGAACCATTCCGGGGGACGCTTGGGAAGCCCGCGGCATCGATGACGTATTTGGGAGTTGCCGGCCCAGCGTGCCCGTGTTTGCGGCCAAGACTTATATGGGCAATTTGGGGGCCGGTTCCGCGCCGACGGAAATCGTAGCCAGCTTGCTGGCCCTAGAGCATGGCCAGCTTCCGGCGACGCTGAATTATCAGGAGCCGGACCCGGCCTGTCCCGTTACCGTGGCGGTGGGCAGCCTTCGGCCGATTCAGAAGCCTTATTTCTTGAAAACCGGTTATACGGAATTGGGGCAGTGCGCGGCAGCGGTGTTTCGAAAATGGGATTGAGTTAAGCTCTTATGCGTCGACGGGTCGTTATTACCGGGATGGGCGCGATCACTCCGCTGGGCCACAGCGTGGCGGAGTTGTATCAATCCCTGCTGGAGGGCAACAGCGGGGTCGGCCCGATCCACTGGTTCGACGCCCGAACCTTCCCGACAAAGTTCGCGGCCCAAGTCAAGAATTTCGACCTAGGCCGATTCGTCAAAGACCCAGCCCGCTGGGTCAACAGTGGACCGAACAGTCAATTTGCGGCCGCGGCCGCGCAGCAGGCCTTGGCCGATGCCGATCTCCTCGATCCTTCGCCGGTCGATCGCACGCGGATTGGGGTCTACTTGGGCGCTGGGGAAGGCATTCAAGATTTTCACAACATGATTTCCGTGATCGCCCACAACTTCAATTCGGAAAGCCGCGCCATTGACACGGTCGGATTTGCGAAAGGCGCACTGAAGAGCTTCCACGCCGGCCGGGAGTCGGAGCAAGAATTGCACACCACCTCCAGCCATTTGGCGGACTATTTTGACTTGCAAGGGCCGAACTATAACTGCTTGACGGCCTGCGCTGCCAGCAGTCAGGCCGTGGGCGAGGCGACGGAGCTGATTCGCCACGGGGACGCCGACCTCATGTTGTCCGGAGGCGCTCACACGATGATACACCCCTTCGGCGTGACGGGTTTCAATCTGCTGACGGCGCTTTCGACATTCAACGAAGACCCGAAGAGGGCCTCCCGGCCGTTTGACCTTCGCCGGGACGGGTTCGTGCTGGGCGAGGGAGCGGGCATGTTGGTCCTGGAGGATTTGGAGCATGCCCAGCGCCGGCGAGCGCCGATTTATGCGGAAATGACCGGCTATGGCTCCACGGCCGATGCCTTTCGACTTACCGACAGTCATTCCGAAGGCCGGGGCGCTATTGCTTGTATCCAAGGCGCTTTGGCCGACAGCGGACTGCCCGCCAAAGAAATTGGCTACATTAACGCGCACGGAACCAGCACCCAAGTCAACGACAAAGTCGAGACCTTGGCCGTCAAGAAAGTGTTTGGCGATGGCGCCTACCTGGTACCGATCAGCAGCAGCAAGAGCATGTTGGGCCATCTCATCGCCGCGGCGGGTGCCGTCGAACTTATCATTAGCGTCATGGCGATTCGCCAAGGCGTGCTGCCTCCCACCATCAATTATGAAGTACCAGATCCCGAATGTGATCTGGATTACATTCCTAACGAATCTCGCGAAAAACGCGTTCGGCACGTTTTGAGCAATAGTTTCGGTTTTGGCGGGCAGAACGTATCGCTGATTGTCAGCCGATTCGAGAATTAAGACTGGAAATTCGCTGCCAAAAAAGAGAAGATGGCAGGTCCCAGCAGCGATAGGAGCGTGTCGTCGCCGCGTAGGTTTGCATCCAGGGAGAACTGCATCGTGATTTCCTTGCCCACGGCAGTCGGTATCGTTCTACTCATCCCTTTAGCGATTGCCTTGTTTTTTTGGCTCATATTCATCTATCTGCGCTGGCGATTTCT
>WNFC01004480.1_pt1 | contig 24375 bp, 30 predicted proteins | sample 5400541 | NCBI WGS metagenome assembly WNFC01 (sample SAMN13153342, study PRJNA577476) | soil metagenome | isolation source: 120 cm saprolite under Douglas fir tree site 2 hole 2 replicate 1 | place: USA:California | collected 2015-04-18
TAGCCCCAAACATCCTGCCCCGACCCCACCATCCGCTTCCTCCTTACGGCTCTATCCGAACCGCTCCCCGAAGAGGCCGTCTCGCGATGGATCATGTGCAGGTGGAGTGGTTCCGATAGAGTCCTACCGTGACTCGGGAGTTTCCGATTGCAGAATCAGCTCGGCTGTCATCGAACCTGAGACGTTATGGCATCTGGGGAGAGTTCGTGCGAAGCATTTTTGCGGCCCATTCCGCACCTGGCAGACCGCAGGTGGCTAGGGCCTTTAGCTCTTTTTCAACGTTGTACTCGACCCTCCGGATCGATGGGATACTCCCGTCGAGAATCAGATAGGACGCACGGGGATCACCGTCGTAGGAAAGGCCAACGCTTCCCGTGTTAATTAGGAGTCCTGGCTGCCCAGCGATGGTACGAATGGAAGGCATATGTGTATGCCCAAAGATGACGATCGGCTGGCCAAGCGAGCCATAGATCGTTTCCAGCTCTGCATCAGTCGCTTCTACTGCAGGCGCTCGCCAGCAACTCTCAGGAGTGGCGTGGACCAGTGCGAAGGTCCCTTGAGATTTCACACGCGGCAGTTCTCGTAACCACGCCAGTCTTTCCTCTCCAAGCCAGGAACGCGTCGCCGATGCAATCTGTCGGATCGCCTCCCAGAGAGCGGGCGGAGACGAAGACTGGCTCGCGAACTCCTCCAGCGAATCAGGCTGGACAAGCATTTCATCCGTGTTGCCCATCACACCTTGCCAGCCAAGGCTACGAATGCGGTCAATGATCTCTATTGGACTAGATCCGGGATCGGCTAAGTCGCCTCCGTGAAGAACCAAGTCTGGAGAGCACTGCCGGATATCCGCCAGTACCGCCTCAAATGCGGTGAGGTTGCCATGAATATCGGATACGACCGCGACGCGCATACCACTGCTCCCTGTTAATCATGATTTCACGTAATGCTCGGATGGTCGGAAATCCGGAAGTAATGCGCAGCAACGCGAAGAACGACCATCTAGGTTCACAACCCAACGGCTTTGGGAACACGGGCCTCTCCGGACAGTCCGCAGTTACATCTTTGTGCCCAACCGAATTGGCCCCACGACTCGGAGCTTACGCTGCGCTGACTCACTGCGCGTTCGAGGCAATGTCGATCCCCATGACTCACTCTACGGTCGAGCAATGATCGTTCCGAATGTCTCACTGCGCGTTTGAGCAATGACAGGTGCCGATGACTCACTCCGCATTCGAGTCAAGATCGATCCGCGTGACTCACAACGCGATTGAGTCATCATCGCCCCCCGATATCTCAGTCCGCATTTGAGCAATTGTCGTCCCCGCTGCCTCGGTGTGCGTTTGAGGAATGAAGAGGGGAGAAACCATCCTCTCCTATTTGATATGGGAACAGTTTAGCGAGTCGTAGCGGTCATCAGAGTGTTTTATTCCGGGGACTTTCGGATTAAGCCGAGCAACACCTTATCAGTTCCCCACCTTGAGAGCCGGCGAATGTCCCTGCTAGGACGAGATAGCGGCCAAGTGTAGCGATTTGGCGGCTTGACCGAATTCTGGTTCCATCACATTCTCTGCCTCGACACGGATGCCCCGAGCAGCCGCGTCCAGGAGAGAAACCGTATGAGAACTAGATCAGCCTTCTGGCGGCGCTCCCAAGTGTCCGTCACACCATCCTCAACAGCTATTCATCGTCCAGACGAACATAACTGGATTCGTGCGGCCCTGATGTTTGCTCTGGGCCTCATCCTTCTAGGAAACCTCGTGGCCCCACTGATCGCGACCGCACAAAACCTGGGGACTGCTCCAGCCTTCAACAAGGCCGTGCAAGGTCAGCAAGCGACCACCGTCGAAGGCACAGTCCTCAACATCGTGAACTGGGGTTGCAACGTCATCGCTCCGGTCATTGCTGTCGCCTGCCTCGGTGTCGCCGGATGGCACTTCAAGAGTGGCCGGGGCTACATGGGATGGGGCGTCTCCGGAGTTGCCTTGATGGTTATCTCAGGACTTGGACGTATGGCCGAAGGCTTCATCACCCAAGCGCAGGGCATCAACTGACCGGAGTAAACGACGATGCCTGTACCGCAATTCCTTCTCGACCTCCTCCAACTGCTGTTCGACCTCGCGGTGCCAGCGGCATTTTGCACGCTGGCCGCCGCGGGGGTCAGTCTACGGCATGAAGGAGGTACCAACTTCCATGTCAACGGGAGGACCGGGAAGTGGGTCTTGTGGACTGTCGTGCTTCTGACGCTGCCGCAGCTTCTCACATGGGCTGCGGCACAGGGCATCACCGTTCCATCTGCAAGCGGGTCGGTGGGAACAAGCTGGCTGGCGAGCATGGAAACCGTCTTCAAAAACTTCGTGAACCAGATCGTCGTCGCGAAACTGGTGCCAATCCTAGCAGGGTACTTCGTCCTGAAGGCGACGCTCGATGGAGCGGCAGGTGAGAGCCCGCTCGGTTCCATCGTTGCGGCTCTGTTTCTGATGTCACTCTCGGCAACGATGCAGCTCTTCCAGGGATGGAACTCTGGCGGCCAGTACGCGATGACCGACATGCTTGGCTCGCTTTGGAACTACATCGTCGGACAAATCATGCCCGCTGCAGCCGGACTGGCCTGCGTGGGAGCGGTCGTCAACTATGTCCGTCATCGGCCGTGGACCAGGATGATCTTCGCCGCGATAGCGTTCCTGAGCGTGACCGGCTTACTCAAACTTTTCCAGGCGATGGCGGCATGAGGAGGATGCGATGAGTCTCGACGGCGCAATCACGAACCTCGCTTCCTGGGCTGGGAACACCATGATGCCCACGATGGCGGGAGCCTTCTTCGCAGGCGCGGTCTACCGCTACAGCAAGGGCGGTCCATTCGAGCAGCTTCTCCATGGCGGATTCGGATCGTTGATGTGCTCTGGAATTCTCCGCGCTCTTGAGGGTTTTGTTCAGAACGCGGGTGCTACAAACGCAGACGCATACTGGACCGCGGTCATGAACTTGGTGAACTGGACCGCAAACGTCATCCTGCCGATGTTTGCGCTGAGCCAGCTTGGGGCCATGGCGCTGCACATGGGCGGTGTGCTGACGGAGATCTATCCCGGCTCGACATGGATCAGGAAGTTCATCGCAGCGATCGCCGCTTTAATGGTCTCAGGCATTGTTCGTCTGGCTGAGTCGATGGTCACTCAAGCGCACGGAATCTGAGGAGCTTCGTATGAGTCTCGATCTGACGCCGGTCCACCGCAATCTCCACACGAAGGTGACGTTTCTCGGCCGCGAGTTCGAGGACCTGATCCTGGTACTCGCGCTGGCCGCGCTGATGAACCTGCTTGCCCACTTCGCAAGCGATAGCGCGCACCTGTTCGGCATGCCGCTGAACGTCTTCATGGAGTTTGTTGTACCCGTGCTGGCCGTGCCGTTTCTCATTCTGTTCAAGTACGGCAAACCGAGGGGCTATCTCACCGATCTCATCCGGTCTTTTCTCGCCCCCAAAGCCTGGTGCGCACTTGAGCCAGATTCGGACTTGACGCAAGCTTACATCGCTGAAGACGAGGAATAGAGATATGCAGGCATCGTTCAAAACGCACAACGACGGGACCGTAGCGCTCCACCTTGATACAGAAGCCGCTCACGCCGTTTTCGCGAGCGTGATCTTTGCTGCGAGGTTCAACCAGAGATTCGAGCCGCTCGCCGAGATGGCTGAGCGATGCCTGCATGAGAAACAAGGTGCGAAGCCAAGGAGTAACAACCTATGCCAATGACCTACGCCGAACGCGAGAAGAAGCTGAAGGTTCCGGCCGCATGTGAGCTGCTGCCACTGCGTGACATCCCCGATGGCGACAACATCATGGTACGGACGAATGGTGCATTTGTTGCGGGCTACGAGTTGAAGGGTGTTCTCTCTTACTTCTCGACCGACGGCGACCGGAACCAGGCCAAGTCGATGCTGGAGGCGCTCTTCCGTGGAGTGCCCGATGTCAGCATGCGCGTCCAGTTTCGATACGAGATCTCCGAGCACCTCGGGGATCTGTTGGACGACTATGTCCACCAACAGCGCACCGAGCAATCGGAGGTGATGGCGCTTGATACTCACCGCCTCCGTATGTGGCGGCGAAAAGAGCAGGCAGGCTTCTATTTTGAAAACCGTCTTCATGTGTACTTTATCTGGGACCCACGCATTCACGCCAAGCTCTATCACTCGGCGCAGCAGAACAGGAAACTAGGTGGCTTCACACTCAGCCAGAAGACAGCTATTCAGCGGGCTCGAAAAGAACACGAGACATATCTGGCTGAATTCGACTCCATCCTCCGCGGCGTGGAGAGTTCACTCGAGGCAGCAAGTCTCGGCTCTCGCAGACTTTCTACACAGGAGTTATTTGAAGAACTGAAGCACTCCCAGCATCCGACCCGTCGGGATCGTCGCCCGTACACTCCCGGTGAGGAGATGTTCGAGTACCGCAGCGCTCGAGAACAGGTGAGCCAAACAAGCATTCTCAACGAGGCCGAAACCTACCTCAACCTCGATGGATACCTCTACTCGGTTGTAAGCCTGAAAGAGCTTCCCGACGCAACGTTCCCCGGCATGCTGCAAAAGTTTTCAACGCTGGGCTTCCCTGTCGTCATCAGTGGGCAAGTTGTCATTCCCGACCAGGTGAAAGTTCTCAAGAGTTATAAGAAGCGCCTGCAGAAGATGACCGCCGCGCAGAAGGACGCCAATGGCAACTTCAAATCGAATCCCGAAGCGGAGGTCGCGCAGGCGCAGCTCATGCAGGTACAGCGCGACATCATCTCCAGCTCCCTGAAGACAGCCAAAGTGAGCTTGTCGGTCGTGGTGCGGACATCCCAGCCCGCCGTCACCTTCGGAGATCTGGAACGGGCTGAGCGGGATCTGGCGAATCGCACGCAGGAGTTGCTGAACGCCTTCACGCACATGAACGGCGCCAAGGCCGTGATTGAGACGATCGCCAAGCGCCGCATCTTCATCGGGACCCTGCCCGGCATGGGGGAGACAGATAAGCGCGAACAGGAGATGCTTACGCCGAATGCGGCGGACCTTGTGCCGGTCGAGATGCCGTGGACCGGTACCCGTAAGAGCCCACTGATTTTGTTTGAAACCCCGTATCGACAGCTCATTCCCTATTCCATGTTCGACGCGGATCTGTCGGATGCGAACGGCCTTCTGATGGCGAAGAGCGGTGGCGGCAAGACGCTTGCTGCACAGCAGATGCTGCTGATGGCTGCCAGAGCGAACCCGTTGATCTCGATCCTGGAACGTGGCGATTCGTATCAACCCCTCGTGGAGCTCATGGGTGGCGAGATGATCCAGATGTCGCTCGACAGCGAACAGACGGTCAACCCTTGGGATCTGCCGAAGGGAGAAATCAAACCCTCGAACGATCAGATCTCCTTCCTGAAGAACCTGACCCGGCACATGCTTGGGGAAAACACTCCGCCCGATCTCGATATCGACCTGCTCGACAGTGTTCTGCTCGAAGCGATTGCGTCGACCTACAAGCGGTGCAGCGCCAAGAGTTCGAACCCCATTCCGCTCTTCGGCGACCTGGCAGCGGAACTGGCTCACTGGCAGGATCGGGACCGCAACCCAAAAATCAATGCAATGGCGCAGATGGCATCGACCAAACTGCGGGCCTGGGTTGACGACGGCCCCTATGCGCGTCTCTTCGATCGCCCGACGACCATTCAACTCGATAATCCCTGGCTCTACTTCAACGTCGAGAAGCTGAAGGACGATCCTCGGCTCGAGCGCGCCATGAGCCTACTTATCGCTCATACCGCGACGTACCGGGCTTCGGGGAGCACGGGAGATCCTCGCAAGCGTGGTCGTGCAACTCTTTCGCACTGCCAGAAAGCGCAACGCCAGCGTATGGGGCATCAGCCAGACCCCTGAAGACTTTGTTGGGACTCCCGAGAAGCCGAATGAGTATGGCGCTGGCATCGTCAAGAACGCGACGACCAAAATCATCGGCAAGCAGCCGGGAGATATGACTGCCCTTCGCGAGCATGTCCATCTCAATGAAACGGCCCTCAACCAGATCAAGACGTTCGCGCACCCCAAGAAGGGTCATGGCGCAGAGTTTCTGATCGCGGTCGGGGAAAAGGCTGAATCGACCCATGCGATTCGCGTCGTTCCGAGCCCCATCGATTACTGGATAACGACAACCTATGCTCGCGAGCGGATATACCGGAAATGGTGGTTGGCACAACATTCAGGAGTTCCGTTGATTGAAGCCTACGAATCCCTCTCCGAGCGCTATCCACGTGGTCTTGCGGAAGTGCCGCCATTGACCGAAGAGCTGTCGGGGCGGGTCCTGGAGGTATTGACAGCATGATGACCGAACACAACAACGAAATGAACCCTCTCGCACCGGAGGCGCTGGCAGGCACAACCGATAAGACTGGCCTGCGGAAATCACGAGCGGCGTGGAAGAGATATACACTCACCGGCGCGCTCATCGTGACAGCAACTCTTGCGATGCCGACGAAAGCAAATGCAGGGATCTTCGGAGTCTTCGATGAGATCTTCGGCACGATCCAGAACGACATGGGGTCTTCGCTCAAAGCGATCAATCAGATGACGCAGGAGCTGCAGCAGCTATACCAGCAAGCGGTATGGCCGCTGGCCATGGTGAATCAGGCCCGTGGATTTGTCTCGAACTCGATTGCCAGCTATCGCGGTTACATGACCCAGGTCTTTCACTTGTCGTCTCCGAGTGCGACGCTGACCAATCCTCAACAACTGGAGACGATCCTGCACAGCCGGCAGTCGTCTCAGGTGTCGGCCCTTCAGACAAGCTTCACCACGAACTACGGATCGACTCCACAGGTGAACACAGCCTCGCCCCAGGATCGCGTGATGATCGATATCGACGACGCGCTGGGGCAGGAGAACCTGAAGACAACGATGATCGCGGATCAGGGACAGGATCTCGTTCTTGCGACCGCCAACCAGATGGAGAATCAGGTCGCTGTCAGCGTCCCCGGCTCCACCCCGTATATCACTGCGCAGGCCCAGGTTGCCAACCTCCGTTGCCAGGCTTTCATGCAGAAGATGCTGGCGGCAGAACTGCGGCAGGAAGCGGGCCGCATCGCGCACGACAACGTGCTGGTAAAGCGGAAGGCGACCAGCGCGGGCGACATCAACAACCTTGTTACCGGAACACTGGCCCGTTAAGGAGAACTCGACATGTCAGATACGAGGAAGAAGACGAACAAGTTGTCGAGACCGTTCTTCTGGCGTCGCAGGGAGCGTGTCGTCATCGACGCTGCGAAATTTGCTCAGAAGACCGAAGAGTTACAACCGAGGGAAGGCAAATGGTATAGCTCGACCGTATGGAAGGCCGTGGCCACCGGAATCGTTGCTTTGATGCTCATCCCCAGTCGGGCTCATGGACAGTTCGGGATCGATGTCGCCGCCATACTGGCTGCTCTGTCCAAGGTCGAATCGCTGATGAACACCTATGTGGCTGCGCCGTTGAAGACCATCAATCAGACACAGCAGAGCATCGCCAAATACGAGCAGGAAGTTGTCTATCCGGTTGCGGCGATCAATCAGGCCAAGAACTCGGTAACGCAGTTCGAGAGCCAGTTCGGGCAGGTCAGCGGCATGTTTCGGTTGAACGTATCGAGCGCCACGCTCCCGCAGTCACAGAATCTCGAGTCCATTCTTCTCTCCCGCAACGCTGCAAATGTGTCCACGGTCTCCCCTCAGTTCCAAAATGTGTATGGAGTTGTCATGGCCCAGAATGCGGCATCGCCCGAGGTGCGCAATATGACCGACATGACGGACGCGCAGGCGCAGGACGCTATGAAGCGTGCCATCGAGATCGATGCTCTGGCTGATGCTGAATTGGCTGCGGCCGACAAGATGGGGCAGCAGATTGCGGCCGCCGCTCCGGGAAGTGCTCCGATCCTCGAAGCGGAGGCTGATGTTTGGCTGGTAAGGGCAAATGCGTACACGCAGGCAGCGTTGGCCGAACTGATGCGCACACGCAGCATCGACATTGCCAACCAGGGCAAGCTGGCAAAGCTGGGGGCAACGGACAACACCAGCAATAACGGTCTGATCAACGGAACCCTCACGAACAGGTAGTCAGTCATGATGATTGCGACTCTCCATCCCGCTATCTCAGTGCTCGCCTTCTTTCAGGCGACGCAGCTGAACCTGTTCGAGCGTTTCCTGACGCAAGCTGTTGCGGGGATCGACTCGACCAGCATCACGTCTGGAATGCAGAACGTGGCCTACGTCATTCTTGTCATCGGGTTCCTCTGGCAGGTCTACCAGTCCGCCCTCCACGGCGGCGATGTGCGGGGACTCGGCACGAGCCTTATCAAGTATGTTGTGACCGCGGTAGTCGTAATGAATTATCACGCCATCTTCACCACCCTCAATCAGGGCTTTGTGAATGCCGGCAACTGGATTAGCAGTGCGTCAGGGGGGCTCAACCTTCTCGATAATTGGATGGCCGATCTCAAGACGCAATATAGCCAGATCGGCTATCAGAAGATGTGGGGGCTCGTTACCGGCTCCATAGCCGGTTTGATCGACGGGATTTTGATCCTGGTCGCCTATATCCTCTATCCCGTCGTCGTTGTGATCTTTGGCTTTTTTTACATCCTGTATGGCAGCATCCTCTATATCTTCGGCCCGATCGTCATTGCCCTGATGCCATTGGGTGCAACGAACCGATTGGCCAAGTCGTATGCCGAGAATGTCTTCATCTGGAATGCGTGGCCTGTTCTTTACGGTGGTTTCGGCGCCCTATTAAGCGCGGTCCAGATGGGGCAGATGAACCAGATGCTCAGCCAGAACGATTTCCTGGGTGGCCTTGGGAACCTTGAAGCACCGATTCTGATCGGTTTCGCCAGCATCATCTACTCGCTTGCCATCGCCGTCATTCCATTCATGGCGAAGAAGATCGTCAGCGGCGAGGTTGGGGCGACGGCCGGGACGTTGATTGGAGCCGCTGCCACGGCATTGACTGCGGGGGCGGCAGTTGTCGAGGGTGCAACAGCAGGTGCCGCGGCTGCTGGCGGAGCCTCCGCCAACACGTCGGCACCGACAGGAAGCTCAGCAGTTAGTCCGACAGGCGGCGCTGGTCAATCCGGAAGGTCGCCTGCAGGTTCAAATCAGCCCGCTCCTCCGCAACAGAGTCCTGGTGCAGCAACAACAAGGTCCTCAGGTACTGGGGCTAACGACCAAGCGCATTCGCCAGTGAATGACTATTCCGCATCATGCGGAGCAGATTCGCGGATCGTTTAGCGATGCGATGGGCGCCGACAAGGCGGATGCTCAAAAATCCGACGGAGTGCCCGCACCTGCCGGCGGTTCCATGTCTGCCAGTGTCCGGCGAGACGGCGTCGGTACCAAGAGCAACGGCAGTGGAAGCTCACCTGTATCGGCAATGCGCGCACCCACTGTTCGGCGCGACGGTCTGGCTACATGGGGAGCCTACCACGCGGCCAGGCTTGCAGCACACGGCGCTGTCGCGAGCGGAGGCGCAATCGGTAGGACAGGAAAGGCAGCGTACGAGGCTGTGACGAATCCCGTCGGATCTGCTGGGAAAGTAGGTTCAGCGGCCGGGAAGGTCTCCGGAACCGTGGCGAATTCTGCGGAGAATGCAGGCGAGGCCTTTTCAGCGGTGGGACAAACAGTCGCGCATCCGATTGCAACTGCAAAGTCGGGTGCAGCGGCTGTCGGAAATAGAGTTTTCAGCGCTGCTAGCCAGGTCGTGGATGCGGCACGGAGGTCGGTGAACGAAGCTCAGACGAAATTCTCCGAAGCTTACGGCGACGCGCGACGGAGCAACGAGCCGAAATCAGATCAAGAGTAGGAGGTCATGTATGAAAAGCGCAATTGCATCAGATGACGCTGTCGTAGCAACACCGAAGTATTACGAGATGGATGGAGCGCTAAAAGCCAATGCGAACAGGGCTTGGCTGCTCGCTTTCCTGACTGTGCCGGTTGCACTGCTTGCAATCGGATTCGCCATCTTCGTGCGGTTGCAGCCGCCTACAGTGATCCGCATCGGCCCAAACGGCGAAGCGAGCGTAGTGGGTCAACGGGCGCAGGGCTCAGTCAACGAGGCTGCAACCAGCGGGACTGACGAATTCCTCGATGAAGCATATGTGAAGCGTTTCCTCTCAAGCTACCTCAACTACTCGCCTGCCAACGTCGATGACCGTTGGGCCAGCAGCCTCAACATGATGACGCACAATTTGCGCGGATACACCATCAAGGCGATGGCGGACGACAATACGCGGGGCAAGATCGATGACGGCCAGATTGAGTCTGTGTTCCATCTGCGCGAGATCAACGCCGTCTCCGGAGAACCGCTGACCTACCTGGTGTACGGAGTGAAGGATGTCCATCGTCTGTCGAATGGAACCGAGACAACCGATCACTTCGTGAACGAGTACCGGGTGCGTCTGATCGCTGACCACAGGTCTGATGTGAATCCGGACGGACTCTGGATTGCGGAGTACAGCGAACGTCCGATTGATGGCGAGCGCCGCGACCGCATCCTTGCCGCGACCGACCGCGATGTGACGCGAGATTAGAGGAGGTCAGTGATGGAAACAGCGTTAGCGAAGGTTACTGAGATGCAGCCCCCTGCAGGAGATGCGTCCGAGCCAAAACGGGGACGGAGATCACGTCAGCAGACGGAAGAAGTCGTCCGCTACTTCCTTGCTAAAGACGGATCTTCCATTGAGAAGCCGGAACTCGGCGTTGAAGTGCCCAGCGAGGGAGAGGCCCTGATTAAAGCCTTTCAATCGAAGAACGGCGTGATTTATACCCTCCTTGCCTATAAGGCAGAGGCTGAGATACAGGGAGGATCTCCGAAATTGGTGAAGCGGCCCATGCGTAAGTAGGGTCACGAGGTCAGAACGGATTCAAAGAGGAAACATACCTGAAATACGGTCCCTGTACGCCTCCTTTGACGCCTTATCGCTTTTGCGATGAGGAATTCCGCTGACCCGGTTTGGTATCTCGAACCTGGTTCGGTCAACACCCACCCCTAACCCGGGCGGCCAGGCGACAGACAAGAAACCGGCGTCAGCCAAGTCTCTTGTCACTTCGTTGGAAGCGCCAGACAAGTGAGGAGAATATGACTGCAAACAGGACGCAGAACACGACCATCGACCAACAGCTCATTCTTGAGCTGAAGATCGATGCCTCGGGAGAAGTGACCCGTAAGCAAAGCAAACTGGGCCGGAAGGACACACTCGAGGGGAAACTCCTCGCGCAGATCTATCCCGGTATCCAGGTAGCGCGTGTCAGTGTGCCGCATGAGTTGACGCCGTACGAACAGTCTGTGGTCGAGAATCGCATGGCGAAGCTCGTCTACGGCGGGGTCGAGTATAAGCTTGCGGGTGCGAGTGGTTCAGCGAAGGATGGCAAGTTCTACTTCGTCGACCAGGCGCACGCCAAGCAGATTGCTGAGCGCTTTCAGCATTGGCCCGAGGCGGCGATCGTGTACTTTGCGATCCTCGTCTCCGACTGCAAGTTGATGGTGGAGGAGCCCGATCTCCGCATCGTTGTTGTCCAGGACCACGTCCTTGGCACCAATGACTGCCGTGGTTGGGTGCGTGAATCCCTCTACCGGAAGCTGAAGATTGGCACGAATCGTTTCTGCCAGTTCCGCCTGGCATTCGATACGCGCGAACCGAAGCAGGCAAAGGGCGCATTGAAGGCGATGAGCGATCGCGTGGCCGACAGACTCGGGGTCGACGTCATTCTGCCGGAGAGCGCCTGCAAACCATCGCTCAAGGGAGGAGTTCGTTTCCTTCCCCAGATGGGAACATCCGGCCGCATGTATACCGGTCCAGCGATCCTCGGGATTAAGGAACTGTCCCGTGCATCGGAGTTTGGGTCGAGCTACACACTGGTCGAACATGCTTCGGAAGAGGCCCTTCAGTTTGAGATCATGCTTTCGGCACTCAAACGGATCGGCAAGGTGAGGAAGGCCTGGGACGAGAGCGACTATGAGGCGTTGTTCGAGATAATCGGCAAGTCTGAGGTTGCGACGTTCGACGAGGATGTCAGCTTCGATCCTGAGGCTCTGGAACAGGGAGGCAATCCTGCTTCAGAGGGTTGGGAGCCGGCAGAGGCAGTTCTTCTGGCGGATCGTAGTGGTACGAGCATCAAATTCCCCTACGTCGCGAACCAACTTAACCGCAAGCTGGCACGATGGGCATTCCGCACTCTTACAGGTGGCGATCTCAAACTACCGTCCTTCGCCCTCGCGGATGACGGTGTCCTGATTGAGTACAGAGGAAAGACACTCTCGGCCTCGGACTGGATCCCCGAGAACACCACCATTACGTCCTTGACGGCGGAGAAAGGTCTCTGCATTCGGTATCCCATACGGATGCAGGAGGATCTGTTACCCGTCCGTCATCTCACCAACGACGAGCTCATCCCAACGCTCAAACAGGCACTGGGAGTGCCCGACCTTGACGATTCGCTAGTCGCCTACATCCTCGAACGGCAGCTTCGTATGGAGGGAACGTACATCCTTCATTCGGAGACGGCCAAGAAGAATGGCGGAGACTTCGACTTCGACACCATCTGCGTGATGCCATCCGATCAGTTTCCGAAGTTCGTTTCGGGACGGATCGCATACGGAGAGCAGTTTCAACAGGAAAAGACGAAGCATGAAAAGGCCAAGTCTCCCTGGTGGAATGTGTATCTGGTTGCGATGAAGGCAAGAGGAAACCGGATCGGTTCCATCACCGATTTGAAGACCTCGTGTCTTGCGGCGGGACGGCCAGATCTGGCCTATAAGCTCGTCGAGCAACTGCAGAACGCACTCGACTCCTTAAAACATAAGGTCGAGATCAATGAATCTGTCGTCAGTGATATCCGGAAAGAGGTAGCTCCAGCCCCCTGGCTCAGGTACAAACGTGAGCGCAGGGTTTCGGATCTGCCGGCCTTTCTGGAGGTTGCCGATACAGACAAGGTTGGCAGGCTCTATAACGTCCTACGCAAGGAGCTTGGTTTTCTTCCTAAGGAACTCGACGGCAACTTCGAGGAGAAGATGTCGATCGAGGACTTCCGCGGACTCTTCTCGGGCGAAGCCGTCACGAAGGAGATGTTCGAGGAGTGCCAACTCGTCAATTCGATCTACGCGGATATTGCTAGCCGGATTGTCCAGCGCGAGGAAGAGGTAAAGCTGCAACTCAAGAACGCTCAAGCGCACTGGGAAGCCGTTCGCCAGGGCGAAGACAAAGAACAACGAAGGTCTGCGGTGCTTGCACGCAACAAAGCGCAGGCAGCCCTCTGGGAACATGAACAGGACGCAAAAGAGCAGTTCAGTTCGCTGCATCTGTTCGTGCACTATTGGTCGCAGGGTAAGGAGGACAATCGTCGGGCATGGGCGCAGGCGATGAACACCGTCGTCACCAGCGGCAAGGGTTCCGGCGCTGTCCTCTTCCAATCGTTTCCACAGGAGGTCGTCGATACCTTTGCGGAGGTTACCGGCGGCCAGAGGGTGCGAGTGCGCCTTCCGAAGACCATCAACGGCTACGTCTGGTTCGACGATCAACAGCGGGCATTCCTCGTTGAACGGATCGTCAATCCCGAAGGCCCGGATGGAGAGAAGAAGGTCTTTCTCTTTCAGTACAAGGGAAAGCACACGCTGATCTTCGAAAACACGAGTCTTCCGGCATCTTTGGAGAACTCCTAACCAGAAAAGGAGAAGCTTTGGCCTACGGCCTGGCTTCTCCTTTTCCCTTTTGTATAGAGAACATGCACGAGGAGGCCGCTATGAAGACGCTCATAACCTTTTCCTTTGTTTTTGCAGTTGCTGTAGCGGGGGCGCAAACGACCAGCCAGAGTCAGATCCGGCATGTCGAGACAGCACTCAACCATCTCACCGTTCTCGAGTTCGGCGAAACCGTGAGCTCCCTCGCCCTTGCCGATCCAGACAGCTTTCAAGTGGAGCGACACGACGACAAGGTCTTCATCAAACCTCTGCGAGAGGGTGCTGCGACCAACCTCTTCGTATGGACGGCATCTCGGCAGCTAAGTTACGAACTCGACCCGGCCGGTCAACTTGCGAAGATGGATGTGCTGATCCGTACCGCACCTGTTGCCGATCCGCATGCCGCTCAGCGAACCTCTGCTGAAACCACCGATGAGGAGATTCGCCAGATTGCCTCCATGGTCCTGACTCAAGCGCTCATGGGAACCGAGAACATCGCGCGCGATTCTGCCAAGTCTGTCTCGGACCGCGTGGAGGTTGATCTCGAACAGGTTTACAGATCGAAGGGCCAGCTCTTCATCCGCTACTCCGTCACCAATCAGACGAAGACTCCGTTCCGGCTCACAACTCCGGATGTCTCTACACCGCTACCGACACAGCAACCCATCTCCCTCTTGAGTCTGCGCGATCACCAGCTTTCTCCGCAGACGTTCGCGGCTTTCAAAGCGAAGCCAGGCTCCAGCCTTGCCGCATTGCAAGCGGAGTCCTTGACACGCGACTTAGCGCCGGGGCAGAAGACTACCGGCGTCATCAGCATCCGAGGTGCGCAAAGTGGTCCGGCACAGTTGTATCAACTGAACTTCGGTACGGATCAGAATCGGCCCCTTACGGTAGAGGCGGTCTTGTAGCCATGGACGCGCAAGGCTACATCAAAGCGGAAGAAGTACGACGCGCTCTTGACACTGTTTACCGAGACGACCCGGAGTCGAACCTGCAGAAGGCCCTACTTCACTCCCTTGCGGATGATCTCAAGCCGCTCAATGAGAAGGGCCGCTGGAAGCCGAGTCCGCTCCTGATTCTCGTGTCCTTCCTTGTCTGCGCTCTCGCGGGTGCCTTCCTCTATTTCACCCTCGGAGGTTCTCGATGAGTCCATCCTACGATCCCCCTCGCCGCCGGGAACCCAGCCCGGAAGACGTTGTCGGCATTGCCGTTCTGCTGGGCTGCGCGTCGCTCGCCTTCTGCTTGTATGTCGCCGTCTCGCGGCTGCATCTGCGAAACGCGCAGTGTCTGGAACTCGTCATCAATTTCTCCATCATCTTCTTTGGCGGAGGTCTTGTCATTGCGCATTTCGTTGGCAGGAAAGAGAAGCGGGAAGAAAACTGGCCACACCCACCCGTCTTTGTTTCAGGACCGAAGGACGAAGCGATTGTTCGCGATGCCAACCTCAATGCGGCCACGCTCCTCGGCTACACCGTCCACAAAGAACCCTGGCTCTGGCCTGATGTGGTGCGAATGAAGCACGGTGTGATCGTTGGCGGTACGGGCGCCGGCAAGTCGACGTTCCTTGAAAACATCATCTCCCAGGACCTGACTCGTCGCTTCGGCAACCGGAAGATGCCGATGATTATCTTCGACGGCAAGGGTGAGCGCGACTTCCTCGTCAGAATGTTGCCGCATATCGAGGCAGCAGGCCGCCTCCAGGATTTGCGTGTGCTGGATCCGACCCACCCCACGGAATCTGCCCGGTACAACCCCTTCTATGCGCTCGACGATGCCTATCAGGAGCATGTGAACTTCATTTTTCGCTCGTTCGGGCTGCGCGAGGATTTCTTCAAGGGCCACCAGGAGGCCTACCTCTCCGACCTTGTTCGCGTGCTCCAGTACACAGGCAAGCTTTTCAACGTCTACGACGTGCTGGTGATGGCGCTCGATGAGAAGGTGCTTCAGGAACAGATCGGGATTGCGAAGGCGCGCCTCGCCACCTTGCCGGGCATCTCCATGCAGAAGCGATTGAACTTCGAGATGTCGGTGAGGATGTTGCAACGGTCTCTTTCCGACCGGGAACGTGTCGAGAAGATTCAGGGACTTCTGAACGAGCTGCTGAGTTTCCTTGAGGACGAGCTGTCAATCGTAACCGGGTCGTATCAGGACCTTCTGACGCTCGACGATGTCTTCGAGAAAGACCTGATCCTGTTCGTCTCCCTCAACACCAACCGGAATCAACGCGCCGTGGAGGCATTGGGAAAGATTCTTCTTCAGAACATTCAGCTCATGGTGGGCAAGCGCTACGCGCAGTCCGCCGGAGACCGGAAGCCCGACGAACCCATGCTTTCGGTGATCCTCGACGAGTTCGCTTCCTTCGCCTATCCGGGATTTACCCAGGTGTTGCAGACGGCACGCGGGGCCAGAGTTTCATTTCTTTTCTCCTTCCAGAGCCTGCCCCAGTTGCAGAAAGTGAGCCAGGCGTTCTCGGACGAAGTTTCGTCCGCCCCAGGCACAAAGATGATCATGAACGTCTCCGAAGAGAATACGGCGCAGTGGTTTCTGAAGGCGTCTGCCAAGATTGCGAGGAAGCGCCGCAGCCTGTCTGTACGCCGAACGGGGATCTTCTCGGCGAAGTACACCGAAACCGGTACGGGAAGCGAGAGTGATATTAAGGAGACGAGAGCGCGGGAAGAGCACATCAAGAACCTGCCCGTTGGTCAGATGGAGATCCTGATGGTCGACAGTCGCGCGGGAACGCGTCATTCCCATCTGCATGTCCGGCGCGCCCCGTGCTTTCGGTTGGACGGCTTTACTCCACGGCTCTACCCAAAGATGTACAGCTATCTTGACCCGGAGATTGGGGTGAATTTGCGCTTCAAAGAGACTGAGAACCGCAAGCAGAGGCGCAGGAGAACGGCTGGCATATCTCTCGACAACTTTTCTGGAGAATGAGCATGAAGTGTTTATCGGCGGTTTCAACCTGCATTTGCCTCTCCCTCTTCTGGCCCCCTGCGGCGGATTGCCAGACCCCCACTCAGGCCAAGCAGACTTCGGTATCTCCGCATCCAGCACGCAAACAGCAGGGATTCTTCGACTATATGCTCGGCAAGGTCAATCCCAACGGGAACGACTATGGTGCGTCGATGCAGGTTGGACGGGATGCTGTGGTCGAACACAGTATCGACGACCTTTACTTCTGGTCGAATGCGATGACGCTCCTGTTGCTCACTGGCGTTTCCACCATTGTGTTTCTGCAATGGCACTCTGCCGACAAAAAGGAGGTTATTGCTGCCTCGCTCATCGCTCAGTTGTGGAACGGTCGGGTCAGCGACCGGATAGAACTCGAGCGCCGCACGGAGCAGTTCAACGAGCTTACAGCGACCCACAATGCAGAGGTAGAGCGAGCGCTCGTGCTGAAGTCTCAATCGTCAGAACAGGAGAATGAATCAACACGCAAGTTGAACAAGAACGTCCGCAGCCTTGCGGGGAAGGATCAAATTAGGGGCAACAAGGACGCTGCTGCCGGAGCGGCCACAACCGAAGTGATTTCCTCCCTATCGGCGGACCTCAGCACGGCCAACCTGCAACAGAGCAACCTGCTGCTGCAGCGGCGGGTTGAAGCAATGCAGAACAATGAGCAGAATCTTAAGCAGCGCCTCAACCAGACAACGCTCCTGCTCGATCAGGAGCGACGTCGCAATGCCGCACTGAAAGGCGCATAGAGAGGTTCAGATGCAGAATAAAACACCAGCTGACTTCGGCACTCACGACGATTGGCTCTCATATGTTCGTAAAGAGATACCTGCAACTGAGCAGCCTTATGTTCTGGCTCTCGGACGTACAAATCTCTTCAAGCGGTTCTATGAGGTTCGTAAGCTGACATTTCCTGTTGAGTTCACCCGGGAGTTAGAGCGCATCGGGGCGCTGTCTGATCCCGTGCGAACGAGCGAACTTGAGTCTCTGAACGGCCGTATCTTTTCCAAACTTACGGAGACTCTTTTCGACGAGGCACAACCCAGAATCACGGAGAGTGAAGCGCAAACTGCGGGGACGCCGCAGCAACAGGTTCGGAAACTGCTAGATCATCTGGAGAAGAAGAACCCATATTTCGCACTATGGTCGGTCTACAGAAAGAACTACTCCGAGAGCCTGGATTCGAAGAGTTGGCACGAGTATCTGTGCCGTGAACTGGGGACGGAGAGTGGCGAGGAGATTGCTTTCGCCAGCGCGATGGCAGAGTTGGATAAGCTGCTCGGTTATTTCGAAGACAAAAATCAGGCGCTACCCAGGTATTCTTTCGAACGCATCTGGTTCTTGCACTCGCTGCGTGAGCGGGAGCGAATGTCCCAGACACGCGCGGTGCTGAACACGCTCACGGCGGAGATCGAGGCATGCGCGTCCGCGTGATCAGCTTCGGGACGAACTGGTGGGCGATGCATTCGTCCGACAGAAGCGATCCCTATTGCTTTCGTCGACGAGCTGCGTACTTCAATGCGGCGGCGCTGATGTATGGAAGACGCCTCCGTCACAGCGCCGTCTACCCCGGACAAATCCGGTTCAACGGAAAGAGCGGCTTCGATCCAGAATTCCCATTGCGCTCCATTGGGAAGACGTTTCTCTGTTCCGGCCCGAATGAATACGCTGGCAAAGTGCATCTTTTGTTCCTGCAACTGGTGCGGCCCGCGGCCCCCGATGCTTATCTTGTGACTCTGAACTCCGCAGAGCACGGCTTAATTCGGTTCAACAAGCCTGGATGGAAATCGCCCGGAGTGCGACCGATCTCCGTCAGTCTGCGGCGACCCAGGTACGAGGCCATGCTGCTTATGGGTGCGGAGGACTGGATCGCAAGCGACCTGGGCCGCTGGCAGATCTCCGCTGAAGGCAACCATCTCGCACTCTCTTATGGCGAGGAAGAGGCAAACCGATGAGGTACTACAAAGGATATCTGGCGCTTTCGGACGCGTGCGATGTGCCGGTGCTCCTCCACATTCGCAACGCCCGTGCCGTCTATTTCGAGCAACTTCGGGAACTAATATCGTTTGAAGGGGTTGGACCGGCGTCCAAGTCGCTGCGCTGGCGGGTCTCCCGTATTGAGAAGGCGGGCCTCATCGCCAGGCTTGGGGGGCAACGGCACCTCGGCAGACCGGTGTTCGGAATCACGCAGTCGGGGCTCGCATTTCTCGAGTCGCGTGGGCACTATCTGCTTTCGTTGCCGAGCACAGCCGAACAAATTCTCCATCCCTCCCAAGTCCCTCACGCGCTCGAATTAGTGAATATCCGCCTCGCCCTGGCTAGAGGCGGTCTGCTTCGTTCATGGAAGAGTGAGCTTGAGATCACGTCACGGAACCTCGTCTTCGAGAGTTCAGTGACCAAAGATTTCGACGCCATCGCAGAGATCGAGGTAGACGGAAGCACGCGAAGCTTCGCCATAGAGTATGAGAGAAACCCGAAAGCCGCCTCCCGTTATCGCGCCATTCGGGACATCATCGACAAGGACGAAACGATAGAAACTGTGTTGTACCTCGCGGCGAATGACGACATCCTCTATCTGCTTGCCGTCGAGTTGCGCCCCTCACGGAAGCGCATTGGCTTTGCACTCAGCGAATCGTTTCGCCGTTCGCTGCTCGAGACGCGCACGCTAACCAACACCGAAGACTCCGAAATTGTGTTCTTGCGAGATCTTCTCGTTGCTTGAGGATTCTCAGTCATCGCTGATCTCCCACTTCGCATCGCTCATGTTGTTTGGCCATCGATTGCCTCTCGATTGGCTTTCCAAGTTCTTCTCATTGCCGATTCTTTGGCCGCATTTGCCGAGTTATTGAGCAAAAGCGGGCCTTCCTAAGTCTTGCGCCTTCTATTACTTCCCTCTTGACTATCCCCTTGTACATGCCACTGATTTCGGGTGGGTGGATGAGGTGTTTTGAAGGGGATCAATATAAGTATCCGAATTGGGGTGCGGACAACAGCAGAAAGGAGCAGACAAATGACAAAGGAGATGGACGAGGTACGCGGTTTGGCGCACGAACATGGCACCAACCTCTCGTTCGTCGTGAACCATTTTGGCGGGAAAGACTCAGCAAGAATGCTGGGTTTTGTCCGTAAGAAGTCTCCGGATACTCCAACTGATGTGGTGATGGTCGACACCGGATTCGAACACACATCGCCGAACTCTGCTGCGGACTGAGCACGCTTACGGTGTGCCGAGCTTGACAGAAATCTGTCCCTATCTAAATCCTCCGTTTCACCAACCTGCTACAACAATCTGGCCAATCTTCTTATTTCACCGTTCAGCGGGTAGCTGGTTTCTTTGGCTCAACCGCTGGATTGTTCCCATTCAAGATCCACTGAGAATCTCTCTTCGCCGTAGGGCCTGAGCGAAATTGCAGCACTCAGACCTTGCACATCCACTCCACTCGACCAAGCTGCAACGGACCTCTGTGCCGTTGCGGAAAGGAATTTCTATGCCCAATATCCCTCGCATCGTCTCGGCACCGGTCGATTACGTGCCCATATTTTCCCTCCGCTTTGTTCTTCGGCTAGCGCCCGGTGTCCTGCTCACATCGCTCGATGCTGGAGTCATCGCGACCTGCGGCGTCACTCTCTACCGCGTAAGCGCCGGTCATCCGCTCTGGCTGGTGGGTCTGACGCTACTCTTCGCAACCTTACTCGCGTCGCTTATCCGCGTTTGGACGCTCACTCTACGTGGCCGGTCCCATTAGTCCGTACACCCATCAACCACAATCCCGAAAGAGAGGAGAGTTACCATGCAACGCAGCTTAGGAAAGATGTCCGCTTACAAGATGTTCAACTGGCGCGACCGCGCCGCAAGCACCATTCAACAGACTGTCTCTGCCTTCCTCGAGGTCGGAGAAGCCATTGCCACGCGCTGGATACAGACGCCGAAGGGTGTCTTGCTCCTGCAGATGGTCCCCGGCGACACCGCATCCGGGGCGATTTATATCTTTGACCGTCAGCGTGACGATTGGTACATGCTTTCGTTCGAGGGTTGTGAAGACCAGTTCACCTCCGAGCACTTCGACCGGATCTTCTCGGAGTACAAGCTGTTCAGGTACGTCGAACAGCCCGGTCTGCTGCTCTCTCAATTGCAGTCGGCCAGCGCTTAGTACTGCCACCCTTCCGCTGTCCCCCCAATACAAACCAACTCAATTCCAACTCCAGGAGGAGTCGCCATGCGTATGTCCGCAGGTCGTATCCGCTCGATCAATCGCAGCATTGCAAGAGTAAATGGGATCCTCTGTGGTGCCTCGGACAGGATTCCCCGTCGCTTGCCCGAAGCCCCGAAGCCTCTGGGATCCGTCATTCCGTCACACACGATCAGGATTGTGGCGGCAGCTAAGCCACCGGCAGCCTAAACCAAACAATCGGAATCGGCGAGCGAATGCAGTCACGGACTGCGTTTGGCTCGCCGTTTCTTTGGAAATTTGACCGAGTCTAAGGACCGGGTTACAACCACACAGCTCAGGAAAGGAGAATCCCGACATGCCCGTCCACTTTTGTGTAAGCCGTCAGACTGCCGAGGAGTTCATGAAGCTGTTTGTGAACCGCCTGGCCTATGGAATACAGAAAGAGAAGCCTCTTTCGGACGGCAGCGTGCCGTATATCAAACAGGCACGCCCCCTGGACTTGGGAGTGATCAGGATGCATCTTAACGGCGACCTGACCATCAACCTGTATGCCATCAACCCTCACACACAGAGTTCCAAGTGGGTAGCGATTGATGCAGATTTTGAGGGTTCGCTTGAAGCGCTCTTCCAGTTGCAGTGGGAGTTGAAGCAGGACGGCGTGGAAGCTGCTCTCGAACAGTCCCGCCGTGGCGGCCACCTCTGGATCTTCGGGGAGAAGCCGCTGTTGGCATCTCAGTGCCGCATCTATATCTACAATCTTGCCCTCCGTCTCGGAGTTCCCGTCAAAGGCGGCGGACTCAAGGAAGGCATCGAGGTGTTCCCGAGACAGGACACCATTAAGGATGGCGCGTACGGCAACGCGATTCGCGCACCTCTCGGCGTCCATCGTAAAAGCAACCGCCGCTATTGGTTCTACGAGGCCGATCTGAATCCAGAAGCACAGCTGACCTACCTGCAACGGATTAAGAAGCTGACGGCGCTCGAACTGGAGACTCTAACTCAGGGGATGGAGTTGCCGCACGCTTACCGGCTACCTGCACCGACGCATTTTGTTCCGCGCACTTCAATGGACGGGCAGCGGGAGTTCCGCATCCTCGACTACGTGCGGACAACCGGGAAACAGGACAGCCGCAACTGGAAGGCCCAATGTCCCTCCTGCGCCCAAGCGGGAAGAGACCGATCGCAAGACAACCTCGGCATCAAGATCGCTGACCCTCGCTTCTATCAGTGCCGCGCTGGGTGCACTAAGGAAGAGATCCGGTCTGCGCTCGGTCAACCCATCCGCAAGAGTGTGACGGCATAGAGGAGTAGAGATCATGGAAACGTCTTCCAGGAAGCAGAAGTCAACCGCTCGTTATGCGCTTCACGGCCTCTCGATTCCGCAGCCCACGCTTCGGGCATTGCAGAAGCGAGGGATCTATTGCACACCCGGCATCTCGCTCGAACACCAGCATCTGGCGAACCGCTATGTTCTACGAGGTGTGGAATCCGGTGGTGCTGTCGCCGACATGGGACGTGCTTCCGCCTATCTGTCCTTGGATGGAAAGCCGCAACCATGGTTGCAGTCGATTGACTCGCTTGCGGTGAACGGACGCCACGCCATCGTCATTTCCGACGGCCTGATCCGAATTGAGATGCTGCGGATCGGACGGACCTATGACCTGGAGATCTCCATCCATACCTTGTCGTTGCCACCGGGCCGCACACGTCCTGAGATATCTTCCCGGATGCTTATCCGGGGCCGTGATGGCGTCCTCCCCCTCGATCTCTGGGAGGCAGAACTCAGGACACTCCGTGGACAGGTCCCCCCCACCTTCTATAACCGGGCCGGAGAGGTGTTGGTCTTTCCGGAGCGCTTCGAGGACGCAATCAAGAAAATGACCGCAGCTGTTTCCTGCATCGGGTGCAGGCACGCGCACTTGGCGGTGCCGCCCGACGCTGAAGGAGCCGATGCGTGAGCGAGGAGAACAAAATCTCAATGACGGTGGGCGAACCGAATTGGATACCTCTTGAGCGTGTGCTCCCGGAAGCGGAACTCCTGGATTACATGTACATGGGCCGTGTGCGGGATATCGAACTTTACAAACATCGTTGGACGCGACGATACCTCAACATCGACTTGGACGGCCGCTTCTATTTCTATGCCGGCGGGAACTATGTCGAAGTCACACAGACCGCGGCATTGGAGCATGTACGCAATTGAATACGGAAAGGAGCATCATAGTGGCAAAGGGTGTCAATAAAGCAATCCTGCTCGGGCACGTCGGCAAGGACCCCGAGATCCGCTTCACCGGCGGCGGCATGGCCGTCGCCAGCTTCTCTCTCGCCACTGCCGACCGCCAGAAGGACGGCCAGGGCAACTGGACCGACCAGACCGAGTGGCACAACCTGGTCGCTTTCAACCGCACAGCCGAGGTGGTTCGGGACTACGTCAGCAAAGGCACGCACCTTCTCATCGAAGGCAAGATCCAAACCCGCTCCTAGGACGACAAGGAATCCGGCCAGAAGAAGTACCGCACGGAGATTCTTGTCAACGAACTCACGCTTCTTGGCGGCAGACCTGACGGCAACGGCTCATCCTATGGCAACCGCTCTACCTCCACCGCGACCAGCTACGCCCGGCGCGCTCCGGCCACCGTGCAATACGAGTACGCCGACGTGGGCATCAGCGATCAGGACGTCCCCTTCTAGAATCTTTCGGAACTACGACACAGGCGCTCTTCGGAGCGCCCCTTTTTGTGAGGAGATACCGCACATGGCGACCGCAAAAACAAAGACCAACACGGAGCTTGATGCTCTGTTTACGCAGTTGGCGGAACCGTTCGATCCCGACGAGATCAAGTGGCGTGTCACACACACTACCCAGGATGGCCGGCGTGGCGCCGTGATTCCATTTGCCAACCCGCGAGCCTACACCGACCGCCTCAACCAAATCTTCAGTCCCAATGGGTGGACGAGGACTTACAACGTTTCCACGTTGTCGGGCCTAAGCCGAATGAGGCAGGACAAGGTCATCCAGACTGGCAAGGTTCTGGTCACCTGTACCCTCTCGATTCATGAGCTTGGAACCCACACCGGAAGTGGTGAGGATTGGGCGGATGAACAGAACGCGATGACCAGCGCGGAGGCCCAGGCATTCAAACGGGCCAGCAGTTGTTTCGGGCTGGGACGCTATCTCTACAACTTCGCGGAGATGTGGGTTCCGCTCAATGAATATCGTCAACCGCTCGAGTTTCCGAGGCTTCCCCTGTGGGCACTCCCAAAAGCTGTCGCGACAGAGCGAAAGGGCAATCCAGCTTCCGGTCCACGGCCTCCGGTCGTGCAGCGGGGGCCAATCGATCAGAAGACTACGGAGAGAATCGAAGGCTTTCGGCGCATCCTCGGAGACTCCATCTACGGAGAGATCCTCTGGAGAGCGGCACAAGCGCGAAGTGCGAATGAAATCCCGAACGCAGAGTTACAGGGGAATGTTGCGGAAATCATGGAACGTGCGGCCCGCGGCGTCAACAGAGCACACTCCCTGTCCGAAGAAATCG
>WNFC01001967.1_pt1 | contig 24370 bp, 20 predicted proteins | sample 5400541 | NCBI WGS metagenome assembly WNFC01 (sample SAMN13153342, study PRJNA577476) | soil metagenome | isolation source: 120 cm saprolite under Douglas fir tree site 2 hole 2 replicate 1 | place: USA:California | collected 2015-04-18
GCGGCCTGCCGCTCCGTCGCCGCGGCCAGCTCCTCTTGGAGACGGGCGGTCGCCGCGGTCGCTTCGTCGAGAGCCTTGCGCAGCTCCTCGACCAGAGCGGCCAGCTCGACCTTGGTGGGCAACCCCATGGTTGGCGGATATTACTCCGGCGCCTCCGCCAGGGAAAGGTCGATGAATTCTTGACTCCCAACGCCAGTTATCGCAGGATCACGCCCAATCTCTCGGGAGGTGTGCTCGATGCTCATGACCGCTCGGCCCCTGATCCTCTTCCTCGTCTTCACGCTGCTCGCCGGAGCGCCCGCCACCCAGGCGGCCTCACCGGACGGCACCCTGGCCATCGGCGTGCACGTGACGCTGGTCTCGCGCTGGCTCGACCCCGGCGAGACCGAGGCGCTCATCACCCCGTTCATGGTGCTCTACGCGCTGCACGACGCGCTGGTGAAGCCGATGCCGGGCAATATCAATGCCCCGAGCCTGGCCGAGTCCTGGACGCTCGCCAAGGACGGCGTCACCTATGAATTCGTGCTCCGCAAGAACGCCAAGTTCCACAACGGCGATCCGGTCACCGCGGAGGACGTGAAGTTCTCCTTCGACCGCTACAAGGGCAGCGGCGCCAAGCTCCTCAAGGACAAGGTGAAGGAGATCCAGACCCCGGCGCCCAACCGGGTGCGCTTCATCCTGAAAGAGCAGTGGCCCGACTTCATGGCCTTCTACGGCACCTCCGCCACCGGCGCGGGCTGGATCGTGCCCAAGAAGTACATCGAGCGCGTGGGCGAGGACGCCTACAAGAAGGCGCCGGTGGGCGCGGGACCGTTCAAGTTCGCCGCCTTCACCCCCGGCATCGAGCTGACGCTGGATGCCTTCCCCGACTACTGGCGCAAGGCCCCCCAGGTGAAGCGGCTCGTGATGCGCTCCATCCCCGACGAGGCCACGCGGGCCGCCTCGGTGAAGACCGGCGAGGTGGACCTCGCCTACCTCTTCGGCGGGGCCATCGCCTCCGACCTGCAGCGTACGCCCGGCGTCCGGGTAGTGGCGCCGCTCCTCTACGGCATCTACTGGCTCGACTTCCTGGACCAGTGGGACCCGAAGTCGCCGTGGCACGATCGGCGCGTCCGGCTGGCCGCGAGCCTCGCGATCGATCGGCAGGCCATCAACCAGGCCGAGATGCTGGGGCTCGGCAAGGCAGTCGCGGCTTTCGTCCCGCCCGAGTTCGACTTCGCGCTGAAGATGGAGCCGGCCCCGTTCGATCCCAAGCGGGCCAAGCAGCTCCTGGTCGAGGCCGGCTACCCGAACGGCTTCGACGCGGGCGAGCTCACCCCGCTGCCGCCTTACACCTCGCTGGGTGAGGCGGTCGGCGGCTATCTCCAGGCGATCGGGATCAAGACCACGGTGCGCACGATGGAGCGCGCCACGTACATGTCCAACTGGCGGGAGAAGAAGATCCGCGGCCTTCTCATCGGGGCCACCGGGGCCGCCGGCAACGCGGCCTCGCGACTCGAGCCCTTCTTCACCAAGAACGGCATCTACGCCTACGGCACCCGGCCGGAGATCGACGATCTCTTCCAGCGTCAGGCCAACGAGCTGGATCGCAAGAAGCGCGAGGCGACCCTGCACCAGATCCAGAAGATCGTCGCCGATCAGGTGCTGGCGGCGCCGATCTTCCAGCAGGCGTTCCCCTGGGGCGTGGGGGCACGCGTCGCGGAGCCGGCGGCGGGCCTGATCCAGGGCTACCCGTACGTCGGGCCTGCCGAGGACCTGAAGCTCAAGTAGGATCTTCGCGGATGAAGTGCCCGCTGCGGAGATCGCGCAGCACCTGCTCGATCTCCGCGCGCGTGTTCATGACGAAGGGGCCGTGGCGGGCGATCGGCTCGCCCAGCGGCCGCGCGGCCGCGAGCAGGAACCGGCCGCCCCCGGGCGCACCGGAGGCCTCCACGAGGTCGCCGTCGCCGAAGATGACCAGCGACGGGGCGCGCGCCGCAGTCCGCTGCGGGCCGAAGCGCACCTCGCCCTGGTCCACGTACGCGAACGCGGTGTGCCCGCGCGGCACCGCCTCGCGGAACGTTCCGTCCGCGGGCAGCGTCACGTCGAGGAACTTCGGAGCCACCGCCAGGCCCTCCACCGGCCCGACGAGCCGGCCGCCCGCCGCGTCGCCCGCGATCACGCGCGCCCGGGCGCCGCCGTCGAGGGCGGTCTCCGGCAGGTGGCTCCCGGCCAGGTCGCGGTACTTCGGCCGGGTCATCTTCTCCCGCGCGGGCAGGTTGAGCCAGAGCTGCAGGCCGCCGATGCCCTCGGGCCGCACCTGTGGCATCTCCTCGTGCAAGATGCCGCTGCCCGAGGTCATCCACTGGATGTCGCCCGCGCCGATGCTACCTCGATGCCCGAGCGAGTCCCGGTGCTGGATCTCGCCGGCGCGAACGACGGTGACCGTCTCGATCCCGCGGTGTGGATGATAGGGAAAGCCGGGCTCGTAGTCCTCCGGCCGGACCGACTCGAAATGGTCGAGCAGCAGGAACGGGTCGAGATGATCGAGCTGCCGGGTGCCGATGCTGCGCCGGAGATGCACGCCGGCCCCTTCGACGACCGGCTCGGGCTTCACGATCTGCGCCACCGCGCGCGACGAGTCGCTCATCGCGCTCATACGGCGGCCAGATCGCGACCATCTTCTTCCACAAGGCCGGCTTCTCGGCCTTGGAGGCGGTGCGGGCGCGCGCCTTGAAGCGGTCGGCCATCACCTGCACCTGGATCTCCGGCTGCGCGGTCAGGTTCTCGTACCAGGCCGGGTGCTCGGGCGCGCCGCCGCGCGAGGCTACCACCACGTAGCGGTCGCCGTCGCGGCCGTAGATCAGCGGGGTGGTCCGCGCCTGGCCGGAACGCCGGCCGGTCGTGGTCAGCAGGAGCGTCGTCACGCCCTCCCAGGTATGGCCATCCTGGCCACCGGTCCCGATGTACCGCCGCGCGTGCTCCTGCTGCCAGCCGGGGGGCCGGCTTCCCGATGCGGGTCGCGGAGTCGTCATGATGGGTCCCTCCCCGCCGTCAGTCTGCCACGCGTGAGGCCCGGCTGCCACCCGCCGAGGCCGCCGGTTGTGTCTCCATTGAGACACTTCCAGGCCGGTGACGCATTCCTCCTACCCGACAACCCATCCGCTGTTGTACCCTTGCCCTACCTGTCCCGATTCACGGCTCCAGAGAGGAGCCCGGGGAGACTCCTTTCCGCAAACGTCAGGTGACATCTCGTCGTAAGCCCCGCCGCCCTGGTGCGAGGCCGGCTGCGAGGCACCACTCCACCCAGGGGCGCGCCGGGCAGCTACAGGCCCTGGTGCAGACCAGCCTGGCGCTGACGACCGAGCGGTCCCTGGAGCGCGTGCTTCAGAAGATCGCCGAGGTCGCGCGCAATGTTCTGGGGGCCCGCTACGCCGCCCTCGGCGTGATCGACGAGTCCGGCACCGGGCTCAGTCAGTTCCTGACCGCGGGGACCGCCGAGGCCAGCAAGCGGGCGAGCGGCCCGCCGCCGATGGGCACGGACGTGCTGGGCCTGCTGATCACGGAGCGGCGGCCGTTGCGGCTCCGGACCCTGGCCCCGCATCTGGGCTCGTTCCTCGGGGTGCCGATCATGGTTCGCGACCGAGCCTACGGCAGTCTCTACGTCACCGAGAAGCAGGGGGCGGAGGAGTTCTCGGAGACCGACGAGTTCCTCGCCGTCGTGCTCGCCTCCCAGGCCGCCATCGCCATCGAGAACGCCTACGCCGCCCAGGCACTCCGCGAGGCCCAGGCAGAGCTGGTCCGGAAGGAAAAGCTCGCCATGCTCGGGCAGCTCGCGGGCGGGGTCGGGCACGAGCTGCGCACCCCGCTCGGGGTCATCAAGAACTCCGTCTACTACCTGAACATGATCCTGCCCCACGACGAGAAGATCCGGAAGCACCTGGCGATCCTCGATCGGGAAGTCGCCAACTCCGATCGGATCGTGACCGAGCTGCTCGACTTCGCGCGCGTGAAGGCCCCGGTGCGCGAAGCGGCCAGCCTGGTCTCGATCGTGCGGGCGGCCCTGCAGCAGCTCTCCCGGCCCGAGTCGGTGACGGTACAGCTCGCGCTGGCCGAGTCGATGCCGGCGGTCCTCATCGACGCTCACCAGGTCGGGCAGATCCTCCTGAACCTCCTTCAGAACGCGGTGCAGGCGATGCCGGACGGAGGCCGCGTGACGGTATCGGTAGGAGAGGACCGGGAGAGCGTGTTCGCCGCCGTCGAGGACACCGGCGTCGGCGTTCCCCCGGAGAATCTGGCGAAGATCTTCCAGCCCCTCTTCACCACCAAAGCCAAGGGGATCGGGCTGGGGCTCGCGCTCGCCCGTGATCTCGCCGAGGCCAATGGCGGGCGGATCACCGTCGACAGCACGGTCGGCCAGGGCAGTCGCTTCGCGGTCCATTTCGAGAAGGCCGCGCATGCCTAGCGCCCGCAAGACCATCCTGGTGGTGGACGACGACCCCGGTATGGCCGATACCTTGACCGACATCTTCCAGGCTAACCAGTACGAGGTCGCCATCGCGCACTCGGGCGACGCGGCGGTGAGCATGGCGAGGCGCCGCGCCTACGACCTCGTCCTCATGGACATCCAGATGCCGGGGATCAACGGCGTGCAGGCGCTCGCCGCGATGAAGGCCGAGGGCCTGGCCAAGCACGTGATCATGATGACGGCCTACACGCGCGATGAGCTGGTGAAGGAAGCCGAGAAGCGAAGCGGATTCCCCGTCTTGCCGAAGCCTCTGGACCTGGAGCGGGTCCTGTCCCTGGCCACGAGCACGACGTCCGGACACGTGGGCCGATCCGGACGCGTGGGAGAGGGCTGATGGGAGCGGGCCGATGAGCGCGGGCCATATCCTCGTGCTCGACGACGACCGGGGCATGTGCGAGACGATCGGCGACGTGCTCGAGCAGCGGGGCTACGTGGTCCAGATCGCCACCGAGGCCCGAGCCGGCCTCGAGATCGCGGCGACGAGCCCGATCGAGGCGGCGATCGTCGACATCACGCTGCCCGACATGTCCGGCTTCGACGTGCTCCACGGCATCCGGAAGCTGCTGCCGACGACCGAGGTCATCTTCATCACCGGGCACGCCTCCCTCACCACCGCCATCCAGGCGATCAACGGTCTCGCCTTCGCCTATATCGTGAAGCCGTTCGAGATGAGCCACCTGCTCATGACGGTCGAACAGGCGGTCCGGAAGCAGCGCCTCGCCCAGGCGCTCCTCGACTCCGACGAGCGCTATCGCTTCGTGACCGAGAACATCGCCGACGCGGTCTTTCTGCTCGAGCTGGACGGCCGGATCGCCCTGGGAAACCACCGTGCCGAGACGATCACCGGCTATGCGCAGGCGGAGCTCGTCGGCCGGGCCTTCTTCTCGCTACTGCCGGAGGCGGGAGCCCGAGAAGCTCGGGCCCGCCTGAGCGACGTACGGGCGGGCGTGAAGGTGTCTCCGTTCTTCGAGGTCGAGCTCATCCAGAAGGATGGCGCGCGCGTCCTGCTCGAGGTGCACGTGACCAGCGTCCTGAGGGACGGCCAGCCGGTCGCCCGACTGGGAGTGGCCCGCGACATCACGGAGCGCCGCTACCTGGAAGATCAACTCCGTCAGGCCCAGAAGATGGAGGGCATCGGGCGGCTCGCGGCCGGCGTCGCCCACGACTTCAACAACCTGCTGACCGCCATCGGCGGCCGCTGCTATCTCGTGCTCAACGCGCTGACCTCGGAGAACCCGATCCGGCGGGAGATCGAGATCATCCAGGACGCCGCCGAGCGCGCCGCCAAGCTCACGCATCAGCTCCTGGCCTTCAGCCGCAAGCAGATCCTGGACCCTTGCGTGCTGGATCTGAACGCCACCGTGACCGGAATCGAGCCCCTGCTGCGTCGCATGATCCGCGAGGACATCGAGATCGCGACCGCGCTCGATTCGGCCGCCGGGCGCGTCAAGGCCGACGCGGGGCAGATCGAGCAAGTCCTGCTCAACCTGGCCGTCAACGCCAGCGACGCGATGCCGAACGGGGGCTGGCTGACGCTCGCGACCGGCAACGTGACCCTGGACGAGGCCTACGCCCGGACCCATGCCGAGGTCGAGCCGGGCCCCTACGTCATGCTCTCGGTCAGCGATACCGGCCACGGCATGACCGCCGAGGTCCAGGCGCACATCTTCGAGCCCTTCTTCACCACCAAGGAGGTGGGCAAGGGCACGGGGCTCGGTCTGGCCACGGTGTATGGCATCGCCAAGCAGAGCGGCGGACACATCACGGTCTACAGCGAGCCCGGGCACGGAGCCGTCTTCAAGCTCTACCTGCCACGGGTGGAGGAGGCGCCGGGGACCGCGGAGCCGGCGCGCCCGACCGAGATCACCCGCCGCGGCTCCGAGACCGTGCTGCTGGTGGAGGACGACGAGCCCCTGCGCACCCTCGCGCGCGAGATCCTCTCGATCCAGGGCTACACGGTGCTGGACGCCACCAGCCCGAGCGAAGCGCTACGCCTCGCGGACGCCCACCCGGGACCGATCCACCTCTTGCTGACCGACGTGGTGATGCCGCAGATGAACGGCCGCCAGGTGGCCGACCATCTGCTCACGGCCCGGCCCGGGCTCAAGGTGCTGTTCATGTCGGGCTACACCGACGCCGCCATCGTGGAGCACGGGGTGCTGGAACCCGGCACCCACTTCCTGCAGAAGCCGTTCACGCCCGACGGGGTCAGCCGGAAAGTTCGAGAGGTGCTGGGAACCTAGCGCGCCGGCTCCTCACCACATGACCACGCCGCCGTCGATGTTGACGGACTGGCCGGTCATGAACGCAGCGGCGGGTGAGCAGAGGAAGGCGATGAGGCCCGCGACCTCCTCGTCGGAGGCGGCCCGGCCCATCGGGATGCGGTCGAGCTGGCGCTGCCAGCCGTCACTCCGGCCCAGAACATCCATTCGAGCCGTGTCGATGGTGCCCGGGCAGACCGCGTTGACAGTGACACCGTGGCGCGCCACCTCCATGGCCAGCGACTGGGTGAGACCCTGGATGCCGAAGTTGGCCGCGTTGTAGGCCCCGGTATTGGGAGCGCCGCGCTTGCCCGCGATCGAGGAGAGGTTGATGATGCGCCCCCATTTCTGCTGCACCATGATCGGGACGACGCGCTTGCAGAGGAGGAACGCGCCGGTCAGCTTGATGTCGAGGACTTTTCGCCAGACCGCCTCGTCCAATTCGGGGAGCGGCACCCGGTCGTTGCCGCGCGGGTAGGCCGCATTGTTCACGAGCACGTCGAGGCGCCCGAAGCTGTTCATCACCTGGTCCACCAGCCGCGCCACCTCGGGGGCCTGGCTAACGTCGCCGGTCCAGGTCAGCGCCTTGCGGCCGGACGCGCGGATCTGCTCGGCGGTACTCTCGACGTCGCGCCACCCCGCCTTCTTCTCGTCCTCCGGGTAGGTCGCGGGATCGCGGCCCGTCCCGGTGACCACCACGTCCGCCCCGAGCTGGGCCAGGCCCAGCGCGGTGGCCCGCCCGATCCCGCGCAGCCGTCCCGCGCCCGTCACCAGCGCCACCCTGCCGTCGAGGGCTCCCGTGATCATGTCCGGTATCCTACCGCCCCCGAAGCTTCGGGTCGAGCGCGTCCCGCAATGAGTCGCCGAAGAGGTTGAAGCCGAACACGCCCAGGCTGATCGCGATGCCCGGGAACAGAGCGATCCAGGGCGCCTTCTCGGCGTACGACGGAGCGGAGCCCGAGAGCATCAGCCCCCACGACGGCGTCGGCTCGGCCGCGCCCAGGCCCAGGTAGGAGAGCGCCGCCTCGGCCAGGATGGCGCCTCCCAGCTGCGCGGTGAGCATGATGATGTAGGGGGCCGCGACGTTGGGGAGGATGTGCTGGGCGACCACGCGACGCCACGAGGCGCCGAGCGCGTTCACCGCCTCGACGTACTGGTTCTCCTTGACCGCGAGGGCCGCCGACCGCACCACGCGCGCCGCGCGCGGGATGATCGGGATGGACACCGCGATCACCACGTTCTGGACGGCCGGGCCCAGGATCGAGGCGATCGCGAGGGCGAGGATGAGCTGCGGGAACGCGAGCAGGATGTCCATCAGCCGCTCGAGGAGCAGGTCCACCCGCCCGCCCCGGTAGGCGCTGACCACGCCCAGCAGGGCGCCGATCGTGCAGCCCGCGAACGACGCCACGAAGCCGACGAACAAGGCGATGCGCGCGCCGTACATGATCCGGGTCATCACGTCGCGCCCGAACTCATCGGTGCCGAACCAGTGCTCCGCGCTCGGCCGCACGAACTGGGCCGCGTAGTCGGCCTCATACGGGTCGTAGGGCGCGAGCCGTTCCGCGAAGAGGGCCACGAAGATCATGGCCAGGATGATCACCGCACCCCCCGCCCCCAGCGGCTTGGTGCGCGCGAACTTCGTCACCGCCTCGGCGAGGCTCAGGCGCGGCGCGAGGGGCGCCGAGGCGGTGTCGTGGACGAGGGAGGAGTCGACGCTCACGGCCTATCGATACCGGATGCGCGGGTCGAACCACGCATAGGTCAGGTCGATGAGGAGATTCACGATCACGAACCAGAAGGCGATGAGGAAGACGAGCGCCTGCACCACCGGGTAGTCCCGGTGGGCGACCGCATCGACGACGAACCGGCCCACCCCGTTGAGGGTAAAGACGGTCTCGGTGACGACGAGGCCGCCGATGAGGAAGGCGAACTCCGTCCCGATCAAGGTGATCACGGGGAGCATCGCGTTCTTCAGGGCGTGCCGGATGACGACGGCGCGATCGCGCAATCCCTTGGCCCAGGCGGTGCGGATATAGTCCTCCCGCAGCACCTCCAGCACCGTCGAGCGCGTCATCCGCGTGGTGACGGCCGCGTAGCGGTACCCCACCGTCACCACCGGCCAGATCATCTGCTGGAAGTTCGCCCACGGATCCACCCAGGGCGGCGTGAACTCCAGCGGGGGCCCCCAGCCGAAGTAGATCACCAGGAAGAGGATGCACAGGATCCCGACCCAGAACGACGGGATCGCCAGGCCCCCGATGCTGACCACGCGCACGACGTAGTCCACCCACGTGTCCTGGCGCACCGCCGCGAGCATCCCGAGGGGAATCGCGATCAGGACAGACACCATCGTGGCCAGAAACGCCAGCTCGAGGCTCAGGGGCAGGCGAATGAGCACTTCCTCGACGACCGGGCGCCCCGTCCAGAGGGACTTGCCGAAATCGAAGCGCACCACCCCCCACAGCCACTCGCCGAACTGGATCAGGAGCGGCTGGTCCAGCCCGAGCTGGCGACGCATGTTGGCGAGCTGCTTGGGATCGATCCGCGCGGCCTGGTCGCCCCCGAGGATCAGGAGGGCCACGTCGCCGGGGATCACCCGCATGATCAGGAACACGAGGGCGGCCACGCCGAGGAGCGTGGGAACGATCAGGAGCAGCCGCTTGGCGATGTAGGTCTGCATGCGGCCCCGCTCACGCCCCCGCGCCGGTCAGGGCTCCGCCAGCCAGATGTCCTGGAGCTTCTGGTTGGTGTAGTGACTGGGCGGCGCCACGTAGTTCCTCACCTTGGCCCAGTGCACCACGTTGCGCGTCCACCAGAGTCCCGGCATGTAGTAGGCGTTCTCGAGCAGGCGCTTCTGCAGCTCGAGGACCAGCTTCTTGCGCTCGGCCGGATCGATGGCCCGGGCCTGCCGGGAGAACAGATCGTCGATGACCGGATCGGAGAAGCGCCCGTAGTTCTGGGGGGCCCCGGTGACGTAGCGATTGAGGAACTGGTCGGGGTCGTCCATGAACTCGACGGTGGGCCCGATCATCAGCTCGAAGTTCGCCGCCGCCAGGTCGGCGAACCAGGCGGCGGTCTCGACCGGCCGGTTCTCGGCCTCGACTCCGATCTTCCGCCACTCCTGGATCACGAACACCGCGAGGTCCTGGTAGGGCAGCTTCACGTTGCGGTTCTTGAGCACGACCTTGAAGCCGTTGGGGTAGCCGGCCTCGGCGAGGAGCCGCTTCGCCTCCGCCCGGCTCTTCTCGGCGTCTCGCCAGAAACCCGGGAGCTTCTCGAGCTCGGCCGGCGGCATCGCCCACTCCGTGCCCGGACGCATGAGGGCTCCCGGGTCCCGGAGGCCCGTGAGCGTGTAGAGCACCCGGCCGCCCGTGTAGCGGTCGAAGCCGAGCGTCATGGCCTTGCGCACGCGCGGGTCGGTGAACGGCTTCACCGTGTTGTTGATCAGGACCCCGAACTGGCCGATCATGGGAGTCTGCTGGACGACGACCTTGTCGCCGAGCTGCTTCTTGATCGCCTCCGCATCGGCGTTGGGCAGGTCGCGGAACTCGATGTAGGCGCGCCCGGAACGGATGGCCGCCGCCCGGACGGCGGTTTCCGGGCTGATGAAGAACTTGTAGCCGTCCAGGTACGGCCGGTCCTTGACGAAGTAGTCGGGGTTGCGCTCCCCCTCGAACGTGGCGCCGCGCGTGTAGCTCTTGAACTTGAAGGGGCCCGAGCCCATCACATTGGTCTTGAAGTGATTGGGGTCCTTGTCCAGGAGCTTCTTCGAGAAGATCACGTTCCACGGCGAGGCCAGATTGCCCAGAAGGGACGCCGACGGGAACTTGAGCTTGAAGATCGCGGTGGTGGGATCGGGAGCCTCGATCCGCTCGACCGCGGTGTAGTGCTCCTTCCGCACGCTGTTGACCCCCGACCGCGGGAAGACGATCCGGTCGTAGGTGGCCTTGACGTCGGCCGCGGTCAGCGGCGACCCGTCGTGGAACCGGATCCCCTGACGGATCTTGAAGGTGTAGGTCAGCCCGTCGGGCGCGATCTTCCACTCGGAGGCCACGTCGCCGATGATTTTCGGGTAGTTGTACGGGTCGATCTGCAACAGCAGGCTGTAGAGCGGCGCCACGAGCTGGATATTGGCGAAGGTGCTCTCCTGGTGGGGGTCCAGGCTCGGCGGGTCGGCGCCGATGACCGCCAGCAGGACGCCGCCCCGGCGCGGCGTTTCCGTCTGGGCCGCGACCGGGGTGGTCACGACCATCGAGCCGAGCAGGGCCGCGACCGCGATGACCGAGAAGAGCTTCTGAAGATATCCGATCCCGGTCGCCATCTGACACCTCCTGGGGACGTGGGACGCTGGACCTTCAGCGGGTGTTGATCCCGCTTGGAGCGCTAGAGAGGATCTCGGATTCGAGACGCTAGCAGGGGCAAGGCACACCTGTCAACAGACCATCGCCATCGGCCTGGCGGATTCAGCGCCCCCGGGGCGCCGCGTGGTCGGCGAGCACCTGGGCCACGCAGGCGGTCACCTTCACGCCGGTCGGCAGGTCGATGAACTCGTTCGGCCCGTGCGCGTTCGAGCCGGGGCCCATCACGCCGGTGACGAGGAACTGAGCCTGAGGGAAGCGCTCGCCGAGCATGCTCATGAACGGGATCGAGCCGCCGAGGCCGTCGAACATCGCGGGCGCGCCGAACTGCGCGCTGGAGGCGCGCTCCACCGAGTCGCGCAGCCAGCCGGCCATCGCGGGCGCGTTCCAGCCGGTGCCGGGCCGCTCGCCGCTCGCATAGGTCACCCGCGCGCCGTAGGGCGGATCGACCTCCAGCACTTCCTTCACGCGCCGACTGACCAGGTCCGCGTCGGCGGTGGGCGGCAGGCGCAGCGAGAGCTTCACCGACGTCTTCGGCCGCAGCACGTTGCCCGCGTCGGCGAGGGCGGGCATGCCGTCCACGCCGGTGACCGCGAGGGCAGGCCGCCACGTGTTATTGAGCAGCGCCTCCACCGGATCACGCGTCACCGGGCTCATCCCGGGCAGGAACGGGAAGGCGCGTTCGATCTCCGCACCCAGGACCGCGGCGACCGCGCGCACCTCGGCCAGACGGACCGGGGGAATCTCCACGTGGCACTCCGACACCAGGACCTTCCCGGTGCGGGTGTCCTCGAGCCGGTCGAGCACCTGACGCAGGATGCGGAAGCTCGAGGGCACGATGCCGCTGGCCGCGCCCGAGTGCACGCCCTCGCTCAGCACCTCGACGGTCAGGGTCCCGCTCAGGATGCCGCGCAGGGAGGTGGTGGCCCACAGGTGGTTGTAGTCCCCGCATCCGGAGTCGAGGCAGACGACGAGGTCGGGACGGAGGCGATCGGCCAGCTTCTCCACGTAGGCGGGCAAGTCGGGGCTGCCGCTCTCCTCGGAGGCCTCGATCAGCACCACGCAGCGCGCATGGGGGATCCCCTGGGACTGCAGCGTCTCGATCGCGGTGAGCGCCGCGAACGACGCATAGCCGTCGTCCCCCGCCCCGCGGCCGAAGAGCCGGTCGCCGCGGCGCACCGGCGTCCAGGGGCCACCGTCCGGCGCCCAGCCCACCATCTCCGGCTGCTTGTCACAGTGGCCGTAGAGCAGGACGGTCTCGCCGCCCTTGCCCGGCACTTCCATGAGGATGACGGGCGTGCGGCCCGGGAGGCGGACGACCTCGATGGTCAGGCCCTCGATCTTTCGCTTCCGGGCCCAGTCGGTGATCAGGGTCACCGCCCGGTCGATGTGGCCGTGCTCCGCCCACTTGGTGTCGAACATGGGCGACTTGGCCGGGATGCGGATGTACTCGGTGAGCGCGGGGACGATGTCGCCGTCCCAGGCCTCCTGGACCAGCGTGCGGGTGCGGGAGTCAGTGGTCATGGCCCCGTATACTATTCGGAATCGGGGGCGTCCGCCAACCCGTGCCTTACCGGGCGATCGTCCCCTCCGGTGCGCTCAGGTTGTTGATCACGCGCTTCACACCGTCCACCGACTGGGTCACCCGCTCGGCCAGGAGCTTCTCCGCCCGTGACGTGACCGGGCCGGTCAGGATGACGGTGCCGTCCTGCGAGCGGATCTGCACGCTCTGGAGCGGCAGCGCCCGGGTCGAGTAGAGCTCGAACTCGACGCGCCGGGCCAGCTTCTCGTCGGCGCTCTCCGGGACGGCCGCCGCGTTGGCCACCGTGAGCTGCCCGGCGAGGCCCTGCACCCCGGGCGCCTGGAGCGCCATCTGCTCGACCGCGCGCTTCTGCGCGGGCGTGTCGACCGCCCCGTCCAGCGTCACGATCCGCTTGCTCACCTGCACTTTGATCTGTTTGTCCTTGAGCTCCGGGCTCCTTCCGAGCTGGTCGAGCACGAGCGTCTTGATCTCCAGGTCCGCGACGCGGTCGCCCAGCTGCTCCATCTCTTGATTGCCGCGGGCAGCCGGGTTGACGGTCAGGTTGTTGTGGACCGCCGTGACGCCGGACGTGTCCTGCGTGATGGCACCGGCGAGCCGGCGCGTCTCCTCGGCGGGGACCTCTCCGGTCAAGGTCACCTCGCCGCGATTCGTGCTGGCCTTGACGTCGAACGCAGAGACGTGCTTGGAGAGCAGGAGCGCGGTCTTCACCTTGGAGGTGGTCGCGGCGTCCTGCGATGTCTCCTTGACCGAGCGCAGGGTGTCGCCGAGCGACCTCGCGGCGTCCCGCTTGTAGATCAGCACGCCGCCAACGATCAGCACGATCAAGACGATGGCAATCCCGATCGATCTCATCTTCATGCACTCTCTCCTTTGACGGCCCGACGTGGTACTTCCGCGCGTCAGTAGAGTTTACCAGGAAGCCGCAGCCCCCAAGGGCGGGCTTTAGCAACACTCTTGACCGGGGAGCCCGAACTGGCGATCCTTGAGGCCGCGAGGCGAGGGTGGGCCCGCCAAAAAGGGAGACGCCATGCTCGATCTTCTGATCAAGAACGCGCGGATCTGCGACGGCACGGGGGCGCCGAGCTTCATGGGCGACCTCGGGGTCAAGGACGGAGTGATCCGGTCCGTCGGCCCGGCGAGCGGCCAGACCGCGGCGCGCGTGATCGACGCCGACGGCCTCGTCCTGGCGCCCGGCTTCGTGGACCCCCACACGCACTACGACGCCCAGCTCGCGTGGGATCCGCTCGTCACCTGCTCGCCGTGGCACGGCGTGACCACCGTCATCATGGGGAACTGCGGCGTGGGCGTGGCGCCCGTGAAGCCCGAGACGCGCGAGATCCTGATGCAGGACCTCGTCAACGTCGAGGCCATCCCCTACGACGTCATGAAGGCCGGCATCGACTGGCAGTGGGAGAGCTATGGCCAGTACCTCGACGCGGTGGATCGCCGCGGGCTGGGTATCAACGTGGCGGGCCTCGTGGCCTTCACCCCGCTCCGTCATTACGTGATGGGCGAGGCCTCGTTCGAGCGGGCGGCCACCGACGACGAGACCGCGGCCATGCGGCGTCTGCTGCGCGAGGCAATGGAGGCCGGCGCCTTCGGGTTCTCGACCACGACCTCCCGCAACCACGTGGGCTACCAGGGGCGGCCGCTGGCCTGCCGCAACGCCAACCGGGACGAGCTGGTCGGCGTCGTGCGGGGCCTCCACGACGTGGGGCGCGGGGCGATCGAGATCATCCTGAACTCCGGCGGGATGTACGCGGTGAGCGACGAGGACGTCGAGTTCCTGCGGCAGATCACGCAGGCGAGCGGACGGCCGGTGACGTGGCTCGCGCTCTTCGCCCATCCCGGGCAGCCCGACTTCCACGACCAGACCTTCGCCAAGCTCGGCGATCTCGTGAAGGAGGCCATCCCGCAGGTAACGCCCCGGCCGATCATGAGCCAGGGCGATCTGAAGAACCCGACCATGTTCGGCTCCTTCGTGTCCTGGCAGAAGGCCTTCAACCGTCCGGAGGCCGAGAAGATCGCGCTTTACCGGGACCCCGCGTTCCGCGACGCCTTCCAGCAGGAGCTGGAGAGCCGCAGGCGCGCGCACATGTGGGGCCAGATGCGCGTGCTGGAAGTGGGCCGGCCCGAGCTGGCCGCCCACGTGGGGCAAACCCTCGAGGAGATCGCGGCGAGCCGGGGGAAGCGCCCGGTGGACGCCTACTTCGATCTCGGCCTCGCCGACGACCTGGCGACCCGCTTCCAGTCCTCCACGTTCAACTTCGATCCGGCGGGCGTCGAGCGGCTGATCGCCGACGACCGCTGCCTGGTCGGGCTCTCCGACGGCGGGGCGCACGTGGACGTCATCTGCGACGTGGGCTACGCCACCGCCCTGCTGGACCTCTGGGTGCGCCAGCGCTCAGTGCTGAGCCTCGAGAAGGCGGTGCACAAGCTGACGCAGGTGCCGGCCACCGTGTTCGGCATTCCCAACCGCGGGGTGCTGGAGGAAGGCAAGGTCGCCGACCTCGTGTTGTTCGACCCGGCGACGGTCGCCGCCAAGCCGCCCCGGTACGTGAACGACCTGCCGTGCAACGGCCGGCGCCTGATCTCGGAGGCCGAGGGGATCAAGGCCACGTTCGTGGCGGGCACCCAGCTCTACGACGAGGGCCAGCACACCGGCGCCATGCCCGGCCGCATCCTGCGCAGCTACGAGTAGCGGCCCGACCTGACATGCGCGGCAAGCAGGTCTTCATGGAGGGCCTGATCGCCCACGGGGTGGAGTACATCTTCGGCAACCCCGGGACCACCGAGAGCCCCATCCTCGACGCGCTGCTCGACTACCCGCAGCTCCGCTACATCGTGGCCCTGCACGAGGGCGTGGCCCTCGGGGCCGCGAGCTATTACGCCCAGACGAGCGGCAAGGTCGCGGTGGTCAACGTGCACGTGGCGCCGGGCCTCGGCAATTCGCTCGGCATGCTCTACAACGCGTTCAAGGCCCGCGCGCCGCTGGTGGTGACCGCCGGGCAGCAGGACACCCGCCTGCGGCTGCGCGGGCCCGTGCTCGGGCACGACCTGGTGGCGATGGCGGCGCCGCTCACCAAGTGGAGTGTCCAGGTCGAGCGCGCCGACGAGTTCGCGCTGATCATGCACCGGGCGCTCAAGATCGCCACCGACCCGCCGGCGGGGCCGGTGTTCGTCGCGCTGCCGATCGACGTGCTCGAGCAGGAGACCGACCTCGCCCCGTTCGTCCCGGGCCGGCTCTACCGCGCTCCCGAGCCGGATCCGGCCGGCGTCCAGGCGGCCGCGGAGCTGCTGCGGGGCGCCCGGCGTCCGGCGATCGTGGTCGGGGACGACGCGGTGAGCGCGGCGGCCGAGGTGGCGGCGCTGGCCGAGCAGCTCGGCGCGGCGGTCTGGTGCGAAGGGATCCGGGCCCACCAGGTGATGCCGACCGCCCACCCGAACTTCCGGCTCGGCCTGTCCTTCGACGCGGCCGCCATCCGCGCGGCGCTGGACGGCGCGGACGTCGTGCTCCTCGTCGGCGGCCCGTTCTTCGAGGAGGTCTGGTACGCGCCCGGCTCCCCGCTCCCGCCGGGCGCCACCGCCATCCAGGTGGAGTCGGCGCCCGAGCGCCTGGCCCACAACCTGCCGGTGAGCGTCGGGCTGGTGAGCCATCCGCGGGCCGCGCTGGCGGCGCTCCGGGTCGCGATCGAGCGCAACCAGCGCAACCAGCGCAACGCGCGCGGCGAGAGCCGCGCATTCCGCGATGCGGCGACGCAGCGGAACGCCGCCCTCCGCGCCCTCAAAGCCCAGGACGCGCAGGCCCAGCGCGCCCGGGCGGCCAAGCGCTGGGATCACGCGCCGATCTCGGTGCCGCGCCTGATGGTCGAGATCGAAGCGGCCCTGCCCCCCGACGCCATCGTCGTCGACGAATCCATCACCGCCAGCATCGAGCTGGCCCGCACGGTGCAGTTCGAGCGCGCGGGTGACTACGTCGGCGCGCGGGGCGGCGGCATCGGCCAGGCCCTGCCCGGCGCCCTCGGCGTGAAGCTGGCCCATCCCGATCGTCCCGTGGTTGCCCTCTCGGGGGACGGCTCGGCGATGTACAGCATCCAGGCGCTCTGGACCGCCGCGCATCACGACCTCGCGGTGGTCTTCGTGATCCTGAACAATCGCGAGTACCGCATCCTCAAGCACAACATGGATACGTACCGACAGCGCTTCGGCGTGAAGCCGGACCGCGCCTACCCGAACATGGACCTGGTCGCGCCCGATCTCGGCTTCGTCGACCTCGCGCGCGGCATGGGGGTGGAGGCCATGCGGGTCGCCACCCCGGGCGAGCTGCGCCCCGCGCTGGAGAAGGCGCTCGGCGCCGGCCGCCCCTTCCTGCTGGACGTCGCCATCGAGGGGCGGGCCTGAGGGAGCTTCACTTCCGGGCTGGCCGCTCCTTCCGCCACGTCCGTATCGCCGCGGCGTGCGGCGGGTAGTGGCGGTAGGTGTCGAGCCGCAGGCGCCGACGGAAGCGCGTTTCACGGGTGAATTGATCCTCGGGCACGCTCTTGACTAGATCGACAATGCGGCGGTGAGTGTCGTCCAGTTGTTGCAGGACCGCGGAGAGCGAAAGACCGCTCTTCTGCTCCGTCATCCGGGCATTGAAGGCATCGATGCCGCCGTGGCTCACGGAGTACCGCGGCGGCTTGCCGCCCTCGAGGATGAGCGGCAGGTACTTCAGTGCCTCCTCTTCCCACGTGGTCACGTGCGCGAGGATGTCCCGTACCGACCACGCGCCCGTGACGTTGGGCTCCATCAGCTGCGAGTCTGACAAGCCGGCGTACGACGCCTTGAACGCCGCCCACGCCGTGTCGAGTCGTTCGAGAAGCTGCCGTCTATCCACGACTCATGTCGCCTTCCGGAAGGTGAGGTTGATCCGGCACCCGCCCATCACGGGGTGCTGCCCCTCCTCGAGGGGCATGACGCCGTGATAGCGAAGTCGGGCGGGACCTCCCCAGACCACCACATCGCGGTGAGCCAATCGTACGCGGCGCGGCGTGTCGGCTCGACGCGACCCCCCGAACAGGAAGACGGCCGGCAGGCCGAGCGAGACCGACACGATCGGCGCCTCGAAGTCCCGCTCGTTCTTGTCCTGGTGTAGCGACAATCGCGCCCCCGGCTCGTACCGGTTGACGAGACACGCGTCCGGGACGAAGCCGTCGAATCCCGCCCGCGCGGCCGCCTGACCAGCCAGGTCGGCGAACACGTCGGGCATCGGCGGCCATGGACAACCGCTCTCCGGATCACCGCCATCGTAGCGGTAGCCGGTGCGGTCGGTGACCCAGCCGGCCAGCCCGCAATTGGTCATCGCGATCGACATCCGATGGCCGCCGGGCGTGATCATGTGCCGAAAGGGCGCGAGCTCCACCACTCGTTGCAAGGCGGCGACGAGCGGCCCTTCGAAGCGCCGCGCGAACCCGCCCAGCACCATCGCTCCCGGCGCGAGCGGCACATCCCGCACCTCATCCTCGAACAGCTCGCTCATGCCGTGTCTTCTCTCGTAGCGGTATACGGGCGGCCGGCGGAAGCGGGTGGAGGCCGGCGGCCACGAGCCGCCGGCCCTTCGCCGCTTGGTTCATCATCTCCTCCTCTGCGGTGAGGTCCAGTTCTTCGACGCGGGCTCGCGCCGATGCTGCCACAGCGCGTGGGGGAGATCAAACTAGCGGGGCGCGGGCGCGCCGGGCGTGTCGTCGGGCGCGGCGGCGCCCTCCTCGGGCGGCGGGACCGCCCGGGCCGCGGCGGTGAGGCTGTCGGCCAGCAGGCGCGCGATGCAGCCGTAGCTCACGTCGTTCAGGTGCAGGCCGTCGCGCGAGACAACCTCGTCCATCTGGTACTGGCCGCTCGAGACCCAGTGCTGCATCACCGCGAACCGCCGGAACACCGCCACCTTCATGTCGCGGGCGGCGGTGCCGATCGAGTCCACGACGCGCGCGTGCAAGGGGCGCGCGAGCACGCGTGGGGCGAACTGCGGATCCATCAGCACCACGTCCATCCGCGCCGCCTTGAGGCGGCCGATCCCCTCGCGGATCGCGGCGGCGTAGGCCTCGACGTCCCCTGCCCCGAGCGCGGCGTGGCTCCCGGTCTGCCAGATGACGAGCTGGGGCCGGTGGGGCAGCACGTCGCGCTCGAAGCGCGGCAGCACCTGCGAGATCATCTCGCCGCTGACCCCCTTGTTGATCACGGTGACCGTGAGGCGCGGCCAGCGGCTCCGCAGCTCCTCGGCGAGCACGGCAGGATAAGCGTGCGCCGGATCGGAGGCGCCGACCCCCTCGGTCGAGGAGGAGCCGATGGCCACGATGACCAGCGCCCGGCCTTGGCGGATGGCGCGGGCGGTATTGGGCAGCGCCACGCTGAACCGCGTCAGCTCTTCCGGCACGGCGCACCGCAGCGCCTCGTGCGCGGCCCGGACGGGCGGCGGCCAGAGCAAGACCAGCGCCATCGCCGAGGAGATCGCCAGCCGCCGCGCTCACGGTCGGATCCCGGGCGTCGCCGACGGTGGCGCGGCACCGCCGCGGCTCACGAAATCGGCCATCGCCCGGCCGATACACTCGTAGAGCCGGGCGGCAAGCCGGCGGCGCTTCTCGATCTCCCGCGTCCTCAGGTCCAGCACACCGCTCTCCGCCCAATGGCGCATGAGGCCGTAGCGGTGGAACACCGACACGTCGTTGGCGTCCGCGAGCTCCCGCACCGCGGCGAGATAGGGCGCGAAGTGGATCATCGGGTCGGCGTCGCGAGAGAACTGCGCGTTCATCAGCACCACTTCGATCCCGGCGGCGCGCAGCTCGTCGAGCCCCGCCTGCACCGTGTCGCGGAAGTCGTCGACACCGGTTCCGCGAACCGCCTCCATCGTGCCGGTCTCCCAGATCACCAGTGTCGGTCTCAAGGGCAGGACCTCGCGGGCGAGCCGGTCGGCGGCCTCCCGCGCCGTCTGCCGCGGCATCGCGAGGTTCACGACCTTGATCCGCGTGGCGGGAAACCGGCCCGCGAGCGCGGTGGCCAGGCGCGAAGGCCAGGAGAGGCTGGGCCCGCCCGCCGCGCTGCCGAGGCTCGAGGTTCCGCCGAGAGTGACGATGACGACCTCCGAGCCGGCGGCGAGCGCCTTCGCGGTCTTCGGGAGCGGCGCCTCGAACGCGGCGAAGCCCTCGGGGGTGGGGCACGCCGGCTCCTGCCCGAAGGCCGCGCGGGGCGCGGATGATAGCGCGAGAGCCGCGGCCACGATCAGCGCGATCGCGCAGTGGAGCGGCGACCGGGTCGCGCTCATGACTCCCCTCCGGACAGCGGCGCGCGCTCCGCAACCCGGCCGCCGGCGCCGGCCCGCGCGGCGGCGAACCATTCCATGAGCGCCGCGACCGCGATCATGATCCCGATGCCGACCGCGGAGACCGCGAGCTGCATGAGAACGCGGCCGAAGGACTCGTTGAGCACCAGGTGCCCCAACACCGCGAGCAGGATCCCGAGGCAGAAGATGTGGAGCGAGTGGCGCCCGCAGATGACGAACGGCCACGCGACCCGGCCGGCCAGGAACCGCGCTTGAGGAGCGACCAGCCGCGCGACGAGCAGGGCGAGCGCGAGCACACTGGCGAAGCGAAGCAGGCCGAGATCCTCCTTGCTCAGGAACAGCCACAAGGCCTTGCCGCTCGCCAGGCCGGGGATCGGAGGGTGCAAGCCGTGGAGCGTCCAGCTCAAGCGGATCACGAACGCGGCCAGCGCGAAGCCCGCCGCCAGGCGCAACAGCCAGCGGCGGTCGAGCCACGGCATCGCGCCGCGGGTACCTCGCCACCCGAGCCACGCCCCGAGGAAGAACAGCGCCTGCCAGCCGAACGGGTTGAAGGTCCAGACCCGGTTCGGACCGGGATAGGCCGACAGCGCGATCCGCCCGTCGATCTGGACGGCCAGCCACAACGCGAACGAGGCGATGAGCACGACTTGCGGCCAGAACCGGAACCCGATCAGCGCGAAGGGGAGGACGGCCAGCAGCACGATGTAGAGCGGCAGGATGTCCATGTAGGCCGGCTGGAACTGCAGCGTCAACGCCTTGACCACCGCCACGCCCGGATCGCTGAGGAAGTCGGCGGCCTGGGACTCCTCGGCGTAGAGCGAGCTGTTCAGGGCTTCGACCGTGTACGCCATCATCGCGATGAAGATCACGAACAGGAAGACATGCGCGACGTAGAGCTGCCACACCCGGTGGCTGACGCGAACGGCCGCGATCAGGAAGCCCTGACGCTCCATGGCCCGCCCGTACACCATGCCCGCGGTGTACCCGGAGATCAGGATGAACACCTCGGCCGCGTCGCCGAACATCACGGTCTGGAGCGTGAACTGCGCCACCATGTTGTCCGGGAGGTGGTCGACGAAGATGGAGAAGAGGGCGAGGCCGCGGAAAAAATCGAGCCGCAGGTCGCGTCCCGCTTCCGTCACTGAGCCCACACGGCATCATACGCCCAAATCGGAGGAATGATGGTGAGGCGGACGGGCATTGACGCGGGGGGCCGGTCGGGGCAGGATGCGGGGCGGGCTGGCTCCCATGGATGCGCGAACCTCAACGACGGAGGACATCGCCATGACGACACGCAGAGAGTTTCTCCAGATCGGCGCCGGCGCCCTCGCCGGCCTCGCCTTCGTGGGCTGCGACCTGATGGCCGCCGTGCCGGCGCGCGCGCAGGCGCGGCGCCGCGAGGTGGTGGTGAACGGGCGGCGCGCCAGGACCGTCGACGTCCACGCGCACTGCGCCGTCCCCGAGGCGTTGGCGCTGATGAACCTGAAGCTGCTCGCGCCGGGGTCGGCCCTGCCGCCGCTCCTCCACATGGCGACGCAAGCGTCGGACCGCCTGCGCGCGATGGACGAGCAGGGCATCGATGTGGAGGCCCTCAGCATCAATCCGTACTGGTACAAGGCGGACCGCGATCTCGCCAAGCAGATCATCAGTATCCAGAACGAGAAGCTCGCGGAGGCGTGCGCCGCGCACCCCGACCGCTTCGTGGCCTTCGCCACCGTCGCCCTGCAGCACCCGGATCTCGCCGCGGAGCAGCTCGAGGAGGGCGTCAAGAAGCACGGGCTGCGGGGCGCCGCCATCGGGGCCAGCGTCAACGGCGAGGAGATCAGCGATCCCAGGTTCCACCCGTTCTGGGCCAAGGCCGAGCAGCTCGGCGTGCTCGTCTTCATCCACCCGCAGGGCGCGGGGGTCGCGGCGGACATCCCCAAGCGGCTCAAGGGTAACGGCTATCTCGACAACGTGATCGGCAACCCGCTCGAGACCACCATCGCGCTCTCGCACCTGATCTTCGAGGGTACGCTCGACAAGTTCCCCGGGCTCAAGATCTGCGCGGCCCACGCCGGGGGGTTCCTGCCGTCGTACGCGGGGCGCTCCGATCGTGGGTGCCCCACCCGGCCGGCCGCCTGCCCCGGCGGCACGTATGGACCGATCAAGAAGAAGCCATCCGAGTATCTGAAGGAGATGTACTACGACACCATGGTGTTCTCCCCGGAAGGCGTCCGCCATCTCGCCGCCGAGGTGGGCGCGGGTCAACTTCTGGTGGGCACCGACTTTCCGTATCCGTGGACGACGACCGCGGTGGACGTCATCCTCGAGGCGCCGGGCGTGAGCGACGCCGACAAGGCGGCCATGCTGGGCGGGACGGCGATGAAGCTGCTCGGGATCCGGGCCTAGCCGTGGCCGACGCGGCGTTCGTCTCGTGCGGCGGGGCCGGCGCCCCGCTAGGGCGGCAGCGAGAGGTGGTAGTGAGCGGCAAGCGTGTGAAGACGGTGGACGTGCACGCGCACTGTGCGGTCCCCGCCGCGATGGCGCTGATGGGGCGCAAGCTGGAGACCGAGGCCCTCCTGATGACCGATCCGCGGGAGCGCCTTCGCGCGATGGACGCGCAGGGCATCGACGTCGAGGCGCTCAGCATCAACCCCTACTGGTACGGGGCGGACCGAGATGTCGCGACGGAGCTCATCCGGATCCAGAACGAGACGCTGGCCGAGATCTGCGCGGCCCGGCCCGACCGGTTCGTCGCGTTCGCGAGCGTGGCCCTGCAGCACCCGGACCTCGCCGCCGAGCAGCTCGAGCACGGCGTCAAGCGGTACGGCCTGCGCGGGGCCGGCCTCGGCGGCAGCGTCGAGGGCCTCGAGCTGAGCGACCCGAAGTTTCACCCCTTCTGGGCCAAGGCCGAGGAGCTGGGCGTCCTCGTGTTCATTCACCCGCAGGGCACGGCCGAGCTGGAGCGGACGGGCCGGCTCGGGGGCAACGGGCTCCTCACCAACACCATCGGCAACCCGCTCGAGACGACGATCGCGCTGTCGCATCTCATCTTCGACGGCACCCTCGACCGCTTCCCCGGGCTCAAGATCTGCGCGGCCCACGGCGGCGGCTACCTCCCGTCCTACGCCGCCCGCTCCAACGCGGTGCAGACGACCTTCCCCCATCGCATGACCGGGACGCTCAAGAAGAGGCCGACGGAGTACCTGCGCCAGCTCTACTTCGACTCGATCGTCTTCACGCCCGAGGCGCTGCGCCACCTGGCCGCGGAGGCGGGGCCCGGCCAGATCGTGATGGGCACCGACTATCCGTTCCCGTGGACGAGCACGTCGGTGGACCACATCCTGGGCACCCCGGAGCTGAGCGACGCCGACAAGGTCGCGATCCTGGGCGGCACCGCGATGACGCTGCTGGGGATCAAAGGGTAGAAGACCCTGTAAGGGCATCTTTGTCTTGATTGCGCCTCCGATCCCTTCTACCGTCTGCTGCCAACGCCCACGGGGGTGCGGCTATGAGCTTCGTGCTCGTCATCTTTCCGGAGCCTCGGGAGGTGTACATCGACGACCAAGCCCAGGGCTCCACTATCGCCGCCAGCGGCAAGCCCCGGGCCCTGTTCGTCAACGCGGGCAAGCACACGTTCCGTCTCAGTAAAGCCGACGACGTGGCCCCGGCCGAGCAGACCGTCGACGTTCCCGAGCGGCCCATCCTCAACCCGTTCTCCGTCGAGTTCAGGAAGTGCTGACGCGCTCGCTCCGCGGCTTCGCCGCCGCCCTCCTCGTCGGCATGACCGTGCTCGGATGCGCCGCACCCGTCATCAATCCGCGTCTCGCCGCCTACGATGGGGCGGGCTATCGCTATGCGAACGTCCGCCGCGACGCCGGCGAGGAGGATCTGTTCATCATCCTCGCGTTCTCCGGGGGCGGCACGCGCGCGGCCGCGTTCTCCTACGGGGTCATCGAAGGACTCGAAAGCGTCCGGTACCATCCGACAACCGGCCCGGAGCGCACGCTCCTCGATGACGTCGACGTGATCTCCTCGGTGTCCGGCGGCAGCTTCACCGCGGCGCACTATGCGCTCTTCGGCAAGAAGGGATTCAAGCAGTTCGAGGACAGCTTCCTTTACCGCAATATTCAGGGCGACTTGGTGGCGCGCGCGCTCGCCCCGTGGAACTGGCCGCGCCTGAGCCCCCTCACCCTGCACAACTACTCGGGTGGCGCTTGTGACCACTATCCCGAGCCCCTCTGGCTCTCGAACGGGCTCAACTCTAAGGATCAGCCCCGCCGGGTCGCGCTGGCGCGGGATCTGAAGTCGTATCGAATACACGCGAAGGATCGGCCCTTCGTCCACTTGCTCGATGGGGGCCTGTCCGACAACATCGGTCTCCGCGGTCCGTACGTGGCCCTGAGC
>WNFC01002017.1_pt1 | contig 24364 bp, 22 predicted proteins | sample 5400541 | NCBI WGS metagenome assembly WNFC01 (sample SAMN13153342, study PRJNA577476) | soil metagenome | isolation source: 120 cm saprolite under Douglas fir tree site 2 hole 2 replicate 1 | place: USA:California | collected 2015-04-18
CAGCAGAGGCGGAGGACTTGTGCGGGCCTGAAGCCAGGAGCCGGTAGCCGTTGGCGGTGGCGTGGATACGTCCGCGATTAGGGACGTTTCCTGCCACCAACTTGTCGTCGCATCAGCAGAGGATGCGCCCGGTTTGCTTTGGCATCGCGTGCACAGGTCGCCCAACCCCAGCGGAAGGAGTAAGACGCCATTGGAAGCGTGAAACGCAATTGGGTGCGTTCTCACATGCGTTGGATTACTTGAGACTGCCTCGCCGCGGCCGAGCAGACGCGCGTCGGAGTCGGAGCAAGCACAACGCGCGTGCGGGTTATTCACCACGGTGCGGTGCGGTGTGGCGTGGTGCACTTTGGCTGTGGACCCATCCCACTTGAGTAGCGGAGTGCACCAATTCACCTTGCAGCGATAGTGCGGAGAACCGAGTTTCGGGGAACCAGCCCCGACGCTACAAATCGCGGTTATTAGCGGCGCGCACTTACGCGCGCTCCGGGCACCCGGACATCGCCGAGATCGCGGGCCCGAATCCGCGACGCACCGATAGTCGCCGCAACGTTGAACGAGCAGCTCGGAGGATATGCGAGTACTAGCGATAAGCATGAATCGATCTCCGCGGAGCGCGATGGCGCCGGCGGACCGGCGAGGAAGAATCCCATGATCCAACGAAAGCGAATATCACGCAGGGTCCTTGCGTCGTTGACCGGCCTGATCCTGCTGTTGTTTACCGGGCTGATCCGGACCTTCGGCTCCGCAGCTGCCCAGCCGATCGAGCCCGGGCAGACGAGCTACCTGAAGGTAGACTTTACGCAGTCGTTCACGGAGCTCCGCAACGCCGCCGTGGCAGCCAAGCCAGGCGTCGAGGCGGCGCACAACGCGGTGCTCAACCAGCGCTATGATTTGAGCGACCGCCCCGCCGCTGGGGTCGTGATGGAGCGCGCAAAACCGGTCCAGGATGGCATCCGCGTCAAATTGCCCGCCGGGCAATCCTGGGACAGTCTGGCGGCGCTAACCCCGACCCAGATTCGCGATCAGAACCTCTGGCCGCAGGGGTTCCTCCCCTTACCACATGTCAACCAGCCCGTGGGCGGCTTCATGATTCCCCAGATCGTGATCAACCAGACCAAGCTCCAGGATGGGCGAGACCTGACGCGGTTCGACCTGGATTTCGATCTGCCAGATCAGTTCCTGGCCGAGTTTCCTCCGGGGATGTACCTGACTGCGCACACCGAGATGGGCGATGTCACCGGAGGCGTGCTGCTCACGCTCAACAATTATTTCGAGAAGTTCAACGGCTTCCTTACCCCCAGACAACTGGAGGGGATGCGCCTGCTGCTGACGCCGTTTGCACAGCAGCAGTTCAACGTGACCGAGGATCGCAAGACGGAGCTTCCGAGCACCGGCGCGACTTGCTTTGATTGCCATTCCAACGGCCACCAAAACGGCGCGGCGCACCTCACGCCTGATGCCCGCCCGGAGGCGTTCCGCCATCGCACCAAGACACTATCGCTGCGCGGCGTCAACGTTCAGCGCCTTTTCGGCTCGCAGCGTGCCCTGAAGACGGTCGAGGATTTCACCGAATTCGAGCAGCGCGTGGCCTACTTCGACGGCGACATCGTGATCGCCGAGAAGAAGGGGGTGAACCCTCTCGTACGCGGCACCCAGGTCGAGCGCATGGCCGATCTTCAAGCGATGCTCACCTTTCCGCCGAACCCGAAGCTCGACGTACTCGGGAGGCTCGACCCCGCCGTGGCGACACCGGCCGAGCTGCGTGGCCAGGACATCTTCAATGGCAAGGGCCAATGCGCGTCCTGCCACCCGGCGCCGTACTTCACTGACAACTCGATGCACGACCTCCAGACCGGCCGCTTCTTCAATCCGAACACGATCAACAACATGGTCATGGTCAACGATGGGCCGATCAAGACCTTTGCGCTGCGCGCCGTCAAGGACAACCCGCCCTACATGCACGATCAGCGTCTTCTCACGTTGGACGACACCATCGAGTTTTTCAACCTCATCCTCGGCACAAAACTGGCCACACCGGAGAAGCAGGATCTGTTGGCGTTTCTGCGCGCCATCTAGATCGGAAACGTACTCCCCCTCCGCCACCCCCTCGTCGTGAGTCAACAGTCCTCGGAGTCGGGGAGGGGGTTTGGTGGAGGAGTGTCCATAGGTGCATAACTCACGCTCGGCGGGGGATGACCCGGATTGATGTGTTTGAACCGCACCGCTGGTTCGACCAGGAGGTTGTCAAAAATGGTGCCACTTCAGGCTGGAAGCTGCCGTCTATGGCATGCCGTGCGGCGCATCCGAAACTGGTCACTCGCCGCCGCTTGGGGGGCGTCGCTCATCCTCGGTGGTGCGCTTGTTGGCTATTCGTCGCCGGCAACGGCTCAGCCGGTCACACCTGGCCTGGACTCCGGTTTCTTCCCCGCGACTGGCTATCGCATCAGCTCGCCCGCGCTGCTCAACTATTTCCAGCACCGCGGCGCGGTTCGCAGCTTCGGCTACCCCGTTTCGAACGAGTTTCCACTGCTGGGTCGCCGAGTGCAGATATTCCAGCGCCAGATGCTTGAGATCGCGCCCAACGGTTCAGTGACACCCTCCAACATCCTCGATCCGGATGTCCTCGCCATCAACCGCATCGATGGCCTGAGCCTGCCGTCAGCCGACCCGGATCTGCTTTGGGCGGCACCGAGTCCTGCCGCTCCTGAGTACGCGACGCAGGCTCTGGCGTTCATCAACGTCTTCGTGCCCGACGAGTGGAACGGCCTACCAGTCAACTTCCAGTCGACCTACCTGGCCACAGTCACATGCGCGGATGCGTTCGGTATTGACCCATGCGATGAATCTCTGTTGCCGTCATTCGCCCTGGAGTTGTGGGGTCTACCGACCAGTTTGCCGACCAGCGACCCGCTTAATGCTGACTTCGTCTATCAGCGTTTTCAACGCGGGATCATGCATTTTTCGCGCACAAACGGCATGACGCAGGCCCTGCTGCTTGGCGATTGGCTCAAGCGCCTCATGATCGGCGTGGATCTACCGCCCGACCTCGGCGTCGAGATTCGCCACAGTCGCTTCTTTGCGCAATACGCTCCGTCGCGCCCGCTGGCTGTCGACCGCCCGAACGACTTGCCGGACACGTCGCTGGCCCAGGCGTTCCGCGCCGACACCCTGGCCGCAGCCGGGCAGGTGGAGCAGCAGCTAACGGCGACGTTGCCGCCCAGCGTGGCGCAGACGGCAACCGCGGTGGCCTTGACCGCCACCGCCATCAGTGCCACCCTGTCCGCCTTCCAGGGCACCCCGACGGTAGTTACGGCCACCCCGACCGCGGTCCCGGGCACCTCGACCGTAGTCCCGGCGACGGCGACGGCCCCCGCCGTGTTCGGCTTGGGCACGCCAACCCCGGGTGCAGTGGTCAGCAACATACCAGTAGAAAACGTTGGCTGCCTTGGCGACGAGCAGATGTGGTTCGTGCCTCGCAAGCCGAACCTCGGTCTGCGTGTCACTATCCAGGTCACCTCGCGGCGGCACCACGATGTTCGGGCGATGATGTTGAGTGGGCCACTCGAGCCCGGCGCGGTCACCGAGCGCGTTGGCCCGCTGGGTTTCGTCTGGACGTGGGTCGTCGTCCCAACCGTCCAGGAATTCCATCAGTGGACCTTTTTTGCCGACGGATTTCGATCGTGCATCACGTCCGGCTTCAACACCTACGCACCGCTGGGTGCGACCCCGATGCCAACGACTACGCCGGTGCCCACGAACACGCCTGGGGCAACTGCCACGCCGACGCCTACTGTCATCGCGGCACCGACGATCACCGACGTCACGCCAAACACCGGCTTGGGGTGCAACTCGATTGTCACCATCAGGGGCTCGAACTTCGGTTCGCCACCGTCGACGTTTGGAACAACGGTATTCCTGATCAACGGTTCGCGCACCACGATACTGCAGCAGATCGGCACTGGCTCTAACACGCAGGTACGTGTGCAGATGCCGAGCAGCTCCGTCATCGAAGGCGTGGCGTCATTCCTTCAGGCAAGTAATAGCGCCGGTGACTCGGCGCTGGTTCCGGTGACATTCTCTGTGGCCTGCGCGTAGGCACCGGTCGAGGTACACCCATGGCTCCTTATCCTGATCCGCGTATACGTCAAGTACGAGCGCGAGCTCCACCAGGTGTCTAGTGACCGGTTCACACAACCACCACAAAAGTTCGGACCGAGGGCGTCGTCGCGATCGACGGGCGGTTCCGATGTTCACGAAGGCTCATCGAGTCTGCTGAGGTCGCTATGCTGATCAAATTGTTGATCCGGGTCGTCGTCGCGTTGGTCGTGCTGGCAGCGCTCGCGCCAGCCGTTTCGGCGGCGGGTGCACCGTCTACTTCCAGTCAATCCGCTCGTCCGACGCCGCCCAGCCAAAGCCTGTTGCAGGCGCCGGTCGTGCAGAGCGCCCGGGCACTCCGCGACAGCCTGACCGACAGCCAGCGCACGGCGCTGGCCGGTATCATGCAGCGCCACCAGACAGAGTTGCGCGCGGCGAACTCGTCACTGGCGCAGGTGCAAGCGGTGGGCAAGGGCGCGCGCTCGGCGGCGCCGTCCACGGCGGACGCCAGCGCCTTTGCGGCCGCTGTCGAGGCTGCCAAGCCGGTGATGGCGACGGTGCAGAACGAGTTCCTGGCGGTTATGACCCCCGGCCAGCGGGCGCAGTTCCAGCAGACGCTGTCGGTGCAGCCGGCCTCGCGGGCCCCCCGCTTGACTGATGCGGCCGAAACGGACCCCTGCAACCCGACTGGCGCGTACTTCGGCTTCTACGCAACGAATTACTCCAGAGTTGCCTTCTTCTATGCGAACCTGAACTTTCTCACCTACGGGACCACGAATGGTTTCAACGGTTTTGTGTGGGCGTTGGCCGACATGACACTCGCCGGTATGGCGTCGGATAACCTGGCCGCCAGTAATTGCGCGACGGCCAAGGCTCTATATTTGGCCGCGGGCAACGCTGGCGTCAATGCGTTCAACTTCGAGCTCGCCGACTTCAACGTCGTCGGCCAAGTTCTGGCGTTCTTCGCGTTCATCTACTCGTTCGATATGTACACCAACGCTTTCCTTGCCAGCTCCAACCTCTAACCCAGCGAGCTTCGCGGCCCAGCATCGCCGCGAAGCTCGCGTGCCGGCGGAGAGAGGCCAGATAGCATGACCACGGGGGCGTCCGGCGAGCGCCGCTCTGACGTCTCTCCGGACGTTGGACGCCGTCGACACAAACTGGGTCCGGAGTTATTGACAACTCCGAAATCGAGTCGGATACTGGGGTTACCCGGCAGGGTGGGCGAACAGGCACGTGGGGAGCGTCAACTCGTCCCAGCGGGTAGTGGAGAGTTTGCCGTGGGATGTGAGCCCAGCCCACTGACTGCACGGATGGTCGGGTCGTACAACTTGAAGTTTTTCATTGCCGGGGGAGTGATTGCGTTGGCAGTCGCGTACCTCGTATTGATGGGTTTGCAGGGCACCACCGTTTACTTTCTAACGGTGAGCGAACTGCACGCGAAAGGGCCGGCGGCCCAGAATCAGTTGTTCCGCGTCTCGGGCAATCTGGTGCCGGGCTCGCTGGCGCGTGACACGACGGGCCTCGGAATCCAATTCCAGATCGCGGATGCCAGTTCACAGCCGCTGCCGGTCGTGTATCACGGTGGCCAGGTGCCGGACATCATGGGCGACAACATCGAGATCGTGGCCGAGGGCAAGCTCGACGCACAGGGCACGTTTACGGCCAATAACGTGCTTGCCAAATGCCCGTCACGCCTCGAAAACGCCGGGCCGACCGAGCGCGATTATCAGGCGAGCTCCTAGCGGTTGCTCATGAGTTCTCTAGGCCAGATCTGCATCGTCGGCGCATTCGCCCTCGCCTTGTACGCCATTGTGAGCTCGCTGGTCGGCGTCCACCGTCGCTCGCCAGACATGGTCGCCAGCGGCCAGAACGCGGCCTGGGCAGTTGCCGCACTGATCACGATGGCGTCGCTCACCCTGCTGACGGCCTTGGCCGTCCACGACTTCTCACTGCGCTACGTCTGGGAGCACTCCAATCGAGCTATGCCGCTCGACCTGGTTCTGGCGGCGTTCTACAGCGGCCAGCAGGGCTCGCTCCTGTACTGGGCGTGGACGCTTTCGGTCTTTTCAGCGATCGTGCTGTGGCAACAGCGCCGGCCCGGCAATCATCGGGTCTTGATGCCGTACGTGGTCGCCGTGTTGATGACGATCGAGGCATTTATGACGCTGCTACTGGGCTTTGTAGCGTCTCCCTTCGAGGCTTTGGCGCGCCCGCCAGTCGACGGGGCGGGGCTCAATCCACTGCTGTACGACGAGGGCATGCGTATCCATCCGCCGATGCTGCTGGCAGGCTTGATGAGCTGGAGTGTGCCGTTCGCCTTTGCTGTGGCGGCCCTCGCCACGAATCGACTCGGCCACGAATGGGTCGCACTCTCGCGCCGCTACGCCATGGTCGCTTGGGTGATCCTTGGCCTCGGGAACGTGCTGGGCGCGTGGTGGGCGTACCACGTCTTGGGTTGGGGCGGCTACTGGGGGTGGGATCCGGTCGAGAACGTGGCGCTGATGCCCTGGCTCGTTGGCACGGCGTTCATCCACAGCATCCAGATGCAGGAACGGCGCGGCATGCTCAAGGCCTGGAACGTCATGCTACTCATGATCACGTTCTTCCTGAGCATATTCGGCACGTTCGTGGTTCGTAGCGGTCTACTGGTGTCGGTCCACGCATTTGCGCTGTCGGCGATCGGACCCTACTTCCTGACATTCCTGGCGCTGGCCGTCAGCAGCTCGTTGGCGCTGTTCTTCCGGCGACTGCCGGGTTTGCGAGCCGACAACCAGCTCGACTCGCTGTTGTCGCGTGAAGCCAGTTTTCTCATGAACAATCTGATCTTCCTCGGCATCACATTCGCCATTTTCTGGGGCACGATCTACCCACTTGTGGCCGAAGCCGTCGCGGACGCGAAAGTCAGCGTTGGGCCACCGTACTTCAAGCAGGTGGTCGGGCCGCTGTTAGGTGGCATGCTACTGCTCATGGGCGTCGGCCCAGTAATGCCGTGGCGGCGAGCGTCGCGCGAGCATCTGCAGCACAACTTCCTGACTCCGATCGGCGCGGTGGTGCTCGGCCTGGCGGTGCTGATGCTGGTGGGTGTGCGCGATCCGCTGGCGCTGCTCGGTTTCGGACTGTGTTTATTCGTATTCGGAACGGTTGTCCAAGAGTTCTGGCGGGGCGCCCGAGCTCGCCACCAGGCGACGGGCGAAGCGCACGTTGCTGCGCTCGCCAGTCTGGTCCGTCGCAACAATCGCCGCTATGGCGGCTACATCGTGCATCTGGCAATCGTGCTCATCGGCGCTGGAGTCGTCGGCTCGCAGGTCTACCAGCAACAGACCCAGGCCAGTCTGGCGCCGGGCCAGAGCGTAACCCTGGCGGGCTACACCATCGTCGCAAACGGCATTCAGCGCACGAATCCGCCTGGAGTGCAGATCGTGCAGGGCGTGCTGAGCGTCAACGGCCAGGATCTGCGCCCCGCAAAGCAGATCTTCGACAACTTCCCGTCGCAACCGAGTACCAAAGTTGGCTTGCGCTCTTCGCCGCTCGAGGACGTGTACGTTGTGCTTGCTGGCTGGGAGGGCGACGGCCCGACAGCGCGGGTTAACCTGGCGATCTTCGTCAATCCGCTCGTGAGCTGGATCTGGACAGGCGGTCTGCTCCTGCTCCTGGGCACCATCGTAACGATGTGGCCCCCGCCAGCAGCAATCGCCCGCCGAGCGGTTGCTCCCTCGCGCGGCGCGCTAGGAGCGACTGCATGATGCGCGCGCGGCTGTGACCGCCCAGCCCTAACCTCCACAACACGCGTCACAAGACTGGGTGAACAAGTTGTTGGTCCACGCGACGATGGTGCTGGCAGCGGCTACGACGCTGTCGCTCCTCATGCCGGTCTCGGCGTTGCCCGTCTCGGCCGAGCCAGACGACGGCAATGTCACCGGTCAGGTCGTAAACCGGACCCCGGGCGGCGGTTCAACGGCCGGCGCCAGCGTGCAGCTGATTACGCTCGGCCAACAAGAGCAGGCGCCACTCGGACAGCGCACGACGCAGACTGATGGCACCGGTCGTTTCGCATTCAGCGGAGTGGACCGCGACCCCAATCTCGTCTACTTGACGCTAACGCGGTATGCCAACGTGAACTACGCGTCGGATGAGATGTTCGAGCTGCAGGACCCGCAGAGCGTCGAGGCCGACATTACTATCTACGAGACAACGACGGATGATCGCGCGCTCCAACTGGAGCGGCTCAACCTGCTGCTACTCAGCGCTGATGCCGGCATGCTCCGGTTTATGGAGATGGGCGTGCTGACGAACACCGGCGACCGCACATTTGTCACCTCAAACCCACCGGACCGCGCCCTTCGACTCGCGCTACCGCACGGCGCGCTGAGTGTCCAGATGCAGGCAGGCTTCGACAGCCAGGATGTCACGGCCGACGTAGGCGGGATTCAGGTGACCAGCCCGCTACTACCCGGGCAACACGAGTTTGCTTTGTCATTTCAACTCCCATACACCGGCTCGAGCGCGGACGTGACGCTGCTGCTGCCCTATCCGACAGCCGCCTACAGCGTCTACTTGCCGAATGCCGGTCCGCGCCTGGATACCACTGCTCTGGCCGCCGCTGGGTCGGCCCAACTCGGCGGTCAGTCGTACGTGCTGTATAGCGCGTCCAACCTGCCGCGAGCCGCCATTGCGGCGGGCCAGCTTACTGGCCTACAAGGGGTCGACGTGCTTGGCCCAACTCGACTTGCACTGCTCAGCCTCGGTGTGGTCGGGTGTGTGCTTGTGCTGGGTGGCGGAAGCCTGTGGTATCGCCGGCGCGCCAGGCGCGCTCCGACCTGCGCGAGCGAGAGCATGGCCGGTCCGCAACAGCAGCGCCTGGAATTGGTGGTCCGGATCGCCGCGCTGGATAGCCGTTTCGCGGCCGGCGAAGTCAGCCATGCCCAGTACCAGGCCGAACGCAAGCACGAGACACGGCGGCTGCGCGAGCTCACCCTTCAGCAACGACGCGACGCGACCGGTGGCGCCTGACCACGCTCGACCATCGCCGCAAGCCATCAGGCACCGGCTAGCAAGGCCTCCTGGACATCCACCATGCGCTCGTACAGGCCGCCGGCTCTGCGCAGGTCCGCGTGCCGGCCGCGTTCAACGATACAGCCCTCGTCGAGTACCAGCAGCTCGTCGAGCCAGTCCAGGTCGACCAGGCGGTGGGTAACCAGCAGAATCCCGCGTGTGCGGCTAGCCGCGCGGACCACGCCCATGATCGCTCGTTCAGTCATCGGGTCCAGGTTGGCGGTGGGCTCATCCAACAGCAAGAAGCTCACGTCGCGCAAGAGCATTCGCGCCAGGGCGAGGCGCCGGCGCTCGCCACCTGACAGGCGGGCGCCCTGATCGCCGAGCCAGCTATCCAGGCCTTCCGGAAGCTGCCGGAGCGTTTCGTCCAGGCCGACGCCCTGCAGCGCCTGCTCCAGTTCGCGCTCGGTAGCGAACGAGCGGCCCAACTGGAGGTTGTCACGAAGCGTCCCACTAAAGATGTAGCTGTCCTGGGTGAGTAGGCCGACAGTGCGGGTGACCAGTTCGGCGGACTCCGTGCGCACGTCGCGACCATTGAGCTGGACCTGGCCAGCGGTCGGATCCCAGGCGCGCGCCGCCAGCGATAGCAGGGTGCTCTTGCCACCTCCACTTCGACCGACCACGCCGATGGCGTGCCCCGGCCTCAACACGAAACTGACGTCGCTCAACACGAGCGGGCCGTCGTAGGTGAAGCCGACACCGCAAAACTCCAGGCGCGGCCTCGCCTCCTGTCCGTCTGGGAGAGGGCGGGGGCTAAGGGAGTCCGGTGGAGAGATCAGCGCTGGGCGTAAATCCGCAATCTCCCACATCCGGCGCGCGGCTGCCCGCGTGCCGCCCAGCGCCTGGGCGGACTGCGCTAGAGGTTCGAGCGCTTCGGCAGCGCCCAGCAGAACGATCGCCAAGACCGCCAGAAAGACCACCCCGAGCTCGTCCGTTGCGACGAGCGGGATCGCCAGCAGCAAGACGCTCCAGGCGCCTAGCCGAGCCATGGCGTCCTGGCCGGCGAGCCGCAGGCCGGCCAGTGTCGCCAGCCGTTTCTGGGTTTGACCGAGCCCGTCGGCGACATCAAGCGTCCGTTGCACATGCTGCCCGGCCTGGCCGAAGACCAGCAGGTCTGGCAGCCCGTGGAGGCCGTCAGCGATACGAACGTCGAGCTCGGCGCGCTGGCGCACCTGATCCGCGTGCGGACCCCGCGTGAAGAAGACGCTCAGCGCTGGAAGACCAAGTCCGAGCGCGAGCAAGGCCACCCCTCCAGCGGCGCCGAGGCGCGTGTCGATCGCCCACAGGCCACCGACGACTACCACGCTCGTGACGGCGGCGACCAGGAGCGGACCGACAAGCCGTTGGAACACCGTCTGGCCTTCATCGACGTCGCGGACCAGGCGCGCGAGCAGGTCGGCGCTGCGCAATGCGAGCAATTGACCGGGCGCGAGCCGCGCGAGTCGACCGTACAACCACAACCGCAGGCGTCCCAACACCCGAAAGCTCACATCGTGGGACACAAGCCGTTCGCCGTAGCGCGCAAAGGCGCGCGACAGCGCGAAGAAACGCACCAGGTACAGAGCCCCGGTCAACTCGGCCAGCGGCGGGTGCAGCGCAGCGGCCGAGATGAGATACGTGGCGACACCCAGCAGGCCGGTGTTGGTAGCCACGGTCGCCACCCCGAGTATGACCGCGAGGACGGTCCAGCCGATAGCCGGCCGGAGCCAAAGCACGAGGCGGACGAGGTCCGTCATGCGACCGTGGGCGCTCGCCGGTCCGCCCCCACGAGCGCGGCATACAGACCCTGGCGGCCGACGAGCTGGTCGTGTGTGCCGCGTTCGACTACGGCGCCGCCATCCAGCACCACAATCTGATCAGCGGTGATGACCGTGTTCAAACGATGAGCGACGGTGAGGACAGTACGCCCCTGTCCCAGCCGCTCGATACTCTCGCGCACGATGCGCTCGCTGTCCGGGTCGAGCGCCGATGTGGGCTCGTCCAGAATTAGCAGTGGTGCATCCTTGAGAAACGCGCGAGCAATGGCCAACCGCTGGGCCTGGCCGCGACTGAGGCGCGCGCCGCGCTCGCCGAGGCGAGTGTGATACCCCTCCGGCAGGCGCTCAAGGAACTCGCGCGCACCCGCACGCTCAACCGCCTGTAGTACGGCGTCGAAGGTCGCGGTGGGTCGAGCCAGCAGCAGGTTGTCCAGGGCGCTCGCGTCGAATAGATAAGGGTGTTGTGGCACGAGAGCGACGCGTTCCCGCCAGACCTCAACACCCAGACTCCGAATCGGCAGTCCATCCGCGTAGATGGCACCGCCAGTGGGTTCCAGAAAGCGCAGCAACAGGTTGACGAGTGTGGTTTTACCAGCGCCGCTCGGCCCAACCAGGGCGCTGCGTTTGCCGGTGGCTAGGCTAATGTTGACCTGGTCAAGTGCGCGGCCGCTGGCGTTCGGGTAAGCGTAGCTCACATCGACCAGCGCAACGCAATTGCGTCGGGACGCTAGTGGAGGCGGCGACACAACCTGGACATCAGGCAGGCGGAGCAGCTCGTCGACGCGCTCGGCCACAGGGAGGCCTTCCAGCGCCGCGTGCCGCTGCGCACCCAGCTCACGCAGCGGGCGGTAAAACTCAGGCGCCAACAACAATACTTGGAATGTCGGACCGAAACTGATGGTGCCATTCAGAAGCCTCAGTCCGAGCTCGACGGCAATGAGCGCAATCCCTGCCGTAGTTAACAGCTCGAGAACAAGGCTTGACAGGAACGCCTGTCGCAGGACTTGCATAGTGTTCGTGCGGAATGCTTCGCCCAGCCCGGCAACGCGTCTAGCTTCGACCAGCTCCTGCCCGAGCAACTTGAGCGTCGGCAAGCCCTGAATGACGTCTAGCAGGTGTGCGCTCAAGCGGGCCAGCGCGGCCCACTGCGCGCGCGTGCGCTGCTCCGTGTAGCTGCCGACCGCCAGCATAAGCAGGGGCACAACCGGAGCGGAACCCACCAGGATCACTGCGCTCAGCGGGTCCAGCCACCACACGTACGCCGCGATGACCAGGGGTCCCGCAACCGTGAGGACACGCTGCGGAAGGTAGCGGGCAATCCACGCGTCAAGCCGCTCCAGACCGGTTCCGAACAATGCGACCAGCTCTCCGGCCCGCTGGCTTCTCACGGCGCTTGGACCGAGTCGGACCAGCCTGGTTAGCGCCTCCCGGCGCAGCCGCGTTTTGACCCGAATCGCGGCGCGCTGGCCGATGATCTCCCGTACACCGACCAGGGCTGCCCTGGCTAGCGTGAGGGCGACAAGCCATGTCGCCGCGAACAGGACGACTTCCAGTCCGCGCGCCTCGAGAAGTACCGGCTCGACAACGTGGCTCAGCGCCGCCACCTGGGCAATCGTCAGCAGCACGATGCCGACGTCGAGCAGCACGGCGAGTCGCACGAGGTCCCGCGCTTGCGCCGTCACCACCGGAAGTCGCAGCAGGTGCAATTAGTGGCCCTCGTCTGCTGACTGAACCTTGCACCACGTGCGGCCACGACCCGCCCAATCGCACGTGTCGCGGTAGCAACCCTTGAAACGACTGAGTCGCTCGATTGGCGGCATGCGAGACCTCACCCTCGCACGCTCCCATGCCCCCGCGTACGTGCTATCAGTCTATCAGACTTATCAGGCACTCCGCGCAACTGGGCGGCGCTGGGCTGGTGGCAGCTATGTACGTGGTGTGGGGGTCCGAAGTCCGTTCCGCAGCGCAGTCATGCTCCTGCGCGATTGGCGCCATGGCTTCGAGGATCCTCCAGGTCCGCTCCTTATCCACGATTGGGAAGTCGAATTCGGAGCGACGAGAGCCCGGCGGGTTCTGGTTCTCACGGCTGAACCTGCCCGAGAGCAGGCCACCGGCGAGCGGGCTCCAGACGAGCAAGCCCGTCTTTTCCGCTTCCAGGAGAGGAACGAGCTCGCGTTCAAGATCGCGGCCGGCGATGGAGTAGTAGGCCTGCAAACTATCAAAGCGAGGGAGATTCTTGAATTCGGAGATGGCCAGAGCTTTGGCAATTTTCCATGCCTGCCAATTGGAGACTCCGACGTAGCGGACCTTACCCTGAGCCACGAGAGTGTCGAGAGCGCGGAGTGTCTCCTCGACCGGGGTGATCGAGTCGTTGCCATGGATCTGATACAGATCGATGTAGTCGGTCTGCAGGCGACGCAAACTCGCCTCCACAGCGTCCATGATGTGCTCGCGGGAGGCGCCGGCATCGTTGGGTCCGGGACCAACCCGCGAGTAGACCTTGGTCGCGATGACAATGTACGCCCCTGCGCCCCCGCGGGCGAAGTCCAAGCAGATGACACCAGCGCCCTTGCCGTGGCTGCCTTAGACAGAGCAGACGAGTATCGAGGTCCGGGTCTGGCTACCTCGAGGCTCCGGTACAGGCGCGCATTGTCGACCGCCACAGCGCACTGGCGCGCGAGCTGTTCGCCTAGCGGCACCGGGGCCTGCTGCTATCGGGCCCGAAGGGCGAACTGAATAAGTGCGGTGGCTATTCAGGCCAAATTCGGTCCCGGTCCCGCCCGTCGATGGCTCGTCCGGGAGTCGTCTCTCAGCATGGAAGCGCGCATGATAGACACAGGAATTCTGCTTATCCGGGTCGTTGTCGGTCTATATGTCGCGGCGCACGGCGCGCAGAAACTCTTCGGCTGGTTCGGTGGCCCCGGCCTGGATGCGACCGTCGACATGATGGGCGGGGCCACAGGCCTTCGTCCGGCTCGGCTGTGGGTCCCGTTCATCTCAGCGAGCGAATTGGTTGGCGGACTGCTGATGGCAATCGGCTTCCTGGGTCCGCTCGGACCGATCGCAGTCGCTGGCGCTATGCTCGGGGCGACGGTGTTCGGACACTGGTCGCACGGGCCATGGAACGCAAATGGAGGCTACGAGCTTGCGGCTACTAATCTTTCCGCTGCACTCGCCGTCGCCCTGATAGGGGTCGGACGATTCTCTGTCGACGCATGGCTCGGCGTACAAGTGCCCGGCCTCGTCAGCGAAGTATTCGGCCTCCTGGTGGTCATCGGCGTCCTGGCAGCCGGCTTCGGCCGCCGGCTGCAGCCAAGCCACGCGTAAGCGCGTCTCATACTCTGGATGGATATCGCCGGTGCAAAGGATGGGAGACTAACGACGTGGACGACCGGACAAGCAAGGATTTGACAGGCACTCTCGGAATCATCGGCGCAGGCCACATTGGTCAAGCCCTAGCCCGTACTGCGCTGCGCGCGGGCCGGGGAGTGCTGATCTCGAACAGCCGCGGGCCGGCGTCCTTGGAACCGCTAGTGGCGAGTCTTGGACAAGGCGTCGCGGCCGCCACGGTCCGCGATGCGGCCGCAGCGGGTATCGTCGCGATCGCCGTACCGTGGAGCAGCGTCCCCGCCGCGGTCTCCGGGCTGCAGTGGGACGGTCAGACCGTCATAGACGCAACGAACGCGTGGAACGTGGATCTCGGAGGGCGCACGTCCAGTGAGATTGTCGCGGAGTTAGTCCCGGGCGCTGACGTGGTCAAGGCTGCGAACACGCTCGGTGCCGAAGTATTGGCGTCGGACCCGCATGAGGCGGGCGGCCGGCGGGTCGTCTTCCTATCGGGCGACGATGCGTCTGCCAAGGCTGCAGTCGACGATCTGTTCCAAGCTGCGGGTTTTTCCACGATAGACCTTGGCGACCTGAGTACCGGTGGACGCATGCAACAGGTGGGCGGTCCCTTGGCAGGACACAACCTTGTCCGGCTGCCCCGCGCCACATGATTGAGCCTTCGTCTGGGAAGCCGGTTATGGTCAGAACGTTCCCGCGGTGGTTGAGCGCGTGGCGTTGGCGCCGAACATCTGACTGCCGGCTACTCGAAGGCGACATCGCACAGCCCCACGGGATTACGCACGCACGGCATGTCCGACATGTGCACCCGCGTGCCCAACGTGCACGCTCCGGGCCGCGGTCCGGCGAGCGGATCCACGAGTTGCACGTGCTCGGAGTCCAGGATGACCACGTTCACGCCCGGCGCAGCGGTTTCGCAGCCCTCGCCGAGCACGATGGCGTCGCGACCGCCGGTTGTGGCGAGCCCGAGCCAGTCGGGCACCGGTGCGCCAGTCAGGTAGCCCGACTGTTCGGCTGCGCTTGCGAACAGGACGACCGCCACCGCCGCCCACAATCGTGCCAGGCTCATACAGTCTGCATGCTCGGCAAGTGTCCGTTGGTGATCAGGGCATGCTCCAGATAGCGCACGCGCCGACGCTGCGTCTCCGCCGTGCGGGGCGTGCTGTGCGCCATCGTGTGCTCGTCCGGACTGACCTTCTCGAACAGGTCAAGCCACGCTCGCCGGGTGCCATTGAAGGTCGCCAACAAGCCGACACCGCTGGTCGCGGCTTCGATCTTGACCTTCTCCTCGGTCGTCAGCCGCAGCACCGAGGCAACCGCGTCGACCTCGGCAGGGTTCTGCTGGCCACACCACCACGAATCGACCAGCCCGTGCACGCGTCGCCCGAGGTGCGAACCGAACCAGTCGCTCGGTAGCTGGGTCACCACATTGACCCCGATCCCCCAGTGACGACCACGCTGGATCAGGTCGTTCAAGCGCTCAGCGGCAGCGCTGCTGCGCAGCACGTTGACCGCTTCGTCGACCAGGAAATCGGTTGGCGCCTGATGGGAGGTGACATAGTCGATGAGCCGGTCGCAGACACGGATGAACGCCTCTCCGTATTCGTCGTCCGGGCACTGACTCAGGTCCCACACGACAACCCGCGACCGTCGGCTGATCGCGACCTGGTCCACGTCGGTAGCCCTCCGAATCACGGGGGCATGACCATGTAGGTACTCGCAGAAGCGACCGGCATACTCGTGTTGCTCGTCGCTGTCGATCGCCCAGATGCTGACGTCGTGTTGAAACACTTTGCGACTGTGATAGACGCGCATCAGGTAGCCCTTGCCCGCGCCACTGCCGCCGTACACGGCCATATGGGCATTCTTCTGACCCGCGCGCGTCCAGAACAGACACGGCGCGCTACCCGCCTCGCCCAACGGTACGCCGCCTTCGAGCTGCAGAGTCGCGCTGCACAGCGGCGTGGTGCGGGCGAGGGTGCCTGACTCAATGCGCCGCGTCCGACGCGGTAGCGGCAGCCCGCCCAACGCGGAGATGCGTTCCAGGCCGTCAAGTTGTTCCCAGCGCAGCAGGTGCATGGTTGCGTTGCCGCGGTCGCGCAGCCGCTGGCGCAGTCGACGATCCAATTGTTCGAGCTCGTTGCGCGTGCTGCCGCGGATGGCCATCGTCACCGCCACGTCGTACGGTTTGACCTGGCTGCGCTCCATGGCCATGGCCAACGCTCGCACCTGTTCCAGTGCCACCTCGCGCTCGCGCGTCGGGCGGCTGGTCGCCAGCGCAATCTCGCGCCGGTCGAGGTGGCGTTTGCCCTCACTGACGTCGCGCGGCCGAATGTCGAGAGCGATGTCGACGGGCAGATCCGCATCGGTCAGGTGCGACCACCAGTCCGTGGTGATCGTGGCGGGGAAATCGCGCAGCGCATAGGTCCGCACGTATTCGCCGTCCACGATCAAGTCGGTCTGCTTCCGGTGGATCATCGCCGGCCCGAGCCGGTCGAGCTTCGGCCGCAGCGGCCAGAACTGATTGACAAGTTGCTCGAGCTCGTTGTCGGAGTCGGGCTCGACGGCTCGCCAGTCGAACTGGGCCATGCTGGACCGAATGTCCGCACAGCGGTTGAGCAGGGTCGCGCGATCGGGCGCCGGGATGATCAGCAAGCGTTCGCGGGCGATCAGTGGCCGATCCCCAAGGTGGTGCTGCAGCCACTTGGCCAGGCTTTTCGCCTCGTCGCTGCCGTGCTCGAAGACCTCATAGATGGCCTGCAGGCGGTGCATGCGCCGCGCGCGGATGACGATCGTGATTTCGTGCCCCAGGCCATCCAAAAACGCGCCCCACTGAGCGCGGTGGCGGCGTTTTGCCGCCGCGCTGGCGACGTCCAGGTTGACAGTAGGCAGCCGCCAGACCGTCAAGCACGCCTCGGACGTGCCGGTGTACAGCACGCCGTTTTCCACCCGCATGCGCTGGAAGCGCTGCAGCTTGTCCGGGTCGAGTAGTCGCGGACGGACCATATGGCGCAAGGCCGTCATCAAGCCGTGTTCCGGCGGCGGATGCAGCCACCACGCCCCAAACGGCGCCAGTGCCAGTAACGGCGCCCACTGGACGACGGCCCGCGTCAGGTCGTCGGCCGGATGCAGGTCCGCCAGCAGCAGGGAGCTCGCCATCCACGCCCCGAGCCCGACGGTCCACAGCCGGTTCGGGATAGGGCCGATCGATTCGCTGGCTTCGAGGTGAGTCGGCACGGCGTACGGTGGCTCGAGCTCATCGCCATGGGCGTCCGCGACGGGCACCCGCTCACCTGCCGGACATCGTCGCCACAATTTGCGCGGCATTGATCACGATCGCCAGGCCGACGGCCACGCGCAACGCAGAGTCCTTCAGGAATCGCACTGCCCCGCTCTCCCAGGGCATCAAGGTCAGCGTCAGTCCGATGGCGATGATGACTGCCGTAGCGATCGACCGTGCCGGTAGGGTCGCCTGGCTGGCCAGGCTGTCGAATAACGCCGTGATCGCTGCACCCATATGTGCCTCCCTATGTTGTGTTGTGGCGCTCACTGGTAGCCGTAAGTCTGTCCGCCGGGGCGCGTGGAGGCGGCCCCCGACAAGGCACTGCCTGCCGCCACGGCGGTGCCTGCTGCGACCGCGATCCCGCCGGCAATTCCGCCAAGACCGCCCGTGGCTAGCCTGGCCACCTCCGGCGCTGGCCACGAGAACGCCCACGGTGGTCCGGCCGATCCGCTGGTGCCAAATGGGATCAAGCTGTACACGTCGCTCGCCAGCTGCAAAAACGCAATGCTGTACACGAATGCGCCGACTCCCCCGCCGTGGGCGAACAGCTGGGTACCGATGCTTAGCGCAAACACGCTCGGGATCTGTGCAAGCAGCATGGCGCCCCAGGCGCGTACCCACCAGCTGAGGATCCAGCGCGCCTGAGGCAGCGCGTACAGCGCACATGCCAAGATGCCAACCGGCAGCAGCACGGCCAGGAATCCGATCCGCCACACCGCCTTGATGAGCAGTCGCAGTGCAAAGAAGAGCAGGATCACGAACAGCACCATCTGGACTACCGGGCTGCTGACTGTGCCGGTCGACAAGTACCTGGACAAATCGGCGTGGCCGACCGCGTTCGCGGCCTGGTTGGTGAAGTCGATGAGCTGCGGCACCAGCAGCGGGAATGCGGCCACCATGATCGTTGCCGCGACCACGCCATTGATGAACTCCGCGAGCATGTCCGCCTGGCGGGGGATGATGCTCGACAGCATGCCGCGCAAGCCCAGTACGATCAGCCCGAACACCAGGACGACCCTTGCTGCGCTTTGGACCGCTTGGACCTGCTCGCCGACTGGACCGAACCCCCAGGTCAGGGCCATGTCGGTTTGTCCGATGACGTTGGCGCCGCTGCCCCACAGGCCGTCGAACGTGGTATGCAGCGTGTCGGTCAACAGCCGCCCGATCGCGTCGAAGAAGTAGTTGACCAACTGCGGGACCAGCGTCGACCAATCGACGGTCGGCAACTCGATAATCGGCCGATCGCCACCCCCGCCAGGGCCGACCTGGGCGAACGCGGGACTCATCGGCTCACCCTGCCGCCCGCCACGAAGTGGGCTCCCCAGTAGCCCTCGAACACCGGCTGGACCGACACCCGTTGTCCCTCAGTTGGTGCATTGATCTGCTGTCCCCCGCCGATGTAGATGCCCACATGGCTGATCCCCGGCATGTATGTGTTGGCAAAGAACACCAGGTCTCCGGGCAGGAGCGATTCGCGTGCCACACGCGCGGTCGCCGCGAACTGCTCGGCCGCTGTGCGCGGGAGATTGATGCCCTGATCGCTGAACACGCGTTGCACCAGGCACGAGCAATCCACCCCCGTTGCCGAGCAGCCGCCGAAGACATATGGCACGCCCAGCCAACGTTGGGCGGCTTGCACCACGTCGATCGGCACGCTCAATGACGCCGCGATGCGGTTGACAGCGCGGGCATAATCACCGCTTCCCAGGCATAGCGGAGTGACACAACCGCCATAACTGTTCAGCGCCCCGCGGCGCTCGACGCCGTAGCCACGCGCGCACAGCGTGCGCGCCATAGCCGGCAGTGCGTCCGCGGCGGAGTTCGGGTTGCCGGCCCCGAACGCGGCCCAGGTCGCTGAATCGAATTGTCCATAGCCAAACGCGCCCGAGCGCGGGTTGAGCACGTTCTGTCCGAAGTTGCTTTCAATGGCCGAGATCGCCGCTAGATCCTCCGCTGCCACGTGACAAGTCGACTGGTTGGCAGCTGCCACCATCAACGGCCACTGTTCGGCCGGCACACCGGCCCTGACGGCGGACGGCTGCACGCGAATCGGCCCGCTCAGCGCACCGACCGCCAACCAGGGGTGCGTCGCTACCACTGCTCCGACCATCAGCGGTAACCCGAGTACGGCCACAGCCAGGCAGGCCAGCAGTCCCAGAAGCAGCTTCAACTCACTGCTCCTGTTTCCGACCGTATGCATAGCGCGGCACTGCTGTAGACCTCAGCCTGCCGCTGCAGGCGCTCCACTAGAGCCGTTCACATACGCCACCTGGCTGCGCGGCAGGGTCAGAACCTCCAACTGACCGGTCGCACCGATCAACCGCTCATAGACGCGCTCGTAGGCTCTGGCCATCGCTGCCGGCGAGAACCGCCGCTCCGCTTCGCGACGGCATGTCCAGCGGTCAAGTTCGCCCAGCCTGCCGGCGGCCATGACCAACTCGTCTTCCGTGTCGCAAATGAACCCGGTGACGCCATCGTCGATCACCTCCGGCACGCTGCCGTCGTTCAGGGCGATGACTGGCGTACCGCACGCCAGGGCTTCGACCATGACCAATCCGAACGGCTCAGGCCAGCGGATTGGGAACAGCAGTGCCGCGGCGTTGCGCAGGAACGCGTCTTTCGTGGCGCCGCCCACCTCGCCGACAATTTCCACGTCGGAGTCCAGAAGAGGCAGCACCACGTGCTCCCAGTACTCCCAATCGGCACGTACGCTCGGGTCACCCCGGAATGGGAGTGGCATGCGCGCCGAGACTCTCAACGGTAGGCCTGCTTTTCGGGCAACACGGATGGCCGTGTCGAGACCCTTCTCAGGCGACACTCGACCGAGATAGGCCAGGTAGCTGTGCGGGACTGGATTGAAGGTGAACTGGTCCAGGTCAATCCCGTGGTATACGGTCGCCACAAAGTTGGCCCACGCGACCGGAGTTCGCTGGGCATGACTGATCGACACCAGTGGCACATCGTCGAACTCGCGGTACAAGAGCTCGTGCTGAGGCAGGTCCAGCCGGCCATGCAGTGTGCAGACGACAGGCGTGGAAGTCTGCCGCGACAAGGCAAAGCCGACGTGGTCCAGGTGGCTGTGCACCACATCAAAGTCGTCCACTTCACGCAGCGCCTTGCCGAGTGTGACCGACAACAGTGGTGCGAAGTCGTCATACGCAGGCTTCAGGCGCCAGAGGGCTTGCTCGCACGTAGGCACCAGACGCGCCGACGTCTGCGAATCGCCTGACGCGAAGAGTGTGACTGTGTGACCGCGCCGAATGAGCTCCTCGGTCAGGGTGTGTACAACGCGCTCGGTGCCACCATAACGGACGGGAGGAATCGCCTCGAACGGTGGAGCCAATTGGGCAATGTTCATCCTGGTGCCTGCGATGCGACGCCAACATAGCCCGCACTGCAGCGCTCGCGTAACCCGCCGTTCGGCCACTGTCTCACCCAGGAACGGCGACCTGTTGGGAGCCGTATTTGCGCTCGCTACCGCCGTTCGGCGGCCTCGATTCGGTCGAGACGCCATATAGCGTGGTCGTCCGATTGCACAATGTCGGATGTACCATGCGCCAGAAGTCCTGAGGGGGCGTGCGATGTCGTATTCAGCTGACGTTCCGAATGAGCCCGCGGCGGGAGCGGGATCGAGTGGCTGGTTACCGGCAAATCAGCCGGGTTTCGGAGAAACGCCCGCGTCGGAGTCGGTAGGGTGGCGCATTGAGCCGACGCTCGGCGGCGCGTTTGCTCATGCGTGGAACATCTTGAAAGCGGATTTCTGGTCGTTGCTGCTCATCGGCTTTGTGGCATTGCTGCTCGGCGGCGCCGTGGGCGCGGCGTTGCAACGCGGGCCTTCGGGCGGCCTGCTGTCGTTTTTGTACCAGTACCTGGTGGGCGTGCCGATCTTTTACGGAGCGGCGTACGCGTGGCTGCGCGCGGTGCGTGGTCAGCGGCCGGAGCTCGGCGACCTGTTCGTGCCGTTCAGGCGGCACTGGTTATCAAGTGTGTTAGCGCAAATCCTGGTGACGGTTGTGGTGGTCGTCGGATTCATCCTGCTGATCGTGCCGGGCATTTTCCTGGCGGTGCGCCTGGCGTTCGTGCCATTTCTGGTGGTCGACGAAGGGCGCGGGCCAATGGATGCGGTGATGGAGAGCTTCAACCGCACATCGGGCTATGGCTGGACTATTCTTGGGGCGGCGCTGCTCAGCATTCTGGAGTTCCACGCAGGGCGGCGTAGCTTAGCCTGAGTTCGCGGTGAGACACGCACCCCATGCCGGCGCCCCTGGCTCTCGGCTGTGTCCAACCAGTCTGGTGATACGGAATGGTGTCGCTTCCCGACAGATCCGAGACGCGACGTGACGCCATCCTGGCCGCTGCGCGGCGGGTCTTCGCCCGCAACGGGCTGGCGGCAACGCGGACCAGCGACATCGCGGCCGAAGCCCGCATCAGCCAGGGCCTGCTCTACCACTACTTCCCGACGAAGGAAAACCTCTTCACCGAAATCGTGGAAGCCGCGATGCGCGAGACGGTCGCCCTGACAACTCGCGCTGCCCAGGCCCCGGGGCAGGCCTGGCCGCGCTTGGAGCACCTGTGCGAAGTGATGCGCGCTGGAGTGCTCGAGGATCCCGAGTATCCGCTCGTCATCCTTCAGGCATACACGAGCGAGGCGGTTCCGCAACACGCGCGTTCCGCCATCGAGGCGTACGGCCAACAGGCGTTTACAGCGCTCGTCGCGCTCGTCAGCCAGGGGCAGGCCGAGGGAACCGTCGTCAGTGGCGACCCTATTGAGTTGACGGTTGCATTCACCGCGTGCATTCAAGGTCTCGCGCTCAGCCGCCTGCAGGCCGACAACGAAACGCCAACCCTGCCGAGCGCTCAAACGCTCTTGCGACTCCTGAGAGCCTGACCACCCAGCCCAGAAGGCTCACCAACACCCTGGTCGGAGGTCCATCAGATCAGCCCATGTCTACGAGCGAAACCGTACGACAGGTAACGACGCCAGCCGGAGACACCGCCTGGCAGGTGACTGGCTATGCCAATGTGAAGGCCCTCCTCGGCGATCCCCGTCTGGGCAGGTCACACCCGGCGCCCGAGCGCGCGCCACGCTATTCCGAAGCCGCGATCTTCGGCCAGCCGATCGGGTCCCCCGAAAACGAGCGCAGTGACCATGCCCGCATGCGCAGCCTCCTGACGCCATCGTTTTCCGCTCGCCGCATGGCCAACCTGCGGCCGCGCATCCAGGAGCTGGTTGACGGCCTGTTGGACGACATGGGCCGGATGACCCCACCGCTCGATTTTCACGCGCTTGTCTCGCTGCCCTTGCCGGTCCTGGTCATCTGTGAGTTGCTGGGCGTGCCAGGCGTACATGTCGGAGCTCCTCGAGCGTAAACGGCGCACACCTGCCGAAGACGTCCTCTGCGACCTGGTCGCAGCCAGGCATACGCACCCGCTGCGTTCACCGATGAGGGTGTGGCACAGCTGGCGGCTGGCTTGTTGTTCGCCGGCCACGAAACGACAGTCACCGCGATCGACAAGGGCGTCATCCTGCTGCTGACGAATCCCGCCGCGCGCGACGTACTCCAGCGCGACCCGACGGCGGTTTCGCGTGTGGTCGAGGAGATTCTGCGAATGCCCACGCCGCTGCCAGCGGAGCATGGCGCTTCGCCCGGTGGGCTGCCACGGTATGCAAACGCTGATATCGAACTCGGCGGCGCCACGATTGCAGCGGGGGACCTGGTGCTGCTCGATTTGCAGGATGCGAACCTGGATCCGTCCATGTTTGCGACACCAGAGCAATTCCAGGTGGAGCGCGCGGACAACGCTCACCTGACCTTCGGCCACGGAGGCCACTACTGCATTGGCGCTCCGCTCGCGAGGATCGAGCTCCAGGCCATCTTCAGTACGCTATTCCGTCGTTTTCCAACCTTGCAACTGGCGGTTCCCATCGAGGAACTGCGCCCGCGAAGTCAGCTGCTGACGGGTGGGGTAAACGAGTTGCCCGTTACATGGTGAATGTGTGGATGCCTCGGTGTCTAAAAGACCAACCAGACCCCTTCGTTCGATCAGGATACTGAGGCGCCCTCCGACCGTCACATCCCGCCGCGCAGCACCAAGCAACTTGTCAGCGCGGTGGGCGAGGGCGCCACGCCGGGGCTGATAATCCGCGAGTATGTGCGCGGGATTGAGGCGGCGCGACCTGCCGCGCAGTGACAAATGCCGCGAGTTCGTCGATTACCAGGCGTGTGATGCGTTGGAGAATCGGTTTTACAATTGGCCATGCGAGGATTGTCGCGAGTGGGCTAGCTACGGTGAAGAATCCCTCGACGCGGACGTGTGTGCCTCCGTCATCGCCTGAGTAGAGCGACCAGCGGCTCGCGGCGGATGCAAACGGGCCGGCCGACCCTTCAAGCCGGTAGGCAAGCGCGGAGCCCGGCTGGTACTCGGTCAATTCTTCGCGCACAAAGCTCCGACCCATGAGCGGTTTGGGCAGCGTGCAAGTCCGGACCATGCCCACTCGCGGAATAGCCGTGTCCCGATCGCATCGATCGAGGGTCTTCGTCCAACGATGTTCGGTCCCGAAATCCCCGAGCACCTGCCAGATCGCATCGCTTGGGGCGCTAATCGTGCGTCCGACTTTGAATGTCAACGTTTTGGACATGTGCCCGCGTCCATAGGCCCACGAGTATATTACCTGCAAAGTTGCGCCAGCCGCGGCGCCTGCCGGGAATCCCGTTGTCCGAGCAGCGGATCGAGGTCTGACGGCGCGCACCCGCTACGCCCTACTTAACGTATCAGGCAAGAGCGAACCCTAACCTGGTTTTAAAAGACTGCGCGACCATCAGCGGTC
>WNFC01001528.1_pt1 | contig 24363 bp, 22 predicted proteins | sample 5400541 | NCBI WGS metagenome assembly WNFC01 (sample SAMN13153342, study PRJNA577476) | soil metagenome | isolation source: 120 cm saprolite under Douglas fir tree site 2 hole 2 replicate 1 | place: USA:California | collected 2015-04-18
TCGTCGGAACGCTCACGGTCGAGTCGCTCCAGACCCCACGTGGCGGACGCGACGCGCTCATGGCCGGGCTCAGGCGAGCTGGGCTGCGGGAGGAACGGCTGCTCGATGCGCGTCGTGATCCGCGGTCGCTCGCCGGGTACCTCGAGTTACATATCGAGCAGGGGCCGCGACTCGAACGCGAGGGCGTGCAGATCGGGGTGGTCACGACCATCGTCGGGTCACGCTCGTTCCGGATCGTGCTCCGCGGCCGCGGCGGCCACGCCGGGACGATGCCGATGGACGCACGCCGCGATGCCGCGGTCGCCGCGGCGAGAGTCATCCTCCGCGTCCAAGAGATCGTCATTTCTGACTTTCCGAGCGCGGTGATCACGGTCGGCGACGTGCGCCTCGAGCCGGGCGCCTTCAACGTCGTGCCTGGAGTGGCGCGGCTGGCTCTCGAGTTCCGGTCGCAGGACGACGGCGAGCTGGACGCCATCGAGTCGGCGGTACTCGCCCGTATCCGTGCCGAGGCCGAGGCCCACGGCATCGGCCTCGAGGTCATCCCGGTCGCCCGCTGGCAGCCGTCCCGTCTCGATCCCGGCGTCTGCGACGCGATCGAGCGGGCCGCCGTCGCCCTCGGCCTGACCACGATACGGCTTCCGTCGGGCGCCGGTCACGACGCCCAGTCCTTCGCGCCCGTGACACCAACCGGAATGATTTTCGTACCGTCGGTTGGGGGCGTGAGCCACGACCCACGTGAGTACACGGCCTGGGGCGATGTCGTCAATGGTCTAAACGTCCTCATCGGGACCGTCGACGAGCTCGCCCGCGCGGACTAGCTCAGTCTCGTAAAGACGCGCTGCAGGCGCTCGGCGCCATCACGAATGTCGTCGAGTGTCGCCGAATAGCTGATCCGCACGTACCCCTCTCCGGCAGGACCATATTCCGTCCCGCTGCGGACCGCCACGCCTTCCTTGAGGAGCAGCTTGGTTATGTCAGCGGAGCGGATTGGCGGATTGAACCGGAAGCCGACATACAAGTAGAACGCCCCTTCAGGCAAGACCGGCCGGAGTCCAGGCGTGCCGGCCAGCCGCTCCAGCAGAGCCTCGCGACGCGTGTGGTAGCCCGCGATCATCTCGGCAACCGGTTCCTGCGGGCCGTCGAGCGCCGCAATCCCGGCCCGCTGGGTCGGCCAGTTCACGCCTGCCGAACAATTGCTGTGGATGATGTGAGCGGCCCGGAGCAGCTCCGGGGGCGCAATCAGGTATCCGAGCCGCCAGCCGGTCATGGCGTAGGTCTTCGAGAATCCATTGATGTAGAGGAGACGACCGGACAACTCGGCAAGAGCGAGGCACGAGGAGAAGGTCCCAGTAAAGACCAACTCGTCGTAAATCTCGTCGGCCAAGACGAGCAGGTCGTGGGCAACTGCGATCTCGCTGATCGCTCGGAGCTCCGCTTCGTTGAATACCACGCCGGTGGGGTTGGCAGGGTTGTTGATGATCACGAGCCGCGTTCGATCCGTGATCGCGCGCTCCAACCGATCGCGGTCGGGGCGCAGCGCCTCTTTCATCCCGACGTAAACCGGCCTGGCGCCGATCTGGTTGAGAATCGTGGCGTACAGCGAGTAGCTCGGATCGAACAGCAGCACTTCGTCGCCAGGGTCGAGGACCGCGGTCAGGGCGCAGTAGATGGCCGCCGTGGAGCCGGCGGTGACGAGGACCTCGCTGGATTCGATTGGTCGCCCGGCACGGCGGGAAGCCCGTCTGGCGATGGCCGTCCTCAGGTCGGGATCCCCGTACGACGGAGGGTAGTGTGTGTAGCCGGCGCTCATCGCGGCGGTAGCTGCGTCCACAATATGCCGGGGGGTGGCAAAGCAGGGATCTCCGAAGTGCAATCGCGCAACGCCGGGGTCCGGTGGGACCGCAATGCCGGCACTCCGCTCGGGACTGAACCCGCGCCGAGCCGCCTGGCTTGGGGATGCGAGGTCCATCGTCAGATCGTATAGGCTGCCCGACACATGGGCTGGTCCGTGTCGCATCTAGCCATCGGGCTCGGTCTGCTGCTGGCGCTGTGGCTTGGGTTGTGGCTGGCGGCCGTGCTCTTGATCCGCGTATTGCCGGAGGGCGCCGCCCGCTCGGCCATCAGCTTGCTTCCGTCGACCCTCACCCTATTCCAGCGTTTGATTCGATCCAGAGCCGTGCCGCGACGCGCGCGCGCGATTCTGCTGCTGGGATTCCTCTATGCCGTGTCACCCGTCACCATCATTCCTGATTTCGTTCCCGTGATCGGCAAGCTGGACAACTTCTTGGCCCTCGTGCTGGCCCTGCGGTGGTCGTCGAAGATGATCCCCTTGGCGGTCCTCCTGGAAGCCTGGCCCGGAAAACGCTCACAGTTGACGCTGCTGGTGGGCAAGCGCGCAGCCTAGCCCGGATCCGGGCTCTAGCGCCACTGGCCTCCGTTCGTTCTCGTCTCCGCCAGCTTTGGGATGTCTTCGAGGAGCCGGATGGTGTAGGTCTCGCGGGGTCGTTCCAGGACCTCCTCCACCGGTCCCTGTTCCACGACCTTTCCCGCGGAGAGCACGACCACCGTTTGGGCGATGCTCCGCACCAGCGCCAGGTTATGCGTGATGAAGAGCATGGCGAGGTTCCGCTCACGCTGCAGGCGCCGCAACAGCTCGACGATGATGGCCTGCACCGAGACATCCAACGCTGAGGTCACTTCGTCGCAGACGAGCAACTCCGGCTCCACGACCAGGGCGCGGGCGAGCGCGACCCGCTGACGCTCTCCACCCGACAGCTGGTCCGGGTAGCGGCCGAGAAAGTCCGAGCTGAGCGAGACGTCTTCGAGCTCGGCCACCACCCGGCGCTCGCGCTCGAGGGGCGAGAAATGCGAGAAATGCTCGAGCGGCTGATCGATGATCTGGCCAACGGTCTTGCGCGGGTTGAGCGACGTGTAGGGGTTCTGGAAGATGTACTGGATCCGCTGCAGCGACCCCTTGGTGCGGCGCCGGGCCCCGCACGCCAACGGTTCGCCGCAGAAATCCACATTCCCCGTCCAGTTGTCGTGTAGGCCGACCACGCAGCGGGCCAGCGTGGTCTTGCCGGAGCCCGACTCTCCCACGATGGCCACGCACTGCTCTGGGCCCACCCACAGGTCGATTTCGTAAAGGACGGGCGCGGGCCCGTAGCGGGCCGAGAGGTCGCGCACCTCGAGCGTCCCGCTGGACAGGCTCGTCGGGGGGTCGGACGCCGGCACGGTGCGGGCAATGACGCTTCGCGTCACCGGCTCCTCGGCCCGCACGCAGCGAACCAGGTGCGCTCCGGCGAGGAGGGGAACGACGGGCGGCGGCGACTCCCGGCAAATGGGAAGGACGTCCGGGCAGCGAGGGGCAAAGAAGCAGCCGGTCGGCCGGCGTCCGGGGCGGGGCGCCTGGCCCTCGATCCCCTCCAGGACCTCCGACCGTTCCGGGGAGGGGACGGCCCGCAGCAGCGCGCGTGTGTACGGGTGGGCGGGCGCGCCGAAGATCGTCTCGGTCGGGCCGAGCTCGACCACGCGACCCGCATACATCACGGCCACCTGCTGGGCCAGCTGCCCAATGACCGCCAGGTCGTGGCTCACGTAGACGGCGGCCACCCCGTACGAGCGGCACAGCGACCGGATGGTTTCGAGCACGTGGCGCTGGGTGGTGACGTCCAGGCCGGTGGTGGGCTCGTCCAGCACGATCAGACGCGGCCGGCACGCGAACGCCATGGCGATCGCGACCCGCTGCTGCTGCCCGCCCGACAGCTGGTGTGGGTAGCGGCGCAGAAACTCCCGCGTGGCGTCTAGCTGGGCCTCGGCGAGCACCTCCGTCACCCGGTCGGCGTCCCGGCTCACCCCCGGGTCCTGGTGGGCGCCCAGGATCTCCCCCAGCTGAAGGCCCACCGGCAGCGCGGGGTTCAGGGCCGAGCCTGGGTCCTGCGGAACATAGGAGACCATCGCCCCCCGCACGCCCTGGAGCTCTTCGGCCGACATCGCCAACAGGTCGCTCCCGTCGAGCATCACCCGGCCGCCGCCCACCGCCAGCCCCCGGCGGTGATATCCGAGCAGGGCCAGCGCGACCGTCGTCTTGCCAGACCCGGACTCGCCCACCAATCCCAGCACCTCGCCCGCCTGGACCGTGAAGGACACCTCGTCCACCACGTCCGTGCTCGTGCCGGCGACCACGATCCTCAGGTTCTCGACGACGAGTCGCGCCGGCTGCGGCCGCAGGGCGTGAGCGGCACCCAGCATCATCGCGGTGCCACCAGCACGTGGCCCTCCAGCGGGGTGATCTCCTCGGCCTGCCGCCCCACGCCGAGCGCGACCCGGGCCACGGCGTCGCTGAAGGTGTTGGTGCCAATCGTGAGCACGGCGATCAGCGCCGCCGGGACCACCACGCCCCACGGGTTCAGTTGCAACCCGATCCGGTTCTCATTGATCATGAGGCCCCAGTTGGGCGCCGGTGGGGGCTGGCCGAAGCCGAGGAAGCTCAGGCCGGCCACGATGATGATCGAGTAGGTGAGCCGCAGCCCGGCCTCGACCGTGAGCGGCGTGATCAGGCTGGGCAGGATCTCGCGGGCCATGATCAGCCGCGGCTTGACGCCCTGCAGTTCCACGGCCTTGACGAAATCGCGCTCGGAAATATCTAGCGTGGACGCGCGCAAGACTCGGGCGACCTGCGGGGCATGGCTGAAGCCGACCGCCAGGACGATGAGCCAGAGCTTCGGACCGATGATGCTCACCAGGAGCAGCGCGAAGACCAGCGAGGGGAAAGCCAGCACCACGTCGACCGAGCGCATGATCAGCGCGTCGGCCCACCCGCGCAGGTAGGCGGCGCTGATGCCGGCGGCGGCGCCGGCCCCGACGCCGAACAGGGTAGCGGCCGCGGCCATCAGGAGGATGAGCCACCCGCCGGCGAGCACCCGGGAGAGCACGTCGCGGCCGAGCGCGTCGCCGCCGAGGGGCGTGCCGGGCGCCGGTCCGGAGAATGGTGCGGTGACGAACTCGGTCGGGGAATTGGGTGCCACGAAGGGGCCCACCACCGCGATGGCGACCACCAACGCCATGAGGCTGAGCCCCACCGTCCCGCGCCGGGTGCGCACCGCGCGCGACAGCACCGAGAGCCACTCGTGGCGCCGCAGGCGGGCGATCCCCGGGGGCGGCGCGTCGATGGGGGTGCCAGGGACCGCCATCCAGCCCCTACCGCGCGATCCGGCGCCTCGGCGTCGCCAGCAACGCCACGACGTCGGTCAGGATGTTCATGAAGACATAGAACGCGGCCAGGATGACGACGATCAGCTGGATGACGGGGATGTCCCGGTTCGAGACGGCGTTGACCAGTCCCTGGCCGATGCCCGGGAAGTCGAAGACGTACTCGACCACCACGATGCCCCCGGCCAGGTACAGCAGGTTGAGCCCGATCACCTGGACCGTCGGCGGGACGGCGTTCGGCAGCGCGTGTACGAGCAGGACGCGCCAGGCGGGAAGGCCCTTGAGCCGGGCCATCTCGACATACTCGCTCTCCAGCGCCTCGATCATCGCGGCGCGCATCATCCGAAAGATGTAGGGCACGACCACGATGACCAGGGTCGCTATCGGCAGCACTAGGAGTTCGGGCTGTTGCCATGCCCACGTCCCCGGCGGGAGCACCGACACGGCCGGCAGCACCTGAAAGACGACGGTGGCGAACAGGATCACCAGGGAGATGGCGACCACGAACTCCGGCAGCGCGGTCACCGCCAGCGAGACCACCGAGAACGCGTGATCGAAGAACGAGTCCTTGCGCAACGCGGCGATCGCGCCCAGCAGCACCCCGATGAGCGCGCCGGCCAGGCCCGACAGGGCGACGAGCACGGCCGAATTGACCAGGCGGGGAGCGACCAGCGCCCACACTGGCTGGCCATTGGCGAGAGAATTGCCCGCCTTCCCAGTCAGCAGGCCGCCAATCCACGCGCCATACTGGGCGGCGGCGCTGCGGTTGAGGCCAAGCTGCAGCTCGAGGGCGTGCAGCCGTGCCGGCGTCGCATTGTGGCCGAGCACCGCGTAGGCCGCGTTCCCCGGCAGGATCTGGGTGGCGGCGAACACCACGATCGACACGATGATGAGCGTGATCACGCCCCCGCCCAGCCGGCTGATGACGAGCCGGCCGATCGGGTGACCCCGGCGCACTCGGCCCGCTCCGGTCGCCCTGGCGTCGACCGTCACCATGTCATAACCTGCCTGGGATCAAATCCAGGCCGGTAGCGTCCGTCGCCACCCGCCAAAAGGTCCCGGTTCGCTGGGACGCCTCGATGTCGGCCGTATGGGTCGCCGTCACGTACAGCGTAGACCCGTCGAAGATGCAGTTGGTCGCGTGCTGGCCGAGGTGGATTTCTTCGAGCACCTCGCCGTCGGGCGAGAGCACGGTCACACCCTCCGAGATCGTGGTGCAGACGAATAACCGTCCATCCGCGGCAAAGGCCATGCCGTCGGGCACATGACGGTCGGACAGCTGGCTGAACGTAGTTGGCTTCCCGCCCTCGAGCCGGCAGACCCGGTGCGCCAGGGACTCCGTCCAGAAGAGCCGTCGCTGCCGGTCGAAGGCGATCCCGTTGGGATACACCTTCGGGAGTTCGAGCAACATCTCGCCGCTGCCCCGACCGTCGATCGCGAACAGCCGCCCCGGCGAGCGGACGTCGAAGCGAAAGTCCTCCTCAGAACCGGAATCGGTGAAGTAGAGCCGGCCGTCGGGTCCGAAGGCCAGGTCGTTCGGACCGTACAGCTTCCGGCCGGCGACCTCCGAGCGCAGCAGCTCGACCATCCCGTCCGTCCTGACGCGCTGGATGCCGGACACGGCGCTGGAGTCGCCGCTCCCCGGGACATTGCCGCCCTGGGTGACATAGATGGCGCCATCCGTGCCCAGCACCGTGCCCCAAGGCGATCCGCCGGTGCGGGCGAAGGTGGCGACGCGGCCATCCTGGTAGACGAGCAGCTCGCCCACGTTCCCGTCGCAAAAGACGATTCGTCCGTCGGGCATGACGAGCGGACCCTCCGGAAATCCGAGGCCCGACGCCAGCAGCGTTGCCTCCATCCGTGAGCCTGTGGTCAACCGTCCCTTAGAGAAAGGCGAAGTGCTCGAAGTCGAACAGGGAGAGGGGCTGGCCGACTTTGGCGGGGCCGTACCCGGTGAGCTTGGCGCTGTAGGCGTCCAGCGAGTCGATGAAGCAGGGGATGATGTACCCGCCCTGAGTGAAGTCGATCTGCTGCATGTCATGCTCGATCTGGCGACGCTTGGCCGCATCGAGGGTCGCGTTCGCGTCTTTGTATAGCGACACGTAGTGCGCATCGCTCCAGTGCGTCTCATTGAAGGGTGACGTCGGCAGGAGCGACTGCGCCACCTGGGCGAGATAGGGCGAGTAGTTGTAGAAGTCCTGGGAGAACGTCCAGTTCAGGTAGCTGGGGCCAAAGAAGGTCGAAGGGTCGACCGTCTTCAGATTGATGGTGACGCCCGCTTGCTGGGCCTGCTGCTTCAGGACGGTCGCCATCTGGACCGTCCCGGTGGCCACCGCGGAGGTGGTGAGTTCCACCACCAGATTTGACTGTCCGGCTGCCTGGAGCAGCCGCTTGGCTTGGGGGATGTCCTGCTCGCGGTGCAACGCGGTGTCGTAGACCGGATCGTAGGGCGAGGAGACGTCGGCGCCCGCAAACGCGTACCCGTCGAGGGCGGCGGAGATCAGCTGTTTGCGGTCCACCATCAGGCGGAAGGCCTGTCGAACGCGCACATCGTTGAAGGGCGGCTGGTCGACCCGCATGGTAAAGGGCGTGATGGACCCCGTTTGCGAGGCCACCGTCCGGACATTCTTGTTCGTGGCCAGCACCTTGAGCTGGGCGCCTTCGAGTGCCCCCACGGCGTCGACTTGATTCGCCACCAGGGCGTTCTGCAGGGACGCGTTGTCCGCATAATCGGTGATCGTCAACGTGTCCACGTAGGGCAGTCCGGCCTTCCAGTAATTGGGGTTCTTGACGAACACGCTCTGCTGTCCGGGGGTAAAGCTCTGGTATTTGAACGGCCCCGTGCCGTTCGGCTTGGCGGGGTCGAAGCCGACGGGGACGATGTACAGGTAGTACCAGTAGGACAGCTGGTCGATGAAGCTCCCGTAGGGGCTGGTCATCGGGACCACGACCGTGAGCTTGTCCATCTTCCTCAGGTTTGGCAGGTCGACCGGGCCCAGGGGCGTGGCCCCGGTGAGTGGCGACTTCGGGTTGAGGATCCGCTGGAAGGTGAAGATGACGTCGTCGGCCGTCAGGTCCTTGCCGTCGTGGAAGGTCACCCCGGGCCGCAGACGAATGATCCACTCGGAGGTCGAGCCATGCGGGCTGATCTCCTGGGCGAGCACCATTTCCGTCTGGGCGGCCGCGTTCAACTGCAGCAGCGGCTGGTAGATCGAGTTGGCACGGGCGGTGTCGAGGTAGGTGAGGCCCTGGTGCGGGTCCAACGTGTCCGAGGATGAGCCCCCACTCAGCCCGACTCGCAGCGTGCCTCCCGCGCGAGGCTTGGCGGTCGGGGTGGGGCTGGCGCTGCCACCGGCTGCGCAGGCGGCCAGGACGGCCGCGATCGCGGACGTGGACAGGCCAAAGGCGGTGGCCCTAACCATCAACTCCCGGCGGGTCATTCGCCCGGCCAGCACCTCGTCGCGCAGTTGGGATGCCACGTCATCCATCATCCCGGCCCGTCCCTCCCTTGCCACCCCGTCCTAGCTTGGGGCCCATTATCCTCTTTTGTTTCAGCCTAAGGTCGCCGCCCGCGGTCGCGGCCGCGCCTGGAGAAAGATCCGGAGCTCCCTGGCGTCGGCCGGGTTGATCTGGTCCAGCGCAGGCACCCCGGCGGCCGCCAGCGCCTCCGTTAAACCTTCGCGCCGGCCGATCACGACGAGGTCGTAGCCGCGCCGGTAAAATTCCTCGGTTTGCTCGGCGACCTGTTCCAGCAGAGGAGCCGCAACCTCCTGGGGATAGGTGTCGGCGGGCAGCTGGATGGCGCCCCACTCGGAATCGAGCAGCACGGCGATGGCGTCGAGCCTCCCCGAGGCCGGGTTGACAAGCGCGTCGGCCACCAGCGCCACCCGGAAGGAGCGCTGGTCGCTGTCCCTCAATTCTTCAGAAAAGCCTGGAGCCGGGTTCGCTCGGTGGCGTCGTCATGGCCCGGCAGTTGATGCGTGATCCCGGTCACGCGCGGTTGCGGAATTCCCCGGGCCGCCAGCGCCGCCAGGAGCTCCTCCATGAAGATCCCCTGGCCCAGGGTGAGCTCGTCAGTGCCGTCCGGCCACTGGGGCCGGCCGCCCCGTTGCGGATCGGAGCTGGTGATGCACACGCCCATCGAGGGACTGCCCTCCAGCCCCACCAGGACCACCTCCTGTCCCGCTTTGTGGTGCAGTTCGATCGCCCCGGCGACGGCAGCCACCAGGCGCTGGCAATGCCGCCGATAGGCGGACGTGTCGTATTGCTCGCGGACCGCCCAGAAGCGGTTGAGGCCGCTGAAGGCCAGTTCGGGGCACGGCATCTGCTCGATCCGCCACCCATCCGCCCGAAGCACGTCGACCAGGGGCGAATAAATCCCCGGGCAGCGGGCGCCGCCGTACACCTTGGCGTTCTGGTTCAACAAACAATGCGCGACGAATGCCACGCCGGCCATGCGCCCAGTGTATCCGCTCGTTTGCCATACTTTGGCCGAATGGCCCGCTGCGCGATCGTCACGGGATCGTCCTCCGGCATCGGGCGAGCCGTGGCGCGGCGACTGGCGAAAGACGGGTTTTCGGTTCTCCTGGCTGACATCCGTCGTGATCCACTGACCGGCGGGGAGCCCACCGACGAACTGATCCGCCGCGACGGCGGAAGCGGGGAGTTCGTGCCCACCAACGTCTCGGTCAGAGATGACTGCGAGCGGGTGGTGGCGCTGGCAGTGGAACGGTGTGGTGGTCTGGACGTCCTGGTGAACAATGCCGTTCTCGGCGGGCCATACTCCAAACCGCTGCTGCACACGGACGACCGCGACTGGGACGCCATGATGGCCGTGAACCTGCGCGGCCCGTTCCTGCTCTGTCAGGCCGCCATCCGCCAGATGCTGACCCAGCCGCGGCGAGCCGACGCCCGCGGGCGCATTGTCAATATCACCTCCCAGCACGGCATGGTCGGGGCCCCCGGCCACTTCGCCTATGCCGTGAGCAAGGGCGGGCTGGTGCAGATGACCCGCCAGATCGCTGTCGAGCACGGGCGCGACGGCATCATCTGCAATGCCGTCGCACCTGGGAAGGTCGTGACCGGCACGCCCGGCGACCTCAGCCAGGATGAGAAGTCGCTCGCGTACGTGCGGTCGCGGACCCCGTTTTCCCGGCTCGGGGAACCATCGGACGTCGCCTCGGCGGTTGCTTTTCTCGCCTCCGACGAGGCCACCTATATCAGCGGGATCAACCTGCTGGTCGACGGCGGATGGATGGCGTATTGAGCGGACCGGCGCGCGATTTTGTCGGCTACGGCCCAACACCGCCCGCGGTGCATTGGCCCAACGGTGCCCTGCTGGCTCTCAACCTGGTCATCAACTACGAGGAAGGGGCCGAGTACTCCATCCCGGATGACGGGGTCAATGACAGCTGGGGTGAGTACAGCTTCCAGTACGGGCCCGAAACCCGCGATCTCGGGACCGAGATGCACTTCGAGTACGGCAGCCGGGTCGGGATCTGGCGCCTCTGCCGGCTGTTCGACGAGTTCGGCGTCGATGTCACCTTCAACGCCTGCGCGCTGGCGCTGGAACGCAACCCGCCCTTGTGCGGGTGGCTGCGCGCCCACCAGCACGACATCCTCGGCCACGGCTACCGCTGGTATGGGCCGGATACGACGATCGGCGCCCGGATGACAAGAGACGACGAGCGCGACGAGATTCGCAAAGCGGTGGCGTCGGTGGAGAAAACGACCGGACAGCGATTGCGTGGGTGGATGGTCCGCTCCTTTCCGACTCTGCACACCCGCGAGCTGCTCGTGGAGGAGGGGGGGTTTGTGTATGACTCGGATTCCACCAATGACGAGCTTCCCTACTTCGTCACGGTCCTCGGGAAACCGTTTCTGGTGGTGCCGTACACGAAGGTCTACAACGACACCCGTTACCTGATCGCGCCTACCTACGCGACCCCGCGCCACTTCTTTGAAACGCTCAAGTCCGGCCTCGACTATCTGCTTGACGAGGCTCGCCGAGCGGGTGCCGGCCGAATGATGTCTGTCGGCATTCACCCGCGTTGGAGCGGGCAGGCGGCACGGGCGGCGGCGATTCGCGACTTCATCGCCTATGCGCGGCAACAGGATGGAGTCCGCTTCATGCGCCGGAACGAGATCGCGGATCACTGGATCACCGCGTTTGGACACACGGCGGCCGCGGCGACGGGTTAGGAAGTCGGGACGGGGACGGTCCCGCCGCTCGACAGCGCCTCTTCACACGCCAGGGCGACCGCCAGCGTTCCGGCCGCCGCGGCCGGCGAGCAGAAGACGCGCTCCGGCTTGCCCTCCCGGGCCGCCTGGATGAACCGGCCGATGCTCCGCTCCCGCGGGTCCTGTCTCGAGGTCGCCTCGATCTGCCGTCCGTCAGACCGTCCGTGCAGGCTGAACTCGGGGTCGAGAACGAGATGGAGGAATGCATTGGTCCCCAGGACATCGAGCGAGTATTTCTCCGGAAGGCCATCGCGCGTCCAGGCGACCTGGATGGTGCCGAGTCCGCCGTTGGCGAAATGGAGGAACAGCGCGGCCGCGTCGTCAATGTCCCCGCGCTCGCCCTGGCTCTGCGCCAGCAGGATAGCGCTGGCCGCGGCCTGAACCGCGACCACCTCGCCGCCGAGGGCTCGCTCGAGATCGATGTGGTGGCTGGCCCGCTCCAGCAGGTTGCCGCCCCCCTGCGACCGGTCGAGGAACCAGGGGCGGCTCTTGGCTGGGCCGGCGTTCATGCCGACCAGCAGCCCGAGATCCTGCCCCTTGACCGCCTCGCGAAGATCGTCGAGCACCTCGATACCTCGCCACTGGTAGCCCACGGCACACACGGAACGGCTGTGGCCGGCGGCGGCGACGATTGCCTGCGCGTCCTCCAGCCCTCGGGCGATTGGCTTCTCCAGGTAGACGTGGATGCCTTGTTCGAGGGCCGGCACCGTCAGCTCGCGATGGGTGAGCGGCGGGGTACAGACAAAGATCGCGTCGGGCCGCTCGCGAGACAGGAGCTCCGTCCACCGCGTGTAGGTGGCCGCGCCGCCCGCGAGGCTCCTGGCGCGCGCCTGGTCGAGATCGCAGACGGCGACCAGCTCGACCTCGTCCAGCTTCCGCAGCGTGGCGATATGCTCGGCAGCGATCCATCCGGCGCCGATGATGCCGACCCGCACGCACCTACCGGTGGATCAGCTCCACGGAAACGGCGAGTGGCTGACCGGGTGAAGCTTGCCCTCCGCATAGCGGCGGTACCGGAAAGGCTCGAGGATGGCTTGCGGCTCGCCCATCAGCTCACGGGCGACCAGCGCTCCGACCCCGATCATCTTGTACCCGTGGTTGGAGTCGGCAATCACGTAGGCGTTCTGCCGGAAGGCGTCGAACACGGGAAAGCTGTCGGGCGTGAAGGCGCCGATCCCGCCGGAGGGGGCCTTGTGGTACAGGCCGCGCTTGCCCTGGAACCGGGTGTGGCAGAACGCGAGGCCGGACGTCCACATGCGCTCGAACTCCGGGCCGACGATGAACTCCGTGCTCTTCGGTCCGTACGGATCGACCGCCACCTGCGCCGCCGGCTGCTCGACTTTCCATGGAGTCGTGCCACCCTGGACGCCTCCGAAGTTGAAGTCGGGCTTGTAGTAAATTCCCCAGAGCTTGTCGGTGATCAGTGAGCCATCCTGGTCGTCGCACAGCTCCACGTCGGTGTCGACGTGGATGACTGGCGGCATCTTGCCGTCGCTCATCATCAGATAGTTGGGATCCACGCCGAGGGTTCCCTCCTGCAGGCACCAATAGGTCCACATCGGCCGCTCGTGCCGCTTCCCGTCCCGGCCCAGCACCGTGACCGTAGCCGGCAGGTCAAGCATCTGCCAGATGTCACGGACCCAGGGCCCGGTGGCCACAATCAGGTGCTCACACGAGAGGTCACCCTGGTCGGTTTCCAGGCCCACCACCGCCCCGCCCTGCATTCGAACGCCGGTCACCCGCACGGGAATGCGGATCTCGACTCCCTCGGCCTGGGCCTTGCCCGCCAGTCCTCGCATGGAGTGCATGTTCTCGGCATAGCCGCCCTTCTTCTCGTGGAGCACGCTGGTGATGCCCTTGGCCTTCCAGTCCGGAAACATGTTCTCCATGTATTCGCGGCACGGGGCCTCACCTTCGACCAGAACCGAATCGTAGCCGATGGCCCGCTGCTCGTCGTAAATCTGCACGACATCGGCGTGCATCACTTCTGGGGAGATCTGCATGAAGCCGACCGGATGGTAGTGAAAGGCCTCGGGGTCTGACTCCCAGACGGAGACGTTGTGAGCCATCAGCTCCCGCATCGCCGGCTGGAAATAGTTGTTCCGAACGACGCCACATGCCAGGCCCGAGGGACCGGCGCCGATCCCCGTCTTGTCCACGATCAGGACATCGTCGCCGGAGCCTTGGCCGCGTGCCTTCAGCTCTTTCGCCAGGTGCCATCCGGTAGACAGGCCGTGAACCCCGGCCCCGATGATGACGTAGCGCGCGCCGTGAAGGGAGGCCATTCGGCATTTAATAGTATCGGAGATCTCATGAGCCAACGCGTCGTCATCACCGATTCCGCGGCGATGCTCCAGGCAGCCATCGCCACCCTTGACGCCGCCGGCATGAGCTCCGAATGCCTGCCGGATGGGCTCACCCCCGAGGAGGTCGCCACCCGGTCGGCCGACGCCGACGTGCTGATCGTGACCTTTGTCCCGCTTCGAAAGCCTGCAATGCGTCTCCTGAGACGCGTCGGCCTGATCGTGCGCTGCGGCGTCGGGGTCGATGGCATCGACGTCCAGGCCGCGACCGAACAGGGGATCCTGGTCGCCAACGTCCCTGACTACGCGGTCCAGGAGGTGGCCGACCACACGCTGCTGCTGCTGCTGGCGGCCGCCCGCCACCTGAATCATTTCCAGCGAACCTGGCCGGAGAAGGACTGGGCATCGGTCGAGTACCCGGCGATCCGTCGACTCCACGGGCAGCGGTTGGGGATCGTTGGCCTGGGGAGAATCGGGTCCCAGGTGGCGTTGCGGGCGCGGGCATTTGGGATGGCCGTGGTGGCCTCTGGCCCGCACCTGGACGCGGCGCGACTCTCCGAACTCGGCGTCATCGGCCTCCCGCTCGACGAGCTGTTTCGCACCAGCGACGTGATCAGCTTGCATGCGCCGCTGACGCCCCAGACGCGGCATTTGCTGGACGAGCGAGCCTTCGCCCAAGTGCGGCCAGGCGTGATCATCGTGAACACGGCTCGCGGGGGGCTCATCGACCTCAAGGCCCTGCAATCGGCGATCGATCAGGGGATCGTCGGGGCGGTGGCGCTCGACGTCCTCGAAGGCGAGCCCTTCCCCGATCGTTCCTTACCGTTTCTGCGCCGCTCCAACGTCTTCGTCACGCCGCATGTCGCCTGGTACTCGCAAGACGCGGTTCGCGAGCTGGGCGTGCTGGCGGCTGAGGAAGCCCTGCGATTTCTTCGGGGAGAGCCGCTTCGGGCGGCCCTGAACCCAGAGGCCCGGGTGCGTTACCATCGCTCCTGACCGGGGGCTACGGCATCGAACGCTTTTCTTGTCCAGGAGGGATCACGGCTTGATGGGCAAAACGGACGTCGGCGTGAAGCCGGGGCTGCTGGAGCGGCTCGGGACAGACGTGGTGGTCTGCGCCGAAGGCTACCTGTTCGAGTGCGAACGGCGCGGATACCTACAGGCGGGCGCCTTTGTTCCCGAGGTCGTGCTCGAGCATCCCGAGGTGATTACCGAGCTGCATCGGGAGTTCGTCCACGCCGGCTCTGACATCGTCGAGGCGTTCACCTATTACGGGCACCGCGAGAAGCTTCGGCTGATCGGCAAGGAACACCTGCTCGAGCCGCTCAACCGGAACGCCCTGGCGATTGCCCGGCAGGTGGCGATGGAGTCGAACTCGCTGCTGGCCGGCGATCTCTCGAATACCAATGTCTACGCGGCCGATGACGCCGCGCGTGGCACGGTGCGCGGGATCTTCGATGAGCAGGTCGGCTGGGCGATGGAGGCGGGCGTCGACCTCTTCATTGGCGAGACCTTCAGTTACGTCGGCGAGGCGCTGCTTGCGCTCGAGGCGATGCGCCGCAGCGGCCGGCCGACCGTCGTGACCATGGTCTTCCACCAGGAAGCGACCACGCGCGACGGCTACTCCGCCGGCGAAGCCGCCAAGCGCCTGGAAGACGCCGGCGCGGATGTGGTGGGCATCAACTGCGGCCGCGGACCGCGCACCATCCTGCCACTGCTCGAGCAGGTGCGCCAGGCGGTATCCTGCCACGTGGCCGCGCTCCCAGTGCCGTATCGCACCACGCCCGAGCAGCCGACCATGCAGTCCTTGCGGGATCCCACCACCGACATCCGCCCCTTTCCGACGGCCCTGGACCCCTTTGTGTGCACCCGGTATGAGCTGGCGGACTTTGCCCGGGCGGCGCACGCGATCGGGGTCAATTACCTCGGGGTGTGCTGCGGCGCCGGTCCGCATCACATTCGCAGCGTGGCCGAGGCGTTGGGCCGGACGCCCCCGGCGAGTCGCTACTCGCCGGACATGTCCAAGCACGCGTTCTTAGGGACCGATCCTACCCTCAAGCAAGACAACCGTGACTTCGCCGAGCGGCTCTAGCCGCTCGGCGGCGTACCAACATGTTCGCGACCTGCTGGCAGCGGATCGCTGTGTCATCCTGGATGGTGGGATCGCCACCGAACTCCAGCGGCTCGGCCCGCTGAAGGGAAACTCCGGGCTCGACCGCGAGCTGTGGGGGACCTGGGCGCTGTACCGGGCGCCGCAGGCCGTGCTCGAGGTGCACCAGCGTTACGTCGAAACGGGCTGCGACGTCATTTCGACGAATACCTGGTCGATTCTCGCGGCGCCGGAGGCCGAGCAGCGCCTGGGTGGGCCGACTCCCGAGCGCCGGCACTGGATGGACGTGGCCCGCCTGGGGATCCATCTTCCGCGGCGCGCCATCGCCGAAGCGGGACGGCAGGCGGGGTGTGCGGTCGCCTTTGCGATCTCCGAGGAAGGCCAGTCGTCGGCCCGCCACGAGACGGTCGAGTTGTTGTCGCGGGTGTTTGAGGAGGAACCGCCCGATCTGATCTTGCTGGAGACGCTCACCCTGATCCGTGACCCGGACACCTACCGGATGGTTGAGCTGTTACTCGGCACCGGCATTCCGGTGTGGCTCTCCTTCCGGCGCTGCCGCCACGGCGTCTGTGGCGTCTACGGCCAGCACTGGGGACCGCCAGAGGGCGACCTCTTTGGACGGGCGGCTCGCCGATTCGAGTCGATGGGCGTCGAAGCCCTCCTCATCAACTGCCTGCCGATCGAGCACGTCCCGGGGATGATCGGGTGGCTTCGCGACTTCACCGAGCTGCCCCTCGGTGTCTACCCGAACCTCGGCCACATGGTCGGCCCGCGCTGGCGATTCGACGAGCACGTCGGACCGGCCCAGTATGGCCAGCTGGCGCGGTCGTGGCGGGAGGAAGGCGCGCAACTAATCGGCGGCTGCTGCGGCACAACGCCGGAGCACATCGCGGCGGTGGCCGCCGCGGTCGCGCATACCACGCCGGGCCACACCCACCCTCCGATGATGACCGCGCAGCAGGAAACTCGGGTGCCCGAGCCGGAACCCGTGCCCTGGGTGGATGGCGGCGGTCGACCAGTCTATCCGCTCCCGTTTCCCGAGCTGACGGTGGATCCGGGTGTCTTCATTCCCACGCAGGGCAGCTTTCTCTGCTGGAAATACCTGTTCACGGAGCGCATCGGTCAAGCGAAAACGTGCCTCGATGTCGGGTGTGGCTGCGGCATTCTCGGCATTCAGCTGGCCCTCAACGGTGCCCGGGCGGTGCACGCTATCGACATCGACCGGAACGCGATCGCCAACACTATGGCCAACGCCTTCCGCAATGGCGTGGCGGGCATGATCCGCGCTGAGGAAGTCGACCTCTACGAGTGGGAACCCGAGCAACGCTACGACGTGTGTGTCGCCAGCCTCTACCAGATGCCGGTCGACCCCTTTGAGGAGCCAACCGGGCACCGCCCCCTCGACTACTGGGGACGGAACATTCTCGACCACTTCATCCGGATCCTCCCCCGCGTGCTCGCCGAGACTGGACGGGCCTACTTCATGCAACTCTCCATAATCGGCCAGCGGGAGACCTCGCGCCAGCTCGAGGCGCTGGGGTTAAAGTCCCGAGTGGTTGACTTCGGCTTCTTTCCTTTCTCGGATCTTTTCGAGGCCAACCGGGACCAGATCCGGCGCGTTGAGCAATTGTCCGATGCGTTCGATCTTCGCCTGGCCGGAAAGGACATCACGGTGGCGTACTTGCTCGAGGTCACCCGCTCAGCACCTTCGGGCTTGGGCTGATGGCATTCCTCGTCCCTTGTCCCGACTGCGGCAACCGGGAGGCCGGCGAGTTTGGCTGGTGGGCGATTAGCGCCCGCAGACGAGTCACGAGGCTGCCCATGCCTTGGCCACGGTTACCCGGATGATGACGCGGTGCTCACCAGGGACGGGTTGCCGGGGCTGGCCGTCGTACTTCCGGCTGAGGAAATCGATGTGCTCAAGCGCGCCGTTGTCGATAGGTCGGCGTGGCCTTTGATCAGCCCGGTCCGGGAGGACGCATGCTGGGCATCGACAACCGAAATCAGGATCAATGGGTTCCGCTTGAGGTTGCGGTATTTGACCCGCGCGGCGCTGGCCGTCCGCTAGGCGTCCGTTCAGACTCCCCGCCTTATGCGACATCCGCCAAGCGGTAGCTAAAACGAATTGGCGGTGGAGGGGCGGAAACTGCGCGAGAGATTCTCGTCTCCCGCTAATTCTTGAGCTTGAGCTCGCTTAGCCTTTGCAGTCTGCCTGATTGAGATTTGCTCACCCAGCAGCGAGGCTCCATCACTCGCCAAGGCACCGAACGCTCAATCCAGGTGGTAGCTGGAGGCTATCCCAGGGGTTAGGCCTGCTCGCTGGGCTTGCGCCCGGATCGGCGAGTCGTCGGTGACGAACTGCCGAGCATCTTCTGGGACGCAGCGTCTGAAACAGGAGGCCTGGCGAACTCGGCTCAGGCCCCAACATGGCTCCGCTCGAGCCGAGGGTCCTCTGACAAAATTCGCAAGTGGGTCATCGTGTAGACAGCCCGATGACATGGCGGTAAGCTTGGCCCCGACCGGTCAGCCAAGACGGCAAGGAGGACGATGGGCGTGGGGAGGAGCATCGGATCGGCGGTAGCTGTGGCGCCCGAAACCGACACGCCCCGTCGCGCCATGGGGCTGCTCGAGCAGCGGGTTACCATCGGCGCAACCGGCCTACTTGTCGTGCTGGCTGCGGGCGCATGGCTGTTGACCGTCCGGCAGGCTGGCGCGATGTCCGGGATGGTGTCAGGTCTCGCCCAGATCGGGACCGGGATGCCGAACGAGATGGCGGCTCCGCTTTTCATGGCCATGTGGCTGACGATGATGGTCGCGATGATGTTTCCAACCATCGCGCCGATGGTGCTGGCGCACCGGATGGTGGTCCGCCATCGCGGCGAGGGCTGGCTGCCGACGGCGGTGTTCGTCCTCGGGTATCTGGCTGTGTGGACGGGCATCGGCCTGCTGCCTCTGATGGTGTTCCTTGGCGTTCGCAACATCGAGACGCCCCCCAGTGGGCTGCCCGTGCTGTCGGGCGCCATCCTGATCGTCGCGGGGCTGTATCAATTCACCCCGTGGAAAGGCCGCTGCCTTCGGGCCTGCCAGACACCGCTTGGATTCATCGTGACGCATGATTTCGGCGGCGGGAGCCGGTCGGCATTTTCGGCCGGGATCGCCCATGGAGCCTTCTGCCTTGGCTGCTGCTGGGGCTTGATGGCGGTCCTGGTCGTCTTGGGACTGATGAATTTGGTCTGGATGGCCGCCATCGCCATGGTGTTTCTCGCCGAAAAGAATTGGCGTCGCGGCCTGGCGCTGGCAAGGGTCGCCGGGGCCATCGTCACTGCGCTTGGGATTGCCGTTGTTCTCCATCCGGAGTGGTTGAGCCTGATCTCCGGCGGGTCGCCGTCCCCTGGCACGGGCGGCCATATGTAACGCGTGTCGAGAAAAGGAGGTGGGCTAATGGCGACGAACGAATGGGACCTGAAAGGCGAGTACTTCGAAACGTGCAGTTGCGATTATCTTTGTCCGTGCCTTCCGAGCAGCCTGGCGGGGAAGCCGACCAAGGGCTGGTGCGTTTTCGCGATGGTGTTCAAGATCGATGAGGGCCAATTTGGCGCTGAACGACTTAACGGCTTGAGCTTTGCCGTGATTGGCCGGACGCCGGGCGTCATGCTCGATGGCAACTGGCAGGTGGGAGCTGTTGTCGACAGGAAGGCCACGCCGGCACAGCAGAAAGCGATCGCGACGATCGTCGGCGGTCAGGCCGGCGGTCCACTTGCGAATCTGACACCGCTCATCGGCAAGTTCCTTGGGCTCGAGGCACAGCCAATCGAGTTCACGGCCAAGGGGATGGACCGATCAGTCTCGATCCCGGGCGTCCTTGATCAGGCGGTTACGGGCGTGGCATCCGGCGCCGATCCGTCGCAGCCAATGCACATCGACGGGACGATGCATCCTGCTAACTCAAGACTGGCGCTGGCACGGGCAACGCGGAGCCACCTGCGGGCCTTCGGGATCGATTGGGATGACGAGAGCGGCAAGAACAACGGGCACTTTGCGCCGTTTGCCTGGAAAGGGGCGGTTCCGGCGGAGCAGGTGGCGGCCCAGGCGTCTGGAGTTCGTTAAGCGATGGCGCAGTCGGTTGTCACCAGCTGGAAATTGAAGGGGACGGTCTTGATCGCATGCAACTGCGATTACGGCTGTCCCTGCAACTTCAACGGGCTACCCACGTACGGAGACTGTGAAGGCGGATGGGCCTGGCATATCGATGACGGAGCCTACGGAGACGCCCAGTTGCGTGGACTCACCTTTGCGATCGCTGCCGATTGGCCCAAGGCAATCCACGAAGGCAATGGCGAGGCGGCTGTCTTTATCGATGAGCGGGCGAACGAGAGCCAGCGCGCGGCGATCCGGACGCTGGTCTCAGGGGCGGTAGGCGGTCCCTGGGCCATCCTCAAGACCACGTGGACGAAAGTCCACGAGCCGCGCTATCTTCCGTTCGAGGTGGAGGTGGCCGACCGCAAGAGCCGGGCCAGAGCCGGCGAAGTTCTCCGGTTGGAGATGCACCCAATCAAGAATCCGGTTACCGGCGCGGAGGCGACGCCGTCGGCCGTGCTACCCCAGGGCTTCATCAGCAAGAACCTGGCACTGGCCGCGTCCAAAGTGTTTCGAGTCGAGGATGGCGTGCACTACGACCACAGTGGGAAGTACGCGGCACTTGGACCGTTCGAGTACAGCGGCCCCTAAGTATGTTGATGCGCCGCCGGGCGTCCCGGCGGCGCCTGCCAGACGTTGTCGAAGGACGGCATAGGCTCGCCCACCATATGCCTAGGGTCCCTCGGGCCTCCGGAGGAGTCCTACGCGACGTCGGCCAGAAGGTAGCTGAACTGAACTCGGGTTGGCTGACTGGGCAATGCGCGGGAGACCCTCGTCTCCCGCTCCAGTGCCATAGATGCCGCCGGTCGAATAGCGGCTCCATCGCCGAGAAGAAACGCTGCGCCCAGCCAGTCTCGGCCGCGTCCGGCTCAGCACTCTCCCACATCGCGTCGATGTTGAGATTCCATGGCGCGGGTGCTGTGGCTCAAGGCCGTTGTCCGGGCCGGTATCGCTCCGGCCTTGGGCGCTCTGACCGACCCAGCTGCCGGATCTAGGATGAGGATGTGCAGCCTCAGGTGGCCAGCCGGTTCAGACCGATTGGCATGGAGGTCAGCCGGCGGACAGCCGTGGCCGGTTTAGCTTTGCTACTCCTGGTCCTTTCACCCCTGGCTTTGTCGTACGAGCCTCTGCAATTCACTCAATTTTCGGGCGCGACACCGCCATGGCTGTCCGTAACGGCTGGGCCGCAGGGCACGGTGACCTATCAGGTTACGTTGCATAACCAGAGCATCATTCCCATTCAGGTAACTGGCGTTGAGGGGGTTCCGGGACAGCCACTTGCGCCTGTGGCGGTCCAGGTCATGCCCGATGAGGGCGGTGCCTCCGAGCCGTTCCGGCCGTTTACGCTGCCGCCCTTCGAAAGCGTGTACCTGCTCGTGACGAGCCCGACGGTCTGCGGGGCTGAGCAGGATTCTCTAAGGCTCCGATACTCGATATTGGGGACCAGTCGCGATGGTGATGTCTCGTTTCACGGACGAGTCACGGTCGAAAGGTTCAGATGCCCTTGGATCGGACTGTTGCGATCCTGGGCCGGTCCTCCAGTCAAAGCCTGACACGGCTGATATTGCCCGGCGCGAGAGGCGCCGACATCCAGCAGTTCGTCGGCGGGGTTGACACGGTGGTCGGCGAGCTGCGCCCGCGTTGCGGGGCGAGCTTGGCCTAGCTTGTCCTTCCCGTCGAGCCGCGGGCCAGCGATGATGTGCCCGTCGCACCCTCGTGCGCGAAACGTCCATCTGGATCGAACGGCATGTGAAACCTTGCTCCCTGTGCAGTGGTCTCCCGCAGGGGCGACTATACAAGCGCGCAAAACCAGCCGCGCTGAACACCGCCCAGTCGTCACGTTCACCCGCCAGCGCGTAGAGCTGGGTATTCAGGTATTAACTCCGGTTGCGATTGGAATGTTAGAAGCCCGCTTCTTTCCTCAACCTGAGACCACCCCCGCGCAGGTGAGCCGGGAAGACGACGGCGGTGCTGCGCCTCAGGTGCTTTGGGGTGACGATGCCGGGGGTTAGCCTTTGGTCCGTGGGCCGAGTTGAGCCGGAGGACGACAGTATCAGGCGCTTTATTGTCCGTCACTACCGCTATGACCCGGCGCGGCGGGAGCGGCGCCATGTGGTGGTGGCAGCGTTCGACAACGAGCCGGAGTTTCTTGCGTGCGTAGAGCGCGTCCGGGCCGAGATCGCACAACGCCGGGAGCGCGAAGAGCGTGTTGATCCTCGGGAGCATGCGTCCGGAGTTGTACACGAGCCCGGTTATCTCCGCCGGGCGGCGAACGGGCACTTGCTGCGGCGCGCGTTCAAACATGGGGTTACCGGGTTGCGGGTCGAAGAGCTGGAATTGCCGTGCAACATGTCTGTCTTCCGGGCAGATCGCGCACCGAATTGACATACCGAGTGGACCAGAACGCATGCCTATGGATCGACCAAGTTGCTCACGCCGGCAACGATGTCCACTCAGGTAATGTCGAGGGGCTGGCCGGGCACTCCTTCCTTGTTCCATTGCCAAAGCGCACGGTCGAGGTCGCGCATACTGACACCAATGCGGCTGGCGATCGTGGTGGCTGGGCGGCATTTGGTGTCGTCGAACTTAGCAGGCAAAGATCCGCGCCTTGGGCCCCTTCACCAAGCAGGCGATAGCGCCGAATTCTTAGTGAGGCCAGCCGAGCGAAGATATTAGCCACTAGAATCGACCAGCCCCGGATGGACCACCTGACGTCAAGCAGCGATTAGAAGCCGGACTCCACGGAGAGTTCGAGACTCGTCTCCCGCTTTGACATCATCTCTTTGGGGGGCCAGTCAGGTTGATAGTTCTGGCCACCAACTTGACGAGCCTTCGGCATCCTAACGGCCCGAGTGACCCATCGCCGCCGCCATCAATCGAGATTCGTCAGCAGAGCCTGTGCGTCTGACGATTCGCGGTTGCTCTCGCTCAGCTCTGGGCGAACCAGGTCTCGATCTGGTCACGATCCGCAAAGTAGCCGGTAGGAAATGTGCCAGGAGGTTCTGGGGTCGGTGGCTGTCCTGGGGCCATCCAGCCTGACGCCCCTGCTGGGACGAGCATGGCGAACTTGGTCACGCCTGCCCGGTTATAGCGCGGGACGACGTGGTGGTCTCGCCAGGATGCAAAGCCTTCTCCCGGGCGGTGGCCAAAACGCCTGATATCAATCATGAGGAAGGACGGGCGCCGTACCTCGGCTTCCCCGGCGAACCGGCTCAGCCAAGCCTTGAAGTCCTCGTCAGTCATGTCCCTGCTCGTGTCGAGCCACTGGAGCTCAAGAATGCTCCGCTGGCTGTCCTCGAGTAGAACGCCAAACCGGTCACGATATACCTCAGTCTGGACGGTGGCCTGACCTGCCATCTCCACTACCTCCATTTACCGCGCTCACGCGGCGATCCCGAGTTTGACGCCCTGCTCGACCAGGGCAACCAGTCGCACCGTCAGCAGTTGCTTCCAGCCGTCCGCAAAAGTCGCTGCGGCCTCGCCGCTCACGGATCCGATGCCTCGATGAGAAAAGCTGAGCCTCGTTCCGGTCCCAGCATCGTCGAGCTGGAATTGGACGACGCCGTAGACCAAGCCGAAGTGGAAAGCACCGGTCAGCTCCAAGGTGCGATCGGGTTCGAGGGCGGTCACGATCGCCAGGAGGCGTCCGCCCGTCGAACCCCAGACCTCCTCGAACGGTCCGCCCACCCGGGGCTCGAGGCGCAAATCAGTGGCCGCCGGACTGACGTAGGGTGGACCCCACCATGAAGAAACACGGCTCAGCGCCGCAAACACTTCTGGCCTTGGGCGTGTGAACGTGACCTCCTCGGCGATATCGATCGCCAGACCCGATTCAGTCCGCTCCATCAGTCGCGCATCGGCTTTACTGAGGCCGGAATCCAGATCGAGCAGGCGCCGCGCCCAGCCACCCTCAATCGGTCCGACCCACCGCCGATGCAACCGCTCGAGGGGCACCGCGTTGAGGTAGTGCCACCGCTCACGCCCACGCTTGCGGTTTAGCAACAGGCCGGCGTCGCGGAGCACCGCCAGATGACGCATCACGGCGATCCGCGAGATGCTGAACTCCTGCGCCAGCTGACCGGTCGTGCGCGGCCGAACACGTAACAGGTCGAGAATCGTCCGCCTCGAAGGGTCGGCCATCGCCTTCCAGACTCCAGCTTCCCGCCCGTGCTTCTGCCCCATAGGATATGTAACTCAAGAGTTACATATCAAGGCCCCGCTGTCAAGGGTTCGCGAGACATCCCCCGCCAGCGCAGGGTCAACGCGAGCCGTAAGAATCTTCACTCCACGAAGAGTTCGAGACTCGTCTCCCGCTGATTTTCCGCTTGAGTTCTGGTGGCTACCACCCGTTCGAAGAACGGT
>WNFC01001940.1_pt1 | contig 24362 bp, 21 predicted proteins | sample 5400541 | NCBI WGS metagenome assembly WNFC01 (sample SAMN13153342, study PRJNA577476) | soil metagenome | isolation source: 120 cm saprolite under Douglas fir tree site 2 hole 2 replicate 1 | place: USA:California | collected 2015-04-18
CTTCTTCTGCAGACCGAATCCGTGGCTGCGCACGACGGGGCCGAAGATCACCGCGCCACCGCGGAACTGCGGCGAGCGCAGGCTACCCTGCCGAGCGCGCCCGCCGCCCTTTTGCTTAAACGGCTTTTTGGTCGTTCCCTGAATATCGCTGATGCCCTTGGCCTTGTGCGTTCCGGCACGCCGCTTGGCGAGCTGCCAGTTGACCATGCGCGCGAGAATGTCGGGGCGGACGGCGACGCCGAAGATGTCGTCGCTGAGCTCGATCTCGCCAGCATCCTGGTTGTCCAGGTTCTTCATCGTGAGCTTCATGTTACTCCGCCCCTGCCTCGGTCGTCGGCGTTTCGGCGGCTTTGTCGGCCGCCGGTGCCGGCTCGGCCTGGCGTCTGATTGCCGCCGGGAACGGCAGATCTTTCGGCGCCTTGCGCTTCACCGCATCCTTGATCAGAACGTAGCCGCCGTCGCTGCCCGGCACCGCGCCGCGCACCATGATCAGGCCACGCTCGACGTCGGTCGAGACGACGCGCAGATTCTGCGTCGTGACCCGAACATCACCGAGATGGCCGGCCATCTTCTTACCCTTGAAGGTCTTGCCGGGATCCTGCCGCTGGCCGGTCGAACCAAGGCTGCGATGCGACACCGAGACACCGTGCGAGGCCCGTAAACCACCGAAATGATGGCGTTTCATGCCGCCGGCAAAGCCCTTGCCGATCGTCGTGCCGACGACGTCGACGAATTGCCCGGCGATGAAATGCTCGGCCGACAATTCGGCGCCGACATCGATCAGCGCGTCCTGCGGGACGCGGAACTCGACCAGCCAGCTCTTCGGCTCGACCTTGGCCTTGGCGAAATGGCCGCGCATCGCCTTGCCAACATTCTTCACCTTGGCGGCGCCGACGCCGAGCTGGACGGCGGTATAGCCGTCCTTCTCCTGCGTGCGCACTGCGACAACCTGACAATTGTCGACCTTCAGGACGGTCACGGGTACGTGATTGCCCTCGTCATTGAAAATTCGCGTCATGCCGATCTTTTGCGCGATGAGTCCGGTTCGCATGATCGGATCCTCAGAGCTTGATCTCGACGTCGACGCCGGCGGCGAGATCGAGCTTCATCAGCGCATCGACCGTCTGCGGCGTCGGATCGACGATGTCGAGCACCCGCTTATGCGTCCTGATCTCGAACTGCTCGCGCGACTTCTTGTCGATATGCGGCGAGCGCAGGACGGTGAATTTCTCGATCTTGGTCGGCAGCGGGATCGGACCGCGTACGCGCGCGCCGGTACGCTTGGCCGTGCTGACGATCTCGCTCGTCGACTGGTCGAGCACGCGGTGGTCGTACGCCCGCAGGCGGATCCGAATATTTTGACTGTCCATTGTCGTTTCCTTTTATCCGCGAGCGACCAGCCGCCACACCAACCCTGGTCGCTCGCGTAAGCCTGTTACGCGCCCTCTACTTGATGATCTTGGCGACGACGCCGGCGCCGACGGTGCGGCCGCCCTCGCGGATGGCGAAGCGCAGACCCTCGTCCATCGCGATCGGCGCGATCAGCTGCACCTCCATCGAGATGTTGTCGCCCGGCATCACCATCGGCGTGTGCCGACCGCCCTCCTCCTTCGTCAGGATGTACGCCTCGCACTGAAAATGCGTGTGCGGCGTGATCGACCCCGGCGCCGCCAGGACCTGGCCGCGCTCGACCTCCTCGCGCTTGGTGCCGCGCAGCAGCGCCCCGATGTTGTCCCCCGCCTCGCCCTGGTCGAGCAGCTTGCGGAACATCTCGACGCCCGTCACCACCGTCTTCGTCGTCGCCTTCAGCCCGACGATCTCGACCTCCTCGCCGACCTTGATGACGCCGCGCTCGACCCGGCCCGTCACCACCGTCCCGCGGCCCGAGATCGAGAACACGTCCTCGATCGGCATCAGGAACGGACGGTCCTTCGCACGCTCCGGCTGCGGAATGTAGCTGTCGACCGCCGCCATCAGCTGCAGGATCGCATCGTGACCCTGCGCCGGGTTCTTGCCCTCCAGCGCCATCAGCGCCGAGCCCTTGACGATCGGAATGTCGTCGCCGGGAAACTGATAGCTCGACAACAGCTCGCGCACCTCGAGCTCGACAAGCTCCAAAAGCTCCGGATCGTCGACCATGTCGACCTTGTTCAAAAAGACCACCAGCGAGGGAACCCCGACCTGCCGCGCCAACAGGATATGCTCCCGCGTCTGCGGCATCGGACCATCCGCCGCCGAAACAACCAGGATCGCCCCGTCCATCTGCGCCGCACCGGTGATCATGTTCTTCACATAGTCCGCATGACCCGGGCAGTCGACATGCGCGTAATGACGCGCCTTCGTCTCGTACTCGACATGCGCCGTCGAGATCGTGATCCCGCGCGCCTTCTCCTCCGGCGCCTTGTCAATCTGGTCGTACGCCGTGTACGTCGCCCCACCCGTCTCCGCCAATACCTTCGTGATCGCCGCCGTCAAAGACGTCTTGCCATGATCGACATGGCCAATCGTCCCGATGTTGCAATGCGGCTTCGTCCGCTCAAACTTCGCCTTCGCCATGAATCGAACCCACGTAGCCAGCTTGGAAGGCTGGTGCTCTACCATTGAGCTACACCCGCCCGGCACACCGCCTTTGCCACCAGCCCTCCCGAATTACACCCGTCATTCCGCCAGATCCGGGCGCCGCGCGGCGCCTGGTGGAGGGGGTAGGATTCGAACCTACGTAGACATACGTCGGCAGATTTACAGTCTGCTGCCATTGACCGCTCGGCCACCCCTCCGCAAGCCGGTTTCGAAGGGCGCCGCGGAGACGGCCTCTTAAAGGTATTGCACCGCCATTGTCAACATGAACAACTCCGGCGCCACGCGATTCTCTATCGCGGGCGTCGGGGAACTCGATAGCGCCGACACACCAGCCAGTTGCCCGACCCAATGTCAGCTATCTAAGAATATAGAGGCGGTCATTCTAAAAAGCCAGCCCCCCTGCGGGGCCGCCGAAACGGTCCGGCGAGAAACCGCTTGCAGGGCTGGCCCAGGCGAGCCATGGCTAGGCAATGGCGATCAGGCACAAAGGACGCAAACACGGCCGAGACAACGCGTCCCGTTCATCGGCCGGGGCGGCTGGCCGCGGCAATGCGCCGACGAAGGCGGCTGGACCGGGACCGCAGCGGCGAGCGACCGACTCGCGACCTGCCCGGCAGCGGCCCCCGCGGGGCGCACCGGCGCGAGCCCAGGGAACGCCCGCCCAGGGAAGGCCCGCCCAGGGAACATCCGCCCGAGAAACGCCTGCCCGAGAAACGCCTGCCCGAGAAACGCCCGGCCGAGAAACGCCCGCCCTGGGGCCGGCCCCGGGGCCGTCCCGCGGCACGCCGCCGCAGCGCGCTCGCGCTGCGCCCCCGTCGCGCGAAGGCGGGCTGTGGCTCTACGGGCGCCATGCTGTCGTCGCTGCGCTCGCCAATCCGGCGCGGCGCATTCGACGCTTCCTCGCGGTCGCCGAGACGGCCGCCGAGGCCAAAGCGCTGATCGCCACACCGGGGGCACGCTTGCCGGCGGGGCCGCAACCCGAGATTCTGCCTCGCGACAGCTTCGAAGCGCTGGTCCCCGCGGGCGCCGTCCATCAGGGTATCGCACTCGCCGTCGAGCCGCTGCCCGAATTGGCTATTGAAGACGTCATAGACCGGATTGGGCCACCGCCGGCACCGGGCGCCGTGACCCAGATCGTCGTTCTCCTCGACCAGGTGACCGACCCGCACAATATCGGCGCCGTCCTTCGCTCTGCGGCGGGTTTCGGCGCCCTCGCCCTCGTACTGCCCGAGCACGGTGCACCACCGATCACTGGCACGCTAGCCAAGGCCGCCTCCGGCGCCATCGAGCATGTGCCGATCCTGCGCGTCGTCAATTTGGCGCGTGCCATCGATCGGCTAAAAAGTGCCGGATTCTGGTGCGTCGGCCTCGCCGAAGACGCCGAGCGCACCCTTCCGGAGCTCAAGCTCGAAGGCCGCATTGCGCTGGTTCTCGGCGGCGAGGGCGACGGCATGCGGCGGCTCACTCGCGAGCGCTGCGATCTTGTCGCGCGGTTGCCGACCTCGGGGCCGATCGCCTCGCTCAACGTCTCCAACGCGGCGGCGATTGCACTTTACGAGCTGGTGCGCGGTGCCCCTTCCCGCCCCTGAACTTCCTATCGGTCGCTGGTGCGCCGCCGCCCTGCTGATCTGCGGCGGCCGCTACCTCATGCAGCTGCGCGACGACAAACCGGGCATCTTCCTGCCGAACCATTGGGCATTGTTCGGCGGGGCGATCGACCCCGGCGAAGATGCCGCTGAGGCAATGCGGCGCGAGCTCTTCGAGGAGCTGGAATTCCGCCCTCGCGAGGTCACTGCCTTCACTGAAATGGCAATCGTGCTGCCCTCCGATCCGCCGCGCCGCGACCGGCTGAGCTTTTTCACGGTGTCGATAAACGAGCACGAGCTCGCCGCCATGGTCCAGCATGAAGGCGCCGACAAGCGGCTATTTACACCGAAAGCGCTCGCCCGAGAGACGCGTGTCGCACCCTGGGACCTTGCCGCCGTGCTAATGCACGCGCGTGGGACGGCGATGTTCGGGGCCCCCTATCTTGCTCGACCCATCGTCGCAACGACGTAGCCCGTCATCGGGCGATGGCGCCAGTTGCCAGGCGCTACCCTCGGCGACGATGGCAGCGTGCAGCCCCTCGATCGGCTCGAGCGCGCGAACCGACCACCCGGCGCCGCCGCGCAAGAGAACGGCAGGCTCGCCCGGGATCAGCGACACGTCGAACTCATTGAGGGGAAGCGATAGGCCAAAACCGCGCGCCTTGACGAACGCTTCCTTGCGCGTCCAGCAATTGAAGAACCCCGCCGCCCACTGGTCCCGAGGAAGCGAACGCAGCATTTGCACCTCAAGCGGCGAGAAGAATCGTTCCGCCGCCGCCTCGACGCCAAATCTTGGAGCCCGCCATTCAATGTCGCAGCCGATTTCGACGCCGTCCGCGATCGCATAGAGAGCTAGGCCGCCTGAATGCGAGAGGCTGAAACGCAGATCTCTCGATTGCAGCCGCGAGTTGGGCTCGATGCGAGGTTTACCGAAGCCATTGCACGACAACGGGACCTCGGCTGGCGTGCAACCGAGCCGGATGGCGAGCAGCTCACGAAGCCGGCCGCGCCGCACGACGTAGCGCCAGCGATCTCGTGGAAAGCGGAACCGTTCGGCGCGTCGACGTTCGTCGGGGCTCAACATGCGCGCGAACCGAGCGCGCTCGGCAACACCAGGATCGAGAGTCATCCAGTACAATTCGACGATGGATATCGACGCGGCGGCGAATTCGCCCTCCCGTTCCGGCGTCATGCTTTTAGTGGCCGCCATTCTCCAGCGCCGCCGCATCACCGGCAACCGTCGCCGGTGGATCGCGCGACCACTGGATTCGTCCGTACCGAACGTCCTGGCGAAGAGCCCCGTCTACATCGACAAGGCACCGGCCCAACTGACGAGCCAAGCTTTCGACGCAATGCTCTTCCATGATCGTCTGATGCGCTCCCGCTATCGTGTAGACGTCGACTGCATTCGCCACTCGCCGCCAGATCGGCAGCGGATCGCAAGCGTCAAAACGGGGTTCGGTGCCACGGAACACGCTGAGCCTCCCGGCGTAGGGTCGCGGCCTAAAGGCGATGAACTCGCGGACCCCGATTTGGTACATGCGCTGATAGCGTGGCGACAATGCCCCGGTGGCCTCATTCGACGGGTCATCGGGTTCGCGCAAGCCGAGACGTAGCAGGAGGCGACGCCATACCATCGACACCTTGCCGAGCAGATAGGCGGGCCATTGCCTAGCCGGCATCTCCGTCATCTTCTGCATCACCCGTTTTGCCAAGGCCAATTGGTAGGCAAACCAAGCCGGCAGCGGCAGGTTGCGCTCATGGACGTCGACCTCGAACATCGCCAAGAGATCGACGGATTCACCGTACTCTCGCAGTCGGCACGCCATCTCAAAAGCGACGAGGCCGCCGAAGGAATAGCCGGCGAGCGCGTAGGGTCCGGCCGGTTGCCGGACGCGCAGCGATTCGACATAAGCGTCGGCCATCTCAGCGATAGTGCTATGCGGCTCTTGCCGCGGGTCGACGCCGCGCGCCTGCAGCGCATAAATAGGGCGATCGGTGCGTAGGCGCTCGGCGAGGCCCTTGAGCTGCAGCACGTCCCCGAAGATTCCGTGAACGATGAAGAGCGGCCGACCGCTCCCCTCCGGCTGCAGCTCCACGAGGTGCGAGAAGGTCGGCTCCTCCGTCGATCTCAGCAACTCGGCTAGCGACGCGACAGTCGGAGACCCGAACAGTGTCGCGAGCGGCAGGTCTCTCCCGGTCACCCTGCCGATCTCCGCGACCAGCATGAAAGCGAGCAGCGAATGGCCGCCACGTTCGAAGAAATTATCATGAATGCCGATGCTGGAGGCGCCCAGCAGATCCTTCCAGATCTCGACGAGTTTTCGCTCCAGCTCGTCTCGCGGTTCGGCAACCTCGAGCGACGCAATCGGTTCCGGCTCAGGCAGTCGGTTACGATCGACTTTCCCGTTCGTCGTCATCGGCAGCGCCAACAGCGCGACGTAGCGCGCGGGAACCATGTATCCCGGCAGCCTCTGCCGCAGGAATTGGGGCAATCCCGCAATCGCCCGACCCGGCGTCGTCTTGTCGACGACGAAGGCGGTGAGGCTCATCTCTCCCGACCCGTCCGGCGACGCGCGCACCGCAGCCGCGGCGATGTCGGGATGCAAAGCGATCATGCGTTCGATCTCTTCCAGCCCGACGCGGAAGCCGCGGACCTTCACCTGATTGTCCGTCCGACCAAGCCAATCGACGGTGCCGTCGGCGCGGTATCGCACGACGTCGCCGGTGCGATAGAGCCGCTCGCCCGGTAGAGCCGCGAGCGTCACGAAGCGGTCTTCGGTCAACGCAGCATCGCCGCGGTATCCACGTGCGACACCGGCACCGCCGATGTAGAGCTCGCCGGGAACGCCGGCGGGAACCGGGCGGCCGTTGGGATCCAATACATAGATCCGGGTATTCGCCACTGGCCGGCCGATTGGCACCGGCTCCTCGCCTGGCCCAACTTTATGCAGCAGCGACCAGATGGTGGTTTCCGTCGGCCCGTACATGTTCCACAGGCTGGCGCCGCAGCGGAGTAGTTTCGCCGCGAGATCGGGTGGCAGAACCTCTCCTCCGCACAGGATTTTGAGCTTCTTGCTGCCTGACCAACCCGCCGCGAGCAGTGCCCGCCAGGTTGCCGGCGTCGCCTGCATCACCGTGCAACCCGACAGGTCGACCAGCGCCGCGAGGCGGAACGGATCGGCCGCTTCTTCGCGAGTGGCGATAGTCACCCGACCGCCGGTGACGAGCGGCAGGAACAATTCCAAGGCCGCAATGTCGAAGGAAAGCGTCGTCACCGCGAGCAAGCTGTCATCGGCGCCAAACCCGGGCTCGCGCCGCAGCGTCGCCAGGAGATTCACCAGCGAGCGATGGCTCACCTCAACTGCTTTCGGCTTGCCCGTGGAGCCGGAGGTATAGAGGACATAGGCGAGAGACTCGGCATCGACAGCACCATCGAGCGCTTCGGCCGCCTCGTCCGCCCCGCCAAGCACCTCGTCGCAGAGGACAATGCGCACATCGCATCGCGGAAGCCGCGCGGCGAGTCCCCGCTCGGTCAGCACGACCGCGGGACGGGCATCATCGAGGAGCTCGGCGAGGCGCGCTGGCGGCAAATACCCGTCGAGCGGCAGATATGCGCCCCCCGCCTTGAGGATCGCCAGCAGGCCGGCAAGCATTTCGAACGATCTGTCCACCGCAATCGCGACCAGGGTCTCCCGCCCCACCCCGGCACGCCGCAAGCGCGCGGCCAGCTGAGTCGCGCGCCGGTCGAGCTCGCGATAGCGCCATGTGCGCCCGTCAAATTCGACCGCGATCGCGTCAGGTGTTCGCCGCGCCTGGGCCTCAAACCATCGGTGCAGTGTCATTCGTGGATAGTCGCGCTCGGTGGCATTCCAGTCGTTCAGCAATCTGCGAGTTTCCCGAGGCGTCAGCAGCGGTAAGCGTCCGAGCGTGCATTGCCGATCTTCGACCACCGCCTCAAGCAGAACCGTCCAATGGCCGATCATTCTCCGGATGCTTGGCGCGTCGAATAGATCGCTGCTGTAGAGAAACCGTCCGATGATGCCGTCAGAGCGTTCGTCAAGCTCGAGATAGAGATCGAACTTCGCCGTTCCAACGGTCACGTCCATCTGGGTCAGGTCCCAGCCCTCGGCGAAGGCCGGCGCCGGTGGCTCGATCGAGAACAAGACCTGGAATACCGGATGCCGGCCGCTATCGCGCTTGGGCTGCACCTCGCGCACCACACGATCGAATGGAACGGTGCTGGCATCCAGCGCCCCCAACACCGCGTTTCGTACTTCGATGAGGTATTCGCAGAATGAAGTTCCGGCGGACGGCCGCGTGCGTAGCGCGACGCTGTTGAGAAAATAACCGACGAGACCTTCGAGTTCGGGATGGCGACGCATGTCGGTGACGCCACCGATCACGATATCGTCCTGTCCGCTGTAGCGGTGAAGCAACGCCTTGAACGCGGCGAGCAGAGTCACATAAAGAGTGACACCCTCCTGTCGACTCAGCGCCTTCAGCGCAGCGGTCAATTCGGCCGACAGGCTGAAAGTCTCCATCGCCCCCTGGTAGCTCGGCACGGCGGGATGCTGCCGGTCGGTCGGCAGCCGAAGCGCCGGCAGTTCGCCCGCGAGCTTGTGACGCCAGTAATCCAATTCGCCCGTCGACGCGTCGGCCGCCAGTCGGCGCTCTCGCCACAGCGCGTAGTCGCCATATTGCAGAGTCGGCGGGGGCACATTGGGCCGGCGTCCTTGCGCAAACGCGGCATAGAGCGCGCTGAGTTCCGGCATAACGACGCGATAGATCGAGACCCCGTCAAAAATGATGTGATGGAGAGTCACATAGATCCGGTGCGTTTCCTGCGCGAGGCGCAGCACCTTGGCGCGCAAGAGCGGCGCCTTTCTGAGATCGAAAGGTTTACGCGCATCGACCGCGGCGATGCGCAAGGCAGCCTTCTCGCGTTCAGCCTCAGGCAAATCAGTCAGGTCGACGAGCTCGAGCTTGACGCGCAACTCCGGATGCACGATCTGCCGCAATCTGCCATCAGCCATCTCGAACGACGTTCGCCAGATTTCGTGCCGCCGCAGAATTTCATTGAAGCTCTGTTCGAATGCCGGAAGATCGAACGATCCGTTGCGATGGATCGTAATCGCCTCGTTATAGAGCGGCAGACCGGGCGCCATCGAAGCGTGGAGCCAGACATCCTGCTGCTCGGCCGAAATCGGCGGGACTTCTCCCATTTGCCGCGGCTCGACCCTTTCGCCCCAGCGGCGGCGGAGCGCGCCGTCGCCGCGGAGAAATCCTTCCAGGAGCAGACGCTTGCGTTCCGAGAGGTCAGCGGCGGTGATCATGGGTCGGTTCCGCGTCGAACGACACGGGCAACGAAGTCAGCCCGCGTAAACCCAAATTCTGGCGCCAGATGAGCGGTCCGGGTTGGAGTGCCAGCCCATGCAACCGGCGAAGCAATGTGGCGAAGGCGATCTGACCTTCGATGCGGGCGAGCGGGGCGCCGAAGCAGAAATGCGCCGCCCAGCCGAACGCCAGGTGGCGATTGTTCGGCCGGGTCAAGTCCAGTCGGTCGGGATCGGCAAAGCGCTCCGGGTCGCGATTGCCGGCCGCCATGACGGCCATTACGGCATCGCGCTTGCGGATCTGCTGCCCACCCAACTCCATGTCGTCCGGGGCGAGCCGCGCCGTATGCTGGCTCGGGCTCTCGTAGCGCAACAGCTCCTCGACCGCGGGCTCGATGATCGACGGGTCATCGCGCAGTCGCGCCAGGTCTTCCGGGTTCCTGAGCAGTGTCAGCAAGCCGTTGCCGATCAGGTTCGTCGTCGTCTCTTGGCCGCCCACCATGGTAACGATGGTGTTGGCGATCACCTCCTCTTCGCTCAGCCGCGAGCCCCCGATTGAAGCAGTCATCAGCAGCTGGATCAGCCCCTCGCGCGGCGATCGCGCCTGATCGCGCATGGCGGCCCGGAAATAGGCTATCATCTCCGCCACGCTGTGCAGGACGCGGCTGACGCGATCCGGGTTGTGTTGAAAATTCCCGAGCATCTCGGCAAAATCGGCCGACCAGCACTTCAGTTGCTGATGATCGCTCGCCGGGACGCCCAACAGCTCGGCCGTGACGATGGCTGGCAGCGGATTGGCGAAATCCGCGATTACGTCCATGCCGCCTTGCGGGAGTACTCGATCGATGAGTCCGTTGGCAATTTCCTCGATGTGCGAGCGCAGCAGCTCCACCCGCCGCGAGGTGAATGCGCTGGAGCACAGGCCGCGCAATCTGGTGTGGCCTGGCGCATCCATGAACAGCATCTGCCGTACCATCACTTGAGCGACCGGCTCCAGCGCGCCCATTCCCATTGCCGTCAACTGCTCAGGCGTCGGCGTGCGGTCGGCGGAGAATTTGTGCAGGACGGCGATTACCTCGGCATAGCCGGTGACTACCCAGGCGTGCAGAAAGGGGTCCCACAAGACGGGAGCACGCTCGCGCAGCCTGCGGTAGAGCGGATAGGGATCGGCCAAGATCTCCGGATCAAGCAGCTGATGGAGGCTCGGCGGCGGATCGGAGCCCCCCTTCACTCGGGCAGCAAGAAAATCCACGGTCATCTCAGCGCCCTCGCAGCGACACTAACCCGCCATCCACTGCAGCGCCTCGTCATCGCTCATCGAGCCGAGTTTCTCGATAATCTGCTGCTCGATTTTGGCTGCGAGATTCGCCACCGTCTGCGCTTCGAACAAATCGCGCAACGTCAACTCGGCGCCAAACGCTTCGTGCACCCTCAGCACCAGCTGAGTGCCGAGGAGCGAGTGCCCGCCCAGAAGGAAGAAATTGTCGTCGGCGCCGACGCGCGCGATGCCCAAGAGTTCGGCCACGATCGTTGCGAGGCCTCTCTCGATTGCCGTGTCCGGAACCCGATAGCCGGCATCGGGCAACGAATTTGCCGAGGCCGGCGGCGGCAGCGCCGCCTTGTCGAGCTTGCCGTTCGCCGTCACGGGCAGCGAGGCAAGGCTGACGAAAGTAGAAGGAAGCATGTATTCCGGCAGACAGGATGCGAGAAAATCGCGAAGCTCTGAGGCTCCCGGCTTCTCCCGCGCCGCCGGCACGATATAGGCGACGAGCCGCTTCTCCCGCCAGTCGCCATAACCGACGACTGCGCTCTGCGCCACCAACGGATGGCGATCGAGCGCCGCCGAGATCTCGTCGGGCTCCACGCGATGACCACGTACCTTCAGCTGGTCGTCGCAACGGCCGTGGAAGGCAATCTCTCCGTCGGGCAACCAACATCCGAGGTCGCCGGTGCGATAGAGCCGCGCGCCGGACTTCTCCGGCCGAGAGACGTCCGTCACAAACTTCTCGGCCGTCAGCTCGGGTTGTTTGCGATAACCGCGTCCGACGCTATCGCCGCCGATGTATATTTCGCCGATTTGACCCGCGCCGAGCTTTCGGCCCAGCTCATCCCGGATATGGATCTGCGTGTTGGCGATCGGCCGCCCTATTGGTGGCAAGACGCCAGCTCCGCGACCCGGCGAAACCACCGCCGAAGTCGCGACAACGGTACATTCCGTCGGGCCGTAATTGTTGACGACGGCAAAAGGCAGCCCGGCGATCGGCCAGGTGTGGAGCGTGTCGCCGCCGGTCAGCAGGAAGCGTAGCGCCGTTTCGTCCGGCCACGCCGTCGTGATCAGCGTTTCGGCCAGAGGCGTCGGCACGAAGGCAATGCTGATCCTCTCCTTGACCAGCCATTGGCGCAGCGATTCGGGCGAGGTACGGACGGTCTCGTCGGGCAACAAGACGCAGGCGCCGGCGGTCAGGTAGGGCCAAATCTCCCACACCATCGCATCGAAGCCCAGGCCGGCTAGGTAGCTGGCGCGGTCAAGCGGTGTCACGCCAAAGACCTCGCGATGCCACGAGATCAGGTTGAAGAGGTTGCCATGAGTGATTTCCACGCCTTTCGGCGCACCGGTCGAGCCCGAGGTGTAGATGATGTAAGCAAGGTTGTCGGCGCCGATCTCGGCGTCGGCACGCCGTCGCGAGCCGAGTCGGCGACCAGATTTTCTCTCGAAGCTCAATGCGATCCGGCCGTCGCCGGATAGCTGGCCGGTGCTCGCAGGGGCCGCGATCACAACCGGAGCCCGAGCATCATCAAGCACCTTGCAAAGGCGTTCCTGGGGCCAGGCCGGATCGAGAGGAAGAAAGGCGCCACCGGCTCTCGACACAGCCAGAATGGCGACGATCTGATCGAAGGATCGCTCAATGCAGATACCAACCGGTATGTCGGGTCCGACACCGACGCCGGCTATCTCCTCGGCCAGAAGATCAGCCTCCGTCATCAGCTCCCGATAGGTCATGCTCGCCGAACCGGCGCGCAGTGCTACGGCATCGGGGGTTGCCTTGGTGGCCGCTGCAACCAGAGCAGCCACGGAGCGATACTCACCGTCATGGCGGTCAGTGGATTGAAATCTTCGCGTCAGAGCCGAGTTGCGGAATTGTCCCTCTGTGCGGGAACGCCGCGTGAGCCAATCAAAGGTCGTCATTTGCCGCTCCGAAGGACGGATCTGACGCGATATCAACACCTTCTTTTATCACCGTGTTCGCACCGTCCGTTGTGATCAAACGGGGCTCGCTGCCGCGCCGACACTGCAGCGGCAAGTCTGGCGGAGCGCCCATGGTTGCACGGCAGCCATCATTCGCTGTATGACGGCGCGCCACCGCGACGCCGGGTTAGCACAGTGGTAGTGCAGCGGTTTTGTAAACCGAAGGTCGGGGGTTCGAGTCCCTCACCCGGCACCAGCACCAAAGGAAAACCCAGGTAATCCCTGGAATCCGCAGAAACAAAGGACTTCCTGACCCCTATGGTGGTACAAAGGGGTGGTACAATGGGTCAAGGAATGCCAGAGCCGTTCAAGCATCGGAAGTCAGGTGTCTACTACTACCGCAGGGTGGTCCCTGCCCCACTGCGCGCCACCATCGGACGTGGCGAATACCGGATCAGTCTCGGGACCAATGACCTAGCGGAGGCGAAGCGAAAGTATCCGGCAAAGGCTGCAGAGGTGGACGCGATGCTTGCCCAAGCGGCAGGTGGTCCCGTAATCCTCACACCACAACAAATCGTCGCGCTGGCCGGTCTCTGGTATCGCAGGGAGCTTGAGGACAACGAGGCGTCCCCTGGTGATCCCGAGGACCGCGACCGCGAGCTTGATATTCTTCAAGCGGCAGACGAACGCGGCGAAGCTCGCGAAGCGGTAGCCGGTGACGTTGGCGAGCTTCTCGAACGCGAGGGCTTGTTGATCGAGGCGGGCTGCCGAGCGGAACTTGAGAGACGGATATTCTGGCTCAAGGTGAACCTGCTCAACACCCTTAAGCAACGCGCAGGCGGCGACTACAGCCCTGACCCCAAGCTGACTACCTTCCCGGCTTGGAAGGCCCCTAGCGGTGCTCCTGGGGCGAAGGCCAAGGCATCGGGAACAACCTTCTCTTCCCTCTTCGATGCGTGGAAGGCAGAGCGCAACCCGCCTGCTCGCACCGTCTACGAGTGGGAGCGGATGTTGAACCAACTCAAGGAGCATGTTGGGCACGATGCCCACCATCCGCGACATGTCCAATGACATCCTTTTCTACGTGATCATCTCCGAATCGCTTGGCGCGTCAGTCTCGGTAAGCACGGCCGGCAGGAACCGGAACGCCTCGTTCTTAGGAAGGCTCTGGAACACCGATGGCAAGCTGGACGGCCGCGAATTTACGCTCACACTGTTCGAGGGCAACTTTAGCGCGGAGATGAAGAGGCGGGACGAACTGCGCAGCCGTTTTAGCCGAGATCAAAATCCCGTCGAGCCGACGATTGTTCCAGACGGCGCGATCGGTGCAATAGAGGTGACCTCTCGAATGGAGGCGACGAACTGCTTCGGTCCCGCGGCCTGATCGAAGTCAATGTCCGCAGCCTCGAGCCAATTGTTGATCCGTTGAACTTCGTCCCGATAGCGACGGGTCATCGGCGTGTCGTCGTAGGGAAGGAACTCACCATTGTCCCACCGATCCAAACGGGCACGCTTGAGGATGATCACCTCTTCGGTGTTGTCAGTCCCAAAGTCATCGAGCGAAAGCTCCAGGCTGCGGATGCGGCTGATGAGCCGGCTTCACGAAGAGAGCATCAAAAGGGAAATTGAACTGTGTTACGACGTTTCAAACGTGACGCTAAAGTACCCGATTGATGGAAGGCCTTGACCGCCGCCATCGACCTCTACCCCACCGCCAGCATCCTCGTTCAACAGTAGCCGCCGACGTCCTAGAATGAGATGTCGTCCAGGCCAATTACGCTCTCTTTCGCTCAATCGCCGCTGATCGCGGTAATTCGCACGCATCCTTCACATGCCCCGGCCAGAAGTGGTTCAATCATCTCCAGAAACCATCGATGAAAAGATCGGGTCCCGTGGTTGCGCGATCGAGCGGTTGCCGCAGAGCGAGAAATCAACGGCGGTCCCGCCCTGCACTTCTGAGTACTTGGCTTTCTATTGGTTCGGCGCGGCGGGAAGGCATATCACCTGCGGCCGTTTCCCGGAAACTGCACAATGCTTAAATCCACTCGTCTCCGCGCCGCACGGCAAGGCGCCCTGCGTGCAATGGTTCGCGGCGCCGCGCTCGTCGCCGGGATCTCCTGCGTGACGCAGAAGCGCGGGGGGCGGTCGTGACCGCCGGCCATGACGTGACGCCGTTTCTCATGGTCGGCTACGTCCTAGAAATTCATCCTCGATCCGTCGTTCCCGATAACGCGCTGTCCACGGGCGCGACAATGCGGGTCAATGGCATCGATGCGACCATCCCGAAGGATACCGTCGCCTTGCTCCCCAGCCGCTCTCCTCACGCCGTGTGAGATACCGGGGAAAGTCGCTTCAATGGTTGTTATGCCCGCCATCCTTAATAGGGACTAGAAATGATGTATTGGGTGGATCTTGATCTATCGATGTTCCACGCCATTAATGCTTATTGCGGCTGGAACTGGACGCTCGACCACATTCTCGGCTCCCTTCAGGGCAACAGCCTTATCGGGGGCGGGCTCTACCTTGCAACGTTCTGGGTGCTGTGGTTTCAGCCGGCAGAGGACCAAATCCGGCGGCGCGAGGTCCTCATCACCCTCCTCCTCGCGGTGATGCTTGCGCTGATCGCCAACCGGGTGCTTTCCAGTCTGTTGCCGTTCCGTATCCGGCCGATGTTCAATCCTGGCATCGGCTATCGGGCGCCGATTTACGACCACCCCCCTTTCTACGACTTGGAGAATTGGAGCGGATTCCCCAGCGATTATGCGACTTACTTCTCCGCCCTGACCACGGGCTTTTGGTTCTTTTCACGGCGGTTGGGGATCTTTTTCACTCTCTTCACCATTTTGTGCGTGCTGCTGCCGCGCATTTATTTTGGCTTGCACTACCCGAGCGACGTGCTGGTCGGGGCGCTGATCGGCATTGGCGTTACCCTCGCGGTCGAGCGCGAGCGCGTCCGTAAGCTCGTGGCGTGGCCGGTGCTCACTATGGAACAGAGCGCGTCAGTCTATTTCAATGCCCTCATGTTCCTCATCGTCTTTGAGACGGCCAACGTCTTTGGAAATGTGCGCCGCGTCGGTACGAGCGCCTTCCATCTTCTGCAGCACTACCATTATTTGTAACCTCCTCATTAGATTGCTTCCTCATGCTTCCCGATGCCGAAGGTTACCTTCTTGCTCGCCTTGATCTTGATCCGCTCGACGTCCCCGGGCTACGCCCTATGCTTGCCGCACGCTTCCTCCTTCTGAAGGATGCTCACCTAATCCCTCACCTGGTTGCTTACGCGAATCTGACGATAAAATTACGGGAACCTTTCCAAATGTAGCTAGGACCGGATGCGAACTACCCCGATTGGGCGTGGCCGGTTGGAAAGGTGTGCTGCGGGCGGTTTGAGGAATTGACTAGCGATGGGTGGCGAAGGCGAGCGAGTGAACTGACGAAGGCCGTGCGCCTTCATAGCGAGAATCTCGCTTCGGCATCGGTGATAACCGCCGTTTTTCTGCAATGGGCTACCCCATCAGGCTGCGGATAAAACCAACCTCGGCCGACGTCTTCATCGTAACTGAAGTGTCACTAACGGCACCTCGGCAGAGGGTAAGCCGCCGACATAGAAACGATTGGCGATCCCTCCGCGAGACCGGGTGGTGCTCGACGGATAAAAACAATGATAGCCGAGGAACGCCTGCTCAGCATCATCAGCGCCGCCGACGCTGACGACCGTGAAGATATCGAAATCCGCACGTTACTGGTCATCGCGTTGAAGGAAAGCGGTATCGACTTCACGGAAGAACCGAGAGGGCCAATCGGCACAGGCTGGCGCGCCGCATTGCGTTTGTCGCCGTTCTTCTGGTGCAGAGAGCGCCGGCATCGACCAACGCTTCGATGATAGAGCCGATGCTCCACGTTTTATTTGCCGTTGGTGTGGCAGCGGTAATCGCGGCAGTGCTGATTTTCTTGCATCTACGAGATTGAGGGAACATCGCAGGCCACATCGAACCCTATGGGCCTGCGCGGCTTGGGAAACCGGAACGCCAATTTGAATATCGCCAAGCGCTAGGGTCGCTCACGCTGTTGCCGGGAGTCCAAAGGGGTGGTACAAAGCCCCTCCTTCAACCGGTCAAGAAGTCCAGCATTTCTGCGGGTTTTAGCGTTTCGGTACTGGTTCCCTCACCCGGCACCAGCCTCAGGAAAGATCGGCAGGGATCGCGCGCGGCCGGCCCGAGATCGGGCCGACGCCGTCGATTAACGGCGGGGGTCGATTAGCGGCGCGGACAACCGGCGACGGGCGGACCGTGATAGTCGGAGCCGCCCGGACGGTCCTGATGCAGCGTATCCGCGCACAGTACGCGGGTCCGCCTTGTGCCGCGTGACGCCATCCGCTTATCCGCCGCAGCCGAGCGCCCGGCATATTTGTTGACCTCGTTCAGCTCGGCAACGCACTTGCTCTCGTTGCCCGCGCTCTTCGCCGCATCGAGATGGGCCTGTGCCTTTGTCGTATTCGGGCCGGGCTTCAGCCCATCGACGAATTTTTGCGCGGCTGGGATATCTGCGCAGGTAATGGCGCCAGCGGCAGGCAGCGATGCCAGGCAGAGAAAGGCGGCTGTCGCAAAGATCACGCGCATCGTGGCACTCCCCCGGTATTCAACCGCTGGTAACCACAACGCCGATCACGCTGAATTGTTCCCCTCTAGGGTGTCAGCCTGGCGGCTGGCGCGGATCACATTTTTTTATGAAGTAGTGACTGAGATCACTGCCCGCGCCGGAATAGCAGCATTACAAGGGCACCGTAAGAATGTTGTCCTGGGGCATGGTCATGCGCGACTTTCAAGCGGATTGGAACGAGTGGAGCCTGATCGAGCGGCTTGCCGCCATGTTTCTCGTCATGTTGGCGAGCTTCGCGGTCGGCGCGCTCGTCTATCTCCAGACCTGATATCTCCAGATGTGAACCGACGTTCGGTTCGCGGCCCACCTCCTCGCGGCTACGCCTCGGGTATGCCGCTGTAATAGGCCGGGCGAGCCGAACCCGTCCGGAACTCCCGTTGCCAGCGCCTCGCCATTCTGCTGAAATCGCCTGACAGACCGATGTCGAGGACATCGGGGCCGGGCGCGGAACGTCGTCGCTTAACGTTTCGGCTGCCCCAGCCACAAAAACAGCCGAACAGGGGAGACCGTCCGTCATGCGCAGACCATTGCTGGTTGCCAGCCTGCTCGCGGGTCTTGCTTTCGCCGCCGCACCGTCATCCGGCAAGACCTTCCGGTGGGCCAATGACGGCGATGTCATCTCGATGGACCCTTACGCGCGGCAGGAAACCACCCTGCTGAGCTTCATGGCGAACATCTACGAGCCGCTGATCCAGCGCAATAAGACACTCGCTCTCGAGCCGGCCTTGGCGATCGAATGGTCGCAGCCGGCACCTGATCTGTGGCGCTTCAAGCTGCGCCAGGGCGTCAAGTTCCATGACGGCACGCCGTTCACCGTCGATGACGTGGTTTTCTCGTTCGAGCGCGCGCGCGCCTCGCAGATCGCCGCCACCCTTGCCACCGCCAAGGAGATTCGCAAGGTCGACGACTTCACGGTCGAGATCGTCACCAACGGCCCCGATCCGATCTTCACCCAGGAACTCACCAACTGGTACATCATGAGCAAGTCGTGGGCGGAGAAAAACAAGGCCGAGAAGATGGCCGAGCCGACCAAGAACGAGGACAATTACGCGGTACGCAACGCCAACGGCACCGGTCCCTTCGTTCTCAAGGAGCGCGAGCACGAGGTGAAGACGGTGCTCGTCAACAATCCGAACTGGTGGGGCAAGCCGGAGCACAATCTGACCGAGGTCGTATTCACCCGCATCGCCAATGCATCGACCCGCGTCGCCGCCCTGCTCTCCGGCGAACTCGACATGATCTATACCGTGCCGCCGCAGGACATCGATCGGATCGCCAAAACCAAGGGGCTGAAAATTCTCCAGACGCCCGAGCTGCGCACCGTCTATCTCGGCTTTGACGTGGCCCGCCCGGAGCTCACCGAGAGTAGCGTCAAGGGGAAGAACCCGTTCCAGGATTTGCGCGTCCGCAAGGCCTTCTACCAGGCGATCGACGAGAACGCCATCAAGACCAAGGTGATGCGCGGCTTCGCCACGCCGACGGCGCTGATGATCGGGCCCGGCGTCAATGGCTTCGATCCCAAGCTCAACGAGCGGCTGCCGTTCGATCCCGCAGCGGCCAAGAAGCTGCTCGCGGAAGCGGGCTATCCGGACGGCTTCTCGGTCGGCATGGATTGTCCGAACGACCGCTACGTCAACGACGAGGAAATCTGCCAAGCGGTCGTTGCCATGTTGTCGCGCATCGGCATCAAGGTGAACCTTTTGGCGCAGACCAAGACGAAGTTCTTTACCAAGATAAACTTCCCGGCCTATGACACCCCCTTCAACATGCTTGGTTGGACGCCGGCGACCTACGACGCACACAATATGTTAGTCAGCCTGATGCATACGCGGGCCCCGGGAGGCGGCGGTACCGGGCTGGTCAATATCGGCGGCTATTCGAACAAGACGCTCGACGATCTCATCGAGAAGATCCAGGTCGAGACAGATAAGCCGAAGCGCGACGCGCTGATCGCCCAGGCGCTGACCATCGTAAAGGATGACGTCGTCACCATCCCACTGCACCAGCAGGCGGTGGTGTGGGCGACCCGAGACAACGTCGCGTTGACCCAGCTCGCCGACAATTTCTTCCCCTTCCGCTACGTCACGGTGAAATGAACTACCTCTAAGGAGGTTGCCATGGCCCTCACCGCCTTGTCCCGCCGCGAAGTTCTGCAGGGTACCGGCGCGCTCGTCGTCGGCGTCGCTCTCGCCGGCATCGCGCCCGCCGCCGCGCGCGCGGCGACGGCGGGCCTCTCGCCACCCCGGCCGCTGGCGCCGGGCGCAATCGACGCCTTCATCGAGATCGGCGCCAACGGCCGGGTCACCGTCTTCAGCGGCAAGGTAGATCTCGGCCAAGGCCTGCCCACCGCCTTGCGGCAGATGGCGGCGGAAGAGCTCGACGTCGCACTCGACACGGTCGACATCGTCACTGGCGACACCGCCCTGACACCCGATCAGGGAGCGACCGGCGGCAGCCAGGGCGTCAAGACCGGCGGCATGCAGATTCGCCGCGCCGCGGCGACCGCGAGGCAGGCTCTGCTCGGCCTCGGGGCCGCGCAGCTCAACGTGCCGGTTGGCGATGTCGAGGCGGCGTCTGGCGCCGTTCGCCTGCGCGCCAATCCAACCCGCAGGCTAAGCTACGCCGCACTGATCGGCGACCAGCGCTTTGGCCTCGCGAGCGACGACAAGGCACCGCTCAAGGACGCGGCGAAATTCACTGTGATCGGCCAGCCGGTACCGCGCGAGGACATCCCCGACAAGGTCACCGGGCGTTTTACCTACATGCAGGACGTTCGCTTACCTGGCATGCTGCACGCTCGGACGATCCGACCGCCGGCAATCGGTGCCGAGCTCATTTCGGTCGAAGCGGATTCGCTCAAGGGATTGCCCGGCAACCCGCGCGCTGTCCGCCTGCGCAATTTCCTCGCGGTCATCGCCGACAGCGAATGGGGCGCCGTCCGGGGCGCTCGGGAACTCAAGGCGGCGTGGACGACTCCGACGCCGCTGCCGGAGCAGAACATGCTCTACGAACATGTCCGCGCGACGCCGATCGTGCGCGACGACGTGCTTGGCGAGGCCGGCGACGTCAAGACGGCGAGCGGCAGCAAGACGCTGTCGGCGGTCTACCAATGGCCGATCCAGACGCATGGCTCGATCGGCCCGTCCTGCGGCGTCGCCGACGTCACGCGGGAGGAAGCGACGATATGGACGGCGTCGCAGAGCACGCACAAATACTGGCCGCATTTCGCCAAGACGCTCGGCCTGCCGATCGAGAAGGTGCGGCTCGTCTACGTCGAAGGCTCGGGCTGTTACGGGATGAACGGCCACGAGGACGCGGCGATCGAGGCGGCGCTATTGTCGCAGCTCATCGGCCGGCCGGTGCGGGTGCAATGGACGCGCGCGGACGAGCACGGCTGGGACCCCAAGGGACCACCGCAGCTGCTCGAGCTGCGCGGCACGCTCGACGCCAACGGTAAGATCGTCGCCTGGGACAGCCAGACTTGGCTGCCCGAACTCACCAAGGGCCTGCCGAACATCCCGCTGCTGGCGCCCGAAGCTGCCGGCATCGACCAGCCGCAAGGCGAATCGGCGGGCCAAGTCCAGCAGAACGCCAAGCCGCCTTACCTCATGCCCAATCTGCGCGTCGTCGCCCACTGGCTCAGGGACACGCCGTTGCGCCCTTCGCATCTGCGCGCGCCGGGGCGCATGGCCAACATCCTGGCCAACGAGGCCTTCATGGACGAGCTCGCGGCGGCGGCGGGCGCCGACCCGCTCGAATTCCGCGTCCGCCACCTCGCCGACGAACGCGGCATCGAGCTGTTGACGCGCACCGCCGCGCACGCCAACTGGGCGACGCGGCCGTCGCCCGGCCGCGAGGCAGATGCCACCTCTGGTAAGGCGGCCGGGCGCGGTCTCGCCTATATCCAGTACAACAATGCCGAAACCTACGTCGCGATGGTCCTCGAGATCGAAGTCGAGCGCGAGAGCGGCGTAATCCGGGTGACCCGCGTCGTCGTCGGCCACGATTGCGGCCTCGCGGTAAATCCCGACGGCGCGCGCAATCAGATCGAGGGCGCGGTGCTGCAATCGATCAGCCGAGCGCTGCACGAGGAGGTCACCTTCGATCGCTCGCGCGTCACCAGCCTTGACTGGAGCAGCTATCGGCTGCTCACCTTCCCCGAGATGCCGGCGATCGAGCACGAGTTCATCCAACGCCTCGACCAGCCACCATGGGGGGTCGGCGAGCCGGCGACGACGCTGGCCGCGGCAGCGATCTCAAATGCCGTGTTCGACGCCATCGGCGTCAGGTTGCGGCGCGCGCCATTCTCTCCCGACAGGGTCAAATCGGCCCTGACCAGCCGACAGACCTGATACCGCGGCAACCACAGCACCAGGAGACGCAAAGGCGATGGGCAGTAGAACAAGAATCTATTCGGAAGTGGATTTTTCCAAGGACGGCAAACAATCAGCCTTTCTGCGTCTACCTCACTCCGTGCATCGCTCGGCCTATGGCTGGCTGCCGATGCCGATCACCTGCATCAAGAACGGCAAAGGTCCTACGGTCCTCCTGGTCTCCGGCAATCACGGTGACGAATACGAGGGCCAGGTCACGTTGATGAAGCTGACGCGGCGGCTGCAGCCCGACGACATCAAGGGACGCATCATCATCCTGTCGGCCGCCAACTACCCGGCGGCGATGGCCGGCATGCGGACCTCGCCGATCGACCAGGGCAATCTCAATCGCACCTTCCCGGGGAACCCGGATGGCGGGCCGACGGCGATGATCGCTCATTTCATCGAAACGGTACTCCTCCCGATGGCCGACGTCGCCATCGACCTGCATTCGGGTGGCAGCTCGCTGATGTACATCCCGAGCGCTCTCGCGCGCCGCGCCAAGGAAAAGCGGGAACGCGCCAAGCTCATCGAGTTGATGACGATCTTCGGGGCGCCCGTCAGCATGCTGCTCGACGCGCCGCAAGGCGAGGACCGCACCCTGACGGGGGGCGCGGAGCGCGCCGGCGTTCTTCACATGGGAACGGAGCTCGGCGGTAGCGGCACGGTGACGCCGAAGGCGCTCGCCGTCGCCGAGAAGGGCACCGCGCGCCTGCTTGACCATTTCGGCGTCCTGCGCAAGCCGCTGTTCAATGAAAAGCCAGCCAAGACCAGGCTCGTCGTCGTCGCAGGACCAAGCTATTACACCTACGCTCCCGATAACGGTCTTTTCGAGCCCTATGTCGAGCTCGGCGACGAGGTCAAGGCCGGCCAGGCGGCGGGTGCCATCCATTTTCCTGACACGCCGTGGCGCGAGCCGACGATCGCCCATTTCGAGCAGGACGGTCTCGTGGTCTGCAAACGCATCCCGGGCCGCACCGAGCGCGGTGATTGTCTCTTCCATCTCGGCTCGGACTACAGCGAGAAATAGTCCCCGTTCTCACGTGGAGGGACCGCCCTCGCGACGGCCCACAGGCCAGCGCAATCCTGGCCCATAAAGTTTTAGAAGGAGACAGAGCCGCATCGTGTCAATCATCGCCGCCGAGATCCGTGTAGCCTGAGCGCCATCATGGATTTCATCTTCATGCTGACTTGCAACGATTTGACGGTCGAGAATTGCCTCGAGATTCTCGATGAGGTAGCCGATCTCGGCATCAGCCATATCGGCTTCAAGGATATCGGCGTCGGTCCGGATGTTCTCGATCGCCTCAACCGGCGCATCAAGGCGGCCGGTGCGACGAGTTATCTCGAAGTCGTCAGCCTGTCGACCGCCGACGCCGCGCGCGCGGCAAAGCGTGCGCGCGAGATCGGCGTCGACTGCCTGCTCGGCGGTACCGACATTGCCGCGATGCAAGCTGCGGTCGCCAGTACCGCGATTCGCTGCTGTCCCTTTGTCGGACGGCCGGAAGGCCATCCGACCAAGCTGCGAGGCGACGGTGCTCGGATCGCCGAGGATTGCCGGCGCGCCGACGCACTCGGCTGCGCCGGTGTCGACCTCCTCGCCTATCGGGCGGTCGACAGTGATCCGCTCGACCTCGTGCGCGAGGCGCGGGCCGCATTGAAGGGCAGGCTGATCGTCGCCGGTTCGATCGATTCGCCGGTCCATATCGTGGCCTTGGCTGAAGCCGGAGTCGACGCCTTCACCATCGGGTCGGCGGTGTTCAACCGCAATTTCGTGGCCGGCGAGATGTCGCTGCGCGGCCAGCTCGCCGCCATCCTTGCCGCCTGCCGCTGAGCGTGGCAGCCTCTCAATCCAGCCAGACGATGGAGATCGCCGCCATGTCCGCGTTGCGTGAGGTCAGCAAAGCCGAGGACGTCGAATGGAAGCTGCGCTGCGATCTGGCGGCCGTCTTCCGCGTCTGCTCGCGCCTCGGCTGGAACGAGCAGATCGGCAATCATCACAGCCTGATGCTCCCGGGCAGCGACAATCTTTTTCTGATCAACCCGCGCGGCCTGCTCTTTCAGGAGGTCACTGCCAGCAACCTGATTACCTGCGATCTCGACGGCAATGTGCTACGCGGCAAGGGCGAGCTGCGCAAGGTCGCCTTCCACATCCACGCCCGCATCCACCTGGCCAACCCGGCGGCGAAATGCGTCCTACACGTCCATCCGCAATACCTCACCGCGTTGTCGCTGATCGAGGGCGGTCGGCTGACGCTGGCCCATCACAACGACCTCATTCTCGACGACCGCATCGCCTATGACGACGACATGACCGGCCCGGCCTTCAGCAACGATGAGGGCGACCGGCTGGCGCGGGCGCTCGGCGACAAGACCATACTCGTGATGGCCAATCACGGCGTCACCGTCGTCGGGCCGACAGTGCACGAGGCATTCGACGAGCTCTACGCGGCCGAACGCACCTGCATGTATCAGATGACGGCGCGGATGGCCGGGGGAACCCTCCGCCAGCAGCCCGACACCCTGCGGCGGCGCCATAGCGGGCCGTGGGGCGAGAAGGTCGACGCCCGCATGCATCTCGATGCCTGGCGTCGCGTGCTCGACCGCGAGGAGCCCGACTATTCGAGCTGAGGCAAGCGAT
>WNFC01005004.1_pt1 | contig 24361 bp, 27 predicted proteins | sample 5400541 | NCBI WGS metagenome assembly WNFC01 (sample SAMN13153342, study PRJNA577476) | soil metagenome | isolation source: 120 cm saprolite under Douglas fir tree site 2 hole 2 replicate 1 | place: USA:California | collected 2015-04-18
AAGGGGTACGAGGTCATCGAGGCGGAGACGGGGGAAGAGGGTGTCCGCCTGGCGCTCGAGCGGCGCCCCAGTCTGGTCCTCATGGACATCCGGCTTCCTGGGATCGACGGGGTCGAGGCGCTCAGACGGATCCGGGCCGACGTAACCACGCGCGCGATTCCGATCATGGCGATCACCGCGTCGGTGATGACCGAGGACCGGCAGAAGATCATGGACGCCGGCTTCGACGCGTACCAGAGCAAGCCTCTGAACGTGAAACACTTCGTCGCCGCCGTGGAGCAACTGCTCGAGCGGACCCGAATCTGAAGAGCCATCCGCCGAGGCGAGAACCGCCGCCCGGCGCGGGGCGTCAATGCGTGGCGACGGCAGCCCGGTGCGGATCGCGCCGATCGGGGGCCGGTGACACCCGTCGATGTATGTCGAGGCGCACCAGGGTCTCCGCGTCGAGATATCCCGTCACCGGAATCCCCTCCGATCGCTGATACCTCGCCAGCGCGCCCTTCGTCCTCCGGCCGACCACGCCATCGATCGGACCGGGCCGATACCCGAGATCTCCGAGCGTACGCTGGGCCTCGCGAATGAAGCGAGGCTCCGAGGTCGCGGCGGGTGCGCCGGCCGCGTGGGCAGGCCCGCACGGACCACCGAGCGAGCGCCAGGTTGCTCTCCGGCCGCCGCGCGCTCGTGGGGAGGCAACGATGCATCACGGGTGCCAGGCCCGGATGTCGGGCGATGTCTCGTCGATTCGCCCGGGCCGCGCCTCGATGGACGTTGCTACCGTGTAAGAAGGTCGACCCAACGTCGTAATAAATTCACGCGGGGAGCTCGAAAAGCGGTCGCTCCTCGGTGATTCCATCCTCCCAGTGCTCGACCCAGCGCGGCACGCGGCATGCTGACTTGTCGCCGTCTGGGAGGTAATGAAGATGTCGGCAAGGAGAGTCGATGCTCTACGTCTCGCGAACCTGGCCATGCGGATGGTGCTGGTCGTCCCGGTCGGAGTCACGCGCGCGCTCGCGCTCGCGCTGAGCACCGCGGTCCTGACCACGACCCTCACGACTTTCTCCCCCCTCTTGAGCGCGGTGGCGAGTCGGCGCCGGACCGAACGGTAAGCCACCCTCGGCGCTGGGTAGTCCCTACGATCCGCGGCCGGAGGCGGACATCCCGCGCGAGGCGCGCGGGGCGGGAACGACGCCCGACCCGGACGCGAAGAGCGGCCCGGGGTCCAACATCACGTTCGGACTACGGCCCGTTGCGGAACGTCATGCCCCGGGATATTCACGCGGTGACGGTTCGCCACTACGACGGCTCCTTCGGAGACATCCAGGAGGTCCAGCGGTACCTGACCTCCGTCCTGCGATCGGAGAAGGGAAGCGTCACCACGCGACCATCCAGTTCGGGCCAGTTCGGGTCGGGAGACAAGGGCCGGCTGCTCATCTGGCGCCCGGTCCGCCTCGTGTACCAGGATCCCGGCCTGAAGTGGTGGTTCGGCTACGGCTGGTGAGCGAGTCCCTTGTTCGGGTCGATCAGATACTTCTCGCCGGTGGCCTGCTTGCCGTAGACCGCGATCTCGTCCAGCCGGAGGGCCCCGGCGAGAGAAACTTCCTTCGTGTAGGTGCTCGCGAAGGTGGTCTTGATCTCGGCCGCGACCCGCTCGCGCAGCTTCTGGGCCGCCTCGAATCCGATCTTCTGGAGGAACGCGGTGAGCAGCCAGCCGCCGATGCCCCAGGCCATGCCGAAGGAGCGGTTGAACTGGGTCGGCCCGCGGTCGAGGCCTCCGTAGATGTAGACCTGCTTGTGGGTGGTGGAGCCGTAGCGGCTGTATTCCTTCGCGGTCTTGTTCGCCGCGATCTCCATCGCGGTGAGGATCTGCCCCGCGAGGGTTCCGCCCCCGATGGCGTCGAAGGCGACGGTGGCCCCGGTGGCGACGAGCGCCGCGGTCAGGTCGTCCATGAAGGTGGGCGAGCTCGAGTTGCACACGTAGGCGGCGCCGATCTTCTTCAGGACGTCCGCGTGCTCCGGCTTCCGCACGATGTTGACGAGGTCGACGTGGTCCTTGATGCAGATCTTGTTGAGCATCTGCCCGAGATTGGAGGCGGCCGCGGTGTGCACGAGGGCCTTGTGGCCCTCCGCGCGCATGGTGGCGACCATGCCGAGTGCGGTGAGGGGATTGACGAAGCAGGAGGCGCCCTCGGCCGGAGTGGTGCCCGGCGGCAGCACCAGACACTGCACCGCCTTGATGCAGCGGTACTGCGAGTACATGGCGCCCCCGAGGATGGCGACGGTCTTGCCCATGAGCGCCTGCGCGGCCGAAGACGCGCCCGCCTGGACGACCACCCCCGCGCCTTCGTTGCCGACGGGCAGGGACTGGTCGAGACGCCCGGCCATCGCCTTCATCACCGCGGGGGAGATGCTCGCGGTCACCACCGGGCTGTCGGCGGTGCCGGACGACTTGGCGGTGCTCATGTCGGCCCCGCCGAACAGCAGGCCCTGGTCGGAGGGGTTGATGGGGGAGGCGTCGATGCGGACGATGACCTCCTCCGGCTTCGGCTCCGGGGTGGCCACGCCGACGAGCGAGAGCTCGAGGGTGCCGTCCTTCTTCACCGTCGAGCGGAGCTGAAGTCCCGTGCCCATGGTGGCGTTTGGCATGTCGTCCCTCCAGTCAATCCTCTGGGTTGCGGTCGACGCTAACGTAGCACCTCGCGTCGAAGCCCGCATCAAGGAGCTGGCCGACCCGAGATCGCCCGCCAGTGGTCGGCGATCGCTTCGGGCTCCACCGGCTCGGCGCCGAGGTCCACGTCGTCGCCCACGTGCCATGCCGCGGTCGAGAAGCGGCCACCCGCGGCATACAGGACCACCCCGGAGAAGTTGCAGAGCGATGACGCCAGGAACGCCACGCCCGGGGCGACGTGCTCGGGCCGGAGCTCGGGTGCATGCCGGCGCAGAACCCGCGTGGCCGCGACCGGAGCGACCGCGTTGATACGGACGTCGGCACTCCCGATCTCGGCGGCCACCCCCACCATCAGCCCGAGCTGTCCCATCTTCCCGACGCAATAGGCGGTGAGTCCAGGAGCCGCCGAATCCAGCCGCATCGCCCGGCCAGAGGTCGTAAGCACGATCCGACCATAGCCGCGGCGCCTCATGTGCGGAAGCGCCGCCTGCACGAGATGGAACGGGGCGTGAATCCCGAGATTGACCATGCGATCCCAGGTCGCCGGGTCGGTCTCCTCGACGGATGCGAAGATGACGAGGCCGGCGTTGTGCACCAGCACGTCGAGCCGATCGAACCGTTCGATGGCGAGCTCGACGACGTGGCGGCATCCCGCCCCCGTCTCCAGATTCTCGTGGCAGGCCACCGCGGTCCCGCCCCGACTCAGGATGTCCCGCGCCACGCCATCTGCCACCGTCGGGTCGGCGCCGCTACCGTCCGCCGCGACTCCGGCATCGTGCACCACCACCGCAGCCCCCCGGTCGGCAAGCAGTCGGGCATAGGCGGCGCCCAGGCCGCGGCCGGCACCGGTCACGATCGCCACCTGCCCGTCGAATCGGATCCGAGTGAGGGAAGGGGGGTCCGTCATCGCGGGGCGGGCCCCGGCGCTCGTTCCGCCCCCCGCTCATCCGAGAGGTCCAGCAGCGCGGTCGCGACGACGTGGGGCACCGCGAGCATGGCGTAGTGGCCGCCGCCGAGCTCCCGGCACCGCCACCCCTCGGCCCTCGCGCGCTGGAGGAACGGCTGGTATACGCCCGAGGACATCGAGGTACACAAGAACGAGCACTGCAGCGTCGCGAGGATGCCGGGGTCGAAGCGCGCGGTATCCTCGAGACTCTTGAGCGGATGCGGCGTGAGCTTGGGCACGATCCACGCGCGCGTCACGTCGTCCAGACCCCAATCGATGGCCGGCGGCGGGGGCACTCGCCACCCGTCCCCGCCCTCCCGAGCGAGCTCTCGAACCATCTCGGCGATACGCGGGGGCAGGACGTCGTTGTTCGACCGGCCGTTCGTCGGGATCGTGGCGTCGAGGTACACGAGGCCCCGCAATCGCTCGGGCACGCGACCGGCGGCGACCGTGGTGACGGTCCCCCCATAGCTGTGACCGACGAGGACCACGTCGTGGAGATCCTCGCCGACCAAGGTGCGGACCACGTCCTCCATGTGGGTGTCGAGCCCGACCGCGGGCGTGAGCAGATGTGCGCGCTCGGCGAGGCCGGTCAGGGTGATGGCCACCGCGTCATGGCCCGCCTCGCGAACCAGGCGAGCCACGTCACGCCAGCACCACCCACCCAACCATGCCCCGGGAACCAGGACGAACGTCGCCATCGTGCCCCGACAACCGGGGAGCCCGGTCAGTGTCGATCGATCGTCAGGCCAGGTTCGTCCGGAAGAAGGCGACGGTGCGCTCCCACGCCAGCTTCGCGGAGCCTTCGTGGTAGCGCGGCGTCGAGTTGTTGTGGAAGCCGTGCTGGGTGCCCGGGTAGATGTACGCCTGGTACGGCAGGCCGGCGGCCCGCAGCGCGGCCTCGAAGGCGGGCCACATCTCGTTGATCCGCGGGTCGGTCTCGGCGTAGTGGAGCAGGAGCGGGGCCTTGATCTTCGGCACGCCGGCGGTCTCGGCCGCCGCGCCGTAGAACGGCGCGCCGGCCTGCAGGTTGGCGCCCAGGGTGACCGCGAGGAAGTTGACGGTGCTGCCGCCCCAGCAGAAGCCGGTCACGCCGAGCTTGCCGGTCGAGAGCGCGTGCGTCTTGAGAAACGTCGCGCCGTTGAGCATGTCGGTACGCAGCTTGCCCTGGTCGAGCTTGGCCTGCAGCGTGCGGCCGTCGTCGTCGTTGCCCGGGTAGCCGCCGACCGGGAACAGGCCGTCGGGCGCGAGCGCCACGAAGCCCTCGACCGCGGCGCGGCGCGCCACGTCCTCGATGTAGGGGTTGAGCCCGCGGTTCTCGTGGATCACGAGGACCGCCGGGAACGGCCCCGACCCCGCGGGCTGTACCAGGTAGCCCCGCATCTGTCCCGAGCTGCCCCCGGGCGACGGGTAGGTCACGTACTGCGCCTTGATCCGCGGGTCGGTGAAGGAGATCGTCTGCGCCCGCGCGTAGCGCGGCAGCAGCGCCTGCGCCATGGCCAGGCCGCCCACCACCACCGCGCCGGCCCGCAGCAGGAACTCGCGGCGGTCGATGCCCCCGTGGCAGTACTCGTCGTAGAGGTCGAGCACGCGCTGGTCGATGTCGAGCTGGGTCACCGGTTCCGTCATGGTCGGGTTCCTCCGTCCCGGGCCATCCTGCCCCGGCGTGGGCTCGCGGTCAAGAACCGGGCGGCCATGAAGATGTCCCGTCCCGCGGGACCGGGGCGAGATAATCGGCGGTAGTGAGACTCCTGCAGAGTTACCTGGCGATCTCGCTCGCGGTGTGCGTCGTCGGCGCGATCTATCTCTCGTTCCGCGAGGTCGCCCTGCCCGAGGTATCTCGGATCGACCGCACGCTCACCGAAGGGGAGCCGCGCCAGGAGCCGAGCGCCCGACCCGCCTTCACCGCGCTGATCAAGGGCTACACGTACACCCTCATGCCCCGGGCCACCTACGAGATCTCCGGGCTGGTCGTATCGCAGCACCGCGGCGATGCGCTGTTCAACCTCGACCACACGGTGGATCCGGGGAACATCCGGGACGTCTGTGTCGTCTGGGGGGAATCGATCACGAATGGATCCTATCGAAAGGTGAAGTTCTGGAGCGGGGAGTTCACCTGCTCCTTCAGCTGGTCGGGAGGCCTCACCCCGGCGTTCAAGCCGGAGACGGCCTCGAACAACCACCTTCTCCCCGCCGATCCGTCGATCGCCAGGCAGATCGGCGCGATCCACGTCGGCGACCAGATTCGAATGACCGGCCTGCTGGTCGACTACACGGTGACCCACGGCGGTCGGGAGATCTTCACCCGGCGGACCAGTCTGACCCGCGGTGATACCGGCAATGGCGCGTGCGAGATCCTGTACGTCACCGGCCTGTCCGTCGTCGCGAGGGGCAATCACCTGCAGGCGGATGCCGGACGATACGCGTGGTACGCGAGCCTCGCGGTGCTGGTGGCGCTCGGAGCGGTCTGGTTCGTCCGGCCTCCGCTCGCGGAGTGAGCGCCGGGCCGGACGTCCGCGTCAATCCTCTCGGTTGCTGACCCGGGGACCGCCGCTCACGTAGAGGGTCTCGCCGGTGATGAAGTTGGCGCGGTCGGAGGCGAGGAAGACGACCGCCCAGGCCACTTCCTCCGGGCGGCCCAGGCGCTGCAGGGGCACCTCGCGGGCGGCCTGCGCGATCATCGCCTCCGTCTTCCAGACCTCGAGCACGCCCTCGGTCTCGGTGGGCCCCGGCGCGACCGCATTGACGGTGATCCCGTACTTCGCCCACTCCGCGCCCAGGCTCTGGGTGAGGGCGGTGACGCCCGCCTTGGCCGCCGCGTAGGCCGCCATGCCCCGCGAGCCGGTGCGCCCGGCGACCGACGTGATGTTGACGATCTTGCCGGCGCGCCGCGGGATCATCACGCGCCCCACCGCCTGGCAGCAGAGGAAGACGCCGGTGAGGTTCGTCCCCACCATGGCGTCCCACTCCCGGCGCGGGAGCTGGTCGAGCGGGGCGCGGATGCGGTACCCGGCATTGTTCACCAGGAGGTCGACCTGGCCGAACTCGCGCACCGTCTCGGCCACCACCCGGTCCACCTGGGCCGCGTCCTGCACGTCGCACGACAGGGCCAGAGAGCGGCGTCCGAGCGCGCGCACCTCGCCGGCCACCGCCTCGACCGGCGCGAGCCGGCGCCCGCTGGCCACCACGTGCGCGCCGGCCTTGGCGAGCTCGACCGCGATGGCCCGGCCGATCCCCTGTCCGGCCCCGGTCACGATCGCGACGCGATCCTCTAGCATGCAGGCGGTAAGGTAGCACCTCTCGCGCGCTCCGGGTCTTGACAAGCACCCGAATCGGACTAGGCTCGGGGCCGAGCCCGGGAATATGGCAGTTCCACCCCCAACCCCTTCACCTGAAGGAGGTCCGCCATGCCCCACTACCTCAGCGACGAGGAGCTCACGAGAACGGCGCCGGCCGAGGTCGCCTCGTTCGCCTCCCCTATCCCCACCCAGATCGTGTCCAACGGCGAGTTCATCCCGTTGCCGCAGACCCGCGATCAGCAGCGGGTCGAAGCGCGCATCAAGGAGCTGGCGGATGGCCTCGGTCCGCGGCACGGGATGGACCGTCGTCAGTTCCTCGCCTCGAGTGCCGGAATGGCGGCCGCCTTCCTCGCCATGAACGAGGTCTTCGGCCCGCTCTTCGACGTGAGCGCGGCCGAGGCCCAGACGCCCGGCGTGGCCAACCAGCGGGCGGGCGCGCTCTCGAAGCAGTTCATCATCGATGCCCAGACCCACTTCGTGCGCGACGACTTCAACCAGGCCGGCCTGCTCGACCTGGCCAAGTACGCCAAGCAGAACTGGAACCCTTCTCTCTGGGGCGAGAACACGCTGGCCCGCTTCAAGTTCGAGAACTACCTCAAGGAGATCTTCGTGGACAGCGACACGAAGGTGGCGCTGCTGACCGGGGCCCCCTTCGACGATCCGACGTGGGACTTCCTGACCAACGACCAGATCGCGATGGCCCGCGCGTCCATCAACAAGATCAGCGGCTCGCGCCGGCTGCTCGCCCACTCCGTGTTCACGCCCAAGAAGGCGAACTGGATGGACGAGGTCGACCGTTGCATCGCCACCGTCAAGCCCGATTCGTGGAAGGGCTACACCATCGGCGACCCGCTCTTTCCCTCCAAGCAGCAATCCTACTGGCGGCTCGACGACGACAAGCTGATGTACCCGTTCTACGAGCGGATCAGCAAGGCCGGCATCACCACCGTCTGCATTCACAAGGGTCTGCTCCCCGCCGACTACGAGAAGTCGTGGCCGGGGGTCTGGGAGTACAACACGGTGTGGGACGTCGGCAAGGCGGCCAAGGACTGGCCGAAGATCAACTTCGTGATCTATCACGGGGCGCTGCGGCCCTTCCTCGAGAAGCCGGACGACGCGCTGGCCGAGTTCGACCGGAGCGGTCGCATCCAGTGGGCGACCGACCTGGCCGAGATCCCGGCCAAGTACGGCGTCAAGAACGTCTACGGCGAGGTGGGCACGTCGTTCGCCAACTCCGCGGTGGCCAACCCCCGCTTTGCCGCCGCGTTCGTCGGCACCCTGATCCGCGGGCTCGGGGCCGATCACGTGGTCTGGGGCACCGACTCCCTCTGGTACGGCTCCCCCCAGTGGCAGATCGAGGCGATGCGGCGGCTGGAGATCCCGGCCGACATGCAGAAGAAGCACGGCTTCGCCCCGCTCGGCGCCGCCGACGGGTCGACCAAGACGATGATCTTCGCGCGCAACTCGGCGCGACTCTACCGGATCGACATGAAGACCGCGCAGGGCGCGATCACCGGAGACAAGGTCGCCGCCATCAAGTCCGAGTACGCGAGGCTCGGCGGCATGCGGAGCAACGCGCGCTACGGCTACGTCCATCGGGTGAACGCGTAACCCATATCGCCCGATCCGAGCAGGCCGGCGTCGGAGATCCCGACCCGGCCTGCTTCGCGATCCCCTCCTTGACGATGCGCCACCCCCCGGAGCATGATGCTGCCCGCGCGCGGGCGATCGCTGGCTCAGGCGGGCAGGGGCGCACCGAGTCCTCCCTCGCGAAGCGGGGTACACCACGTCGTGGGCCGATCAAGGGGGGGCGCGATGAGAAAGTTCTGGGCGGCACTGGCGCTGGCCGGAGCGGGATGCTTGGCCACGGGGACGGCGGAGGCGGAGCCGGTCAAGATCGCCATCATCGAGACGTTGTCGGGCGGGCAGGCCGCGGTCGGCAAGATGTTCCTGACCGCGATCAACTACGGGCTCATCAAGCTCAACAACGAGAAGGCCTGGCCCGACGGGATCAAGGTCCTCGAGTACGACAACCAGGGCGGTCCCTCCGAGGCCGCCGACAAGATGAAGGCCGCCATCAACGACGGCGCGCACATCATCATCCAGGGCGCCTCCTCCGCCATCGGCGGGCAGATCACCGACGACGTGCGCAAGCACAACCTGCGAAACCCGGGCAAGGAGATCATCTACTTCAACGTGGGCGCGGAGGCGATGGAGTTCACCGGCTCCCGGTGCCACTTCTATCACTTCCGCTGGAACGGCAACGCGGAGATCCGGCTGCGCGCGCTGCTGACCGCGATGAAGGACGCCAACGCGCTCGGCAAGAAGGTCTACGTGATCGGCCAGAACTACAGCTGGGGCCACGACGTGCAGCGCCTGGTGAAGGAGTACTCGGCGTTCGGCGGCTACACCGTGGTGGGTGACGTCATTCACGACGTCAACAAGATCCAGGATTTCGCCCCCTACGTGGCCAAGATCAAGGAGGCCGCGCCCGACACCGTGATCACCGGCAACTGGAGCAGCGATCTCCTGCTGCTGATGAAGGCGGCCGGCGATTCGGGCCTCAAGGTGCGGTTCGCGACCTACTGGATGGACCAGCCGGGCAACGTGGCCAACGCGGGCGCCACCGCGATCGGCCACTACAACGTCTCGAGCTACTATCCCGAGGCCAACGGGGAAGCGACCGCCCGGTTCGCCGACGATTTCAAGGCGAAGATGGGCCAGTACCCGGTGTTCATCCAGGGCCACACCGTGCACGGCATCTGGGGGCTGGGCGAGGCGCTCAAGAAGATGAAGCCGGGCGCCGACGGCAAGGTCAACGTCAAGCAGCTCGCGTTCGCCATGGAGACGGTGAGCTTCAACACCAGCATGGGGGAGGTCGCGATGCGCAAGGAGGACCACCAGGTGCTCCTGCCCTAGAAGCGGGCTCCCCGGCCGGAGCGCGCGGCGTGGAGTTCCTCGTCGTCTCGGTGCTGAACGGGGTCGTGCACGGGCTCCTGCTGTTCATGGTGTCCGCCGGCCTCACCCTCATCTTCGGCATGATGGGGGTGCTCAACTTCGCCCACGCCTGGTTCTACATGCTGGGCGCCTACGTGGGCTTCACGCTCTCGCGCACCGTCGGCTTCTGGGCGGGGCTCATCGCGGCTCCCATCATCGCGGGGGCCGGCGGGATGCTCGTCGGTACGGCCACGCCCACGAGCTGCTGCTGACCTTCGGCCTCGCCTTCATCATCGAAGAAGTGATCAAGCTGTTCTACGGCGACTTCCCGGTGAACTACGCGATGCCGCCCTACATGAAGTTCGCCGCCTTCACCATCTACGACACGGACTATCCCTTCTACCGCCTCTTCATGGGCATCGTGGCCCTCGCCATGTTCGCGGTGCTCTACGTGGTGCTGACCCGCACCCGGGTCGGCATCATCGTGCGGGCCGCCACCTACCGGCCGGTGATGGTCGAGGCCCTCGGGCACAACCTCCCGATGGTCTTCATGGGGGTCTTCGCGGCCGGCGCCGGGCTGGCCGGCCTGGCCGGGGCGGTGGCGGGCGCGTTCTTCCCGACCGGGCCGAACATGGCGGTCGACTTCGGCACCCTGGTCTTCGTGGTGGTGGTGGTCGGCGGGCTCGGCTCGCTCGAGGGCGCGCTGGTCGCCTCGCTGATGATCGGGCTCTTCATCTCGTTCTCGGTCGGCTTCAGCTGGTCGCTCTCCGACGTGCTGGCCCTCGTCGGCCTCGGGGACTGGGCGCGCGGGGTGGGCGGCCTTCTCACGCTCCAGCTCTCGACCATCGCGGCCAGCATGCCGTTCCTGCTCATGCTGCTGGTGCTGCTGATCCGTCCGGCCGGGCTCTTCGGCGACCGTCAGTGAGCCGGTCGGGCCGGCTGGGGCTCCTCGCGCTCGTCGCGATCCTGCTCGTGCTGCCGCTGCCGCTCACCCCCAACCTGGTGAACGCCGCGATCAAGATGATGATCGCGGGACTGTTCGCGCTCTCGTTCAGCCTCGCGATGGGCCAGGCCGGCATGCTGTCCTTCGGCCACTCCGCCTACTACGGCCTCGGAGCCTTCGCCACCCTGCACCTCATGAAGGCGGTGGAGGGGCACCTGGTGGCGTGGCCGACGCCGCTGCTGCCGCTGGCCGGCGCGGCGGTCGGTCTGTTCTTCGGCCTCGTGTTCGGCTGGCTGGCCACCCAGCGCACCGGGGTGTACTTCGCGATGGTGACGCTCGCGCTGGCCGAGCTGCTGTTCACCCTGGCCCCCACCTGGACCTCGGTGTTCGGGGGGGAGTCGGGCATCTCCACGATGCGGATGAACTCGTGGGCGATCAACTTCGCGACCGACACCGGGGTGTACTACCTGACCCTCGCCTGGGTCGCGGTCTCGACCTGGTGCCTGTGGGCTTTCACCCGGACCCCGATGGGCCGGCTCGCCCTCGCGGTCCGCGAGAACGAGCACCGGGTCCGCTTCCTCGGTTTCAACACCCACGGGGCCCGGACGGTGATCTTCGCCATCTCGACCATGTTCACCGGCGTGGCCGGCGCCTTGCTGGCGATCGCCAACGAGGCCACCAACTACACGATCTTCAGCGCGCAGGCCTCGGCCAACGTGGTGCTGCAGACCTTCATCGGCGGGGCGGGCACGTTCTTCGGCCCGGCCCTCGGGGCGGCGGTCATGACGTTCTTCGCCCGGGTGACCTCCGATCTCACGCGCTCGTGGCTCCTCTACCAGGGGCTCGTCTTCGTGATCGTGATGCTGTTCGTGCCGGACGGCATCGGCGGCCTGATCTCCCTGCACGCCCGCCGGCTCCGCGCCACCGCGGTCCGGCACCTGACCCTGCCCTATCTCCTGTGCCTCGTGGTCGGGGTGTTGCTGCTGATCGGCGTCGTCTTCACCGTCGAGAGCGTGCACGTGGTGCTGTCGGATGCCTACGGGGTGCTGCGGCGGGCCAACGGCGGGGCCATGGTCCCGTACTCGCTGTTCGGCCGTCAGTTCGATCCGTGGTCTCCGTGGACCTGGGCCATCCCGGTGGGGTCGATCGCGGGCGGCGCCGCCCTGCTGCCGCTCGCCCGGCGGCTCACCCGCCGGGGGTGGAGCCAGGCGCTCCTCGAGGAGACCGCGTGAGGACCGAGGCCGCGGGAGGACCGGTCCTGGCGCTGCGCGACCTGCACAAGTCGTTCGGCGCGACCGCGATCATCCGCGGGGTCAACCTGGAGGTGACGCGGGGCCAGCGCCACGGGCTGATCGGCCCCAACGGGGCGGGCAAGTCGACCCTCTTCAACCTGATCTCCGGCCACTACGTGCCGAGCGCGGGGGAGATCCTGCTCAACGGCCAGCCGATCGCGGGGTTGACCCCGCACGCGATCAACCGCCGCGGCCTGTCGCGCTCGTTCCAGATCACCAACCTCTTCCCGCGCCTGAGCGTGGCCGAGAACCTGCGCATCTCGGTGATGGGACGACACCACCACCGCTACACCCTCTTCCGTCCGGTCACCCGGCTCGCGCGGGTGGCCGTCGAGGTCGACGAGTACCTCGAGAAGCTGCGGCTCACCCGTCGCCGCGACGATCCCGCCGGCGCTCTCGCCTATTCCGAGCAGCGCACCCTCGAGATCGGCATGGCGCTCGCCACCGACCCCGAGATCCTGCTCCTGGACGAGCCGACCGGCGGCATGTCGCGCGAGGAGTCCGCCTACACGGTGGCGCTCATCCGGACGGTCACCGAGGGCAAGACGCTGCTGGTGGTCGAGCACGACATGAACGTGGTGTTCACCCTCTGTGACCAGCTCTCGGTGCTGGTCTACGGGGAGGTCATCGCGAGCGGCCGGCCGGAGGCGGTGCGGGCCAACCGCGAGGTCCAGCAGGCCTACCTGGGCGAGGAGGTCGCGTGAGCGCGCTCCTCGAGGTCGAGGGCCTGCACGCCCACTACGACAAGAGCCACATCCTGCGGGGGGTGCATCTCGCCATCGGCAAGGGGGAGATCGTGAGCCTGCTCGGGCGGAACGGCTCCGGCCGCTCGACGACCCTGAAGGCGATCATGGGGCTCGTCCCGCCGAGCGCGGGCTCGGTGCGCCTCGACGGGGTCGATCTCGCGGGGGTGCGGGCGTTCCGCGTGGCCCGCGCCGGCCTGGCCTACGTACCGGAGGAGCGCGAGATCTTCGCCAATCTGACCGTCGACGAGAACATGCGGATCGGCATGCAGACCGCGCGGCGCGGCGCCCCGCGGTGGACCCCGGAGCAGATGTACGGGTACTTTCCCCAGATCAAGGAGCGCCGCGATACCCAGGCCGGCATGCTCTCCGGCGGCGAGCAGCAGATGCTGACCATCTGCCGCTCGCTGCTCGGCAATCCGCGGGTGATCCTGATCGACGAGCCGACCGAGGGCCTGGCCCCGAAGGTCGTCGAGGTGGTCACCGAGGTCATTCGGGACATCTGCCGGCGGGGCGTCGCGGTGCTGCTGGTCGAGCAGAAGCTCACCATCGCGCTCCGGGTCGCCGAGCGGGTGTACGTCATGGGCCACGGCCAGATCGTCTTCGAGGGCACGCCGGCCGCGCTGCGCGGTGCCCCCGACGTCCGGCGCGACTGGCTCGAGGTCGCCTGAGGCGGGGCGATGTCGATGTCTTGACGGCCCCGCGCGGCGGACCTACCATTCCGGGGAGGAGGCGAGGCCATGGTCAACCATCGGGCGACCACCACGCGGACCGGAATCATCCACCTCATCAATCCGAAGACCGATTCGCTCACCACCCGGCCCCTCTACCTGAATCGGGCTCTCTACTCCCCGCTCGCGGGCCTGCTCGCGGTGGCGGCGGGCATCCCGCGCGACCGGTACGAGGTCGTGCTGACCGACGAGAACATCGAGCCGATCGACTTCGACCTGAAGGCGGATCTGGTCGGCCTCTCCGCGATGACGAGCTACGTGAACCGCGGCTACGAGATCGCCGACGCCTTCCGCGCGCGGGGAGTGCCGGTGGTGATGGGCGGCGTGCACCCGAGCTTCATGCCCCAGGAAGCCCTCAAGCACGCTGACGCGGTGGTGATCGGCGAGGCGGAGCTGGTGCTGGACAAGCTCCTGGACGATCTGGAGCAGGGCACGATGCGCGGCACCTACCGGGCGGACCGGCTGCACCCGATGGAAGGCCTGTCCATGCCGCGGTACGACCTGCTCAAGAAGAACCGCTACGTGAACCGCACCTTCGTGCAGACCTCGCGCGGCTGCCACCAGGGCTGCACGTTCTGCGCCGAGCCCCTGATGAACGGGCTCAAGTTCCGCTACCGGCCGGTCGACGAGGTGATCCGGGAGATCGAGAACTGCGGCTCGCGGATGATCTCGATCAACGACGCCGACTTCTTCGGCACCCCGGAGCGTCCGAAGGAGGTCATGCGGGCGCTCCGGGGTCGCGGGGTGACCTGGCAGGCCGGGGTCACGTCGAAGCTCGCGCAGGACGACCGGATGCTCGAGCTCGCCGCCGCGAGCGGGTGCACGCTGCTCAGCATCGGCTTCGAGTCGATCTCGCGCTCCACCCTGACCAGCGTCCACAAGCACGTGAACCGTCCCGAGACCTTCGCCGCGCTCGTGGAGAAGGTGCACTCTTACGGCATCATGGTGTTCGGACTGTTCATGTTCGGCTTCGACGGGGACGATCCGTCGGTGTTTCGCGAGACGGCGCGGTTCAACATCGAGGCCGACTACGACGCCTGCGCGTATTCGGTCCTCACCCCCTATCCGGGCACCCTGACCTGGTACGAGCTCAAGAAGGCCAACCGCATCGTGTCCTTCGACTGGGAAAAGTACGATCAGGCCAACGTCGTGTACCGGCCGGCGCAGATGACCGGCGACGAGCTCCGGCTGGGCCAGAACACCGCCTACGAGACGTTCTACGCGCTGTCGTCGATGGCCCGGCGCTTTCCGGTCCGCGGCCGCCGTCGTCGGCTCCAGTGGACCATCTACAACCTGTTCATGAAGAAGGGGGCCGCGACGGACCGCAAGGACGCGATCGCCGAGCCGACCGCGGCGCCCGACGTGGTGCCGATGCCGCCGATCCTGCCGCTGAAGCGGGAATGGCGCGAGGCGGTGCTGGAAGGGACCGGCGGCGCGCGACCGAGCTAGGACGGTCACCCGCGAAACGCGGGCATGACCTCTCGCGCGAAGCGAGTGAGCTGCTCAACCATGAGGTCTCGCGGCGTCCCGATCGCCCACGCGATCATGACGTGGTCCAGTCCAGGGTAGCGGCGCTCCACCTCCTTGAGGTAGGCGACGATGTCACCGGAGGGCCCGCAGAGCCAGGAGCGGTTGCGCACGCCGTTCTCGAGGGAGGCGGTGGTCGGAGACTGCGGCTGCCGCGCCGCGACCGCCCGCACGTGCTCCTCGCTGTAGCGCAGCATCCCCAGCGGGGCCATGACCTTGGCGTGCTCCTCGAAGTAGGGCCGCGCGCGCCGGATGGCCCGATCCACGGTGTCGTCGATGCACATCCGGAAGCCGAGGATCAGGTCCTCGCCGAGCTGGAGCGCGCGGCCGTGGCGGCGCGCCGTCTCCCGGTAGTCGCGGATCCAGCGCTCGGCCAGCTCCTCGGCGGTGGCGGAGATGACGCCCTTGATGCGGTTCCGGGCCATGAAGTCGAGGCCCCGGGCGCTGCCGCTCACGATGGGCTGCCAGACCTCCACCGGCCGGCGCAGGGGACGCGGCACCAGGGTGATCTCCTTCAGCGGATAGCCGCGATAGGGGACCTCGGGGGGAATCGTGTAGTGCTTTCCCCGGTGGGCGAACGAGTCCTCGCGGAGGGCCTTGAGGATGATCTCGACCTGCTCCTCGAAGAGCTCGCGGTTGGCCTCGCCGTCCAGCATCGGGTTGCCGAAGGTCTCCACCTCGCGCGAGTGGTACCCGCGCCCCACCCCGAAGACGACCCGGCCGCCGGTCAGGATGTCGGCCACCGCGTAGTCCTCGGCGAGGCGGAGTGGATGCCAGGCGGGGACGACGTTGAAGGCGCAGCCGATCTTCACCCGCTCGGTGCGATGGGCCAGGTCCACCGCCAGCATCGGGATGCTGGGAATGCACTCGTATCCCTCGTGCTGGAAGTGATGCTCGGCCAGCCACAGCGTCTCGTATCCCAGCGTGTCGGTGGCCCGGGCCAGGGCCGCCGCGGTGTCGAACACCTCGATCAGGCGCTCGTTCGGATACCGGCGGTCGTCGGCGGGCGGACCCGCGAGCCCACAGCCTTCCAGCTCGATGTGGCCGACGTAGAGAGTCGAGAAGCGGGTGATCATGGTGGGAATTCTACCCGGGAACCGAGCGCCCAACGGTGCTATCGTGGCCCGGCAATCGCGGTGACCACATTCCGGGAGGATGACGATGCCGGTATTCACGCGACCCGACGCCGAGATCCACTACGAAGTCCACGGCTCCGGCTTCCCGCTGCTGCTCTTCGCGCCGGGCGGCCTGCGCTCGCAGCTCGAGTACTGGCGCCACAGCCCGAGCAATCCCGCCGCCCCGCCGCCCTGGATGAACCCCATGGCCGACCTGGCCGACCGGTTCACCGTGATCGGCATGGACCAGCGCAACGCGGGCCACTCGCGCGGCGCGGTGACCGAGACGCACGGATGGCACACCTACGCGGGCGATCACCTGGCCCTGATGGATCATCTCGGCCACCGCCGCTTTCACGTCATGGGCGGCTGCATCGGCGCCACCTTCTGCCTGACGCTGTGCGAGCTGGCCCCGGAGCGTGTCGCCTCCGCGGTGCTACAGAACCCGATCGGCCTCCACGAGAACCGGGACACCTGGGACGAGGCGGTGGCCGGCTTCGCCAAGACCATGCTGGAGCGCGATCCGACCTTGACCGAGGACGTCATCCGGAAGTTCGGCCACCACATGTTCGGCGGCGACTTCGTGTTCTCGGTGAGCCGCGACTTCGTCCGGCGCTGCCCCACGCCGCTCCTGCTCCAGCCCGGCAGCGACAAGCCGCACCCCGCCGAGACCAGCGCCGCGATCGCGCGCCTGGCCCCGAACCTCGAGATCCAGAAGGACTGGCGCGCCCCGACGCACCTGGCCGAGTCGATCCGCCGGGTCGCCGACTTCGTGGGCCGGCACACGCCGAAGACGGGGGACGCTCGATGACGCGGCGGCCGCCGGAGGCGCTGGTCCCGGGCCACCCCGCCGCCGCGGCCAACAACGACCGGCGCGGACCTCAGCGCGTCAGGCCCGGGCTCCCCGCCGGCACCGCGTAGAAGTTCATGGTCAGCGAGACCGCGGTGTAGTAGCCCATGAGGACGATCACGTCGGTGACGCCCTCGTGGCCCAGGAGACCCACCGCGCGCTCGTAGAGCCCCTGCGGGACGAGGCGCCCGCCGGCCAGGGCCATCGCCACCTCGTAGACCACCTGCTCGCGCGGGTCGAGGAACGAGGTCGGAAGCCCGGCCACGATCGCCTCCACCGAAGCGGTCTCCAGGCCGACCTCTCTCCCGCGCTTCTCGTGCGCGGCGGTGGGGTAGGCCGAATGCCACGCGCTGGTCATGACGAGGACCGCGATCTCCCGCTCGCGCTCCGACACCGACGAGTGGCCGGGCGTGAAGTGCTGCCCGAGCGGCGCCGCCGCGTGCACCAGCCTCGGGTTGTGCACCCACACCTTGTAGGGCCCGGGAAGACGGCCGCGCGGACCGTCGACCAGGAACCGGTATCCTTCGCGCTGCTCCGGGGTCATCCGGTCGACCGGCAGCTCGGCATAGCGTCCGAACGTCGGGGCGTCGCTCATGCGCGCGGGCCTACTTCATCCGCTCCTGGATCTTGGCGATGGCCGCGCGAGCGCACTCCTCGTCGAACTGACCGCCCGGGGCCCCGCTCACCCCGATCGCGCCGATGGGCGCGCCGCCCGCCATGATCGTCACCCCGCCGACCGCGTAGGTGACGTTGGGCAGCGGGGTCTGGGGCACCGTCGTCGCGGGGCTCTTGGCCATCCGCTCCGCGACGGCCTTGGGGCTGTCCTCCTTGCGCGCGAGCGTCAGCGCCGCCGCCGAGTACGCCCTGTCGAGGCATTGCTCCCCTCCTTGTCGGTCGTTCTCCGTTGGACGCCTGGAGCGGCCCGGCGCGAGTGCCGGGCCCGGGCGAATCATACTCCAGCGTGAGGCGTCCGGATCGGCGGTTGCTGGCGGTCGCCTCCTCGCCTATGGTAGACGGGCCGCGGCGCCCGGGCCGTCGCGTCGTCCGTCGCGAGCCCGCCGAGACAGGAGGCCTTCGTGAGCGTGAAGAAGAATTTCTACAGCGACAACGTGTCGGGCGGCGCCCCCGAGATTCTGGAGGCGCTCGTGGCGGCCAACGCGGGGGACACCGCGCCCTACGGCGCCGATCCGATCACCGAGGGCCTGCCGGCCCGCTTCACGGCGCTCTTCGAGACCGAGGTCGACGTCTACCCGGTGGGAACCGGGACCGCGGCCAACGGGCTCTGCGCCTCGATCGTCGCGGCGCCCTACGGGGCCATCTACCTGTCCGACGCCGGGCACCTCCACGGGAGCGAGTGCGGAGGGCCCGAGTTCTGGTCGGGAGGAAACGCCCGCACCGTCCCGGTGCCGAGCGTGGACGGCAAGATCATCGCGGCCGAGCTGGCGCGGATGGTCGACGAGGCCATCGCGCGGCCGGCCACCGAGGTGACGCCGCGGGCGGTCAGCATCACCCAGGGCACCGAGGCGAGCACGGTGTACACGCGGGCGGAGGTACGGGCCATCGTCGAGGTGGCCCGCGCGCGGCGCCTGTGGGTGCACATGGACGGGGCGCGCCTGGCCAACGCGGTCGCCCGCCTCGGCGCCACGCCCGCCGAGGCCACCTGGAAGGCGGGCGTCGACGTGCTCTCCTTCGGCGCCACCAAGAACGGCGCGCTCACCGCCGAGGCGGTGGTGTTCTTCAACCGTGAGCTGGCCCAGACCATGCGCTACCGTCGCCGGCGCGGCGGCCATCTGTTCTCGAAGATGCGCTTCCTCTCCGTCCAGCTCGACGCCTTCGTCCAGGACGGCCTCTGGCTGCGGAACGCCCGCCACGCCAACGCGATGGCCCAGCGGGTCCGGGAGGGCCTGGCCAAGATTCCCGGCGTGCGCTTCCCGAGCCCGACCGAGATCAACCTCGTCCTCGTCGCCCTGCCGCAGCCGATCTGGGACGGGCTGGTCGCCGAGGGGTACAGCTTCTCCCGGCGCGGCGCCCTCCGGGAGGGCGTCGTCCGGATCGCGTGCGCCTTCGACACCACGGAGGAGGCGGTGGACGCGCTGGTGGAGACGGCGCATCGTTATGCCGGCACGCGGGCGGAAGCCGGGGGCACGGCTCGCGTCATGGGAGGAGGAGGAGCATGAAGGAGCTCGTGTTCGCGCTACAGTTCAAGGGAAAGGCGCGTCCGGTCGAGGGAGTCGAGGGGAAGCTCGTCGCCAGGACGACGGCGGCCGGCCAGATCCTGCGCACGGCGCTGACCGCCAAGGGTCTCCAGGCCCGGGCGGAGTCGAGGCCGGGCCCTCGCGCCACCTTCGAGTCCGAGGTGCAGATGACCGGGGCGGGCACTTTCGTCGAGAGCGGCCGTATCCGCTACGGCAAGGCCGGCGCCGTGACGTTCAAGACGGTCGGCCAAGGCGTGCTCGGGGCAAGCGGAGTCGATGGCCTTCAGCGGGGCGCGGTGATCTGGGAAGTGATCGAGGGGCACGGTCAGTTTTCCGGGGCGACGGGTCTCATCACGTCCAACTTTACGGTCGGATCCAAGGGCGAGGTCGTGGACAACCAGTACGTGCGCCTATTCCTGCCGGCGTGATGCACGACACGCGGGCCACGTCCAAAAGGAGGAAGCCATGCGCGGTGCACTCCGGCTCGGGTTCTGGGCAGTGCTGGGGGCGGTGGTCGGGACGGCGGGCGCGCTGATGGCCGCGCCGGCCGCCGCCGCCACGTTCGTCTACGTCGGCAACGCCGAGAGCAACGAGATCTACGTGCTCCGGCTCGACCCGCAGAACGGTGACCTCACCGCCGTCGAGAAGGTGCCGATCCCCGGCATCGAGAAGCCGGGCATCTCCACGCCGATGGCGCTCAGCCCCGATCGCCGCTTCCTCTACGTGGGGACGCGGGGCGAGCCCAAGGTGGCGGCCGGCTTCGCCATCGACCCCTCGACCGGGCGGCTCACCCACGTGGCCAGCGGCCCGCTCGCCGACAGCATGGCCTACATCGCCACCGATCGCTCCGGTCGCTACCTGCTGGGCGCGTCGTATCCCGGCCACAAGGTGACCGTCAACCCGATCGGGCCGCCGGGCACCGTGCAGGCGCCGCAGCAGGTGCTGCCCGACCACCCGAACGCGCACTCGGTCATGGCCGACGCGGCGAATCGCCACGTGCTGGTGCCCACGCTCGGCAACGACCGAGTCAACCAGTTCGCGTTCGACGCGGGCACCGGCCGGCTGGCCCCGAGCCCGACTCCGTGGGTCGAGGTGACCGCGAAGGCCGGGCCGCGTCACTTCGTCTACCACCCAGGCGGCAAGCTCGTCTACGTGATCGGCGAGCTCGACGGCGCGGTCTACGTCTTCGACTACGACGCGGGCACCGGGCGGCTCACCGCGAAGCAGACCGCGAGCGCGCTGCCGCCCGGCTTCCAGGGCAAGCCCTCGGCGGCCGACCTGCACCTCACCCCGGACGGGCGGTTCCTCTATGCGTCGGAGCGCACGTCGAGCACGCTGGCCGGCTTCAAGGTCGATCCCGCGAGCGGTACCCTCACCCCCATCGGGAGCGTGCCGACCGAGAAGCAGCCGCGGGGCTTCAACATCGACCCGTCCGGCCGCTATCTGCTCGCGGTCGGCCAGCTCTCCCACGGCCTGTCGAGCTATGCGATCGACCCGGCGAGCGGCAAGCTGACCAAGCTGAAGGAGTATCCGATGGGCAAGAACCCGAACTGGGTCGAGATCATCGACCTGCCCTGAGGATTCCCTCCATCCGGAGCGCCGTCGCCGGCACCTCCGGATCGACGATCGCCGGCTTCTCCACCTGGCGCAGGTCGCTGTCCACCACCCGGATCCGGGTGGTGTCCGCGCCGCTCAGGCGCAGGAGGGTTCGCGTCCCGGCTCGGGGGTGCAGGCGGTCCAGCGAGCAGTCACGCACCGAGCGCAGCCAGACCAGCGGCCCTCCCTCGGCAGGTGGCATCGCTTGCACCGAGCTGAGACGGGCGCGGCTCACGTCGTCCAGCACCACCGCGGGGCGGGCGTCGGGCTGATCGGCGCCGAGGGTGATCCGGTCGAGGGTGAGCCCGTCCGCGTGGCGGCAGAACAGGCCGTACGCGGGAAGATCCCGGAACATGTAGGCGTCCGGGTAGGTCTTTTCCATCTCCGGCACGCTCTGCGCGGCGAGGTCGGCGCCCCCGCCGCCGCGGGCGGTGATCCGGACGCTCTTCAGGGAGATGTCCGAGACGGGATGCCCGGGGATCCCGGTGATCGAGGACGCGATCTGGGCGCCGACCGCCTCGAGATTGGCGATCGAGATGCTCCGGAGGCGGCCCGCGGCGGGCACGTCCTGGCCGCGCCCGCGCTGGGCGAGTCGGATGAAGATCGGGGTGCGAGCGCCGGTCATCCGGATGTCCGACACCGTCACCCGCTCGATGTGTCCACCGTCCACCGTCTCGATGGCCACGCCGCAGCTCAGGTCGCCCTTCCACGGATGCCGACGCCCGACCACGGTGCAGTTGCGGAAGACGATGTCGGCGAAGTCTCCCGTCGTCTCGGTGCCGAGCTTGAGCGCGTTGTGGAAGGAGGTGAGATGGCACCCGGTCACCGTCACCCGCCGCGTGGCGCGGCGGATGCCGAGCGCGAAGCTCGTCTTGAGGGCGATCGCGTCGTCCCGCGTGTCGATGCGGCAGCTCGCGATCCGAACGTCCTGGCAGCAATCCGGGTCGATCCCGTCGGAGTAGCCGTTCAGGATGGTGACCCCGACGATCTCCACCCCGTCACACCCCAGGAGGCTGACGGCGTAGTTGCCCGCGTTGACGAGGGTGACGTCGCGAAGCTCGACCTGCCGGCATTCCTTGAGCGCGATCGGCTTGGGCCCGTCGCGACTCGTCCGGTTGCCGTCGATCCGACCGGGACCCAGGATGCGGACGTCCTCCAGGCCGTGGCCCTGGAGGAGGGCGAACCGAAAGCTCGTGGTCTCGGCGTCCGCGAACGAGTCGTAGCCGAGCTGCTCCGCCGGGTCGAAATCGGCGTCGTCGCGGCTGGCGATCAGGGTCGCACCCGCGGCGAAGCGGACGGTGGTATGACTCCGGAGACGCAGGGTCCCCGAGACGTAGACGCCGGGCGGAAAATAGACGATGCCCCGGGAGGAGCCCGCGGCGTCGATCGCGGCCTGGAGCGCGCGAGTGTCGAGAGTCTGGCCGTCGCCCCTCGCGCCGTGGTCACGGACGGACTGGGCCGGTCGGCCGACGGCCTGCGCCGAGGCCTCGGGGAGGCCGAGCCCGCGCGAGAGCAGCAGCGGCGCGGCGAGCGCCGCCGACCGCCACAGGAATGCGCGCCGACCTCGGTCCATCAGAGCCCGCCGTCCGACCCGCCGGCGGACTTCATCGAGAGAGAGCCGCTACCCGGCGGTGGATTCTTGCGTGTTGAGGTGGTTGACCACTCTCTTCACGCCTTCCACCGACTGGGCGACTCGCTCCGCCAGCAGCTTCTCGGCCCGCGAGGGCACCGATCCGCTCAGGACGACGGTGCCGTCCTGCGATCGGATCTGCACGGCCTTGAGCGAGACCGCCTTCGTCGAGTACAGCTCGAACTCCACGCGCCGCGCCAGGCGATCATCCACGCTCTCCGGACCGGTCTGGCCATCCGCCACGGTCAGCTGGCTGACCAGGCTCTGAACCCCGGGCGCCTCGACCGCGATCTGCTCGGCCGCCCGCTTCTGGGCGAGGGAATCCACCATTCCGTCCAGCGTCACGACCTGCTTGCTGACCTGAACCGTGAGGCGCTTGTCCTTGAGCTCCGGACTCCGGGCGAGGCGGTCGATGACGATCGTCTTCACTTCCAGGTCGGCGACGCGATCGCCCAGGTTGGCCATCGCCGGGTTGCGCCCCGCGCCGGGGTTGACCACCAGGTTGTTCTGGACCTGACTCACCCCGGAGGTGTCCTGCGCGATCGCGCCGGCGAGCCTCCGGGTCTCCTCGCTGGGGACCTCTCCGCTCAAGCTGACCACCCCCCGGGTGGTGGTGGTGGTGATGTCGAACGCGGAGACGTTCTTGGACAGTAGCAGCGCGGTCTTCACCTTGGAGGTGGTCGCCGCGTCCTGCGACGTGTCCTTGACCGATCGCAACATCTCTCGCAGCGGCGTGGCGCGGGGCGACCGATAGAACAGCACGCCCCCGACCACGATGACGAGGAGGAGCAACACGAGCAAGCCGCCGACCGAGAATCTTCCGCGCCTCATGCGCCTCTGGGAGGCATCATCCGTGCCAGGGACGGTGAGGGTGAAGCCCCGGATTCTTCGATCGTGGCGGCGAGGCGGCCGAGCGAGTCGGGACGATGGACCCGGTAGTCGGTAATGCCGACCGAGAAAACTTGACCCGCTCTCCGCCCGCGATCCAGGTCGCGGCACAAAAGTATGCGGAAACGGCTCGGGGCGCCGCGCGGGCGCGTTGGCACGCGTGATACCGGCCAGGCATGCGTGCAGGTCGACCGAGTGTGGTGTGGGCGGCCGGAGTGGCCGTCGCGGCGATCGTCTTCGTGACTGGATGCTCTCAGATGGGCGCCCGGATGGACAAGGCGGCGTCGGCGACGGGCCTGACCCTGAGCGGGGCTCAGGAAGTTCCGCCCGTGAATACCCAGGCGTCGGGGGTCAGCTCGATCGCGGTCATCGGGGACAAGACGCTGACCGGCGGCGTCCAGACGACCAACCTGAACGGGACCGCCGCCCATATCCACATGGCCCCGAGCGGCCAGAACGGCCCGGTGATCATTCCGTTGAACAAGACGGGCGACAACACGTGGTCCGTTCCCGCGAACACCATCCTGACGAGCGCGCAGTTCGACGCCTACCGGGCCGGGAACCTCTACGTCAACGTCCACAGTGCCGCGAACCCGGGCGGCGAGATTCGCGCCCAGCTGAAGCCGTAGCGGATCTAGCGAACGGACGGAGCGGGATCGGCGCAGTCGCCGAGCGAGAGGGGCTCGGCGGCTGCGCCATCGGCCGGCCGCGGTAGCGCGGCGTAGCGGGGAGTCGCGGCCTGGCTCGCGACCGCGGCGAAGAGCTGGGGAACCGCCTGGTCGTTGGCGAGCCCCACCACCCACTTCGGCAGCGAGCCGGCCGGATCGGTGAAGACGCAGTAGCGGACGTCGGTCGCCCCCTCCGAATCCTTGACCGGCTGCAGGTCCCAGTAGCCGTTGTTGACCGAGACCCTCACCGCGGCGTCGGCGGCGACGCCGGGCGGAAGGCCGGGCTCGAGCCGCCAGACGAAGGCGCGGCCGGTCCGGCCGTCGGAGCTCCGGGAG
>WNFC01009933.1_pt1 | contig 24319 bp, 26 predicted proteins | sample 5400541 | NCBI WGS metagenome assembly WNFC01 (sample SAMN13153342, study PRJNA577476) | soil metagenome | isolation source: 120 cm saprolite under Douglas fir tree site 2 hole 2 replicate 1 | place: USA:California | collected 2015-04-18
CGGACGCGGTTCGCTGGCACGGTCGCGCCGCAGGACTCGTACCAGTCCAGGGCGGCGCGCAGCCAGCGGGGGCGGTGGTCGCCACCGAGGATCTCCGCGCTGAGCAACCGCATCAGCGCCACGTCCATCGGCATGCGCCCCTCGGCCTCCGCCAGCACCGCATCGAGCCGTTCGACATCGCCGGCCAGCAGAGCCTCGGCCGCGGCGACGACCACGGGCCGGCCGAACCACCGTTCGAGGTCGGGCATTGCCTTCGCGGCATCGAGCGCGACGACCCCGTCGTCGGTCCGGCCACTGGCCGCCAGCGCCCACACCAGCCAGCACGGCGCATCCATCGGAACCACGCCGGGCATCGACGCCATGAGCTCGTTGCAGCGTTGGAGCCAGCCCACGGCTTCGGCGTACCGGCCGGCGCGGAGCTCGATGTCGGCTCGCATCGAGGCCAGGTGCAGCTTGAGGTCGACGGACGGCACCAGCCGCTCAGCCTCCTCGAAGTCAGCCTCGTAGTCGTCGCTCAAGTAACTGTCTGTCATGCCCCGCGCCCCCAGCAGATAGGCGAGCTGGTCGAGCCCGAGCGCCCGGCACCGGCCGACGGCGTCGTCGAACACCGACCGGCCGGCTTCGAGCTGCCCCCGGAGGCAGAGCCCGATTCCCAAGTTCTCCTGTGCCCAGCCGAGCTCGACCAGGGCGCCGGCGTCGCGGGCCCGATCGACCGCCTCGTAAAGCCGCTGCGGCGGTCGGCCCGCGAACAGCTCGATCTTGCCGAGCTGCACGACGGCCCGGAGCTCGGCCTGGGTGCGGCCGGCGGCCGCGGCCTCCCGCGTCTGTTGCTCCCACGTGCGCTCCGCGCCGTCGCGGTCCCCGAGGAAGTCCAACGCCCTCGCCCGCAGATCGAGGGCGGCCAAGCGGTCGTCGATGGCGGGGCGCTCGGCGTCGAGGACGTGCTGCGCTCTCGCGAGGGCGCACGCCGCGTCTCCGCGCACGACTGCCAGGCGGCCGTCGAGGAGCACCATCTCCGGGCTCGCGTCCCCGGCGGCGAAGGCTCGCTCGAGGGCGTGGCCGCGGAGCTGGACCAGCGCCGAGCGGGCCAGCGCGGTCGCGGCCTGATCGTGGGCGCCCGTGGCCTGGAGGTGTTCGGCGAGACGTTCTAACGCGAGGACATCCGGCGCCGGCTGCGCCTCGAGCGCTGCTACAGCTCGACGGTGCATCACATCGACGACGTGCGGGATGGTCGCGTCAAGGACCGCGTCGCGGATGATGGCGTGGCGAAACGCCAGGACGCCGTTGGTGATCTCCAGCAGGCCGACCCGCACGCCGGCCGCTAGGGCGTCGCTCACGACCGCATCGTCAGCGGCGGAAACCGCGAGCATGAGGGGCGGCTTGAAGTCGCCCACGACGGCGCCGGCGACGACAACCACGCGCTGTCCGGCCGTGAGCAGCTCCAGGCGGGCCGCAACCAGCTCGCGAATCGTTCGGGGCACGTTGGCGGAGCCGCCCTGCCGCACGGTGCCGGCGCGCATGTGGGCCAGCACCATCTCCTCCACGAGCAGCGGCACGCCGTCGGTGCGGACGGCGACGTCCGCGACCAGCCCGGCGGGTGCGCTGGAGTCGAGGAGGGCGGCGACCAGGTCCGCGACGCCGCGCTCGTCGAGTGGGTCAAGGGTGACCACGTCGGCGATGAGGTCATGGCGCAACGCCCGGACCACGCCGTCTGCGGCCGGGTCCTCGCCGGGGCGCATCGCGGCAAGCACCACTACCCCGGGGATGGCCGCGTTGGCGACGTACCGCAGTGCCTCGATGCTCTCCGCGTCAGCAGCGTGTACGTCATCGACCACCAACACGACACCGCCGTCGGCGGCGATGCGCCGCAGCAGCTGCGCGATGCCCTCGAGAGCGAGCAGGCGTTGCTGGGAGTCGTCGAGGGCGGTGCCGTCCGGGCACGGCCACTCGGGGAGCACGGTGGCGAGCCCCCGGTCATAGGCGCCAAGCGGCTCGGGCGTGGGCACGGCGCGCAACCACGAGCGCAGGGCGCTGGCGATCAGGCCGAATGGGGGCCTCGTCACGATCGGCACCCGACCGGTGAGGACCACGCAGCCGAGTTGGTGGGCGACGGTGGTGGCCTCGCTCAGCAGGCGGGTCTTCCCGATGCCGCCCTCGCCGATGAGCACGACGCAGCCGGTGTCGCCCTTCGGGGCGCCCCGCAACGCCCGCTGCAGCAGGTCGAGTTCCGCTTCCCGACCCACCACCACGGAGGAACGCCGCAGGGGCGCGCTGCTCAGCACGGTATAAGTGTGCAACGCCTAGGATTGGTGGTTCCACCGATGTCCGCGGCTCGTGATCCGAGCATGATTACCGCATGGCGTTCGAAGACATCATGAGCAAGGTCCAGGGGTGGGTCGTCGGCGCGGAGACGGTGGCCGCGCTCGGTGCGAAGCTGGCGTTGGCTCAGACCGGCGCGACCGCTCCGCCTGCGATCGCGACGGCGCTCGACGCCGTGATCGCCGCCGCCGGCCTCGCCGAGATCGATGAGCTTCCGCCGCCCCAACAGGCGATGCTCCTCGGGCTGACGCGGCTCTACGCCCGGCAGATGGTCGACGTGCTCGACGAGCCGGGCCGGGAGCCCGGATGGTCGTTCACCCATCCAGACATCCTCGACGGGTGGGGCCGCGGCTCGATGATGGTGCCGCCGATGATCGTCGGCGCGACCCCAGCGCTCGCCGACATCGAAAGCTTCCTCGACGTCGGCACGGGCGTTGGCCTGCTGGCGTGCGCGGCGGCGGCGATTTGGCCGCGGGCATCGATCGTCGGGATCGACCCCTGGGGTCCGTCCCTCGAACGGGCGCATGCCAACGTCGGGCGGGCGTCGCTCGGCGACCGCATCACACTCCGCGACCAACGGCTCGCAGACCTCGAAGACACCGACGCCTACGACTGCGCGTGGGTGCCAACGTTCTTCCTTACCGAGGACGACCTCGAGGCCGCCCTTCCGGCGCTCGTGCGCGCTGTCAAACCGGGCGGGTGGATCGTGCTCGGCCGGATGCGGACCGCCACGGACCCACTGGCCCAGGCGCTCAACGTCTTCCGCACCGTGCGGGGAGGCGGCACCGACCTCGACCCCAAACGGGCGGTGGAGCTGCTCCAGAACGCCGGCTGCGCCGACGTGCAGGTCGCGTCCGCCCCACCCGTGGCGCCGCTCGAGCTGATCCTCGGCCGCGGCCCGGACTGACCTGAATATTCAGAAGGCTCGCGACAGATCAGTGGTTATGCGTGCCGACGCCGAGCACGAGGTATTCGGCGATCTGTTCGGCGGGTGCCGACAACGAGGTCTACGGAAACGCGCGCCGATAACCCCGCGGCCCGGGACCGCGCCGGGCGCTTCGAGCCTTGTACCGTCCTGCGGTGCCCGACGCGCCGATTGCGGAACTTCCCGACTGCATCACTCTGACCCGCGACGAGGCTGCCACCGTCCTGTCCGGCCTTGATGTCGTCGAGGCGACGGACATCGACACGGAGGAGGCCGCCAAGGTCAGGAGCCGTCCGACTGGTCACAACCAAGCTGTGGCCCGAGCTCGGCGACCTTCTCGACGATGACGATGGGGAGTAGGCTCGATGTCGAAGATCAAGCTCGCGAGCTCCGGCGTTCGAAGCCCCGAGGCCGCGCGTCGGCTGGGGATCGATGGCGCCGACGTGTATCGGATGCTCTTTGTCGGAAAGCTCGACGGCGGCCCTGGCCGCGACGGCATGGTCTACTTCAGCGAGGCCTCGATCGACGCGTACCTGGAGCGTCACGGCTACGGCACGGTGGCCGAACCTTCTACCGGATCTTCTACCGGATCGATCAAGGGGGGGGTAGCCCGGCTGCTGGGTCGGGGTGGACCGACCGGGGGGCGACGAGGGTGGCCTTGCCCTGACCCATGACGTCGACCACCTGTCGGAGGACCCGGTACACAGGCCTATGGGCCCCTCGATCGGCACCCGTCAATACCGCTAGAATGTGAGTCAATTCCCCCCTTGCCGACCGACCGCCGCCGCGGTGCTCATTCTCGGGGGGGGCGGGGGCGCGATCGCAGGGAGGAACGCTGCCATCTGGTCGACACTCGCCCGATACGAGCTCCTGCCAGTTCGCTTGATGAGCGCCGCAGCTTCGAGCCGGTTGAGGTCCCTGGACAGCGTTCGGGGACCTGCCTGGGCGTACTGGTGGGCGAGAAGCGGCGTAAGGCCCGTTAGCTCCGACCGCGGGATCGTACGATCGAAAGGCATTGCTAGCACGAGCTCGCGCTGACGATCCGACGCCTTCCCGGGGGGGAACCGTGACATCGTGTCGTGCACGAAATTGATCCAGGCGACGCTGAGCTGCTGCAACCGCACTTCGTCGATCTGGCTTCGAATGCCGTCGACGAACCCCTCGATCGCGTAGGCGATGAAACCCGTGATGTCTCCACCGGACTTGCTGGCCTTGTCCAGCTCGCGGTAGTAGCGGTCGCGCGTGAGGTTGTAGTGGTTCGAGAGCAGGTGGGCGGCAGGGAGCGGGACCTTGCCCGACCTGGCGAGGATCAGAAACTCTACGAGGCGCGCGGTTCGACCATTGCCTTCGCCGAAAGGATGGATCCACGCGATGTAGAGGTGGGCGAGAACGGCGCGGGCGAGCATCAGGGCGAAGTCGATGTCCTGGTCAGGCGACTTGAAATCGGTACCCTCCAGCCAATCGCAGAGGCGATCGAGCAAGTAGTCACAGTCCTCCGACGGAGCACCTCGGTACCGTCCCACCCCAACGGAGTGCTTGCGAACCTTTCCCGGGACGGACTTGTCGTCGAGCTCATCCTCGAGTCCTGTGAGGACCTGGCGGTTGAGGTCGCATATCAGTTCTCGTGTCAGCTTCGGATACTCGCCGCGCTGGACCTGCTCGTCGATCTTCGTGACGGCGTCGAGGACGTTGCGAACCTCGATCTCCTGGTACTTCCGCGAGGGTGGTGCCTCGAAGCTGCCGTCGAGGATCCCAGCGACCTGCTCCTCCGAGAGCGTGTTGCCCTCGATGGCGGTTGTGGCCTGGGCTCCCTTGATCAAGGTCACTAGATAGAAACGGCGAGCGATCTCTGGCTGGAGGGGGGCGCCGGCAAGGTGCTGGCACTTCGAGCGCGCCTCACCCAGCAGCATCCAGAGTCTCGGATGGACCTCGTTGAGGGTCTTTGCGTCGAACGCGATCCATGGGTGGGACTCTTCGTAGCGGCGCATGCCGCCAGACTAGCCTAACAACCCCCTATAATGTCACTTTATATGTCCAATCCGTTGTCCACTAAAGTGTCCAGCGATTTGGTCCCAGTCTCCTGACCAGGGTGGTTGTCGCCGCGCCGCTGAGATCGAGCGCGCTGAGCTACGAGCAGGGCCGTGACCCCCCAGACCCCGGCCAACACCGCCACCAGATTTGCCGTGTAGTTGTGGGGGAGCGAGCTCGGGTTGTTGAGACGATGGGCGAAGCCCCGGACCAGGGGATAGGAGAAGACCGCGAGCGTTCCGGAGACGATCATGGCCGCCTGCACCGCGCTCTTCCACCGGTCCCGCACTACCACCCGCACAAGCGTGCCGAGGAGCACCACGGCGGGAGCGACGATTAGGTCGTGGACCAGGGCCGCTCCCACGACGAAGCGGGCCAGGCTGGCGGGCCGGGTGTCGCCGTGGTGGTGGAGGGCGCACCGCACGCCGTAGCCGATCACGGCCCAGCCCGCGGCTGCCGAGATCCAGAACAGGGCAACGCCCGGGCGGCGGTGCGCGACCGCCGGCTGTTCCACGTCGCCGCCCGCGCTAGTCACAGCACTACCACCCGGGTGACCCATTTGGTCTGGTTGACGCCAGGTCGGTCGGGGCCGATGAGTCTGAGCGGGTAGCCGTGGTCGAGGTCGAGACGCTGGCGGTCGAGATGGGTGGCCAGCAGGGTGTTGCCCGAATGCGCTTGGCCCGAGTCGATGAACGACGCGCGATAGGGACTGTCGGCCTCGAGCGACTCGACCCGAACCGATGCGCCCGGCCGGGCGCCGGCGAGACGCAGGAGGTCAACCAGGCGGACGCCTCTCCAGGTCGCGGAGTAGCTCCACCCCTCCACGCACGCGATGGGCAGTGTCGAGTGATGGACGGCCATGGCCTCCAACTCGTCGACGGTGAGCGCGAGCGGATGCGCGACCTGCCCGTCGACCCGTAGGCGGTAGTCGGGTGATCGGGCTGACTCGATGACACCGGCGTTGGCCGCGCTGCGGTTCACGGGCCGCCCCTGGGGACCGACATCGGGATCGCGTGGCGCGAGGAGGGCGAGGCGGCGGAGCGGCCGCACCGTCTGGCCCACGGTGACCAGGGTGAGGGCGCCGGCCGCCGCACCCGTCGTGAGAAGAAAGCCCCGGCGGCTCAGGCCCGCGCCCGCACCTTCGGCTGACGTGCCGAGGGCGGGATCGGCCTCGGCCAGCGGGGGACGCCTGGAGCGCATCGCCAGTGCCCGCCGGGCGATGGCCCACTTGGCTCCCACGTGGGCGAGGAGCGCTCCCATGGTGACCCACGCCACCCAGTAATGGGCGGCCGGGAAGGCAAAGCGCCATGGGTACCACTGCGCGATGTTGGCCACGCCGGAGAAGATCATGAACACGCCTCCGCCGACGAGAGGCAGCAAGCCCACCCGCTCGACGAGATGCGCCAGCGACTTGACCGGCGGCCACGTGGACGCCTTGGGTGATCCGGTACAAGCCGGCGGGCGCGGCCGGCACCGGGAGCCAGCGGAGCGGATGCTGCTGGATGTGCGAGTACAAGCCGGTCGCAAAGCAGATGCCGAACAGAAGCCCGAGGGCGACGCCGAGCAGGGCCGCCACCCGCTCGTCGCGCAGAGGCGACTGGTAGGGCCCTTGCCGCAACGGTTCGTTGGGATCGGTGGCGAAGGGCGGTCTACGCAGCGGCATCATCGACCGGCTTCGACCCCACCAGATGCGCGAGCCATCGACCCGGCGCCCACTCGCTGAGACTGACCGGCGCGAGCGCGGCCCGAGCCGCGACGAGGGGCAGAGCGTCGACGCCGATCACCGACCAGGCGAACCAGCCGCTTGCTTCCATCCCTCGTTCCAGTCGGGCCGGGCCGCGATGCCAACTGGTGCCCGGGCCCTGCACCTCGACGACGATGCGACCTGCCGGCCGGGCCAATTGGGCGCAGCGGCGGAGCAGCCGGACGGGGTCACCACCGATGCCGATGTTACCGTCGAGCAACACGACTGTGGCCCAGCGACCTTCTCCGGGCAGAGGATCGAACACCGAGCGCTGCAGCACGGGACAGCCCCGTTGCCGGGCGAGCAGCACCGCGCTGGGTGTCGGATCGACGCCGAGGGCCACCACCCCGTGTCGGGCCAGGGCGAGCACGATGCGGCCGGGTCCGCACCCGACGTCGAGGACCGGTCCTCGCAAGGTCGCGAGCAGGGCCTCCTCCTCACCCGACGCGGGTCCGTGCCACCGCTCGGGATCCAGCGGAAGGCGCCGGCCGTCGGCACCGCGCAAGATCAACGCAGTCATGGGCTGGTCGGCGCAGCGGGTGGAAGGACGCGTCGTGCCGCCCTCGCCGTGCGGCTGCTGGGGATGTCGGCGGCCACGGCGGCGAGGTCGACGGCGGTATCGATGTCTCGTCGCACCGGCGCGAGGTGCAACTCCATGCCGAGCCTCCGCAGCCGGCGGGCCTGCATCTCGCCGGTGTGCGCGGTGCTCGTCGGCACTCCCGAGAACACGGTCCGGGGGTCCGGCCCCGCCGCGGGCAGACCGATCACCCACCATCCGCCGTCGACGGCGGGACCGAGGAGGGCGTCGACCCCGCCGCTCATCAACGCGAGCATCGCGTTGAGCTCAGCCGGGGTGACCTGCGGCGTGTCCATCCCGATTTGAACGCCCCCGTCCCGGCTGCACGAGCCGGCGTCGATCCAGGCGTTCGCCAGCCGCTCGGCCAGGCCTGTGCCGCGCTGGGGGATCACTGCCAACCCGGGCAGGAGCCACGAGCCGGGCTCGCCGTCGAGGGCCACGATCTTGTGCTCGGCATCGCAGGCGGCCACCGCCTCGAGGGTGTCGGCCAACGCAGCCTCGGCAATGACGGCCGCCGTTTCGGGTGTGCAGGGCGGGCACAGACGCGTCTTGCAGCGTCCAGCCACGGGTGCCTTGGCCATCACCAGAACGTGGCTCATCGCAACTCCCTCAGGATGCGCCCCATGTCGCGGACGGTGCGCGCCGTGCCGATGGCCGTACCCGTCACCTTGGAGCAGCCCGCCCGGGGGGCGTAGGGAACGTCGACCTCGGCGATGCGCCAGCCCGCACGGTTGGCGCGCAGCACCATCTCCAACGGCCAGCCGAACCGGCGGTCCTCCATCGTCAGCTCCAGCAGATCGGGCCAGGCGACGGCCCGCATGGGGCCGAGGTCCCGCAACGGCTGGCCCGTGCGACGCCGAAGCTCCAGGGCCAGGAGCGCGTTCGCCCACCGGAGATGCCGGGGCCAGGCACCCGACGAGACCGGGCGCCGAGCCCCGAGAACGAGGTCAGCGTCGCCGGCCAGCACCGGATCGGCGACCAGGGGCAGGTGGCGAGGATCCAACGACCCATCTCCGTCCATGAAGCACACCGCGCCATCCCCCGGCTCCGCGGCGCGCAGGCCGGCCCAGCAGGCGGATCCGAAGCCCCGCACCTGCTCGACGACCACCGTCGCGCCCCACGATCGAGCAAGGTCACCCGAACCATCCGTCGATCCGTTGTCGACCACGACGGGCCGATAGCCCGTCGGCATGGCCGCGAGCAGGGCGGGCAAGGCGGCCGCCTCGTTGAGAACGGGAATGACGACATCGGGCACAGCACGGTTCTAACTCGCAAGCGCTTACAACCGGGCTGCGAAGTTCTCACGATTCGCTTAACACTGCGGGAGCGGCGTCGTCGGCGAGCGCGTCGCCGGTCCATGATGGCAACGTGTTGCCCGTGACCTCCGCTATGCCCCGCGTCCTCATCATCGAGGACGATCCCAACGTGGCCGACGTGGTCAGCCGCTACCTGCTCCGAGAGGGCTACGTGGTCGATTGCGTGGCGGACGGCGTTCAGCAGCGAGGAGGCCGACCGGATCGCCGGCCTCGAGCTGGGCGCCGATGACTATGTCGCCAAGCCCTTCTCACCCCGCGAGCTGACTGCTCGCGTGAAGGCCGTGCTGCGCCGAGCGACCGGTGGTGTGGCCATGACCGTTACGAGCAATGGCCCGTTGCGCGCCGGCGAGTTGGAGGTCGATCCGGTCAGCCACGAGGCCCGGGTGGCGGGTGAGCTGGTGGCGTTGACGGCGAAGGAGTTCGACTTGCTGGTCCATTTGATGCGTTATCCCCGGCGGGCCTTTCGGCGCGAGCAGCTTTTGGACGAGGTGTGGGGTTTTTCCTATGGCGACACCTCGACCGTCACCGTGCACGTGCGCCGGCTACGGGAGAAGATCGAGCGAGATCCCTCCAACCCCCGCTACGTCTGCACCGTGTGGGGTGTCGGGTACCGGTTCGAACCATGAAGCAGGGGAAGAACGACGCCTGGGCACTTCCCGTCGCGGTGGCCGTCATCGGGTCGGTGGCCACCGCTGGAACAGCAGCCGCATTGCGTTTTGCCCTGGGCGACGCGCTCGCCCTCGCGGCCTATGCCGTGGGCGGCGCGGTTGCGGCCGGCACCCTGGCCGCGGGACTGCTGCGGCTCATGAAAGACGCCAATGTGATCGCCCAGGCCATGGTGGCCGGCTTGGCGCCGGTCGTCGCCGTCGGTCTCGGCGTTGCTTGGGCGTCCAATGCCATGTTCATCTCCGATCATGACTTGCGGGCGTTGGTCGTGGTGCTGTTGGCTTCGGCCACCGCCGGGTCGCTCACCGGTCTGCTCCTCGGCCGGCGGGTGGCCGAGATCCAGGCCACCGCGTCGCGCTTGGCCGAGGCCGCCGCCCTGGAAGCCAGCCGCCGTCAGCTGGTGGCCTGGGTCTCGCACGACTTGCGGACGCCGCTCGCCGGGATTCGCGCCATGGTCGAAGCCCTCGAGGACGGAGTCGTCGATGATCCCGAAACGGTGAGCGGCTACTACCGCACGATGCGTCACGAGGCCGACAGGCTGGCCGGGCTGGTTGACGATCTCTTCGAGCTGTCCCGCATCCAGGCCGGGGCCATCGGCCTTTCCCTCGAACGGGTGACCCTCGACGATCTCGTGTCCGACGCCTTGGCCGGCGCCTCCATCGCCGCCGCGGCCAAGGGCGTCGATCTCCGCGGTTGGGTGGGCGAGCCGCGACCGCTCGTGGAGCTGTCGACCCCCGAGATGGCGCGGGTGGTTCGCAACCTGCTCGACAACGCCATCCGCCACACCCGGTCCGGCGGGCGGGTCACCGTCGAAGCGGCCATTGCCCCCGACGGAGCCGCGGCGTTGGTGTCAGTGCTGGACGAGTGCGGGGGGATCCCGGAGTCGAACCTCGATCACGTCTTTGAGATGGCCTACCGCGGTGATGCGGCCCGCACCCCGGGCGATGGCGGCGCCGGGCTCGGTCTGGCCGTGGCCCGCGGTCTGGTAGAGGCTCATCGGGGTGAGATATCCGTTCGCAACGAAGGGCCGGGCTGCCGGTTCACGGTGCGCCTGCCGCTGTCGGGTCCGTCGCCCGCCCTGTGAGAGTCCTTGTCACGGGCGGGGCCGGTTTCATCGGGCGGCGGATCGTGTCCGTCCTCCTCGAGGATGGCCACGGGGTGCGCGTTCTCGACGTTGCCGGCGCCGCCTCGCCAGACGTGGAGGTCGTGACTGGCGACGTCCGCGACGCCGCAGCCGTCGCCCGGGCTGTGCGGGGCGTCGACGCCGTTTGCCATCAGGCGGCCAAGGTTGGGCTCGGCGTCGACTTCGGCGACGTCGGCGACTATGTCAGCGTCAACGACTGTGGCACCGCCGTGCTGCTTGACGCCTTGTGGCGGGGCGCGAGCGTGGAGCGCCTGGTCCTGGCCAGCAGCATGGTCGTCTACGGCGAGGGCCAGGGCACCTGCCCGGCTCATGGTCTGTCCCAGCCCGGGCCGCGGAAGGCCGCCGATTTGGCCGCCGGACGTTTCGAGAACGTATGCCCCCGGCCCGGCTGCGAAGAGATCCTGCGATGGGTGGCGGTGGGGGAGGACGCCAAGCTCGATCCCCGCAACGTCTACGCCGCCACCAAGCTCCATCAGGAGCAGCTCTCCCGGCTGTGGGGTCGCGAGACGGGCGCGACGGTTGTTGCCCTGCGCTACCACAATGTGTACGGGCCGGGCATGCCCCGAGAGACCCCCTATGCCGGTGTGGCGGCCATCTTCCGCAGCGCGCTGGCTGCGGGACGACGGCCTGGGGTGTTCGAGGACGGCGGCCAGACCCGCGACTTCGTGCACGTCGACGATGTGGCCCGAGCCAACGCGCTCGCCCTTGCTCGTCCCGCGGTGGCGGAAGGGGCGTACAACATCGGGAGCGGCACGGCCCACACGGTCATAGAGCTGGCGCAGGCGTTGGCGTCGGCTTGGCCCGAGTCACCCGCTCCCGTTGTGACCGGACAGTGGCGGCTGGGTGACGTGCGCCATGTCGTGGCTTCCTCCGCCAAAGCGCGTCGCGAGCTCGACTTCGTGGCCCACGTCGGCTTCGACGAGGGGATGGCTGCTTTCGCTGGAGAGCCGGCGGCGGCGTCGCCGGGGTGATGCCCCGCCCCAAGGGGTCCGCCTTGCTCTTCGGGACGGCTGCCGTGGCCGGGACGGTGCTGTCCGTCATCGTGGCCAACGGCCAGACCGTCCCGGTCGCGCGGTGGGGACTCGCCGGCCAGCTCGCAGTCTGGGCCGTCGCCTGGATCGTCGGGACGGCTGCCGTGTTCCGACTCGACCACGCCCAGGTGGTGATCTTGGTGATCATTGTTGGCCTCGGATTGCGCGTCGCGGCCTTGGCCGGGCCACCCGTGCTTTCCGACGATGTGTTCCGCTATTCGTGGGATGGCCGAGTCCAGGCCGCCGGGGTCGATCCCTACGCGGACCCGCCCGCGTCGCCTCGACTCGCCGGGTTGCGTGAAGGCTGGCTCTGGCCCGACACCCTGGGTTGTCACACCATTGGGCGGCCGGCGGGTTGCACCCGCGTCAACCGACCGCCCGAACGGACGATCTATCCCCCCGGCGCCGAGGCCGTGTTCGCCGCGGCCTACCGTGTGGGAGGGATCGGGAGCCGGTACAAGATATGGCAGGTCACCGGGCTGCTCGCCGACCTCGCCACCATGGTCCTGCTGGCGGTCGGGCTCCGGCGGTGGGGCCGCGACCCACGGTGGGTTGCCCTCTACGCCCTTTGTCCCGCGCCGGTCGTCGACTTCGTCAACAACGGGCATGTCGATGCCGTCGCCGTCATGCTTTTGGTCGCGGCCTTTGTCTTCGCCGTGCCGCCCCGAGAGACAGGTGCTGGGCCGCCCGACCGCATCGAGGTCCCGTGGCGGGACCTCGCCTTCGGGCTCCTGGTCGGCGGGGCCGTCCTGGTCAAGCTGTATCCCGGACTCCTGCTCGTGGCCGCCCTGGGACTGCCTCGGCTGCGACCGGCGCGCGCTCTGCTCCGTTCCGCCGCGGTCGCCGGGGGTCTCGTCGTCATGGCCTATCTGCCACACGTGCTCGCCGTGGGGCTGCGCGTGCTGGGGTATCTATCCGGTTACCTGCACGAGGAGGGCTACGCCCACGGTGGCCGTTTCCTCTTGGCCGGTGCCCTGGGTATGGAGCGGCAGCGACCGTGGCCTCGGGGGGCGCGTTCGTCTTGGTCCTGGCTTGGGTCGTGAAGTCGCGGCCGCCCGCACCCCACGCCGCGCTGTTCGTCCTGGCCGCGGCCCTGCTGGCCGCGACACCCGTCCAGTCGTGGTACGCGGTGAGCCTCATCGCCTTTGCCGCGCTGGCAAGCGCGCCCTGGTGGGCTGCGGTCGCAGTCGCCGGCTATCCCTACTTCATCGCCGTGCTGATCAACGATCCCCGCGCCAGCCTGTGGGGGCGCGCGGCCTACGGTACTGCGCTGCTGGTTGGTCTCGCCGGATCGGCCGGGCTGTTGGGGCGACCGACGCCGGTAGCTCCCGCGGAAGCGAGACAGTAGGGGATGGCAGTCGATGTGGCCGTCCGGGGCCTCGACCACGTGTACCCAGGCCCTCACGGACCGCTGACGGTCCTCGCCGGTGTTGACGTGGCGGTCCCGGCCGCCGGGTATGCGGCTCTGACCGGGCCTTCGGGCGCGGGCAAGAGCACCCTGTTGTCGCTGCTCGGCGGCCTGGAGCGACCGCAGTCCGGGGAGATCCGTGTCGGTCCCCACGACTTGCGCACCCTGGCCGGCGCAGCCCTGGCCCGATACCGCAGGGAGATGGTGGGCTTCGTGTTTCAGCATTTCGGTCTGCTCGAGACACTCACCGCCGTCGAGAATGTCGAGCTCGCCGGTGCCCTGGCCGGGGCCCGGCCCGGTCCACGCAGGGCCCGCGCCCGGGAGCTGCTCCGAGCCGTCGGCGTCGAGCACCGGGCCGACCACCGGCCGCTTCACATGTCGGGAGGAGAACGTCAGCGGGTGGCCATCGCCCGCGCCCTGCTCAACGGCCCGCAGCTGGTCCTGGCCGACGAGCCCACGGGCAACCTGGACCACGATTCAGCCCAGGAGGTGGTCGAGTTGTTGGAGCGTCTCCCGGCGGAGCGGGGATGCACCCTCATCATCGTCACCCACAATCCGGCCATAGCCGCTCGCGCCCGGCAGCGAGTCCAGCTCGAGGCCGGGCGCGTCGTCGCGGTCCACGGTCCCACCATGCGGGTCGCGCCGTGAGATGGTGGGACGCGGGTCGCGGCCGTCGCCCTGGCCTCGGCTCTGCTCACCGCCCTGCTGACCATTGCGCGCACGGCCCAGACCCGGGTGCTCAGCGAGCTGAGCAGCGGCGGTCCGCTCGCCGGCATCACCGTCGCCGCGGCCGCGCCCGATCCGACGCAGATCGCAGTCGACGATCCGCGTCCCGGGCCACCTCGTTCCCTCGACGACGCCGCCCTGGCCAGGGTCTCCGCCGTCTCTGGTGTGAAGTCGGTCTCGGCCATCCTCAGCTTGCGCATGCTCGTGGTGCTGCCCGACACGCTCCGCCTCGCCGACGGCACCAGCGTGAAGGTGCCCGCCCAGAGGGGGAGGGGCCGCCTCTTCGAGACGGTCGTGGGCGCCGACCTGCGGGACCCGACGTCGTTGCCGATCACCGTGCTGGCGGGTCGGTTGCCTCTGCCCGGGGCGCTCGACGAAGTTGACCTCACGCTCGCCCATCTGTCGCGGCTGGGCTTGAAGAAGGCGGACGCAGCCCGGCTGGTCGGCACCGAGATCGAGATGGGATCGGGACGGGTCTACGGCTCCGGATCGAGCGCCCAGTTCCGGGCCCGGTGGACCCGGGCCAAAGTCGTCGGAGTCGTCGCGCAACAGGCCGCCGACGGCGAGATCCTGGCTCCGCTGGCGGCGGCCCAGGCCAATCGGGACTGGATCATGTCCGGCACCGACGGCGGTCAACGCTTCGGCCTCAGCCCCAGCCCCTACACGGGCTTGTTCGTCGTGGCCCGAGGCCTCAACCGGGTCGCCGACGTTCGCGCCCGGATCACCGACATCGGCTACTCGACGAGCGCCCCCGAGAACCTGATCGCGACGGTGGAGCACTACCTGCATGTGGTCGAGATCGTGCTCGCTGGCATAGGAGTGATCGCCTTGGTCGTGGCGTCCCTCGGGATCACCAACGCCCTGCTTGCGTCCGTCCGGGAGCGGCGCCGCGAGATCGGCGTGCTGAAGGCGGTGGGGGGACGCGACGGCGACATCCTCCGCGTCTTCCTGTTCGAGGCGGGCATCGAGGGTCTCACCGGTGGCGTGCTCGGCACCCTTCTCGGGGTCGGGATCGCGTTGAGCGTCAGTGCTGTCGTCAACAGCTACCTGACCAGCCAGCAGCTGGCCGGGGTGCACCTGAGTGTGCCCACCTCGATCCTCGGCGGCGGCGTGTTCGGCGCCACCGCCCTCGCGGTGGTCGCCGGCGCCGGGCCCGCCTGGCGAGCGGCCCGACTTCCTGCTCGGGAGGCGGTCGATGCCTGACCAAAGGCGCGGGGCTGGCCGGCGTGGCGCGGCCTGTGGGCTGCTGACCGCAGCGGTCGCGCTGACCGGATGCTTCTCCCCGCGACGGGGCATCCAGGTGGCGCCGGTCGACTCCGGGCCGCCGATCACCTACGTCGCGGTGGGCGCGAGCGAGTCCGTCGGGCTCGGGGCCGCCAACCCGGTGCGGGACGCGTGGCCCCAGGTCTTCTATCGAAGCGCCCTGCCGGCCCGAGCCACGTTCGTCGACCTGGCCATCTCGGGCGACACCGTCAGCGACGCCCTCGGCGATCAGCTCCCCGACGCCGAAGCTCTCCACCCCAACCTGGTCACCGTCTGGCTCAATGTCAACGACCTGGTGGCCGGGATCAGCCCGGCTGAGTACGGCCGGCAGCTCGCGCAGCTGCTGGCGGGCCTGCAAGCCGCGGGCGCCACGCGCGTTCTCGTCGCCAACGTCCCGCCCGTCGATCGCCTGCCCGGGTTACCGACCGCCGCGGCCGGATCCGTGGTCAGCCAGCTCGTCGACCAGTACAACGCGGTCATCGCCCAGACGGTCGCGGCCGCCAGGGGCGTGCTCGTTGACCTCCACCGCATCGGACTGGCCGCCGAGGCTGATGGGACGTTCGCCTCACTCGTCTCAGCGGATGGGTTCCACCCGAGCACCGCCGGCCACGCCGCGGTCGCTGCCGCCTTCGCCCACGCGCTGACGGTCGCCGGCGGTCCGTGACCAGCCAACAGAGGGATGTTGCCGTAGCTGGAGCCCACGCCACGACCGATCGCCGCTTGAGTCTGATGGTAACCACGACGTGCCGCGGACTCCGGTGCATGTCATCAAGCAGCCGAATAGACGCCTCGGAGGCTAACCTGGAGGACTTGAAGTCCTGGTTTTGCGCGTCCAGCAGCGACTACCGGCTGCCCTTCCGTCCCGGACCCGATTTGGAGCGTCTCACCCTGTCTGACAAGCGCAAGCAACTGATTGAGATCGTCAAGCAGTACGGGCTCACACACTCAGCCGAGCCCGTGCGGCTCGCATCGGGCGAGTACAGCCGGGACTTCGTCGACGCGAAGGCCGCGCTGGCGGAGGGGGGCAATCTTCAACTCGCGTGCGAAGCTCTCATCGAGCTTGCCGACCAGGCGGGCATCCGGTGGGACGCCGTCGGCGGGTTGACCATGGGAGCCGACCAGTTCGCACACGTGGCCGCCGTCATCGCCAAGAAGCGTTGGTTCGTCGTTCGGAAAGAACGCAAGGGGCGTGGCACCGACAAGCTGGTCGAAGGGGCGCCGCTCGACGCTTCGGTTCGAGTGCTGCTCGTCGACGATGTCGTAACGACGGGGGGATCCATCCGTCAGGCTTACGAAGCCACTCGCGGGACCGGGGCCGTGGTGGCTGGGGCGGTCACCCTCGTTGATCGAGGTGAGGTAGCCGGCGCGTACTTTGCGGCCGAGGCGATCCCATACCGGCCGCTCGTCACGTACGCGGACCTCAATATCGATCCGGTCGGCGGTGGACTTATCAACGCTTAGGGCGCTGGCCACCGAGAGGCCCTTAGTGAGTCCCCTTCCCCGTGAGCCCGACGGTCACGGTGTCACCATTGTCAAAGAAGATTGTCCCTGTACCCATGGTCTTGCCATGGTGAACCGGGCGGAAACCCCACTGGAACGTACAAGACGTGTTCGCGGGTATGTGATATGCGTAGGTTACGTTGCAGGTGCCGCCGAATGTCGGATAAAAGGGCGGGTTGGGCGAGGCGGTCGCTGTCGTAAGGGTGACCGTCACAGCGCTAGTGTTGGTGAGCGTCACCTCGGCATAGGTACAGCCGGGTCCAGGCGAACATGCGGCACCAACTGTGGCGTTTGGGAATGTGACCGCTGAGGGCGATACCGAGATACTGCCGGAGGCAGTTGCAGCTTCCATGGTCGGGACGAGCGCGACTGCCGTCGTCATGGCAGCTAACGCGAGCACTGGCGCGACAATAATGCCTCGAAGGTTCATGTTGAAGCCTGCCTTTCGCCTTCTCTTGGTCAAAATCCAGAGACCGAAAAGCCCCTCGGCGCCCGGTCACGAGGACAACGATGGACACTAACGCTACGCCGTTCCAACGTTACGCTAGCAGAATATGCCGAACCATCACAAGGATCTTCGGCCGATCTGTTCTTCTGCTGTGTTCTCCTGCGAAGCACGCCATGAGACCCATTCGCGTCTGCTGCCGGCCGGCGCAGATTGGCAGCCAGCGGTGGGCGCCGAAAGCGTCAGCGGCGCGATCCACCTGATCGGACTGCGCCGGCGAAATTGTACAAATGCCGCGTATGAGCACCCCGCAGAACAGGGCCTGGCCATGACGCAGGAGCCGCGACTGTCGGGCTCCCCACGAGTGCCGATTCTGGGCGACATTCTGAGGCATTGACGAGACGATCACGGGAAGGTCGAGCACGAGAAAGTCGGTCGCCAACGGCTTGCCGGGCGGGCCTGGTCAGCCTCGAGCTGCTCGAAAAGGCGCCGGTGAGCCGAACGACCCGTCGATCAGCCCCCATCGCCTTGCCGTGCAACGATGCCTCGCTCCTCGAGCAGGGTCCGACCCTTTGCGCGAGCCCGCGCCAAGAACTCGGGCGATACATCGGCCAAGTCTGTGACGAAACCTCGGCCGACGAGCAGGTGTCGCTCGTCGGGTGTCATCTGCTCCAACTCGGCGGCCGTCCAAGTCCTATCTTCATCCAACTCCACCACCGTACCCGTGAGCGAGGGCAGTGAGGTCGACAGATCCCTTTTGCTCAGCGAGTGTGGCTTGTCGGCGTCCGGATGCTCCTCAGCGGCGTAATGGTCGTAGCCCTCTCTAACCCTGGGTGCGGACACGGCCAAGCTGGTGCGCCCGCGGCCGTCCAGGGTCGTCAGTTCTGGCCTGATGCGGCGCTCCATTGGGGATAGGGCGATACCCCGCGCCCGGTGGCGGTCCGAATAGGGCCAGATCCGGCTATAATGGCACCGATGGTCAATATCGAGCTCGAACGGATTGAGGCCCTCGAGTTGCTCGGGATGACCTTGGCGCACCTCAAGGACGCCCAAGCGCAGCGCGAGGTGTCCCCTCGAGTCGCGCTACTGATGGCCATCCGGGACAAACTGGCCCTCGGCCTCAGGGAGGAATCATGAGCTACGACGACGTCCAGGTGTCGGCCGCGATCGCGGCCATGGACAAGTACCGCGGCGCCGAGAAGGGTGAGGTCGGTGCGGCGCTCGTGGTCGTCGGTCTCAGCGCGGAACGCGCCGCCAGGGAAGCGCAGGTTCGCGACGACATGATTCGAGTTGCTCATCGTTCCGGCGCGTCGCTCCGCCAGCTCGCCGAGGTCTCCGGGCTTGATCGCAAGACGGTGACTGCGATCGTCGGCTCTCCAACAGGCGTGTCGGACTGACGGCCGACCGCCTGACCGGCACCTTGGTGCATCGCGGCTCCGCCACCGAAAGGGTCGATATCCTGTCTGCTCCGTGGACCCCGAACGGCGGGTACGGGCGCAGCGGATACTGCGTGCCGGGGAACGGCACCGCAGAGCTGCGCTGGCCGCTGCCGGCCTACGAAGTGGTGGCTGTTAGTCCGACAAAGTGGTGGTTGGAATCCCTACAATGTGGTGGCTCAACCGTACGCGAAATGGAGCCCACGGATGGCGTACCTGCCGAGGATCGTGGATGCCGAGCTCGAGGTCGACGCCGTCGTGCAGCTCGCCGACGGCCGATGGGGGGCGTTCGAGATCAAGCTCGGTGCCGGTCTTGTGGACGCGGGTGCCCAGGCGCTGCTCCGGTTCCGCGCTGCGATAGACACCCGCAAGAGCGGGGAGCCGGCGGTCCTCGGCGTCATCGCCGGGACTGGATACGGCTACGTGAGACCCGATGGCGTCGCGGTCATCCCGGTCGGCTCGCTCGCCCCGTGACACCCGCGGTCTATTGGCTTCCCAGCGCGGCCACGCGGGGCATGTTGTACAGAAGCTCCCAGCGAACCGACAACGGTGCGCGCCGCTGACCGACGCGTCGAGTTCGACACCATGAGGTCGATGGATCCCGTCAGCGGCAAGCAGTCCGTACACCACGAAGGCCCGTACGAGGCGTCCAGTGGCGATGAGCATACGGGCCTGAGAAACACCTTCGATGATCTCCGGGAACCCCTCGAATTCAGTCGCAAAGTGCTCGGCGGTTAGGTCGTTCTCCTGGTCGAGTCGGCTTGGGTGGGGAGCAGGCATTGACACCCAGGGGGGAAATGGGTGCTTCGGACCATGGAAGGACTACGGGCGTTCTGCCCACAATGGGCGGCGAACGTCGCATCGGGGTCAACGGTGGCCCTTTGGGGCAAACCACGCCAGCGGCGACTCGGGAGGAGGCCGCCATGCGGGTGTCGTCGTTCCAGCTTGGCCTGGCCGCTTGTCTGGGTCTCGTCGCATCGAGCGCCTGCGGCGGGGGCGGCTCTCCCAGCCCAACGACCACGACGCTGAAAGGGACAGGCGTCACCACCACGACCACCGTCGGGGGTGCGGCCTTCAGCCACCACAATGACCCGGGCGGGTTCTCCCTGGACGCGCCCGCGAGCTGGACGGTGGTGCAGGACACCCACACGGGCCGAGTCGGGCTCACCGCTCCGGACGGCGCCCAGGTCGCCATCCTGCCCGTATACACCCCGCAGAACCTCACAGCTCAGGACGGCGCGCTCACCCTGAAACAACTGGGTCCGGCCCTCTTTCCGCAGGCCACCTGGCAGGCGCCGTCGCCGGTGTCGGACACGGTCGTGCGGATGCAGGGAGCCCAGGGTTCCAACCAGGCCGTGGCCGTGTTGACCTGGAAGCAGACGAGCGCGGGTGCGGCTGGAGACGCGGACGCGTTCACCGCCGATGATGCCCATCGGGCCGCCGACGCGCCGCTCGCGGCTCGGATCATGGCGAGCTTCCGCGTCCGAGGCGCGCCCAAGGGGCAGGCCGAGGGCCCGTCTTACATGCGGTGGTCCGATGCCAGCGAGGGCGCTTACAGCTTGGAAGCTCCCCGAGGCTGGACCGTGACCGGCGGTACCACGCGACCGTCAAGCCTGCTCGTCCACTACACGACGGCCATGACCTCGCCCGACGGGACGGAGCGCGTCACGCTCAGCAACGACTATCCGTTCTTCACGGTGCCCCTTCCCCCGGTGCTCCCCGAAGGTGGGAGCTACTCCGTCGGCGACTACAGCTCACCCGTCCGTTCGTACGCAGCGGGCACATCGGCCATTCCGATCGTGCTCCAGCTGCCCGCCGGGGTACAGCAGGACGCAGACCGGCCCCGTCCCGACTTTGCCGCCCTCATCCCCACGCTTGGGTCAGGCGACCACATCGACGCCGGCGAGATCGAGTACCACTTCGTCGAGGGCGGGGTGCTCTACAAGGGCTACATCCTGTGCTTGACCGAGGCCCTTTCCATCGGGAGTGCCAACGATTGGCAGGTGTGGGGCCTGTACCGGGCAGAGGCGCCAGCTACGGACATCCTGGCGGTAGAAGCCATCCTGGGCCATGCCGTTGCCACCTTTGCCCGGGACCCCGTGTGGGCGGCGCGACAGGCTCAGACGGAGGCCCAGCAGTCGAAGATCATCGCCCAGGCACAGGACCAGATCGGCGGCATCATCAACTCGGGCTGGCAGGCACGCCAGAGCGCCGAGGACGAGATCTCCCGGCGGCGGGAGAACGCCACGCTTGGCACCGTCGACGTCGTCGATAGCCAAACGGGCACGACCTTCAAGGTCGACGACTCGGCCAGCTACTACTGGACCGACGCTCAAGGAGACGTGCTCGGAACCACCACCGACACCACGCCTTCTGCGGACTTCCGGCTGTTGCTCACCCGGCCGTAGCCGTCGGCCAGTGTCTCGCGCGGGCCGGAGGTGACCGGGGCAAAGCCGAGGCCGCGAGGTTCGCCGTCACCGTGACGGGCGACACGTCACGGTGCTGTTCGAGAACGTGGACTATCAGAATGGGGCGGGCCTCTTCTCGCGGTCAGGGTCTCGCGCGGCGGCGATGTATGCCAACAGCGGGATGGACTGGATGTCGCGCGGGCGCCTGCCCGTTGCCTTCTACGACGTCGCCGACGGCGACCGGTTGGTGTCGGCACTTGACCGAGCCTCGGGTCAGCCCTGACGCCGGCCCGGTAATGCGCGTTGACAACTGGGTTTTGACCCGTTTGGGCATAGCTGTCCGCGCAGTCCCGTCAGCCCCGTTAGAAAGGGCGGCGGGTCGTGACACGACGAGCCTCGTGACGCCCACCGCCATGCTCCTGGGATGGCCAAAGCCCCTCCTACGGCCCCAGTAACCCTGGAGGCAGCTGGGCGTTGAGCGAAGGATCGCTCTGGATTGCTCGTGTCACGTCGGCCCGCCCCTCGGCCATCGAGCCGGTCTGTACGAGGAGAACGCCGAGGTTGAACTCGGTCTTGGCATCGCCCGGCTTGAAGGAGAGGACCTGGCGGTACAGCGCTACCGCGTCGGCGGGATGGTCCCGGCGCAGGAGGCCGGCCAGGTTGAACATCGCCGGTGTGTAGGTGGAGTTGTAAAAGATGGCCGTGCGGTACTCGGTCACCGCGGTGTCGATACGTCCCTGGGTGGCGTCGATCAAGCCCAGGTCGTAATAGGCGTAGAAGTTGGTGGAGTCCTTGTCGATCACCGCGTGGTAGCTCTCGAATGCCGTCCCCAACTCGCCGCGGTCCTGCGCACGAATCGCCGACTGGAGAAGGTCCTGGGCCGAAGTCCCGCCGCCCGTCAGGAGGACGAGGAACCCTCCCCGGGCAGCAAATTCCTGCTGAGGTGCCCATCCCTGTGCCGTCAGGGCCCGGTAGACGGGATCGACCGAGCGGCTGAGGAACCAGGTTCCGAGGTACCAGACCCGGCCGGCGTCGGCGACCTGGCTGGCCCACCGGTCGGGCTGGTAGCCGGCCTCCCAGGTCTCTGTCGGTGACACGAACGCATCAGGTTGGTCGCTGATCACGCTGAACCCGGCGCCCCATCCGTTGCCGAACTTGACCCGAACGTGACGCGCCTCGTGGAGAGCCCAGTTGTAACGAGTGTAAGGATCCACCAGGGTCCGGTCGCCAGGGAGCCGCTGGCTGGCCAGCTTGGCCGCGAGCGAGCGCACGTCGATCTCTGGGTATGCCGAGGGGTGCCGCACTTGATGCGACTCGACGATCACGCCGCCAAGCACCAAAGAGAGAGCAGTGACGATCGCGGTGCCGGCGCGGTGCCGGTTCTCCGTCGTATCGACACGCCGGCCGACCAGCTCCCCGGCGCGTTGCACGCCCAGGGCGGCGAGGAGCACGATCGCCGGGTAGAGGACCTCGTCGGTCCGGCCGGTGCCCAGCGGGATGCGGCCGGCGAGCGTAGCTACGAAAGCGACCCCGAGAGTCAGCCCCGCGGTCGCGGCTCGCCAGCCCGCCGTCAGGCCGACCAACAGGAGGACGAAGAGAAGACAGGCGGGGAGAAAGACCGCGCCCGGATGCCATGACACGTCTCCGAGAGTGCCGAGGTGGCCCGCTGGAGCCACGAGGCCAACGGTGAGGACGCTGATGGCGAAGGCGACGCTGTGCCAGATCGCTCGTGGCGACGAGCGGTCGATGAACGCCCCGCTGAGCAGCCAGTAGCGGTGCAGCACGGGTGGCAGATGGCGCAGCAGCAGAAGGTAGAGCCCGACGAAGTACACACCGAGGGGAACGCCGGCCCGAAGCACATTCGGGATCCGCTCGCGGTGCGCGACGGCGTCGATCAACAGCGCGACCCACACGCCCCCGACCACGGGTAGGACGGAAGCCGAGGCAAGTGCGGCACCCGCAGAGGCCAGCGCGAGGACGACTAGGCGCCGGCGGGACCCAGACCGCCGGGCGGCTTCACCCATCCACAGCAGGAGGCTGGCGAGCAGCAGGTCGGCGCTGTACTGCTTGACATGCGTGGAGTACTGCACCGCGACGGGCGAGGTCGCCACGACCAGGGCGCCGAGTATCGAGAGCCATCGGGGCAGTCCGTAGAAGCGACTAACTGCGTACATGGCGAGGACGCCGCCGACGCCGAAGACGAGAGGTAGGGCCTGGGCCCACAACGACGATCCGGGATGGATGCCGATCCACCACCGGGCGAGAAGTGTGAATCCGGGAGTGGTCGTGCTCATGTGCAAGGCCGTGCCCAGACCGACCCGGCTGGTCAGAGCCGTCCAGGCGTCGTCCCGCCACAGCCCATGTGTTGTAAGCCCGTGCAACCTGATGGCGGTGCCCAGCGCTACGACCAGGGCCAGCCCCAGGTAGCAGGCCACCACCGACCGGTCGAGGCGAGGTCGTTTGTTGGCGGCACCTGGGCGATCCGCTGGCACGCCGTCCGGGGAAGGGTCATCCGAGCGGGCGGTCATCGGATCGCGGAACACCGGGGGTGATCATCAATTCTGATGAAATCGCTGAATTTCGACGCCAAGATCATCATTATTGACGACCACAGCGAGTGGTGGCCAGCTTAAGGTTCCCTCATTCGCACGGCGTCAGCGCCGTAGGAACCGGGCTAGTTGGGCCCGACTCGCAGGGAAACGGATGGTATTCGTCGAACACCGTCCGGAGACAGCGGCAGATGAAGTTCGATCACTACGCGTGAGCACGGTTAACTGGGACGGGACGGAGAACCACTGATGGCTGCAAAGAGCGGAGCACGAGGCAAGGGCGGACGGTATACGCCTAGGCGTTCGAAGGCAGCCGCCGTGCTGTTGGGCTCGAGCCTTGCGTCTTCCATGGCGTCAGGTCTTCTCAACAACCCTTTGGCGCATATCTCGGTAGCTAGCGCAGCGCCTGCGAGCCAAGGCCCGCAGGGTTACCAGGGTGCGCAGGGCGCGCAGGGTCCCGTGGGTCCCCAGGGTCCCGTGGGTCCCCAGGGACCGCAAGGAGTTCAAGGCGTGCAGGGTCCCCAAGGCAACGGGGGCGTGCAAGGCGCCACTGGCGCCCAGGGCGCTAGCGGCGCACAGGGGCGGCAAGGACCGGTCGGAGCCCAGGGTCCGCAGGGCCCGCGCGGGTTCCAGGGTTCTACTGGCGCAACCGGTGCCACTGGTGCAACCGGTTCGCAAGGTCCCAAGGGCACTACGGGTTCGACCGGCTCGCAGGGTTCGACCGGCTCGACCGGCGCCACTGGCTCCCAGGGTTCGACCGGCGCCACCGGCTCCCAGGGCTCGGCCGGCGCCAACGGCACCGACGGCGCCCAGGGCGCGATCGGGGCCGAGGGT
>WNFC01004261.1_pt1 | contig 24315 bp, 25 predicted proteins | sample 5400541 | NCBI WGS metagenome assembly WNFC01 (sample SAMN13153342, study PRJNA577476) | soil metagenome | isolation source: 120 cm saprolite under Douglas fir tree site 2 hole 2 replicate 1 | place: USA:California | collected 2015-04-18
GCCCGCATGATCCATGTGTCGGCGATCGGCGCCGACGAGAATTCCACCTCCGCCTATGCGCGCTCGAAGGCCGAGGGCGAGAAGGCGGTGCTGGCGCAGGTCCCCGCCGCCAACATCTTTCGCCCGTCGATCATCTTCGGGCCGGACGACAGCTTCTTCAACCGGTTCGCCTCGATCGCGCGTTTCTCGCCGGCGCTGCCGCTCATCGGCGGCGGGCATACGCGCTTCCAGCCGGTGTTCGCCGGCGACGTCGCCGCGGCGATCGCGGCCGCGGTCGAGGGCGAGACGCGCCCGGGCGCGACCTACGAGCTGGGCGGGCCGGAGATCTTCACCTTCCGCGAGCTGATGGACTACATCCTCAAGACGATCGAGCGCCGCCGCGTGCTCCTACCGCTGCCGTTCTGGCTCGCCAAATTCCAGGCGACCTTCCTGCAATATCTGCCGAAGCCGCTGCTCACGCCCGACCAGGTCGAGCTGCTCAGGACCGACAACGTGGTCTCGCCGCAGGCGATCGACGAGCAGCGCACGCTCCGCGCGCTCGGGATCGAGACGCGCCTCGTGCAGGCGATCGTGCCGTCCTATCTGTGGCGCTTCCGCCGCACCGGCCAGTTCAAGACCGCGCGGCACGGTTAGCGCGGCACGGATCGAATTCGCCGATGCCGGTCATCACCAACATCGAGGACCTGCGGCGGCTCGCGCGCCGGCGCTGCCCGCGCGTGATGTTCGACTACGTCGACAGCGGCTCCTACGACGAGATCACGCGCGACGCCAACCGCGACGAGCTGCGCGCCATGCGCTTCCGCCAGCGCGTGCTGGTCGACACCACCGGCCGCAGCATGGCGGCCGAGCTGCTCGGGAGCAAGCTGGCGCTGCCGGTCGCGATCGCGCCCACCGGCCTCACCGGCCTCGTCTATGGCGACGGCGAGATCCTGGCGGCGCGCGCCGCCGAGGCCGAGGGCACGGTCTACACGCTCTCCACCATGTCGATCTGCACCATCGAGGACGTGCGCGCCGCGACGAAGAAGCCGTTCTGGTTCCAGCTCTACGTCTTCCGCGACCGCGGCTTCTCGGAAGAGATCATCGCGCGCGCCCGCGACGCGCAATGCCCGGCGCTGTTCGTCACCGTCGACCTGCCGCAGCGCGGCCAGCGCCACTGCGACATCAAGAACGGCCTCACGGTGCCGCCGCGCCTCACGCTGCGCAACGCGATCGACATCGCCACCAAGCCGGCCTGGGTGGCGCGCGTGCTGATGGGCAAGCGCAAGACCTTCGGCAACGTCGACGCCTATCTCAAGCGCAAGAACATCGCGCTCGGCACCGCCAACTGGTCGCAGACGCATTTCGACCAGTCGCTCAACTGGCGCGACATCGACTGGATCAGGAAGCTGTGGCCCGGCAAGCTGGTGATCAAGGGCATCCTGGACGTGGACGACGCCAAGACCGCGGTGGCGGCCGGCGCCGACGGCATCGTGGTGTCGAACCACGGCGGCCGCCAGCTCGACGGCGCGCCCGCCTCGATCGCGGTGCTGCCCGCGATCGCGAGCGCGGTGGGCGAGCGCACCGAGGTGCTGTTCGACGGCGGCATCCGCTCCGGCCAGGACGTGATGAAGGCGCTCGCGCTCGGCGCGCGCGGCTGCATGATCGGGCGCGCCTATCTGTACGGCCTCGCCGCGATGGGCGAAGCCGGCGTGCGCGCCGCCCTCAAGGTCATCCGCGACGAGATGGACATCACCATGATGCTCACCGGCGTGAAGGACGTGCGCCAGGTGACGCGGGATATCTTGTACGAGCCAGGCAACGGGCGGGATTTTCCGAGGAATTGAGCCGGACAAATTCTCGGCGTCATTGCCCGCGAAAGCGGGCAATGTAGGGTGGGCAAAGGCGCGCCGCTTCGGAGTCTCCACGTCCACAGAATGTCACGCGCGCCGTGCCCACGCGGAGGAGCGCGGTCTGCGTGGGCACGGCGCATCTGCGATTTTGTCCGCGCGGATGGCCGGTGCCACGCGCCTTTGCCCACCCTACGTGCCCGCTTTCGCGGGCATGACGAGCGGAGTTTGCGGCAGCAGTTGCTTACCGCCACACCAATCCGACCATCAGCCCCAGAATCCCGAGCGCGCCGACGATCAGGCGCCACCAGGCGAACAGCATGAAACCGTGGCGCGAGACGTAGTCGAGAAACGTCTTCACCACGATCCAGCCGAAGATGAACGAGGCCGCGAAGCCGATCGCGATCAGGAGCGTGTTGCCCGACGTCATCTCGCCGCGGCTCTTGTAGAGATCGTAGGCGAACGCCCCCGCCATGGTCGGCATGGCGAGCCAGAACGAGAATTCCGCCGCCGAACGGCGGTCGGCGCCGAGCAGCATGGCGGACACGATCGTCGCGCCCGAGCGCGACACGCCGGGGATCATGGCGAAGCACTGGCAGACGCCGATCAGGAGATACATCGGCAGCGAGAACGTCATCACGTCCTTGTAGCGCGGCCGCAGGTCGAGGCTGTCGATCCAAACGAGGATCAGACCGCCGGCGATGAGCGAGACGCACACGATCCACGGATTGAACAGCACGCTTTTGATGAAGTCGTGCGCGAGCGCGCCGACCACCGCGGCCGGCAGGAACGCGAGCAGCACGCCGAACACGAAGCGGCGCGAGTCCGTGTCGGTGAAGAAGCCGAGCGCAAGCCGCAGCAGGCGGGTGAAGTAGATCGACAGGAGCGCGAGGATCGCGCCGAACTGGATCAGCACCGCAAAAGTCTTGCCGAACCCCTCGTCGCCGAAGCCGAAGAAATGCTGCATCAGCAGCAGGTGGCCGGTGGACGACACCGGCAGGTATTCGGTCAGGCCTTCGACGAGGCCGAGCACGGCCGCCCTGATGATGTCTTGCATGGATTGATTTGCTCCGAGGAAAGGCCGCAGTGACGGGGTGAAGCGCGCGAATTTGTGACGAATCGCCGGCGGAGTTCGTTTTTCGCGCAGGCGCGACGGGAGGGCAATGAGTCTGTGGCTGTTACCCTCCCGCCCGTTGGCGGGGAGGGTGGCGAGCGAAGCGAGCCGGGGGGGGACTACGCTTGCTCCGTGCCTGTGGCCGCCCCCACCCCTAACCCCTCCCCACCACGCGCTTCGCGCGCGGGGGGAGGGGAACAGGCAGTGCTTGTGGAGAGTCCACGCCCGGATTTCACCGCATTAAACTTTTCTATACGCTTGGCTCGCGATTGTGCTTCCCTCCCGGCCGCACCGGCCGCACCGGCCACATTTTGAAACTTACGCATGCTGACGCTTTTTCATCACAGCTTTTGTCCGCAGTCGCGCTTCGTGCGCCTCGCGCTCGGCGAATACGGGCTCAAGGTCCGCCTGGTCGAGGAGCGGCCGTGGGAGCGCCGGCACGAGTTCCTGGCGCTCAATCCGGCCGCCACGCTGCCGGTGATGGTGGAGGAAGGCCGGCCGCCGATCCCGGAGGCGCGCACCATCGCGGAATATCTCGACGAGACGCGCGGGCCCGACCTCGCCGGCCACCGCCTGCTGCCGCAGGACCCCAACGCACGCGTCGAGGTGCGCCGCCTCGCCGCCTGGTTCACCGACAAATTCCACGCCGAGGTGAGCGGCCCGCTGGTGGCGGAGCGGGTGTTCAAGCGCCATATGAGCCGCGAGCAGGGCGGCGGACCGCCCGACACCGACGCCATCCGTGCGGCGCTCGCCAACATCCGCTATCATCTCGCCTATATCGGCTGGCTGGTGCGCACGCGCGACTGGCTCGCCGGCGAGCGGCTGACCTACGCGGATCTCGCGGCGGCCGCGCATCTGTCGTCGATCGATTATCTGGGTGACGTGCCGTGGAGCGAAGACGAGGCCGCGAAGACGTGGTACGCGCGGGTGAAATCGCGCCCGTCGTTCCGTCCGCTGCTGGTCGACACCCACGCCGGAATCCCGCCGTCGAAAACCTACGCCGATCTCGATTTCTGAATGACCCCGCCGCGCTGAAGGCGGCGCTCGCCGAGCAAGCGCGCGCGCTCGGCTTCGATGCCGTCGCGGTGACGCGCCCGGACGCGATCGCGCAGGCAAAAGACGGGCTCGCGCAGTTTCTCGCGCAAGGCAACCACGGCGACATGGACTGGCTCGCCGCCACCGCGGAGCGGCGCGGCGACCCCCGCGCGCTGTGGCCCGAGGTGCGCGCGGTCGTGATGCTCGGCCTCAATTACGGTCCGGCGGACGATCCGCTCGCGATCCTGCGCGAGCGAGACCGCGGCGCGATCTCGGTCTACGCGCAGGGCGACGACTACCACGACCTCATCAAGAAGCGGCTCAAGGCGCTGGCGCGCTGGCTGGTCGCGCAGGCGGGCGGCGACGTCAAAGTCTTCGTCGACACCGCGGCCGTGATGGAGAAGCCGCTCGCCGCGAGCGCCGGCATCGGCTGGCAGGGCAAGCACACCAACCTGGTGTCGCGCCAGTTCGGCTCGTGGCTCTTTCTCGGCGCGATCTTCACGACGCTCGAGCTCCCCGCCGACGCGGCGGAGGCCGATCATTGCGGCGTCTGCCGCGCCTGCCTCGACGTGTGTCCGACCGCGGCGTTTCCGGCGCCCTACCGGCTCGATGCGCGGCGCTGCATCTCCTACCTGACGATCGAGCACAAGGGCCCGATCCCGCGCGAGCTGCGCGCGCCGATGGGCAACCGCATCTACGGCTGCGACGATTGCCTGGCGGTGTGTCCGTGGAACAAGTTCGCGCAACAGGGACGCGAGGCCAAGCTCGCGGCGCGCGAGGCGCTTCATGCGCCGGCGCTCGCCGATCTCGCGCGGCTCGACGATGCGGGTTTCCGGGCGCTGTTTGCGAAATCGCCGGTCAAGCGCACCGGCCGCGACCGCTTCGTGCGCAACGTCATGATCGCGATCGGCAACAGCGGCGAACCCGCGCTCGCCGCGGTCGCGCAGGAGCGGCTCGACGATGCCTCCGCGCTCGTGCGCGGCGCCGCCGTGTGGGCGCTCTCGCGGCTCATGTCGCGCGATCAGATCGCTGCGCTCGCCGCGGGACGCCGGCAGACGGAATCCGATCCAGCGGTCGTGGAGGAATGGGAGCTGGTTAGTTCGGATTCTTCCGAACGGCGGCCGCAATCCGTGTGAGCGCGTCGCCGAGGTCCGCCACGCGCGTAATGACGTCGCCGCCGCTCGCGCGGATGAAATATTCGACCTGAAGATTGACGGTCGAGCCGTCGTTGTCGGCCGACAGCCTGAAATCGCCGCGATAGCCCAGGATCGGCTTGCGCCTCGCGAACGCATAGCCGATCTCGGCGGCGGTGCCGCTATCGACGTCGGTGCCGTCGAGAACCGCAAAGACCGCGTCGCACTCATCGATGAGCCGCTGGTTCTTGGCGCCGATGCGGACATTGAGCTTGCGCCAGGCGTCGCGTTTCGCGGGACCGTACGGCATGGCCAGCACGGCCTTGATTTCCGCGTCGATATCGGGAGCTGGGGCGGCGCTCCAGGGATCCAACGGCTCGTGGCCGAGCCGCTTGATCGCGGGCACGATCGTACCCTCGTGAAAGGCACGGCCCGCTTCCGAAAAACCGAGCGGCCCTGCGAGATAGATTTTCATAGCATTCGCCCCTTTCTGATCGCGAGCCTGCGCCATCGCCCGGCGCGGCGAGCCGCCCACGAGCGAGGCGGCCCAGATCGCCGCAAACAATCTCAGAAGCGCCCGCTTCGAACCAACCACCGTCCGCTCCCGATCATGCCTTCCCGGTGTATGATTGCACTCCAACGATAGCATGAGATGAGCGGCGCAGAAATTCGATGTCCACCCTCGCCTGCTTCGGCTTCGGCTACTGCGCCGAGCATTACGTCGCCGAGTTCGGCGGGCGCTTCACCCGCATCGTCGGCACGACGCGCACGCCCGAACGGGCGACGGCGCTCGCCGCACGCGAGTTCGGCGGCCGCAAGGTCGAGATGCTGGTGTTCGACGGCGTGACCGCTTCGGCCGCCGTGATCGCGGCCGCGCGGGATGCCGGCGCGCTGCTGATCTCGGCCGCGCCGACGGACTCCGGCGATCCCGTGCTCGGCGCGCTCGAACAACCGCTTTTGGCCGCCCCGCGGCTGCGATCGATCGTGGTGCTCTCGACCGTCGGCGTCTACGGCGACCACGGCGGCGAATGGATCGACGAGACGAGCCCGCCCGATCCAATCCACGAGCGGGCGCGCGCCCGCGTCGCCGCCGAGGCCGCCTGGCAGGCGCTCGGCGCCCGGCGGAAAATTCCGGTCGCGGTGCTCCGCCTCGCCGGCATCTACGGGCCGGGGCAGAACGCCATGGTCAACCTGCGGCTCGGGCGCGCGCGGCGCGTCGTCAAGCCGGGCCAGGTGTTCAACCGCATCCATGTGGCCGACATCGCGCAGGCGATCGATGCCGCCTTCGCGCGCGGCGCCGAGGGCGTCTTCAACGTGGCGGACGACGAGCCCGCGCCGCCCGGCGACCAGATCGCGTTCGCGGCCGAGCTGTTGGGCATGCCGCCACCGCCGGAAATTCCCTTCGCGGAGGCGCAAAAGACGATGACCGCCTTCGCGCTGAGCTTCTATGCGGAGAGCCGGCGGGTGCGCAACGAGCGGCTCAAGCGCGTGCTCGGCGTGACGCTGCGCTATCCGACCTACCGCGAAGGCCTGCGCGCGCTCCACGCGCAGGGCGATTTCACCCCCGCCGGCACGCTGGCGCGGCGATGAATTGAGCCATTATCACAAATGTTCATGCGAACTATCCATTGGCGGGCGAAGCGACGCTTGATATAGGGCAACGACATTTTCGGAGGTCGCCATGCGAGTTGAAAAATGGGGTGACAGTCTGGCCGTCCGGCTTCCCAAAGAAGTGACTGAATCACTGAAGCTCAAGGAAGGCGATGAGATCGAAATTACTGCTGCTGACGCACGCCACCTTGAAATTTCCCATGACCGCAGACGCCAAGATGCGATCGAACGACTGCGCGCATTGAGGGCTCGTCTGCCCGCAGGATACAAGTTCGATCGAGAAGAGGCGAACAAGCGCCGGTAGTTCGTAGGGTGGGTTAGGCGCGAAGCGCCGTAACCCACCGGCCGAGTCAGCCACTTGCGATTCAGGCGGTGGGTTACGCCGCCTTCGGCGGCTAACCCACCCTACACAATCGCTAAACACTCGCGTGATTGATGAATTTTTCCGGCGGCGCCTCGCCCCATTGCATCGTTGATCCAGATCAAACCGCCGGGTCAAGACGCGTGCTTCGCTGTTCGCTTCTCGACCGACAAAGGAGAGAGCAGCCATGACCCGGTTGATTGCAATTGCCTTCGCTCTGACCTTGGCGTCATCGGTACAGGCCATGCCGCTGGCACCCCTCTATCAGCCGGACGAATTGGTCATCATGGTCCGGGAAGCATGTGGGGCAGGCATGCATCGCGTGGGCGGCGTTTGCGTGCGCAACGTCGCCGCCAGACACGCCAGACGCGCCGTCCGCAGGTGCGCCCGCGGAGTGACCTGCTAGCCCGCGATCGCGGTCGTGGATTCCGGACAGCCGCGCTGCGCGCGGCTTCCGGGATGACGGCCGAGGCGCTCACACACTCGCGTGGTTGATGAATTTCTCCGGCGGCGCCTCGCCCCATTGCGACACCAGCGCCTCTTCGGCCGGCACCAGGTTCGAGCCGTTGGCGCGGTTGAGGCGGTCGGTGTCGGCCCAGTGCTCGTGCACGCGGCCCCAGGGGTCCGCCCAGTAGTCATAGACCTGGCTGCCGAGCACGTGCCGGCCGATGCCCCACATGTGCTCGTACTTGCCGCACTGCTGCAGAAAGTCGTGGCCGACGCAGACGTCGTCGATGTCCGGCACCTCGAACGAGAGATGGTTCAGCCCCGTCTTCGGATGGTTGAGGCAGAAGAAGACGTGGTGATCCACGTAGGCGTCGCCGCGGTCGCAGCGATTGAACGAGCCGATCAGGTTTTCCTTCTCGCCCGCGTAGACGTCGTCCGAGCAGATGAAGCCCAAGGTGTCGCGAAACCATTTCACCGTGTCGTCGAACCGCGGCGTCATCAGCACGCCGTGGCCGATACGTTTGACGTGCGAGGGCCCCTTCGGCAGCCGCATCAGCTCGCCCGCGCGCTGCAGCGGGTCCTCGCCGGTGTTGAGCTTCTGCCGCGTCCTGACCGCGATCGGCGCCACCGCAGCGATCCCGTGCACCACCTCGATCTGATAGCCGTTCGGCTCGATCAACCGCACGCGCTTGCCGCCGCCCGGCTCGTCGATCTCCTCGACCGCGGAGGCGCCGGGCGCCTTGGCGAGACGCCGGAGGTCGTCCTCGCTCGCCGCGTAGTAGGCGAAGCCGACGAACTTGGGCTCGCCCTTCTCGGTGATGTGGATGTGGTGGGTCGGATCGGTGCCGCGCATGTAGAGCGCGTCCTTGGTGCGCTCCGTCTTGATCAGGCCGAAGCGCTTCAAAAATTCCTCCTGCGCGTCGAGATCGGGAGAGCGCAGCCGTCCCCATGCGATATCGGTCACCTTGATCACAGCCATGCCCTCACTCCGTCCATGACGTCGCCATTCACACTACCTTGTCGCTGCAAGACCGCGGACGCAAGAAGGCTCGTCATGGCATGAAGGCGCGATATGCGAGCCATGCGGCGAGCAGCGTTGCGCCAAGCCAGATCGAAACGATGACCGCGGCGGCGGCGCGGCTCGCGGGCTTGTCCTGCGCTGCGAGCGCCGCGGCCCGATGCTGGGCGAGGATGTCGGGCGGAATCAGCCGCACCACCGCCAAAATTCCGAGCGGCACGATGACGAGGTCGTCCAGGTAGCCGAGCACAGGGATGAAATCGGGAATGAGGTCGATCGGCGAGAGCGCGTAGCCGGCCACGCATGCGGCGAGCGCCTTGGCGTACCACGGCACGCGCGGATCGCGCGCCGCGAGATAGATCGCGTGCACGTCGCGTCGAACGATGCGCGCCCACTGCCTGGCCCGCTCGAGCATCGCTCGAAGTCTCCCGTGCGCCCGCGCGCCGCGTCAGAACTCCGCGATCGTGGCGATCAGCCGCTCGATATCTTCCGGCCGCGACAGCCGGTGATCGCCGTCCTTCACCAGCGTGAGCACCACATCGTCATGGGCGAGCCGCGACACGAGCTCGACCGCGTGGCTCCACGGCACGTCCGGATCCTCGACGCCCTGGAGGATGCGCACCGGACAGCCGGTCTCGATCAGCCCGCCGAGCAGGAGATGCCGCCGGCCCTCCTCGATCAGTCCCCTGGTGATGAGATAGGGCTCGGGGTCGTAGGCCGAGGGCCGCGACCAGGCGCCCTTGGTCTCGATCTCCTGTTTCACGGCCGGCGGAAACGTTTTCCACATCAGCTCTTCGGTGAAATCGACCGCGGGCGCGATCAGCACCATTCCGGCAATGCTGGCGGGCGGCGCCGCGATGTCGCGCAGCGCGCGCGCCAGCAGCAGCGCGAGCCAGCCGCCCATCGACGAGCCGATGACCACCTGCGGGCCGCGGCAGAAGGCGGTGAACACGGCGACGCTCTCCTCCAGCCAGCGGCCGATGGTGCCGGCGGCGAAATCGCCGCGCGATTCGCCGTGACCCGAATAATCGAAGCGCACGAAGGCGCGGCCCTTGTCGGCCGCAAAGCGCGCGAGCGCCTCGGCCTTGGTGCCTTTCATGTCGGACTTGAAGCCGCCGAGCCAGAAGAGGCCCGGCGAATCCCCGCCGGCACGCCGCACCGCGATGGCGCGGCGATCCGATCCGACCTCGAGGAATTCCGGCGTGTCCGGCACGGACGTCGTGTGCTGCTGCATCATGACTTCGGGTTGTAGCGCATGTCCGGGCGGGTGGGGAATCGTGACATGATCCGGACTCATTCCTTGATCAATCGTGATCGGCGGTTGTTCCCAATTGGCGTTGCTGTGCGGCCGCGGCCGGTCTAGATTGCGCCCCTTCGGGTGTGGGGCCCGCGATCCGATTGCATCGCGTCGGCGGCTAGGCGCAGACAAAAGCGATTTTTAACGGACATCCGACATGGTCGTGTCGGAGGTTGTTGGGAGTTTTTGGTGAGCGCCAGTTCGAACGCCGTCTTGTCTGCGCCACAAGCCTTGCCGCCGGCGCCCGCCACGCGGGCCAGCGAGCCCATCCCCAAGCCCATCCGGCCCCTCACCGTCCTGATCGTGGTCCCGACCGTCGACGTCGGCGCCGCCGACGAAGGCGCGGTCGATATCGCCGCCATCCTGGCCGCCGCCGGACATCATCCGATCGTTGTGTCGCGCGGCGGCCGCCTGGAAAGCCGTCTCGCCCAAGCCGGCGCGGAATTTGTCCGCCTCGACATGGCGACGCGCAATCCGCTCGCGATGGCGCGCAACGCGGCGGCGCTGCGTCGCCTGGTGCGCGAGCGCGGCTGCGACGTCGTGCATGCCCATGGCCGTGCGCCCGCATGGAGCGCGTATGTCGCGGCGCGCATCGGCGGCGTGCCGTTCCTCACCAGCTGGTACAAAGGCTTTCGCGAGCAGAACGCGCTCAAGCATCTCTACAACGGCATCATGGCGCGCGGTGATCGCGTCATCACGGTGAGCGACCAGATCGCGGAGCTGATCGTCGAGCGCCACGGCACGCCGTGGGAGCGCATCTCGGTGATCCCGGCGGCGATCGATTTCGATCGCTTCGATCCGGCGGCGCTCACCGTGGAGCGCATCAACACGGTGCGGCGCTCGTGGGGAACCAAGGGCGACACCAAGGTGATCCTGGTCGCAAGCCGCATGCTCCGCCGCAAAGGCCATCACGTGGCGGTGCGCGCGGCACGGCGGCTCAAGGAGATGGGCCTCAAGGATTTTCTGTTCGTGTTCGCGGGCGAGGACCAGGGCCGCACCCGCTATGCGGGGGAACTGTGGGACCTCGTGCTCGCGACCGAAACCGCCGATGTGGTGCGTCTCGCCTCGCCGATCGCCGACATGCCGGCCGCTTACGGCGCCGCGACGGTCCTGCTCTCCGCGGCAGTGCAGCCCGAGGGATTGCAACGGGCCATTCTCGAGAGCCTCGCCATGGCGCGGCCGGTCGTGGTGTCCGACCTCGCGGCGGGACCCGACATCGTGCTGGCGCCGCCGGCGGTGCCGGAAGACCGCATGACCGGCCTGCGTTTCCCGGCGGGCGATGATGCCGAGCTGGCGGCCGCCCTGATCCGGTTGTTTTCCATGCCGGAATCCGCCCGGCGGGCGATCGGCCGGCGCGGGCGCGAATGGACGCTGGCGCATTGCGACCGCGCGACCGTCGCGGACCAGGTGCTGGCGATCTACGCGAGCGTCGCCGCCGCAGCGCGCTAACGCCTGCGCAACGCTCACGCGAAATGCAGACAACTTGACCATCTCGGCCGTTGACTTGCGGCCGGTTTGTCCCGATTCTCATATGGATCGCATTCAGGCCACTCGATCTGTCGTGCGGCCTAATCGATCGTGAAACGTCGTTGCAACAACAGAGGAGTTCGACCCCATTCGACGCCCGATGAGAACCGCGCCGCCGGTCCAAAAGGACGGTCCGCGCATCAACGAGGAGATCCGTGTCCGCGAGGTACACCTGATCGACAAGGACGGCTCCAACAAGGGGACCGTTCCCATTTCCGAAGCGTTGGCCTTCGCCCAGGAGGCCGGCCTCGACCTCGTCGAGATTTCGCCCAACGCGACCCCGCCAGTGGTCAAGCTGCTCGATTACGGCAAGTACAAATATGCCGAGCAGAAAAAGGCCGCCGAAGCCCGCAAAAAACAGAAAGTCGTCGAGGTCAAGGAAATCAAATTCCGGCCGATGATCGACGACCATGATTATCAGGTGAAGATGCGCTCGATGCAGCGCTTCTTCGAGGAAGGCGACAAGGTCAAGGTCACCTTGCGCTTCCGCGGCCGTGAGATGGCGCACCAGGAGCTCGGGACGAAGTTGCTCGATCGCGTCAAGGACGACACCTCCAAGATGGCCAAGGTCGAGCAGGACGCCCGCTTCGAAGGCCGCCAGATGGTGATGGTGCTGGCGCCGAGGTAGGGGTGGCGCGGCGCTGTAGGGTGGGCAAAATCGCTTGAGCATCGTCACCGCGTGGGCACGGCGCATGCGAGATTTTGCCCACGCGGAAAGACCGAGCGATGCGCCTTTGCCCACCCTACGGCGCTATGCCCGACGGTGACGCACTCTTCGTTACCGCCGTTCCGCCTCCCAGCGGCCGTGGCAGCGGTCGGTCGACGAGCTTCCGCTCCACGTGCCGGTGCCGCTTGCCGCGGTCAGCCGGCCCGATCCCTCTGCGCGCTGGCTGCCGCGCCCGATGGTGACGCGCACGCGTCCCGCATCGTCGACGCTTCCGGACACGTTGATGCCGGACTCGCCGCGGTAGTGCACCGTGCCGTTGTCGACGCTCACCGCGTAGCGATAGGCGGCGTCGCATGAGCCGCCTTCGGTGATGATCACGACGCTCCAGTTTCCGTCGAAGCCAGCGGTGCGCGCCGACGCGCCGGCGAAGGTCATGAGCGTGGCGCCCAAGGCGAGGCTGAGGTATTTCGAGGCGGGCGAATGTTGGTCGGTCATTGAGTTTCCATACTTTGGTTTGAGGGCTTCGGTTTCCCTCGATCGGCTGCGCCGACCCAGCCATCCTCCGAACGGCCGTAGAAACGCGTTGCGGCACGATTAGGTTCCGCTGACGCGCGCGGCTAGCTTCGTTTTGCCAAAATGACCGTACCTTCAGGCGAGCGCGGCAAGCCCATACCGCGGGTTGTCATTTGCGGCCTCGTCTGCCATAACGCGGCCCTCCCGTCGCCCGGCTCTTTCAGGGCTGCCGTGGCAGCGGCGAAGTGCTCATCAGCACGCTCAATTCGAGCAGATCACCGGCGGGCCGGGCGCCATGCGCTGTCGATCAGGCCGGACAAGGAGAGCCAAATGCCCAAGATCAAGACCAAGTCGGGCGCCAAGAAGCGCTTCAAGATTACCGGTACCGGAAAGGTGCTGTTTGCCCAGTCGGGCAAGCGGCACGGCATGATCAAGCGGACCACGAAGCAGATCCGCGAGCACCGGGGCACCAAGGTGCTGTTCAAGACGGACGGCGACAAGATCAAGAAATATTGGCTTCCCAACGGCTGAGCGCCTGGGAATTTAAGATAGACATCAAGGAGTTGAGACATGGCCCGGGTCAAACGGGGCGTCACCTCGCACGCCAAGCACAAAAAGGTCCTCAAAGCCGCCAAGGGCTATTACGGCCGGCGCAAGAACACCATCCGCATCGCCAAGCAGGCGGTCGAGAAGGCCAACCAATACGCGTTCCGCGATCGCAAACGGCGCAAGCGCACCTTCCGGGCGCTGTGGATCCAGCGCCTCAACGCGGCGGTGCGCGATTTCGGCCTGACCTACAGCCGGTTCATCGCCGGCATCGCCAAGGCCGGGATCACGGTCGACCGCAAGGTGCTGTCCGATCTCGCCATCCGCGAGCCGGCCGCCTTCCAGGCGATCGTCGAAAAGGCGAAGACCGCGCTCGCGGCGTGACGTTTCGGCGTCTTCTTCGTCATGCCCGGCCATAGGCGTTCGAAGAACGGCGTCGCTTCGCTCGCCTATGTGCCGGGCATCCACGCCTTCCTTCTCGACGAGCAAGACGTGGATGGCCGGGACAAGCCCGGCCATGACGGGTAAAGAACCTGCCATGTCGGAAATTGAAAAGCTCGAGCAGCAGATCCTGAACGACATCGCGGCCGCCGCCGACGAGGCGGCGCTCGAGGCGGTGCGCGTCGCGGCGCTCGGCAAGAGCGGCTCGGTGTCGGCGCTGCTCAAGACGCTCGGCACGATGTCGCCGGAGGAGCGCAAGCAGCAGGGACCGCTCATCAACGGACTGAAGGATCGCGTCACCGCGGCCATCGCTGCGCGACGCGACGCGCTCAAGGACCAGACGCTCAACGCGCGACTCAACACCGAGACGGTCGACGTCACGCTGCCGGTGCGCGAGTCGCCCGCCGAGACCGGCCGCATCCATCCGATCAGCCAGGTGGTCGACGAGCTCACCGCGATCTTCGCCGACATGGGCTTCGCGGTCGCCGAAGGGCCGGACATCGAGACCGACGAATACAATTTCACCAAGCTCAATTTTCCCGAAGGCCATCCGGCGCGGGAGATGCACGACACGTTCTACTTCAACCCGAAGCCCGACGGCTCGCGGCTGCTGCTGCGCACCCACACCTCGCCCGTGCAGGTGCGCACCATGCTGACCCAGAAGCCGCCGATCCGCGTGATCATTCCGGGCCGCACCTATCGCTGCGATTCCGACCAGACCCACACGCCCATGTTCCATCAGGTCGAGGGCCTCGTCATCGACAAGGGCTCGCATCTCGGCCACCTCAAATGGATCCTGCAGGAGTTCTGCAAGGCGTTCTTCGAGGTCGATGACGTGAAGATGCGCTTCCGCCCGTCGTTCTTCCCGTTCACCGAGCCGTCGCTCGAGGTCGATATCCAGTGCCGCCGCGACAAGGGCGAGATCCGCTTCGGCGAAGGCGAGGATTGGCTGGAGATTCTCGGCTGCGGCATGGTGCACCCGAACGTGCTCAAGAATTGCGGGCTCGATCCGGACGAGTACCAGGGCTTTGCCTGGGGTCTCGGGATCGACCGCATCGCCATGCTCAAATACGGCATGCCCGACCTGCGTCCGTTCTTCGAGGCGGACGTGCGCTGGCTCGCCCACTACGGCTTCCGCCCGCTGGACTTTCCGACGCTCGCTGGGGGGCTGAGCACGTGACGATGCGACACACCTTTCTTGCGCGCGCTGTTGCCGCGTGCACGGCCTCTCCCCCTCCCCCGCTTGCGGGGGAGGGTAGGGAGGGGGAAGCCGCATAACGAGACTCGCCATGGACGAATCGTCAAAAAAACCGGCCTGGCAGGTGTCGACGAAGCTGCGCGTGCGCGCGCGGTCGCTGCGCCGAAATCTGACGAACGCCGAGCGAATTATTTGGTACGCAGTACGCGCCCATCGGCTCAACGGTGCGAGCTTTCGACGGCAAGCGCCGATCGGTCCCTTCATCGTCGATTTTGTCTGCCAGGATGAGAAACTCATCATCGAGATCGATGGCGGGCAGCATTTCGAGGACGCGCAGGAGAAACGTGACGCGCGGCGCGATGCCTTTCTCAAAGGCAAGGGCTATCGCGTGCTTCGCTTCAACAATCACGACGTCATGACGAATCGACGGGGTGTATTGGAAGCGATCGACGCAGCGCTAGCGGCTTCCCCCTCCCCGCCCTCCCCCGCACGCGGGGGAGGGGGCGCTGACGCTTCGCAAGCGGCACCCCCCTCCCTGTCCCTCCCCCGCAAGGGGGGAGGGAACCCCCAAACTACGGCCTCGCAAGCGGCTTCCCCCTCCCCGCCCTCCCCCGCACGCGGGGGAGGGGGACCGGCCGCATCGCGAGCGGCGGAAGACTCCGAGCCAGTTCGATGAAATTCACCCTGTCCTGGCTCAAGGAGCACCTCGACACGGACCACTCGATCGGCGAGCTGGCCGACAAGCTCACCATGATCGGGCTCGAGGTGGAGCGGCTCGACGACAAGGCGAAGCTGCTCGCGCCCTACGTGACGCGTGGTCGAGGCGAAGCAGCACCCGAACGCGGACCGGCTGCGCGTCTGCATGGTCGACACCGGCAGCGGCGATCCGGTGCAGGTGGTGTGCGGCGCGCCCAACGCGCGCACCGGCATGAAGGGCGTCTTTGCGCCGCCCGGCACATTCATTCCCGGCAAGAACATCACGCTCGGCGTCGGCACCATCCGCGGCGTCGAGAGCCGCGGCATGCTGGTGTCGGAAGCCGAGCTCGAAATCTCCGACGACCACGACGGCATCATCGATCTCCCCGACGATGCGCCGGTCGGCCAGCCCTACGCGGCGTGGGCCGGCCTCGACGATCCGCTGATCGAAATCAACCTCACCCCCAACCGCCCGGACTGCACCGGCGTGCACGGGATCGCGCGCGATCTCGCCGCCGCCGACATGGGCGTGTTCAAGGACACCGCGGTCAAGCCGGTGAAAGGCGAGTTTCCCTCGCCCGTCAAGGTGACGCTAGACTTCGGCACGACGCCGTCGCTCTGCCCCGCCTTCGGGCTGCGGCTCGTGCGCGGCGTCAAGAACGGGCCTTCGTCCGAGGGGCTGCAGCGCCGGCTCCGGGCGATCGGGCTGCGGCCGATCAACACGCTGGTCGACATCACCAACCTCATCACGTTCGACCGCGGCCGCCCGCTGCACGTGTTCGACGCCGCCAAGGTCAACGGCAATCTCGTGGTGCGCCGCGCGCGCGCCGGCGAGACCATCACGGCGCTCGACGGCAAGACCTACACGCTCGACGAGACCATGTGCGTGATCGCCGACGAGCGCGGCGTCGAATCGATCGCCGGCATCATGGGCGGCGAGGCGACCGGCTGCACCGAGGCGACGACCGATGTGCTGATCGAATCGGCGCTGTGGGATCCGGCCAACATCGCGCTCACCGGGCGCAAGCTCGGCATCAATTCGGACGCGCGTTATCGCTTCGAGCGCGGCGTCGATCCCGCCTTCATGGTGCCGGGGCTCGAGCTCGCCACCCGCATGGTGCTCGATCTCGCGGGCGGCACGCCGTCCGAGATCACCGTCGCGGGCGAAGTCCCGACGCCCGAGCGCATCATCGACTTCCCGCTCAGCGAGACGAAGCGGCTCGCCGGCGTCGAGGTCGGCCTGCCGGAGATCAAGCGCGTGCTCGGCCATCTCGGCTTCTTCGTCGCCGGCAGCGGCCAGAAGCTCAAGGTCGCGGTGCCGAGCTGGCGTCCCGACGTCGAGGGCAAGGCCGACCTGGTGGAGGAGATCGTGCGCATCATCGGCGTCGATCGCGTGCCGGCGACGCCGTTCGACCGCGGCCCCGCGCCGCGCAAGCCGATCCTCACCACCATCCAGACACGCACCCGCAAGGCGAAGCGCGCGCTCGCGGTGCGCGGCGTGGTCGAGGCCGTCACCTGGTCGTTCATCGCGAAACCCGCGGCCGAGCTTTTCGGCGGCGGCAAGCCCGAGCTCGCGCTCGCCAATCCGATCGCGGCCGATCTCTCCGACATGCGTCCGAGTCTCATCCCGGGCCTCGTCGCGGCCGCGCAGAAGAACGCCGACCGCGGTTTTCCCGACGTCGCGCTGTTCGAGTTCGGACAGGTGTTTCGCGTCGACCAGCCGCAGGACCAGCTCACCGCCGCGACCGGCGTGCGGCACGCGCGCGCAAAAGCGTCGGGCATCGGCCGCCACTGGTCGAACGGCGCCGGCGAGGTCGACGCCTTCGACGTCAAGGGCGATGCGCTCGCGGTGCTGGTCGCGGCCGGCGCGCCCGCGCAGGCGCTGCAGGTGGTGCCGGGCGGGCCAGCTTGGTTCCATCCGGGCCGCTCCGGCACGATCCAGATCGGACCGCAGAACGTGCTCGGCCATTTCGGCGAGCTGCACCCGAAGGCGCTGGAGGCGCTCGACGCCGAAGGCCCGCTCGCCGCGTTCGAGGTGATCCTCGAACGCATCCCCGAGCCCAAGGCGAAGGCGAGCCGGGCGAAGCCGATGCTGGAGCTTTCGCCGTTCCAGCCGGTCGAGCGCGACTTCGCGTTCGTGGTCGACCGCGCCGTGCGGACGGGCGACCTGGTGCGCGCCGCGCAGAGCGTCGACCGCAAGCTGATCACCGCCATCAACGTGTTCGACGTCTACGAGGGCGAGGGCATCGAGCCGGGCAAGAAGTCGATCGCGATCGCGGTCACGCTGCAGCCGCGCGAGAAGACCATGACCGATCAGGAGATCGAGGCGGTCGCGGCGAAGATCGTCGCCGAGGTCGCCAAGCGCACCGGCGGCACGCTGCGGGCGTGACCGGAACCGGCCTTCGGGCCGTTAACTGTGTCAATTTAACCCGCGCAATCGCCTTAGTTTTGTCCGCTGGAATCCGCTAAACCTGGGCCCTGGAGACCGGGGGATCCGCTCATTCGCCAGCGTCTTGTGATGTTTCTGTGGACCGCGGCCGCCGCCCTTGCGGGACCGGCCTGCGCGCAATCGCAGAACGCGATCGACGTGTTCGTGTCGAGCCTCGATGACCGCATGCACGACCTGCACGGTCGGGCGAACGGCAATGCGGCGCGCATCCTCGCGGGCTGCCGCGAATTGCTGCCGCGGTTCCTCAAGCTCGACGCCATGGCGCAAGCGGCCGGCGAGGATTTTTGGAACAAGCTGTCGGATGAGCAGCGAAAGACCTATCGCGCCGCGTTCGCCGACCGGATGGTAACGGAGTGCGGACGGCAGTTCGCCAACTACAAGGGCGAGGACATCCGCGAGCTCGGAAACCGCACGGTGGCGGGCGGCGACAAGCTGGTGATGACACGCGTGGGCCGCGGCGATGACGCCAAGCAGATCGGCTGGCGCATGCGCGGCGACGCCTCGGCGGCCATCGACGTGATCTGGGAAGGCCATAGCGCGGTCGCCAAGGCGCGCTCCGAGTTCGCCGCCGTGCTGCAGGGCGCGAACGGCGACATGGCGGCGCTCATCGGGTTCATGCGCAAATGATCGCGGCCCTCAAACGAATGATGCCGCGCAGCGCGCCGTCCGACGCGCCGCCGCCGCTGGTCGCGCTCGAAGGCGTGGGCCGCGCCTTCGACGACGGCGCGATCGTCGCGCTGCGGTCGGTCGACCTCGCGATTCCGGCCGGCGATTGCGTCGCCATCCTGGGTCCGAGCGGCAGCGGCAAGAGCAGCCTGGTCAATCTCATCAGCGGGATCGACGCCCCGACCGCCGGCCGCGTCCTGTGGAAAGGCAAGCCGATCAAATCCCGCCGCGCCTGGACGCGCCTGCGGCGGAGCGGGATCGGCATCGTTTTCCAGGAATTCCATCTGCTGCCGACGCTGACCGCGGGCGAGAACGTCGAGATGGCGCTCATGGCGCTCGGCGTTCCGGCGGCCAAGCGCCAGCATATCGCGCGCGCCGCGCTCGACCGCGTCGGCCTCGCGCACCGCCTCACGCATCTGCCGCACGCGCTCTCGGGCGGCGAGCGCCAGCGCGTCGCCATCGCACGCAGCATCGTCAACGCGCCGAGCCTGCTGCTGGCCGACGAGCCGACCGGCAATCTCGACAGCGCCAACGCGGCGCTCGTCGCCGATCTCCTGTTCAAGCTGCAGGCCGAGACCGGCATGACGCTCGTTCTCGTCACCCATGACGAGCATCTCGCCGCGCGCTGCAAGCGCTGTGTGCGCATCAACGACGGCGTGATCGCCGAGGACCGCGTCCATGCGCCGGCGCTCGCGCCGCAGATCGTGGAGGCGGCCGAATGAACCTCGCGGGTCTCGCCTTGCGCAACCTGCGCCGCCGCCCGGTGCGCACCGCGCTGTCGATCCTCGGCATCGCGCTCGCGGTCGGCAGCGCGCTCGCGCTCATCGCGCTCTCGCGCAGCATCCAGGAAACCACGCGCGACGGCATGGACGAGATCGGCGACGATCTCGCGGTGACCCAGCGCGGCGCCTCCGACATCTTTGGCGGCTTCCTGCCCGAGGACATGGAAGGTCGCGTCGGCCAGGTTCAAGGCGTGACGCAGGTCTCGGGCGAGCTCTTCATGTTCGCGCCGACCGAGCGCAATCGGCAGGTGCTCACCGTCGGGTGGCCCCATGCGAGCTATCTGTGGAAGAACGTGCCGCTGCGCGAAGGACGCGTGCCGGCCGCGGGCGAGCGGCACGTCGCGGTGCTCGGCGACGCCGTCGCCGAGGCGCTCGCGAAGAAGATCGGCGACAGCGTCGAGATCATGGGCGACCAGCTCACCGTGATCGGCATCACCAAATACCGCAGCATCATCAACCGCGGCATGGTGATGCTGCCGCTGCCGGACCTGCAGGAGGCGAGCTTCCGCCTCAACCAAGTCACCATGGTGCACGTGAAGGTGCCGCGCGGCACCACGGCGGCCGAGATGACGCGCATCCGGCAGGACATCGAGAACCTCGGCAAGGTGACGGTCTCGACCTCGAGCGAGATGCTCGACAACGACCGCAATTTCCAGATCCTCAACGCGGTGTCGCTCGCGATCTCCATCATCGCGCTCGCGATGGGCGTGCTCTACGTGCTCAATTCGCTCGTCATGGCGACGCAGGAGCGCACGCGCGAGATCGGCATCGTGGCCGCGATCGGCTGGAGCGACACCCGCATCATGGCCTCGATCGTGGCCGAAGGCCTGGTGATGTGCGCGCTCGGCTGCGTGCTCGGCGTGCTCTTGAGCTTCCTCACCGCCTTCGCGTTTCCGTACATTCCCACAATCGGCAACCTGATCTCGTTCAAGCCGAGCGCCGCGCTCATCTCCCTCACCATCGCGGCCGCGTTCGGCCTGTGCGCGGTCGGCGCGCTCTATCCGGCCTGGCGCGCGGTGCGGCTCTCGCCCGCCGAGGCCCTGCGACGGGCGTAGCGAGTCCCGCCCGCCCCACCCGCGTCAACCATTTGTTAACCATTTGTTAACGATTCGGGCCCGAATTTCACGGCAGCTGACCGTGTGGCGCGACCGCCCGGCGTGACCGCCGATCGGGGTCGCGACTGAGTTCCAGACATCGTGGCGTGCGTATTCCGGACATTGGTCCGGCACCGAAACCGCGCGGCGCGAAACCGATCGTTCATGCGCCGCCACCCATCGGGGAGACGCGACATGACATCGAAACTCATCCGTGCCGTCGTGATGTTCGGAGCGCTGCTGGGGCCCGCACTCCCTGCCAACGCCGCCGACCTCAGGGCCAGGCCGCTGCCCTACAAGCCGGCGCCGGTCGTGCCGCTTTACGGCTGGTCGGGTTTCTATTTCGGTATCAACGGCGGCTGGGGCTGGGGCGACTCGCCCTGGGATGCGCCGCCGGCTTTCGGCATGCGCGGCTCCGGCGCGCTCGCCGGCCTCACCTACGGCTACAACTTCCAATCCGGCGCGATGGTGTTCGGCATCGAAGGCGACATCGACTGGTCCGACATCAGCGGCAGCACCGCCTGCGGCCTCGGCACGTGCAGCTTCCGGAATCGCTGGCTCGGCACCGTGCGCGGCCGCATCGGCCCGGCGTTCGACCGTTTTCTTCCCTACGTGACCGGCGGCCTCGCCTACGGCGGAGTGCGCGCCAGCAACAGCCTGTTCACCACCGCCGACACGACCGCGATCGGCTGGACGGCCGGCGCGGGCGTCGAATTCGCGCTCGCCAATGCGTGGACGGCAAAGATCGAATATCTCTATGTCGATCTCGGCAGGTTCGATTGCGACGTCGCGTGCGGCCTCGGGCTGCCGGAAAACGTCGGCTTCACCGCCAACGTGGTCCGCATCGGCCTGAACTATCGGTTCAACGGCGGCGGACTCGGCGGACCGCTCGTCACGCGGTACTGATCACCGTCGCCGCGACGGGGTGCTGCGTTTCGGCTCGGGTCGCGGCTCTACGATGAAGCCGAGCTTCTTCATCGCCGCCTCGGCGGCGCGCTCGCCCGACTCCCAGGCGCCGCCCACCGTGCCCCACAGCGTCTCGTGCACGGCCTCGCCCGCGAACCAGAGCCGGTCACGCACCGGCTCCATCAGGATTTTGCGTGCCGGCTGTGCGCCCAGCGCCGCCGCCGAGAAGCCGCCCATGACCCACGGGTCGTTGTTCCACTGCGTCGCGCTCTTGCGCCGCACCGCCTTCTTGACGTCGGGACCGTAGAGGCCCGCGAGCCAGTCGAGCGCAAAGGTTGTCATCTCGGCTTCGCCCTGCGCCGCGAGATCGCGCCCGAACTTGCCGCCGACCGTGACGACGCAGAGCGTCGAGCCTCCCACGTTGGCGAGCAGCGCGCCGGTGCGCGCGCTTTCAGATTTCTCGAACACGAGATCATCGCGCTGCAGGCCGAGCGGATTGCCCGGCAGCTCGAGCGCGATATGGTCGTAGCTGCCGAGCCTGAGCGCGTTGGCGGCGTCGAGCTGGCGCTTCGGCAGATCGGGCGTGAACCTGATCTTGCTCGCCGCCAGCACGCCGGTCGAAACCGTCACGATCGCGGCGCGCGCCGAGATGCGTCCGCGCGGGGTCTCGATGTCGACGCCGCCGCGGCTGCCGAGATCGATGCGCGTCGCCGCGGCGGAGAGCTCGACCGGCAGCCGCTCGGCCAGCTTCGCGATGAGCGCGCCAAAACCCTGGCGGCAGAAGGTGGCGCTGTCGCGCTCGACGGCGCGCGCGAAATCCATGGCCGAGACCTCGCCGAGGTCCTTGGCGCAGCCGTAAGGCCCGAGGACGAATTCGGTGGTCTGCCGCCAATCCAGAAGATCCTTCGGCAGCGCCATCGCGCACGGGACGTCGCTCTTGCCGCGCGCGGCCTCGCCGATGGCGCGATTGGCGCGCACCAGGGCGGACAGAAAATCCTCCATCTCGCCTTCGCGCGCATTGCGCCGGCCGATGCGCACTTTCTGACCCGGCGGCGCCGGATAGATGTCGAGCCCCGTATTGGTCGCGAGCCGCGCCACCGGATTGAGGTCGGGCGTGTGAATCCAGTGTGCGCCGCGATCGAACGGCACGCCGAACGTGCTGGTATCGGTGAAGCAGCGCCCGCCGGTCCGCTCGGTGGCTTCGAGCAGCGCGACGCGGCGGTTGGCGGCGGCGATGCGGCGCGCCGCCGCGATGCCGGCGGCGCCGGCGCCCACCACCACGATGTCGACCTCGCCACGGATCGGACCGGCGCCGAACGCCGGAGCCGCGGCGGAGGCGGCCGCAGCGGCGAGAAAGGAGCGTCGGGTCAGAGCGGTCATGGTTAAGGCGTCGTAATGGCGCGGTGCACACAGCTTCGCATGAAGGGGAGGAGCCCGGCAAACCGCTGTTTCGTTTCGGCTTTGCGATGCAGCGCGGCGCATGAACCAAAACGCAACAAGTTCGACTTAAATTAGGTGGCAAACGAAGGCGGCATCGAACCGCCCGCGGCAGGGAGCGCCACAGGGACACGCGCATGGCCTGGATGTTCGAACGCGCCGGGCAGGCCGTTGCCCGGTATCTGGCACGGCCGGCGGCCGGCTACGAGCCGTTCACGCCGAGCGATCCCGAGACCCTGCGCCACACGCTGCGGCCGGGCGACGTGCTGCTGGTCGAAGGCAACAGCCACGTGGCGGGCGTGATCAAATATCTCACCCAGTCCACCTGGTCGCATGCGGCGCTCTATGTCGGCCCGCTCAAGGATACGGCGACATCCGACGGCGAGCCGCACGTGCTGATCGAGGCCGAGATCGACGAAGGCGTGATCTCCTCGCCGCTCTCGAAGTACACGCAATTCCACACGCGCATCTGCCGGCCGGTCGGACTCTCCCGCGAGGACCTCGAAAAGGTCTGCGACTACGCGCGCGAACGCATCGGGCTCGGCTACGATCTCAAAAATATCATCGACCTGCTGCGCTATCTGTTTCCGCTGCCGGTGCCGCAGCGCTGGCGGCGCAAGCTGATCTCGCTCGGTTCGGGCGATCCGACCCGCATCATCTGCTCGGCGCTGATCGCGCAGGCCTTCGAGGCGGTGCGCTATCCGATCCTTCCGAAGGTGACGCGGCTCGAAAGCCGGCAGGCGCGCCGCGACATCCTCGAGATCCGCCATTCCTCGCTCTACCAGCCGCGCGACTTCGACATCTCGCCCTATTTCGAGGTGGTCAAGCCGACGCTGGTGCACGGTTTCGACTACAAGAAGATGCACTGGGCCGACCTGCCGCTCCCGCCCGCGGAGGTGGCGGGCGACGGCCCGTTTCCAGAAGCGACGACGGCGCCGGAAATCGCGCGGGCGGGAGCCCGCCAAGGCATGAGAGGCGCGCGCGGACGGCGCGAGCCCGAGCCCGCACTGCTGCATTAGGCCCTTTCCGCCGTCATTCCGGGGCGCGGGCGAAGCCCGCGAACCCGGAATCCAGCCACACACTTCTCGATTAGAATGCGCGCCGGGGTTATGGATTCCGGGTTCGCCGCTGTCGCGGCGCCCCGGAATGACGACGGAAAGGCCTTCCATGCTCGACGCCGCCTTCAAGGCGCTGGCTCAGATATTCACGAAACCGTTCCGCACGGTGCTGCTCAAGTCCGTGGGACTCGCGATCGCGCTGCTCACGCTTCTTGCGATCGTGCTCTGGCGCCTGCTCGAATGGCTTAGCGGCACGGGCAACGCCTGGCTCGAGGGCACGCTCGGCTCGATCGCACATGCTCCGCTCGTTTTTCTGGGCTGGCTGCTGGCGATTGCGCTCGGCTTCGGTCTCGTTGCCGGGGCGATCTTCCTCATGCCCGCCGTGACCGCGCTGGTCGCAAGCTTCTTTGCGGACGAGATCGCCGAGACGGTGGAACGCACGCATTACCCGCTCGATCCGGTCGGCACGCCTCTGCCGGTGTGGCGCGCGATC
>WNFC01002363.1_pt1 | contig 24313 bp, 23 predicted proteins | sample 5400541 | NCBI WGS metagenome assembly WNFC01 (sample SAMN13153342, study PRJNA577476) | soil metagenome | isolation source: 120 cm saprolite under Douglas fir tree site 2 hole 2 replicate 1 | place: USA:California | collected 2015-04-18
GGCGTAGGCTAGGTTTTCTTCGAGGAATTTCTTGCTGTCGAGCACCGGCAATCCTTGCTCATCGTGGCTGCGCAGGGCCGGGTCAGTAGAGGCCTCGAGCAGATCTTCGCTGTAGATGCGGTGCCCGCGTTCGGTGAACAAACGGATGTTCGTCGCAGAAGTCGCGCCAATGTCCAACACACAAAGTGTTTCTTCGGAAGTAAAGACCCGGGAAAGTTCCGCCAGTGCGCTGGACCGCCGAGTCAGCCGTTCCTGAGCTTTTTGGGCCGGAGCCGAGTCCGGCGTGCCGCGAAAGAATCTCATGAGGTTGCTTGCTGCAGATCCCATAACCGCCAGACCGTGCTGCCAGAATCACCGGCAAAAATCCAAATCACTTGTTCTGTTCGGAAGTGCCGCCACCCGACCTGCCAGCCGATGCCGCCGAAGCAGCCACCGCACCGGCGCTGGACACAGGCTTGCTGTCCGCTACAATCTCCAACTTCCCCTTGAAGAAGGCGCCATCCTCGATGGCAATTCGCTTGGTTTGTACATCACCGTTGGCTACCGCAGTCTTGCGAAACTCGGTGCGTTCGCCGGCCACGATGTTGCCGTCAAGCGTTCCCCCAATGGTCACGTTCTTGGCAGAAATATTTGCCCGCACCCGGCCGTTGGGGCCAATGGTCAGATTATTTCCGCTGAGGTGAATATTCCCCTCGACCTGGCCGTCCACGTAAATGTCTTCGCTACCAGACAGTTCTCCCTTGATGAATACCGACTTGCCAATGTGGGCAAATTCCCCAGATGTGGGCGAGCTCATGGAACGACCTCCCTCGAAACGGCAAATCCAGTAGACACTATGGATTGTAAATCATTCCAGCCCGCAGCAGTAGATATCGAGCACACTAATGGCCCATAACGTTCGCTACGGCGGGCGCCGCATCAAGTTTACACTTCGAGAAAACAGGGCTCGCGAGCGCGTATGCAGGAAAAAGCCGCTCCGAAGAGCGGCGCGAATAGGCATCGATAGTAGGCTATTTGGCCACAGAGTACGTGCCATTGCAATTCCAGGTGGAAGAACCGTCCGAGTCCCCCTTGCCCTTACACCCGCCTTCGCCCTTCACACCCTTGAATTTGCCGGTGCCGCCTCCCAGAGTCCAGGTGTTAGTCCCTGCCTCCATTTTGCCGTCTTTCGAGGTCTGGGTTCCGTGATAGTCGTAGAAAACCTTGTCGCCACTGGCCAATGTGACCACGAACACTCCGTGGTTCTTCATCGCGCCGCCGGCGATTTCATCAAACTCCGTCCACGTCCCTTCTTGCTCTTTCACGGAGCCCATGGCGCCTTTTTCGGGCGCGCACTTTCCCTGGCTAATGTGGTATGCATGGCCGTCCTTGTCGGGCACGGCGATGCTGTGTTCGTCGGCGGCCTTGGCATCACACTTCCATTGCGACGCGATCTTCTGGGCCATGGAGACGTTTACGCACAAAACTAACGAGCACACTACAAGCATGAGTTTGCGCATGACTATTTTCTCCTTAATTTTTTCCACGAACTGGAACGGACCCGCCTTTCGGACGCCCGTCAAAAGGCTTTGCAGCGGGAAACCACTGTCTGACGGACAACGCATCATACGCTGCAGGCGAGTGGCCTTCAACTAATATGGTAGTGTGCTGCTAATGCGACCCCAATGCGTGCGTCTTCTATTAGTGGCGGAACAGCTGGTCATTGTCTGCGCGCTGTCCGCGGCGGTCGCCAACGCCCAGTCCTCTGCGGTTGCGCCCGTCGACCTCGTCCGCCGCGCCGTTCAGAACGAAGTCCGCCAGAACGCTGACGAACACGCGCATTTCATGTTTAAGGACCAACGAAGGACCGCTCATACCTGGCAGACCAAGTTGATCGTTGAGACCCGCGAAGCCGCTGCCGGCATGATCCTTGAAATGGATGGCCACCCGCTGACCCCGCAGCAGCAACAGGCAGAGGACGCTCGCCTGCAGAGCTACCTACGCAATCCCGAAGAACTCGCCCGCAAACGAAGACAGGAGCAGGAAGACGCCGAGCGCACCATGAAAATCGTCAAAGCTCTGCCCGACGCTTTTCTCTACCAAGCTGATGGCACCGAGCCCGGGTCGGCCGGGGTAGGCAAGCCCGGCGTCACACTGGTGCGCTTGAAATTTCGCCCGAATCCGAGCTACGACCCACCTTCCCGCGAAGAACAGGTGCTTACCGGGATGCGTGGCCACGTCCTGATCGACACCACGGCCAACCGAATTGCCGAGATTGACGCTACCCTGGAGAGGCAGGTTGCATTCGGATGGGGCATCCTTGGCCACCTCGATCGCGGCGGACATTTTCTGGTGCAGCAAGCCAACGTGAACAATCACGAATGGGAACTGACTCGCATGGAGCTTTCGTTTACGGGGAAAATTTTTCTCTTCAAGAGCCTGGCGATCCACTCCAGTGACGTGTTTTCCGATTTCCATCCCGTCCCGGCAAATCTAACCTTCGCCCAGGGAGTCGACCTTCTGCACAAAGAACTCGCTGTTGGGCAGGCAGGGACGGAGAAACGGAGGTCACAGCAAACGGATTCCAAACCCGATCAAAACAAGAAATTCTGCTGTAACCGATGAATGGGCACGCAAACGCTTCAGCGCCACGTAACCGGTGTCACGAAGGCGGCTTCAGGCGCCGGGACCTTTCCCGAACGAACATTTTTTCGGTACCACCTCACCGAATCGTTTCCGCCCTCACCGTGAGTTTCTGAATCAACTCCGTCTTCACTTCGTAACCAGCGCCCGTAACGTCCTGCACCGGAATGGTTCCTTGTGGACTCACCTCGATCTCCGGCGCCACAATGTCCTCCGCCCAATAACGCTTCGACGCCGAGACATCCCCCGGCAGCCGGAAATTCGGCAAAGTCGAGAGCGCGACGTTGTGCGCCCGCCCAATGCCGGTCTCGAGCATCCCCCCGCACCACACCGGGATGCCGTGCTTCTGACAAAGATCGTGGATGGCAATGGCTTCGGAGAATCCTCCGACGCGGCCGGTCTTGATGTTCATGATGCGGCAGGCGCCCAGATCAATGGCCTCCTCGGCATCCCGCACTTGTCGAATGGACTCGTCCAGGCAAATGGAGGTCTTCAACTCACGCTGCAGCCTCGAATGCTGGTAAATATCGTCGTCCCACAACGGCTGCTCGATCATCAACAGCCTAAACTCATCAAACTTTCGCAGATGTTCCAGGTCGCAGGGGCGGTAGGCAGAATTGGCGTCGCAGCTCAGCAGGATACTCGGCCAGCGTTCGCGAATCTTGCTCAGCACTTCCAGGTCCCACCCTGGCTTCACCTTCACTTTGATTCGCTGATAACCGGCGTGGAGCTCAGTGTCGATCTTGTCGAGCAGTTGATCGTGCGAGTCCTGTATGCCGATGGAAACTCCGCACGCAATCTCGTTCAGCGTGCCGCCTAACAGCTTCCATAGCGGCTGCTGTTTCTGACGGGCCTCCGCATCCCAGAGTGCATTCTCCAGCGCCGCTTTGGCCATGTTGTGTCCGCGCACCCGGGACATCAGCGCCGCCGCCTCTCGAGCTTGCGAAATTTTTGCGCCAATAATCGCCGGGGCGAGAAATTCGCGGATCGTCAACCAGGCGGTTTCAATCCACTCGTAACTGAAAAACGGCGCATCGCTGGCTACGCATTCAGCCCAGCCATCCACATCCTCGCAATGCACTGTCACCAGTAGTACGCGGCGGCTTTCCGTGCGGCCAAAGCTGGTTTCAAAGAAGTATTTCAGCGGCATGCGCAGTTCGCGGATGGTGACGGCTTCGACCTTCATGAGGGGTTAGAAATTGCTATTTCGAACTCGGAGCAGGTTCTGGTTCCTCTTGTTTAGCCCGTTGCCATAGCGACTCCAGTTCGTCCATGGTCGCCTGCTGCGGAGTACGGCCGCTGGCACGCAGTTGCTCTTCCATCCATTGAAACCGGCGCTTGAATTTTCGATTTGTCTTCTTCAGCGCCGACTCCGGATCAAGCGAAAGATATCGCGCAATATTCACCAGCACGAAGAACATGTCTCCGACTTCTTCTTGCAGGCGATGCCGAAGCGCTTCGGGGACCTGCGGCTTGCCCGACCCCGCCACTCCTCTTGCCACAGGTTGTGCCAGCGAAGGAAGCTGCCGCAGTTCATCTTTTAGTTCCGTAGCCTCTTCTTCGAGCTTGTCGAACAGCATGCGCCGCGCGCGAACTGAGTTTGTGTGCTTCGAGCAACGCCGGCATCGCCGACGAAACTCCGGCTAGCACTGACTCGGAAGGCTCTGTCTTTGCTGCCTTGCCTCCACCCACTTCCAGCCGTTTCTTCTTTTCCTCGGCCTTGATTGCTTCCCAGTTCCGCAGAACATCGGCCGAAGTCTCGGCCGTCACATCCCCAAATACATGCGGATGCCGGTTTACCAGCTTGGTGGAAAGCCGCTCCAGCACCTCGTCAATGGAAAACTTGTTCTCCTCCTGCGCCATTTGCGAGTAGAAGAGCACTTGCAACAGAAGATCCCCCAGTTCGCCGCGCAGTTCATCCCAGTCGCGATTATCAATCGCTTCCAGGACTTCATACGTCTCCTCCAGCGTGTACGGTTTGATGGAATCAAACGTCTGCTCGCGGTCCCACGGACATCCCCCCGGCCCGCGTAATCGGGCCATGATGGAAACGGCACGCTCAAATCTTTCGCCAGTTGTGCTGGGCATGCAAGAACTGTAAATGAGTGCCAAGCCGGCAGCAACGAGGGGAAGGCATTGCTACTGCAGGAGAGAGATTAGCACGATCACGCCAAGGTCCAAACTCCAAAGTACGGAGCGCAGGTTTAAAAGCGGGCAGTGGTGCAGTCAAACCGTACTCCTACGTTACCGTCGCTAGTGTGGCGTGTCGGCGCAGCCGTCGTGAGTGGCGGCGCGCCTGAACATCATCTGATGGCCGTGCGGCGCCGGGGAATTGGCCGGCCGCACCTGATCGCCTCTTGGGTTTCGCGCAGTTCTTTGCAGCTCGAGCAATTGGGGTCGGAACAATACGGTGATCCCGCCGCCTGAGTCCGGTCGCCGGACTGAGTGTTTGTCATCGTTTCCATTTGCCGCCTCCTTTTGAATCATCGTGAGTCGCACAAATTAACCGAGCGTTTCCGTGGATCAGTTAGCCACACGGTCCGGAAACGTCACTCATTCCATACGTACAGAAAATTATCGTCAGTCGCAGTGGCCACGCTCCGCTCCGCCTTGTGCGTTGCCCGGTTCAATGCCGATCGCACCTTTTCTTTTCCCTCGGCCAGGTCCGCCAGCGGCACCTTGAGAGCGATTCCGGGCTGCAGTTGATCGAGATCGGAGAGAATTTTGGTGACGATCAGTTTGTGCTTTCCATTCCGCCCTTGCGGAACGTCCACCTGCGCCATGGTTCTGAAGTTCATGGGGGTTTTTTTGTTCTGGGAGCTCATCCGGAACCTCCGTGTCTTCGTTAACGTTAACCTAACATTACAGTAAATATACACTAAACACAGATAAAACTGCAAATAGTATTATTATTCGTTATCGTATTTACCCACTACGACTCCTTCTCGATTCGCAAGCCAGCTTATAAACACCGCTAATCAAACAACTTAGCGGCGACCTAAAGCAAAGTTCGCTGCTTTAAAGATATGACCCGTATCCCTCCAGGCTTGCTACGGTTGAGTTGCATTTAGAAGGAGCGCCATTGAAATGCGAAAGTCTAAAACACATTTTGAGCAGGTTCCGGTAGCTCTGGTGAAAAAAATCGCGAAGGAAATCGTAAGCACAGAAATTGTGAAGGAAGAAATCGCAGCGGATGAAAAACCCAAGAGGAAAGAAATTCGAAGTGGCCATCTCATCATACCGTCTCCCCTGGCAAGAACTCAATGCAACAGCGCAGGAATCGGCCGGCATTGCAGAAATGGAATCTGAAATGAGAACGCAAACGGCAAAGGAAGCAGATGTCCTTGCATACCCGGAGTGGCAGAAGCCTGTGCAAGAGGCGCTGATCGAATTCGACCACGAAAAACTACAGGCTCGGATGGCTGCAGCAAGAACCGCAATCTCAAATCGCCTGCAAACCATTGCGCAGCAGGGGGGCCATCCGGCGGAAGAGCAGGCAATCAAAGATGCCCTGGTGATTTTGCGGATGCTTGAGAACGAAGACCGAAAGGCTTCCTGACCGGCGGCTAGATTTGTGGGATGGAGATTCGAAACGACGGGGCTTCCTATCGCCTGAAGAACTCTATCCCCAGCGGCGGCAGACTCAACGACAAGGAATAAGGCCGCCCATGCGTGGACACCGCGTCAGCTTCTTTGCCCCCCAGATTCCCCATTCCGCTGCCGCCGTACTCCAGCGCATCGCTGTTTAGAATTTCTCGCCAGAAGCCGCCGAATGGAACTCCAATGCGATAGCCATCGCGCGGCACCGGAGTGAAATTGCACACCACCAGAATCGTGTCTTCCGGCTTCTTGCCTTTGCGCAGCAGCGAAATCACGCTGGCCCCAGTGTCGTTGCAATCCACCCACTCAAATCCCGCCGGTTCGTTATCAAGTTCGTATAGGGCGGGTTCGCTCTGATAGAGCTGATTCAGTTGCTCCACCCAGTTCTGCACCCCTTGGTGCACGCCAAATTGCAGCACGTGCCACTCCAGGCTCATATCGTGTCCCCACTCGCGCACTTGCCCGAATTCGTCGCCCATAAACAATAGCTTTTTCCCCGGCTGCGCAAACATGTATCCATAGAGCAGACGCAGGTTGGCGAACTTCTGCCACTCATCCCCCGGCATCTTGCCGACCAACGATCCCTTGCCGTGTACCACTTCATCATGCGAAAGCGGCAGAACAAAATTTTCTGAGAACCCATACAGCATTCGGAACGTAAGCAAATGATGGTGAAACTGCCGGTGAATCGGGTCATGAGAAAAATACGCCAGCGTGTCGTGCATCCACCCCATGTCCCACTTCATGCCGAAGCCGAGGCCGCCAACGTAAGTTGGCCGTGAAACCATTGGCCACGCCGTGGATTCCTCGGCATAAGTCTGAATGTCGGGATGTTCGCTGTAGGCTTCGTGATTGAGTTGCCGCAGAAATTCAATCGCGTCCAGATTTTCTCTTCCGCCGTACTTGTTGGGAATCCACTCGCCTTCACGCCGCGAATAGTCGAGGTAAAGCATGGACGCAACCGCATCCACGCGCAGTCCATCGGCATGGAATTCATCCAGCCAGAACATGGCGCTTGACATCAAGAAACTGCGCACTTCATTGCGCCCGTAGTTGTAGATGTACGTATTCCAGTCCGGGTGAAATCCGCTACGCCAGTCCGCATGTTCGAACAGATGCGTGCCGTCGAAATACGCCAGGCCGTGCGCGTCGGAAGGGAAGTGCGATGGCACCCAGTCGAGAATCACGCCAATCCCGTGTTGATGCAGATAATCCACAAAGTACATGAAATCCTGCGGCGTCCCGTAACGCGAAGTCGGAGCGAAATATCCTGTGGTCTGATATCCCCACGACGCGTAAAACGGATGCTCCATGATCGGCAGCAACTCAACGTGCGTAAACTTCAGGCGCCTCGCATACTCGGCCAGCCGCGGCGCGGCTTCACGATAGGTAAGCGAACGATTGCCTTCTTCAGGCACCCGCATCCAGGAACCGAGGTGGAGTTCATAAATTGAAATCGGGGAGTGCAGCGACTGCCGCGAGCCGCGTGACTTCATCCACTCCTGGTCCGCCCATTGATAATTTAAGTCCCACACCACCGAAGCAGTTCGCGGCGGCTGCTCGTGATAAACCCCGAACGGATCCGCCTTCTCGCCGACATGACCGTGACTATGCGAGACGATGCGGAATTTGTAGAGCGATCCCTTGCCCACGCCAGGAACAAATCCTTCCCATATCCCCGAAGACCCTCGCGGCTCCAGCTTGTGCGAATTCTGGTTCCAGTTATTAAAGCTGCCAATCACTGAAACCTTGCGAGCGTTGGGCGCCCATACGCTGAAGCATGTCCCACTCTCTCCGTGAAACGTCGCCGGATGCGCTCCCAAGTGCCGATAGGCGCGATAATTCCGGCCTTCGTTAAACAAATAAAGATCGTCCGCCGAAAGCAGCGATACGTCATGCCGCACCGGAGCCGCGATTGGAGCTTTAGTTTTCATTGTTTAGTGAAGGTTCAGAAGTTTCCTGAGACGTCAATAGGATGCAATTTCAGATTGGAATTTCAGATTGCAGATTGTCCCTGATATAGCGCGTGCCATCGCTCAATCCGCAATCTCCAATCGAAAATCTGCAATCTGCAATTCCGCCTCATGCTAGACTTTCTACCAAACCCATTCTATTCAGGAATCCCGCCACCGATGCCTGTTCTCCGCGTTGTTGTCCTTTGGCACCAACATCAGCCTTTCTACAAAGACCTGGTCACCGGAGAGTACCGCCTGCCCTGGACCCGCTTGCACGCGCTTAAAGATTACTACGGGATGGTGAAATTGCTGGAGGAGTTTCCCAACGTTCATCAGACCTTCAACCTGGTTCCTTCCCTGATCACCCAGATTCAAGACTATGCAGAAGGCACCGCGCACGACCCTTTCCTCCGCGTAGCGGCCCGTGCAGCCGGCGATCTGACCGCCGATGAGCGCCGCTTTGCCCTGCAATATCTCTTTCAGGCGAATCAGGAACACTTGATCGGACGCTATCCCCGCTATGCCGAACTATGGGACCGCTATCAGAGCACTGGGTCAGCGCCGGAGCGGGCGGAAAGGTATTTCCAGCCCCAGGACTTCACCGACCTTCAGGTGCTTTCCCAACTCGCATGGTTTGATGAATTCTTTCTCCGCGAACCCGAGATCGCCGCCTTGGTCAGCAAAGGGCGCAGCTACTCGCTCGCAGATCAGAATTTTGTGATCAGCCGCCAGCGTGAGCTGATCAGCAAGGTTCTGCCCGCCCATCTGGATGCCGCCAAGGCGGGGAGAATCGAAATTTCCACGTCGCCTTTCTATCATCCCATTCTGCCGCTGGTCTGTGACACTAACGCGGGTGCGGCTTCAACGCCTGGCCTGCCGCTGCCGCAGAACCGCTTCCGTCATCCCGAGGACGCCAAGGAGCAACTCCAGCGAGGCCTCGATTTACACGAAAAAGTTTTCGGCCTGCGCCCCAAGGGAGTTTGGCCTTCCGAGGGAAGCGTTTCCGAAGAAGTCTTGGCAATCGCCGCCGGCCTCGACGTGCAATGGATGGCCACCGACGAAGGCGTCTTATCGCGGACCCTCAGCATGTCGTTCATGCGCGACGGCCACGGCCGCCTGCCCGATGCCTCGGCAGAAAAGCTCTATACCACGCACCGGTATGAAAACGCTCAGGCCGGCATGAATCTGATCTTCCGCGATCACGCCATCTCCGACCTGATCGGGTTTGTCTATTCCGGCGTGCCTCCCGCCGAAGCCGCTGCACACTTAATCCACAACATTAAGGAATCTGCGCAGCCGATTCTAAGGCAGGGTAAAGACGCCGTCATGCCAATCATCGTCGACGGCGAGAATGCATGGGAATACTTCCCCGAGTCTGGCCGTGAATTCCTCCGCCGTTTCTACGATGCCCTGCAGAACGACCATTCCGTCGAAGCCGTTACCGTTTCTGAAGTCATGGAGCGCCACCGCAATCCAAACCCCCTCAACTCGCTGGTTCCCGGTTCGTGGATTCACGCCAACTTCAATGTGTGGATTGGCGCGCCGGAGGACAATCGCTCGTGGGATTACCTGTACCATGCGCGCAACTTCTATGCCCAAGCTTCACCCAATTGTTCGGAGGAACAGCGCAAGCTGGCGCTCGAAGAACTGTTCATTGCCGAGGGCAGTGACTGGAACTGGTGGTACGGCCCCGAACACCACTCCGCCAACGACCGCGAATTCGACGAGCTCTACCGCAAGCATCTCTCAAACGTTTACCAGGCGCTGGGAGCAACGCCCCCCGACTATCTGGCGCAGCCCATCATGGGCGGCACCGCGCGGCCGTCGTTCCTGCCGCAGACCCACTACATCCATCCCCGCATTACCGGCGAGATAGTCCGCTACTTTGAATGGATGGGCGCCGCTCTCTACACCGCCGACCGCCGCTCCGGAGCCATGCATGGCAAAGTCTTTCTGCTGGATTCGATTTACGCCGGCATTGACGAAGCGAACGTGTACGGTCGCATGGATTTCGCCGAGCAGCTTCCCGAAGGCGATTTTGAAATCGTGGTAAACCTGGAATCGTGGGCAGACAGCGCCACCCGCCCCCGCCGCGCCGTGCGCCTGAATGCAGAAGTTTCAAACGCCAAGATTTCAAGTTGGAAGATTTCCGACAACGGAGACGCATTCCCTCGGAACAGCGACGCCACCGTAGCCCTGGCGCGGAATTTCGAATTCAAGTTGCCGCTGGCCTTGCTCTACGCTTTGCCCCGCGAGTCTTCAGCAGCCGAGGCCAGTCCCGCAGCGACGAACCTACGTCTCCGCTTCAGTCTCTGGCAAAACCGCCTTCCCGTGGATGCTCTGCCCGTGGAAGGCTGGATGGAACTGCTGCTCTTGCCCGAGGACGAACTCAGTTCGCTCGCCCATTAAGGGTTCGCGTGGGGACGGACGCCCTCGTTCGTCCGTCGAGCGCAGCTCTACTCTTGGTTCGCACGCCATCATTTATAATCGCTAGCTTCATTCACAACCATGGCAAAAACTTATACGGGTACCGGATACCTGACAGGGCGGCGTTTAACCTTTTATTCAGGAGGTCCGCGCGGCTTCCGATTGGTGTCTGATTTCAAAGCTATTTTTGATAAGAGGAGAAAGGCAATCATGAGCAATATTTCCGAAATTCGCGGCCGCCAAGTCCTGGACTCGCGCGGCAATCCTACGGTAGAAGCGGAAGTTTGGTTGCAAGACGGCACCGTTGGGCGGGCAATCGTTCCCAGCGGCGCGTCCACCGGAGAACACGAAGCGGTAGAGCTCCGCGACGGCGACAAAGAGAACTACCTCGGCAAAAGCGTGCTGAAGGCAGTTGAGAACGTGAACGGCGAAATCGCCGATGCGGTGGCGAATCTCGATGCTGCCGACCAGCGCGCCCTCGATCAGAAGATGATCGAGCTCGACGGCACCGAGAACAAGGGTCGCCTAGGTGCAAACGCGATTCTTTCCGTCTCCATGGCCGCGGCCCGTGCCGCTGCAAATTCCTTGCAGATTCCCCTCTATCGCTACCTCGGCGGCGCCGGGGCGAACACTCTACCCACGCCTATGATGAACATCCTGAACGGCGGCGCTCACGCCGACAACAACGTGGACTTCCAGGAATTCATGGTCATGCCCGTAGGCGCCGAATCGTTCTCCGATGCTCTGCGCTGGGGCGTCGAAATTTTTCACACGCTTAAAGGCGTCCTGAAGAAGCGCGGCTACAACACCGCCGTCGGCGACGAAGGCGGCTTCGCGCCATCGGTGAAGTCAAACGTCGAGGCTATCGAAGTCGTCCTCGAAGCCATCACCCAGGCCGGATACAAGCCCGGCGAAGATATTGCCATCGCTCTCGACCCCGCCGCCAGCGAATTCTTCCAAGACGGCAAATACGTGTTCAAGAAGTCCGACAAATCAGCCAAGACCTCCGACGAAATGGTCCGCTTCTGGTCGAAGTGGGCCAACGACTATCCCATCGTGTCGCTCGAAGATGGCCTCGCAGAAAACGATTGGGACGGCTGGGCGAACCTGACCAAAGAACTAGGCAACAAAATCCAGCTAGTCGGTGACGACCTCTTCGTCACCAATGTCTCGTTCCTGCAAGAGGGAATCGACAAGCACGTGGCCAACTCCATTCTGATCAAAGTCAACCAGATCGGCACGGTAAGCGAAACCCTCGACGCCATCGACCTGGCCCGCCGGAACGGATACACCTCAGTAATCTCCCACCGCTCCGGCGAAACCGAAGACACCTTCATCGCCGACTTAGCGGTCGCGACGGGGGCTGGCCAGATCAAGACAGGTTCCGCCTCCCGCACCGACCGCGTTGCCAAGTACAACCAGTTGCTAAGGATTGAAGAAGAGTTGGGAAGTGGAGCGAGGTTTTTGGGGTTGAAGGCGCTGAACTACAAGGGGTGACGAAACTTAGAGAACGACAAGAATAGGGTCCGCGCCCCCAAAGACGTGGATGAGTGACAATTGACTTAGTCCATGACTTAGTCTAGTATAGCCGCATGGAAGTCAATGTCCACGAAGCCAAAACCCACTTCTCCCGCCTCCTTGAACGGGTGGCGATGGGCGAGGAAATTGTTATCGCCAAAGCGGGCACTCCGGTCGCCAAGCTTGTTCCTTTGAAGTCGGCGCGACCCAAGTTCAAGTTCGGTTCCGCAAAGGGCGAATTTGTTGTCCCGGACGACTTCAACGATCCGCTCCCGAGGGAAATCGAGGACCTCTTCTATAAATGAGGGTCCTTCTCGATACCCACACCTTCCTGTGGGGCTTAACTGAAGCTGACAAACTGTCGGCGGTTGCGAGGCGGACGATTGCTTCTTCCGAAACCTTCTTGAGCGCAGCCAGTATCTGGGAAGCCCTGAGTAAGGTCCATGCCGGGAAGCTCCCGCTGCCACTCCCGGCAGGTGAGTACCTGACTTCAAAAATGCGAGCCAACGGCGTCAGCGTGCTCCCCGTCAAGCTTGAACACGTGCTGCGCATCGAGAGCCTGGAGCTGCATCACCGCGACCCATTCGATCGCATGCTGATCGCGCAGAGCTTGGAAGAGGGCTGGCCCATCATCACCGCCGATCCTGTTTTCAGGGATTACCCAATCCGGGTAATCTGGTAACTTCATCGGTGCGCTCATTGCTTTGCCCTGCATCGACCGCGTTGCCAAGTACAACCAGTTGCTGCGAATTGAAAAGGAGTTCGGGAATTCCGCTAGGTTTCTGGGACTGAGAGCACTAAACTACAGGGGTTGATGCGCTCGTAAGAACAGAGGAGATTCGAGAATGAAGAAACAAATTGTGCTCGGGACATTGTGTTTCGTGCTGGCCGTTTCTGCCTCAACTGTGGCGCAAACGCCGAACAACTCCGACGTTCCGGACAAGGCTGACGTAATGCAATTCCTGAATATAATGCACGCGAAGGCGCAAATGGTTCAGGTAATGGAAGGGATGCAGAAGCAACTGCGCCTGGGTGCGGAACAAGGCTTCAAGCAAAAGGTTCCAGAGGCCACTCCGGAACAGTTGGCAAAAGTCGACCAGATGTTTGACGGCCTTTTCAAGGAGATGCCTATTGACGAAATGGTTGATGCCATCGTCCCTATCTACCAAAAGCACCTGACGAAGGTTGACCTGGCTGCCGTCACGGCTTTTTACTCATCCCCGTCAGGACAGAAAATCTTAAAAGAGATGCCCGCGATTATGTCTGAGGGCATGCAGGCCGGTGGAGAAATCGGGCGTCGAGTGTTCGCAGAAAGAGCCCAACAGTTAGATCAACAGATTGCCGAGTTGGCGAAGGAAACGAAAAGGAATTAGCCCCAAAACCAACGTTTACCTTTGCTCCACTTAGCCACAGATCCCAACGAAGTTAGGGGCACGGCTGAAGCTGTGCCTCCCCCGAATCTTTGCAGTAACGAGCTAAAAGTTAGGAGCTAGAAGCTTGCCCCATCCCAAACCCCTAATCCTAATCATCCTCGATGGCTGGGGATACCGCGCCGAGACCAAAGCCAACGCCATCGCCCTCGCTCGCAAGCCGGTTTACGACCGCTTGCTGCGTGAGTATCCCAACACGCTGATTCACACCAGCGGTCAATATGTCGGGCTTCCGGACAAACAAATGGGCAACAGCGAGGTCGGCCACCTGAACATCGGCGCCGGGCGCATCGTCCACATGGATTCGACCCGCATCGAGCTGATGATCCAGAATGGCGAATTCTTCCACCAGCCCATTTTGCTTGACGCCATGAAGAACGGCCGCACCGGCGGCCGCCAGCTTCATCTCTTCGGCCTGCTTTCTGACGGCGGGGTGCATTCCTATCAAACTCATCTCCATGCGTTGTTGAAAATGGCCAAGCAAAATGAAGTCGAGCGCGTTTTCGTGCACGCCTTCATGGACGGCCGCGACACCCTCTCCACCAGCGGCGCCGGATATCTCGAACAGCTCCAACAGGCCATGCGCGAATACAACACCGGCAAAATCGCCACCGTCAGCGGACGCTACTACGCCATGGACCGCGACCGCCGCTGGGAGCGCATCGCGAAAGCCTATGGCGCGATGGTTTTCGGCGAGGCCGAAGGCGACAAGTACGCCGACGCAGTGCAGGGCGTCAAGGACTCATACAACAAAGGCGTCACGGACGAATTCATCGTGCCATTCGTTTGCACCGACGCGAAGAGCGCGGGCGGGGACGCCCGCGCCTTCAGCACCATTCGCGACGACGACTCCTGCATCTGTTTCAACTTCCGCGCCGACCGCGTGCGCGAGATCACCCGCGCCCTCACCCGCAACAGCGGCCTCAACGATCAAGCCGGACGCGATCTGCCGGGATCGGAAGACCTCGACGCCACCATTCCGCGCGACCGCGTCCCCACAAATCTGCACTACGTCTGCATGACGCAATACGACAAGAAATTCAGCCTGCCCGTGGTCATCCCGCCCGAATCGTTGGATCACATCCTTGCCAACGTAATGGGCGAGAGAAAGATGCGCAATCTGCGGGTAGCCGAAACCGAAAAGTATGCACACGTCACATACTTCTTCAATGGCGGTGTCGAGCAGCCGTTTCCCGGCGAAGAGCGCACGGTCGTGCCATCGCAGAAGGTAGCTACTTACGATTTGAAACCAGAAATGAGCGCCGCCGGAATCGCTGACACTGTGGTGAAAGCCGTCGAGGGCGGTAGTTTTGACGTCATGGTGGTTAACTTTGCTAATGCCGATATGGTCGGCCACTCCGGCAAACTCGAACCGACAATCAAAGCCGTAGAAACCGTGGACGCCTGCCTCGGTCGCATCGAACTCGCCGTCCGCGCCAGAGGCGGAGCCATGCTGATTACCGCCGACCACGGCAACGCCGAAATGATGATTGATCCAGCGACCGGAGGCCCACACACCTACCACACGACGAATCCGGTTCCATTCATCGTGGTCGCAGAAAACTCGAAACAATTCACGCTGAAGCCCGGCGGATCCCTGCGGGATATTTCGCCGACGATTCTGGGGATGCTGGAAATGCCAGAACCAAAGGAAATGACGGGGACGGATCTAAGGTTGAAAAAGACTTCGGCAGGCTAGAAAGATCTAAGACCTAGCCCTGGACGCGCACAGCCTGCCCGGAGCGAGCCGGGGGGTCTGGGATGCACGGACGAAGGCGCCCATTTTGTTCTAATGCAGCCATGAAGGTTCTCATCGCAACTCCCCACCGCCTCGATCTCTGGATCGCCCCGCAATGGTTCTCTGAAAGACTGACACGGGATTTTCCGCAACTCAAAATTGTTCGGATCGACAATTTTGAAAACTTTGAGAACGATATCTCCGACGCCGAAATCGCATTCACCTTCGCCCTCCGCCCCGAACAGCTTCAAGCAGCTAGAGAGCTTCAGTGGATTCACTCTCCCTCGGCTGCGGTACACCAGTTTCTATTCCCGGAATTTGTGAATAGCGATGTGCTCCTCACCAATGCCCGCGGCGTCCACGGGCCGGTGGTAGCCGAGCACGTAATCGCGCTGATCTTTGCTCTGGCCAAGAAAATTCCGCAGGCGGTCCGTTTTCAGCAGCAGCACTTGTGGGGACAGGAAATCGCGTGGCGCGCCGGCCAGCGTCCTCGGGAAATCGCCGGAGCAACCCTTGGCCTCGTCGGCCTTGGCAGCATCGGACGCGCAGTAGCCAAACACGCCGCCGCGCTAGGCATGAACGTCATCGCTGCCCGCGAGCACCCAGAGAGTCCAAGGCCCGAGTCCGTGCACGAAGTTCTGCCCACTTCTGATCTCGACGAACTGCTAGCCCGCTCCGACTACGCGGTTCTGGCCGCTCCTGTGACGCCCGCGACCCAAAATATGATTGGCCGCCAACAACTCGCCAAAATGAAACCTGATGCCTGCCTAATCAATGTAAGTCGCGGAACGCTTATCGATGAGGTTGCATTGGCCGAGGCCTTGCGCGAACGGAAGATTGGAGGCGCAGCGCTGGATGTTTTCGAGCAGGAACCACTGCCCTCGGATTCCCAGCTATGGGATCTCGAAAACTTGCTGATTACACCCCACACCGCCGGCATGACCGAGAAACTTTGGGAACGTCACTATGTGCTGTTCTCAGAAAACCTGCGCCGCTACTTAAACGGCCAGCCGTTACTCGCATTGGTGAATAAGAAAGGCGGATATTGATCCGCGCCTGCGCGGCCCACCCTCTCTACCCATGCTAGACTCCAGCTAATCGCCCCATGCGCATTCTCACTCGCTACATCCTCGGAGAAGTCACGTCGCACGCTCTCCTGGGAACGGCGATTTTTACTTTCATCATCTTTACCCGCGAACTGGGACAGATTCTGGAATTGGTAGTCCGCAATAGCGCGCCACTCCCCAGCGCCGCGGAGCTGTTCTTCCTCACCGTCCCCGAGGCGCTCACCCTAACCCTACCTGCCGGAGTGCTGATCGGCATCCTCATCGGGCTCAGCCGCCTCGCCGCCGATAGTGAGATTACCGCCATGAAAGCCAGCGGCGTCGGCGTCTGGAATTTCCTACGCATCCTCTCCATCTTTTTCTTGGCCGCCTGGCTGCTGGCCCTGGCCAACAATGTCTATCTCGCTCCTCGCTCGCAAGCCGCGCTTTCCCGGCTGCAAGACAGACTGAAAGGGTCGCAGGTTTCGTTTGAAATCCAGCCGCGAGTTTTCTATGAGGGTTTTCCCAAAAAGGTGCTCTATGTGAACGACGTAAAAAGCGCCCAAGGCGCGGCCATCTGGAAAGGCGTGTTCATCGCCGACACCAGCACTCCCGGAGCTCCCAAAATTACTTTGGCAGAGCAGGGAATCCTGGTCAGCGAGAGCAAGAACACGCTGCACCTGCATCTGATAAATGGATCGCTGCATGAAAGCGACCCCACCTCGCCGGACAAATATCAGATTTCCACCTTCGAAGAAACTGACTTGCCCATTACGCTTCCGGAGGGCGGAGCCACTAAAGATCAGCCGCCTTCGTCGCTGGCTCAGATCCCTACTTTTCAGTTGCCCCAGATCGCGCGGACCAAGAAGAACCCGGTCCTCGCGGGCTGGTATTGGATCGAGTTTCACCGCCGCTTTGCTTTGCCGACCGCATGCATCGTCCTCGCCCTCGTCGGATTTCCTCTCGGCCTCTCCGCCAAGAAAGGTGGCAAGTCAGCCGGATTTGTTCTGACCATTATTCTGGTTTTCGCCTACTACTTCGTTTCGCTGACCGGCGTCTCGCTCGCGAGGCAGGGAAGAATCTCTGCCGGGCTGGGCGTATGGCTGGCAAATATTGTGGGTCTGGTGGCCGGGGTATTTCTGCTATGGCGGTCGGAACGCCGTCCTTTTGAAATTGCCGCGCTCAAAGGCACCTGGGCGTCGCTCAAGGGAAGAATCCACAGAGGCACTCTGCTTATCCCGTCCGCCTCTACGGAGAACGCTTTCGAGCGGGCCTCCACCAGAACCCGCGTCTTCCGTCTCAGTTTCCCCATGATCCTGGACGACTTTGTGCTGCGCGATTTCGTACTCAATCTCTCGCTGGTGTTGGCTGCGATGCTGATGCTGTCTCTGGTCTTCACCGTGTTTGAACTGCTGGGCGATATTCTGCGCAACCAGGTTTCTCCATGGATCGTGGGCGAGTACCTGCTTAACGTGACACCCTATTTTCTGTACAACAGCGCGCAGTACGGCGTCTTGCTGGCGGTCTTGATTACGCTGGGGATGATGCAGCGGTATAACGAAGTCACCGCGCTGAAAGCTACGGGCATCAGCATCTATCGCATTGTCGTCCCAGTGTTGGTGGCGGCGGTGCTGGTGGCGGGCAGTCTGTTCCTCTCCGACCAGTTTTATCTGCCCCACGCCAACAAGCGCCAGGATGCACTTCTGAATACCATCAAAGGCAAGCCTCCCCAGACTTATCTGAATCCCTACCGTAAATGGATTTTCGGCCAGCATTCCACCATCTATTACTACCAATTTTTCGACCCCGACAAAAACCAGTTCGCAGATCTCTCCGTGTTTCAATTCAATCCGGCAACTTTTCAGATGGTCAACCGCATTTACGCCGGCCGCGCCAATTGGGACGACAGCCTGCATCGCTGGGTCTGCTCCCAGGGTTGGCAGCGCTCGTTTCGCAATACCGCTATGCAGGACTTTCACACTTTCGACGTTTCCACGTTCACTGCAGTGTCCGAACCGCCAACCTATTTCCGAAAAGAAGTGAAACAATCTCTGGAAATGAATTACGAGCAGCTCAGCCAATACATTCACGACCTGCAGCAAAGTGGCTTTGAGGTGGTGCGCTTGAGAGTGCAGTTGCAAAAAAAACTCGCCTTTCCGGTGATCACATTTGTAATGGCGCTCTTGGCGATCCCGTTCTCGCTCGCTGCTGGCAAACGCGGCGCAGTTGCCGGCGTGGCCACAGCGATTGGAATCGCGGCGGTTTATTCGGTAGTGTCAGGATTGTTCGAGGCCATGGGCAACATCAGCCAGCTTCCGCCAGTTCTGGCCGCGTGGTCTCCGGATGTGATCTTTGCGTTGGTGGGTGGATATTTGATTCTGAAGGTGCCGACGTGAGGAAGCGGGCTTTTATCACCACAGAGTACAGAGGCACAGAGAAAGCTCCAAGACTTTCTGGATCGCTTTCTCTGTGCCTCTGTGACTCTGTGGTGAATGGTTTGTTAAGCCTTCGCCCCCTTATGCTTTTCCACCGTGCTCCACGTCTTATCCTCCGCATGGCAAATGTTCTCGAGCGGACAATCCACGCACTTCGGCGACCGCGCGATGCATAACTTTCTTCCGTGCCAGATAATCTGATGCGAGAAGAGAGTCCACTTCTCGCGAGGAATGATCCCCATCAGGTCCTGCTCAATCTTCTTGGGATCGTCATTCTTCGTCAGCTCCAGCCGCCGCGAAATCCGATGGACATGCGTGTCCACCACAACACCTTCGGATTTACCGAACCAGGTTCCGAGCACCACGTTGGCAGTCTTGCGCGCGACTCCCGACAGAGTGAGCAGGTCGTCCATATTCTCTGGAACTTTGCCGCCGAATTCACTGACCACCCTACGCGCCGCGCCCACCACCGATTTTGACTTGTTCCGAAAGAATCCTGTCGAACGAATATCCGGCTCAAGCTCCTCGGGTTCCAGCCGCGCGAAATCCTGCACCGTGGGATATTTCTTAAACAGTTCCGGCGTTACCATGTTCACCCGTACGTCAGTGGATTGCGCCGAAAGAATGGTTGCCACCACCAGTTCCCACGCGTCTTTATGCGTCAACGCGCAAGTCACGTCCGGATATTGCCGATCGAGCCGCTGCAGAATGTCGGAGACCCGCTCGGGTGCTAGGGGATTGTATCCACCCCCTACGCTCCTCTTTTCCTGGGACCGTTTTCCAACCGAGGGTGCCCCACTCTTTGCGCTTTTCAAAGGGGGGGCCACCACGGACGCACGGTTTTTGCCCGTTGCGCCTGGTGCTCGAACCGCTCCAGCCCTTTCATGGCGTCCAGTCCTTCCCGGACGCCGCGGCGTAATTCCTCTCGCCATTCATTTCCCCCAGACAGCCTGCCATCTTAACAAAACAAGAAGAGAAAGATTTCGGGCATTGCCATGTGGGGGCAGCCGTCCTCGGCTGTCCAGTCGAGTGAAGCCCGACGAATCGCGGCTGAGAATCTCCCGCGGACCCCGGCATCCAGGAGTTCATGCTCCCGTCGTGCATCGTCGTGCAATTGACGCCCCACTTCCGCTCCCATTACTCTGGAAGTCGTTAGTCTCAAGCTCGCTGCTCTGAAATTGAGGACACACAATGGCGGTCAAGACGATTCAGCTCGGCCAAGTCTGGCGCAAAGACGAAAACGGTCAGGATTACCTCGTCACTAAGGTTTATGACGAGGTCTTTGCCCAGTACGCGGTGCTGCGTCCCGCCGAGGTGACCGCCCCTGATGCGCCCACGGTGCGGGTCAAGGTCACGAAAAGCGCTGTCGGCGCCGCTCTCCCGGGTTTCACGTTCACGCAAGAAGGATCGTTTTGAACGGCTCCGTTTCATCGCCTGTCGCGAGATTCGGCCGCTGCAAGGTGTGCGGCCTGTCGCCAGATGCGGGGAGGGCAGGGCTTTAGCCGTCCCGATACAATGCTTCTTGATCGGCTTTAGCCGCTGAGGTTGGCCTTCTGCCGCGCGATACGCGGCGTTGATATTTTCGATACTCTGTTCCTGAACCGCAAGGCAGCCCTTAGCCATCCATGACTGAAAAAATCCTCGCCGCCCTCTTCGCCTTCATCAGTTCGCTCATCGCCTTCAGCGGCTACGGCGGGATTGTGATCCTCATGGCCATCGAGTCCGCCTGCATCCCGTTGCCGTCGGAACTGATCATGCCCTTCGCCGGATACCTGGTGTTCCAGGGAACAATGAAACTGCTTTTGGTCGCAACCGCCGGCGCCATTGGCTGCAACGTAGGATCGCTGATCGCCTACGAAATCGGCTGCTACGGAGGCCGTCCGCTGGTCGAGCGCTACGGCCGCTGGATTCTGATGGGCCACCGCGAACTCGACTGGGCCGACCGCTTCTTCGCCCACTGGGGATATCTCGCCGTATTCATCGCCCGCCTTCTGCCGGTGGTGCGCACGTTTATCGCCCTGCCCGCGGGAATCGCACGCATGCCGCGACTCCGCTTTCACGTGTACACATTCCTGGGATCATGGCCCTGGTGCTTCGGCTTGGCCTGGTTGGGAATGAAGCTAGGCGAGAACTGGCGCGTGATCGGAAAGTATCTCCACAAATTCGACGCCGTGATTCTGGCCGTGCTCGTGGTTGGAATTGCTTGGTTTGTGTGGTCGCACTGGCAAAACCGGATTCGCACGGCGTAATATGCTGTTCCGAAACAGATGATGCCAACCCTCCTGATCCTTTCGTTTGTCCTGCTTCTCGCTTGGCTCCGGTTAGTCGCACGAAATGCGTATCGGATTTACAAGAGAGTCAGACACCCGAGCCAGGCTGATTGGCAGATGGCAGAGGCCGACCCTAGCCAACGGCTTCGCGCCGATTGGATATCAGAGCTGACAGACATGGGGTTTGAGTTGGCAGGTTATTTGTCGAAGGATCGGCAAACTCGACCGCTTGTCGCACTGCTCATTCATCACGCGAACTGCGACTCAGCGCACGTCGCTCAAATCAACAGCAGCGAAAAGAACTTTCTTGTTTTCAAGACCCGTTTTGCTGATGGCTTTGCTTTTGAAACCGGAAATACAAGGACTCCATCCTTATATCCAGCAGACCCACAAAATCCGGTTTTCAGATTTCCCCAAATAGAAGCCCCTGCAGACCTATATCGCGTTCACAAAGCGATCAAAAAAGAATTCTCAGCGTCGCGCCGACCAGTTATTGCGAACCCTGAAGGAGAAATGGCAGAATTTATCTCGCGAGCTAAGTTTATCCGCCTCCGAATGATGACCACTCGCGACCACAAACCCACGGCCTCAGGCGATGCATATTCCTTTACTGTGCAGGGAGCGATACGCCATGCGGCCGCGTTCACGTGGCCTATTAGGACTATCCGGCAGTTGGTTCTTCGCTGGAGAGCATCGAGACAATTGGGTCTCCTCGGCTTAACCTTGGATCCAACCTCCGGGAGGATATCCGTTTGAGTCGCGGGTGAGGGCGCCCGCGCCACACAAACTCAGTCGTAATACTCCAACCCCAAGTGTGTAATCAGCTCCTCGCCCCGCAAATGCCTCAAAGTGTTCTTCAGCTTCATGAGCTGAATAAACAAATCATGCTCCGGATAAAGCCCCGGCTTGGTCATCGGAGACTTGAAGTAGAAACTCAGCCACTCCTGAATCCCAATTCCGCGCAGCTCCGAAGTCCGCTTGGCCAAATCCATAAACAGCACCAGATCGAGCACGATCGGCGCCGCCAGAATCGAATCCCGGCACAGGAAGTTCACTTTGATCTGCATGGGATAGCCCAGCCAGCCAAAGATATCAATATTGTCCCAGCCTTCTTTATTGTCGCCGCGCGGCGGGTAGTAATGGATGCGCACTTTGTGGGTAAACTTCCCGTACAGTTCGGGGTAAAGTTCAGGCTGCAGAATATGCTCCAACACCGACAGCTTCGATTCTTCCTTAGTTTTGAAAGACTCCGGATCTTCGAGCACCTCGCCATCACGATTCCCCAAAATGTTGGTGGAAAACCAGCCGGCCAATCCAATCTGTCGCGCCTTGAATCCGGGCGCGAGGATAGTCTTCATCAACGTCTGTCCCGTCTTGAAGTCTTTTCCGCAGATCGGAGCTTCATTTTTTCGCGACAGTTCATGCATCACCGGCAAATCAACCGTCAGATTCGGCGCGCCGTTCGCAAACGGTACTCCCTCCATCAGCGACGCGTAGGCGTAAATCATCGAGGGTGCGATCGCCTCATCGCTCGCCAATAAAGCTTTTTCAAACGCTTTCACCGATTGATGGGCCGCGGTCGGCTGAAGAAAAATTTCCGTCGAACCGCACCACATCATGACTAATCGCGAAGCTCCGGAGTTTTTTTTGAACTCCCGAATGTCTGCCCTAACCTGTTCGGCCAGGTCCATCTTGTTCTTACCCTTTTTCACGTGATGGCCGTCGAGCTTTTTCACATAGTGGCGATCGAAAACTGCCGGCCGCGGCTTTATCGAGCTGAGAAAGGGCTTCGCCTTGTCGAGGAGTTCCTTTTCCAGCACCCCGGCTTTACGGGCTGCGGCATACATATCGTCGTCGAACGGGTCCCAGCCGGTGAAGACCAGGTCATTGAGATCGGCCAGAGGCACGAATTCTTTGACTTTGGGGAACCGCCCCTCGGTACGCTTGCCCAGCCGGATGGTTCCCATCTGGGTGAGGGAACCGATCGGGCTACCAAAGCCTTTACGGACCGCCTCGACTCCGGCAACGAAGGTGGTGGCGACCGCGCCCATGCCGGGGATCATCACTCCCAGCTTTCCTTTGGCGGGTTGGATATCAGCAGTCTTAACAGTGGTTTGAACAGTCTTCTGGCGTTTAGCCATTGCAGGCATCTTCCTTATTAGAACGTGGAGTTATAGGCAAACGGGTATGTTCTCGTATTGGCACACCTTTTGCAACCCGCTGGGGTTGAATGGTGAAGCTGAAGCATTAGAAGGCTCTAGGTAACCCGGCAAAGGGAAGTTGCGTCATACTCTACAGAGATTCCCAGGGATTGCTCCGCGCACGAGGAATATAATGCTTGTAGCGGATCCCGATCGTGGGTGAATTCGGAGAATACGTTATGAAATTCCGACTGATAGCAGTGACAGCGGCGCTGTTGGCGTTTGTGTATTTAGCCCCGGCTTGCTTTGCTGGCGACAACGACAGCACAACCAAGCCCTCTACTCCGGCCGCCACCGCACCGGTCGAACCCGCGGCCACCAGGGTATCGCACGATGGCGGTATCGACGATCTCGATGCCATCGGCAACCGCAATGTCGGTTGCGCCAAAGGCATGGGCAACTGGTACGGCCTCGAAGGTCAAATCGCCATGGGGAAACAGGTTTCCATGCAAGTGGAAACCCAATCCAAGATCATCACCGACCCCGTAGTTTCGGAATATATCAACCGCCTCGGTCAGAACCTCGTGCGCAATTCCGATTCCCAGGTGCCGTTTACCATTAAGGTAATTGATTCCGATGACATCAACGCCTTCGCTCTGCCCGGCGGATTCTTCTATGTGAATTCTGGCCTGATCTTGGCCGCCGACGAAGAAGCCGAACTGGCAGGCGTTATGGCCCATGAGATCGCCCACGTCGCAGCCTGCCATGCCGCGCGCGAAAACACTCGCGGCAACATCGCTCAGATCATGACCATCCCGCTGATTTTCATCGGCGGCCCCATTGGCTATGCCGCCTACGAAGGCGCCGGCCTGGCCGTTCCGCTTACGTTTCTGAAGTTCTCGCGTGGTTTCGAAGCCCAAGCTGATTATCTTGGCGTCCAATACATGTATAAGGCTGGCTACGATCCGCAGGCCTTTGTTTCCTTCTTCGAGAAAATCCAGGCCCAGGAGAAGAAGAAGCCGGGCACCATTTCCAAAGCCTTCTCCACCCATCCCCAGACTCCGGATCGGATTGGGAAATCGCAGGAGGAAATCGCCAAGATCCTTCCCGCCAAGGCCGAGTACATGGTCACTA
>WNFC01001532.1_pt1 | contig 24310 bp, 23 predicted proteins | sample 5400541 | NCBI WGS metagenome assembly WNFC01 (sample SAMN13153342, study PRJNA577476) | soil metagenome | isolation source: 120 cm saprolite under Douglas fir tree site 2 hole 2 replicate 1 | place: USA:California | collected 2015-04-18
CGTTAACAAGGAAGCCCTGGTCATTATGGCGCAAGCGCTCGAGGAAATCGGCGACTCTTACGCAATCATGGGTTTCTCCGGCCATGGCCGCGATAACGTCGAGTTTTACGTAATCAAGGAGTTCGACAACGAATTGACCGACGAGGTCAAGGCGCGCGTGGGCGCAGTCGAACCCAAGCGCTCGACTCGGATGGGCACCGCCATCCGCCACGTGCGCGAGAAGTTCAAGGACGTAGCCTCGCGAGCCAAGCATATGCTGTTGTTGAGCGACGGGTTTCCCCAGGATTTCGACTACGGGCATGACCGGCGTTCGAATGCCTATGGCATTCAGGACACGATGGTGGCGCTGAAGGAGTTGGAAATGTCGGGCGTGCTGCCGTTTTGCATCACGGTCGACCGCACCGGCCACGACTACTTGCGCCAGATGTGCTCGGCGTCGCGCTATTTGGTGATCGAAGACATCACGTCATTGCCGCGCCAATTGCCGAAGATCTACGAACAGGTCGTCCGCTGGTAATGGCAGAATTCGTCGCGCCCCGATGGAAGAACCGCCCGCGGATTTTTTTCGCGCGACGAGGTGGGGTCTCATCCGGTACACCAAAGCAGGTAGGGGATGAAGCGGATCGCACTCGACCGGTACGTGTACGAAGACATTTATCCGGCGTTTAAGGCGGCGACCGACGAAAAAGAAAAGACCGCCAGGATCAATCAGGCGTTCCTGAACTATTTGGCGCGGAAAAGCCTGGTCCTCACCGGCAACGAGCCAGTTCTCACGGCGGACATCGGCTCCGGACCCTGCGACACTCTGATTAAGTATCTTACCGGCGTTATTTTCGCGGCGGGTTTCGACGTCCGGGCAACCGATTATATTCCTGAATATGCTGACCCCGAGCTAGGAATCGCACTGCGTAATCTTGCCGCCGCGCGAGCTGATGGGACGTTAAGACTGGCCGGCTTCTCAGTGAAGTTAGGTAATGCGTTCGGGGGAAACCTGCTCGATCTGCTGTCGTGCTCGAATGACCGGGTAAAACCCGCTAACGCGTTTCGGCTGGTTTTTGCCTCGCATCTCGTGTATCACGCCGAGCGGACTGCGGATGTAGAGCGTCTAATCTTCGATGTAGAGGCGAATCTACTGGCTAATGACGGGCTCGCGATCCTTTACCACCTCGCGAATACGCCCGGTACGTTCCAGGAATTTCGCGCGCGCTTCGGTAGCCAATCCGGCCGCCCCTCGAACAGTGATACGGGCGCGGTCACGATTGACGATCCCCCGGCACAGATAACCTCTGCCTGTGGCGAGCTCAGGCTCCCGCTGTTTGAACTACAGTTCGTCACCGACTTGAGGTTTGGACCACTGAGCGATAATGAATGGCAGAGCTTCGAGGCTCCGCTTACATATGACCACGTGGCGGAACGCAACCCAGGCGCATACGAAGATCTGAAAAGACTCTACTTCGTAGTACAACGGGCGCCGCTTGAGTTCGCCAGCGACCATTCAGCCAACGGATTGTCTGCGTTCATCAAGCAGATACGGCCGGTGATTGAAAAGAATCGCGGCGTGTTGCCGTTGGCCGAGCGAATGCAGGTCTTCAATCGAGCGGACGCCTCGCAGAATCTGACCGCGGCCATTCCGGATGCATTAGCCGCTGCCCGTTTGTCCGGTTCGGCGCCATTGACAGGGTGACTCGGAACAGATTACGGGAGTGATGAGCGCTTCGGTGATCAATTCGCAATACGACAGGCTTTCCAGCCTTTTTGAAAAGAACGCGCCCGCCTAACGAGCGAGGAGAAAACATGGCTTACGACATACTCATCCGCAATGGCACGATCGTGGATGGTTCGGGTCTGCCGCGCTACCGCGCCGACATCGGCATTGCCGACGGGCGGATTGTCTGCATCGGAACGCCGCTGGATGCAGCCCTTGAGACTATTGATGCCGAGGGTCACGTGGTGGCGCCCGGCTTCATCGATGCGCATACGCACATGGATGCCCAGGTATTTTGGGATGCTCTCGGCACCTGCTCGTGCTGGCACGGCGTTACTTCGGTGGTAATGGGCAACTGCGGCTTCTCGCTCGCCCCTTGTGAAGAGAAAGACAAATTACTCGTCATGCGCAATCTGGAACGCGCCGAGGATATCTCGCCCGAGGCGATGCAGGCCGGGATCAAATGGTCGTGGAAGACTTTCCCCGAGTATCTCGACGCCGTCGGCCGCCTTCCCAAAGGCATTAACTATGCCGCCTACGTCGGCCATTCGGCCTTGCGCACCTACGTGATGGGTGAGAGGGCTTTCGACGAGGAGGCTAACTCTGAAGCTCTAACGGCAATGAAGGCCGAACTGCGCTCCGCTATCCGCGCGGGTGCGGCGGGTTTCACCACCTCGCGTTCGCGCGCGCATCAAACTCCCGACGGCCGCCCGGTGGCCAGCCGGCTGGCTGATTGGGAAGAGGTGAAGCAACTGGTGGGCGTGATGGGCGAGTTGCACGCCGGGGTATTTGAGATTGCGCGCGAAGACATCGACCGCGATCCCGACAAGATGCGCGACTATATCAGCCGCCTGAAGGCTCTCGCCGTCAGTACCGGCGTGCCGACTACTTTTGGAGTAACCTGCTCGCGCAAGGCTCCCCATACCTGGCGCCCTATGTTCGAAATGGTCGATGACACGAATGCGGCGGGCGGCAAGATGCTGGTGCAGGGACATAGCCGCTCAATCAGCACGTTGCTCTCGTTTGAAACCAGAACTCCCTTCGACAAGGCGGCGATATGGCGCGATATCCGCAAGCTGCCGCTGGACGAACAGGAAGCCGCGCTGCGTAACCCCGAGCTGCGCGCGAGGTTGATCGAGGCGGCTCACGAGGGCATGCGGTCGCGGGAAGAGACCGTCGGCGCGGAACCGCGCCGGCCGGAGTTCGACTGGATTTTTGTGCTCGACAAACCGCTGCCGCCATACCGCTCCGTTGGTGAGATCGCGCGTGAGCAAAACAAGGATCCGGTCGAGACGATGATTGACCTGTCGCTGGAAAAGCATCTTCGGCTGTTTTTCCAGCAGCCGCTGGTTAACGAAGACCAAAACGTGGTGCTGGCGATGATGCGGCATCCGCGTTCTGTAGTTACCTTCTCGGATTCGGGCGCGCACGTATCGCAGATCATGGATTCGTCAATCCAGACGCATTTGCTGAGTTACTGGGTACGCGAGAAGCAAGCGCTGACCCTGGAACAGGCGATCCGAAAAATTACTTTCGACCTCGCCTCTTTCTGGGGGCTGAAAGGACGCGGATTGCTGCGCGAAGGAAATATCGCCGATCTGGTGATTTTGAATCCTGATGAAGTGGCGCCGCAAATGCCGACCCTGGCCCACGACCTGCCGGCCGGGGCGAGGCGGCTGAAACAGAAAGCGGACGGGATTCTCGCTACGATAGTCAACGGCGAAGTAGTGCTGCGCAACAACGAGCACACTGGCGCACTACCGGGCCACCTGCTACGCGGCCCGCTCGCCGCGGCATAAGGCTTGAGCAGGCTGCGAAAGCGTACCTTTTCGCAGCCTGCCGCCGGTTGGCTGAGTTAAAGGCACCTCTTCCGCTCGCATGCACCCGCTTAGCGCTGCCGCTCGGACATTGAGGCGGACTGTCGTAAGACAAGTAAGAAATGAATAGACGCTCGACCATGACGGTCTCGCTTCCACGCGAGATGCTGAAAAAGCTCGAAGCGACCCGGGAGGTCGAACATCGAAGCCGCTCGGCACTGGTACGCGAGGCGCTCCAGCTCTATTTCACGATCAGCCCCGCAGCTCCCACCTACACCCCAACTCCAGCCGAGCTTCGCGCCATTGAGCGCGGGCGTCGCGCGATAGCGCGCGGCGAGTACCTCACCCTGGATGAACTCCACCAGTCCTTGGCGACTCATCGTCGAACGCTCCGCAGAGAAAAGTCTCGCACGCCTGCCGCGTCGCGAGGCTGAACGCGTCCTCAGCGCGCTCAACCAAATGAGTCAAAATCCTTTTGCCGGCGATGTGCGCCGACTGACCAATCAGCCCTCGGCTTATCGGCGCCGCGTCGGGAACTGGCGCATCTTCTTCGATGTGAATTATCAGCCGCGCCTGATCGCGGTCGTCGCGATTGAAAGGCGCACTACCACGGCTTATCGCAAACGCTGAGTGACGGAGTACAAGGCCGCGCGGTGCACGCGCGCACGGCGAAGGCCCCTTTAGCCTTTGCGACCGCTGCTAGTCGGCCGCACCGACGCGTTCAACCAAATCCCTCAACCAAGGGGATGATGAACTCGCTCGAAAACCATGCTGACGCTTTTCTTAGGCACTAGCCGTTTTCTCTCCGCTTGCGATACTCTCACGAGGGCTGGTGAAAAGATCGAGAGGCCGCTCGCTGGCATGACGTTCGCCCTAGCAGGCTGCGGAAAAAGGCCTTCCGCACCCTGCTTTCCCTCTCTGTAATCTCCCCCACAGGGGGAGAACTAAAGGAAGGAAGCCAGTTTCATCGCAGGGTGCAGAAGGATTTTTCATGAAGAAATAGGTTTTTCCGCACCCTGCTAGCGCTCCCTCCTGGGATTGTTGCACTCGAATTCGAGCTATTATTGACAGGGTCCGACGCGGTGCGGCAGTGCGCGGCACCAAACACTCTCGACTCAAGGAACGACAAATGGCGGATGAAACGAACAGCGAGCTAACGCCGGAGCAGATGGCAGCGCGAATCGCCGAACTTGAGGCGCGCATTGCGAAAGGCGGTACGCTAAGGTTCAAGGTCTCGGAAAAGGGTGCCGTTTCGGTTTACGGGCTGGGTAGGTTTCCGGTTACTCTCTACTTGGAGCAATGGGAGAGCCTCATAGCGCATACCGACGAACTGCGCCAGTTCATTCAAGCCAACCGAGCGCACCTTAAGATCAAGGACAAAAAACCGAATCCTTAATGCATTTAGCGAGCGCAGACCGTCAATTGTGCTTTATTTCAAGTTGTGCTTTAGATTCCGATCTGGCTGATTTGCGATGCCGGCAGCGCGTCCTTGCAGACGTCGATTCCCACGAACACCCGCTCGTGCACGGATACTCCTCGAACTCTGCAGGTACTCATTTCGCGGCGGTGCCTTGCTGCTCCATCAGGGCGTTGGCGTAGGGCATCAGCGTTGAAAACAGGTTCACCCGCGAGTCGAGCGTCTTGCCAATTCCGCTGAGCAAGCCCATCACCCGATTGACCAGCAGCACGTCGGCCGGCACCTCGATGATAGGATTGGCGCGCAACGTGCGCGGCAGTTCCTCGGCGAATTCCCCGACCAGTTCCCGGTCCGCGTAGGCGCGGTTGCGCTTCACCGAATTTCCCAAAAACAGGTCGGCGAGCATCAGCAAGGTCTCCGGCGAACTGTCGCGCGTGCGGAAGCCCAGGTCGTGAAACGCAGCGACAATCGCTTCGCGGTTCGTAGTCAAAATCGCGAACGTCAACCGTACCATCGCGTCGCGAAAGGCGGGTGGAAAATCCTTGGCTAGTCCGAAGTCGAGCAGCACCAGGCGCGGGCCCGGCTGCACCAGGATATTGCCGGGATGAGGATCGGCATGAAAAAAGCCATCCCGTAGAATCATCTCGGTAAATATCTCGATAAGCTTTTGCGCCACCGCGTGCTTGTCGATTCCCGCACCAGCCAACGCCTCGGTATCTGTGACCTTCACGCCGGTGACCAGTTCCATCGTCAGCACCCGGCGGGTCGTGAACTGGTGATAGACCTCAGGGATTACGACGTCCGGGCGCGAGGCAAAATTGCGTCTGAGGATTTCGCAATTGCGCGCCTCGTTGAGGAAATCGAGCTCCATCGGAATATACTTCAGCAGTTCGCGCGCGAGGATGCGAAAATCCAATTCCGGCTCGAGCCAGGCGAGCAGCCGCAAGGTGAACATCAGGTTGCGCAGGTCGGCGCGGATGATCCCCTCGATTCCCGGATATTGAACCTTTACGGCACACCGCCGGCCGTCGACGGTGCGAGCTTGATGCACCTGCGCGAGTGATGCCGCCGCGAGTGGGCACGGGTCGAAGTCCGCAAAGATCATTTCAAGCGGACGGCCAAGTTCCTTTTCGACCTGCTGCCGAATCACCGCGAATGGGCGCGGCGGCACCTGATCGTGTAACACCGATAGCGTCTCCACCCATTCATCAGGCAAAATATCGGCTCGCGTCGCGATAAACTGACAGGCCTTGATCAGCAGCCCTTCGAGTCGAATCGAGGCGGCGTAAAGCGCTCGCGCGGCACGCAAATCCTGGCGCCGGTAACGCTGCTCTTTGCGCTCTTTGCCAAAATAGCGCGACCAGAGCTGGATTGCTTTGTAACGGCTGTAGATGCGCGCCGCCAGCAGCAGCACGCTGGCGAACCGGTAAACCCGCGTCGGCAGACGCGGCTCGGGCAGGGATTTTTGGAAATCGACTGAAAGGTTCGGGATGAGCAATGAGGCAGAACCCTCATCCTGACCCTCTCCCGCCAGTCACCCTCACCTCACCTCTCCCGCAAACGAGCGGGAGAGGGACAGGCAGGGGCGGGCGAGGGGCAGAATTTTCTGGCGCAATGTTGAGCCAAGTTTAAACCATGGCGGACCGGCGGAAAACAGCGGCCGAATCAAACTCGGCGCCAGCAGCCCTCTCGCAGACCCTTCCTCCTGGTCCAGGCGGAGGAAATTTAGTGGGCAGCCCGGCGCACACCGTGCGGCATATCATGCGCCGCTACTTTACGGTGTGGTGGGTATATTCGTTCGGCGGCGGATTCCTGTTCGGTGTCTATCCGCTGTTCCTCCGCGCCCGTGGCCTGAACCAATTGCAGATGAACAGCGTGCTCGCAACCTACTTCACGGTCACTTTCCTGACTGACGTGCCGACCGGAGCATTTGCGGATGCGCTCGGCCGCCGCCGCTCCTTCATGCTCGGATGCGTTCTGCGGACCGCGGCCTTCATCGTTTACTTCTTCGCGTATCGCTATCCGATGTTCCTGCTTGGCGAGACGATTGATGGTATCGGCACCACCTTCTGCAACGGTGCTATCGACGCATGGGGCGTGGACGCGCTCGACCAGGCGGGTTTCCAGGGTCTCAAGGACCGCCTCTTCTCTCGGATCTCGCAGCTGACCAACATTGGCTATATGGCATCGGCGGTCATCGGTGCATACGTGGCCGGTCACAACATCGCATGGCCCTGGCTGCTCGGCGCGGCGGGCTATTCGGTTGCAGGTGCGGTCGGCGCCCTGTTAATGAGCGATGGCGGGCGCAAAGAAGCGCAATTCGACCTGGCAGCGATGGCGGCACAGGTTGGGCGGCGAATCTCGAACGGCTTGCGCGATGGGTTCGGCCGCCGCTCGGTGCTCCTGCTGAGCCTCGCCCATGGCGTGCTGTTCGCGGCCTGGTCGCCCTACTGGCTGGAATGGCCCCAATTCTTCAACGACACCTACGCCGTGGGAATTTGGATCGTTGGCTGGCTGTATTCGTTGTTCACAATCGCCCGAATGGCAGGCGCGGAGGCAGTGATTCGCATCGGCGGCGACGAGGATATGCGGCCGCAGCGGCTGACTATGCTCGCAATAGCTTCTGCGGCGCTGATGTTTTCTGCCGGCGCAGTTGGCCATCGGCCATCGATGGTGCTGCTTATTCTGGCCGCCCTCAATTTCTGCTGGGGTTCGTTAATGCCGGTGGAGCAGAGCTGGTTTAACGAGCAGCTTGGAGCGGCGGAGCGAGCGACTCTGCTGTCGTTCAACAACACGTTCGCGACGCTGGGCGGCTCGATGGGGCTTCTCGCCGGTGGCGTCATCGCCGATTGGGCCGGCATCCAGGCCACCTGGCAGTTCGGCGGCCTGCTCTCGCTGGCAGTGGTCCCCTGCTATCTGGCGTTGCGCACGCGCAGGGCCCCCGCTGCCCCGGTTAGCGAAACTCCGGCTTAAACAGCGCGGGCGGACGCCCACAGCAGCTTCACACTTGCACGTGCGCGGCACGAATGTGAGCATTCGTGGCCTCCCAGCAAGCCTGCTCAATTGCGGGCATGCCGGACGGGCGAGTCAGCCTCAATGGAGATGGCGCAATCGCATCGGCAGAATCCCGGGATTCCCTTCACTCAAGGCTCGGCGGCTATGATGCGGTCGCGGCAGTGGTGGACGACCTCTTGCCTCGGCTGCGAAATGATCCGCTCTTGCAACGGTTTTGGGCGAGCCCCGCAGTACCGATACCAACAATCGTGAACGCCAACTAGCAGTTGACTTCATCGCATCGGCGGCAGGCGGGCCGGTCTTCTGACCTCGGCCGCGACATGAAGACTTCGCACAAGGGAATGGGAATCAACAAAAACGATTACGCCGCATTTGAGAGGCATCTGGCGGTCACGCTGGAGAAGTTCAAAGTGCCACCGCGGGAACCAGTGATGTGATGAACTTCATCTCAAGCCTCGAAAGGGACATCGTCGTGGGGTAACATGGCACTCAACCAACCGGTGCGAGGATGAGTTGCGCTACGGGGGCGAAATGGAGTTTCCCAGGATCAAGCGATTACCACCTTATGTCTTCAACGCGATAGGCGAGATGTGTTTGAAGGCCCGCCGCGCCGGGGAGGACATCATTGACTTCGGCATGGGAAATCCTGATGAGCCCACACCTCCCCATATCGTCAATAAGCTGATCGAAGCCGCCGCCAAGGCCTCCAACCACCGATACTCGGTGTCACGCGGGGTATACAAGCTGCGGCTGGCGATCTGCGATTGGTACCAACGCCGTTATGCCGTTGAGTTCGACCCCGATAGCGAAGCGATTGTCACCATCGGGTCAAAAGAGGGAATTGGCCATCTCGCTCTCGCCGTATTGGATCAAGGCGACGTGGTGCTCGCGCCCACGCCGACCTACCCGATTCATCAGTTTGGGTGCATCATCGCTGGTGCCGAGGTGATTGGGATACCGCTCCAAAGCGGTGACGAATTTCTCGCGGAGATGCTCGCGGCAGTCAGCCGCGCACGCTCGCATCCCAAGTTGCTGATCATCAACTTTCCTCATAATCCAACGACCGCGACCGTTGACCACGCGTTTATGCAACGGGTCGTCGACTTTGCCCGGGAGAACAAGATCCTGGTGGTCCATGATCTCGCTTATGCCGACCTCTGCTTCGACGGTTACCGCGCACCGTCAATTATGGAAATAGCGGGAGCCCGGGATGTTGCGGTCGAGTTCTTTACCCTGTCCAAGAGCTACAACATGCCCGGATGGCGAGTCGGGTTTGCGGTGGGTAACCGCGAGATGATCGCTGCGTTGACGCGGCTCAAATCTTACTTCGACTACGGCATGTTCGCGCCCGTGCAAGTCGCCGCGATTGCGGCGCTCAACGGACCCCAGCAATGTGTCGCGGAAATCGTTGAGACCTATCGCCGCCGCCGCGACGTGTTGATCAACGGACTCAATCGTACGGGATGGCCGGTGGAGCCGCCCCGTGCGACGATGTTCGTGTGGGCGCCGATTCCGGAGCCGTTTCGCCCAATGGGCTCGTTGGAATTTGCCAAGTTCCTGCTGCGCGAGGCCAAGATCGCAGTGTCCCCCGGGGTGGGCTTCGGCGCCGAGGGCGATGGTCACGTCCGCTTCGCGCTAATCGAAAACGAGCACCGAACGCGCCAGGCAATCCGCGGCATTCGCCACGCTTTGCATCATGCCGACAGCCCAGCGTTGCGTGTGGCTGCTACGTAGAGACGCGGCATTGGCATCTCCGGTGGCCGCCCAAGCCAATCACCAAGAAGCTGTAACGCGTCGCACCACCGCAAGGGCCGTGAGAGTGGCCTTGCTCGGCTGCGGGACCGTGGGAGAGGGGGTGGTGCGCCTGCTGCGCCGCAATGGCGCGATGTTTGAGCGGAAGCTTGGCGCCGGAATTGTGCTGGCCGGCGTGGCAGATAGGAGTCTCAAGCCCGATCCTTCCCTGGGTCTTGACTCACAGTTGATCACTCGCGACCCGGAATCCCTGGTCGTCCGTCCGGACGTGGATATCGTGGTCGAACTTTTTGGCGGCCAGGAGCCGGCCCGTTCGCTGATGCTGAAAGCACTCGAAGCGGGCAAGGACGTGGTGACTGCGAACAAAGCGTTGCTCGCCGAAAGCGGTGATGAGATTTTCCGCAGCGCGGCGAAGTCCGGACGCGCTGTGGGCTTCGAAGCCAGTGTCGGCGGCGGGGTGCCGATTATGCGAACCTTGCGGGAAGCTCTCGCAGGTGATCGGCAGCGGGCCGTCTATGGGATAGTCAACGGCACCTGTAATTCGATCCTGAGCATGATGACGGATGCGGGAAGCGAGTTTGCCGACGCGTTGCGCCAGGCGCAGGAGAGCGGCCTGGCTGAAGCGGATCCGACCCTCGACATCGAGGGCCACGACGCCGGCCACAAGCTTTGTCTGTTGGTAACACTCGCCTTCGGCGTGCTGCTCAAACCAGCCAAGGTTTATACCGAAGGCATCAGCCGCGTGACGCTCGCCGACATCAACTACGCGCGTCAGCTCGGCTATACCATCAAGCTACTCGCCATCGCCAAAGATGACGGCGGCGTGATCGAAGCTCGGGTGCATCCGACGATGATTCCCCAGCGTCATCTGCTAGCCGGCGTATCTGGCGGGTTCAACGCGATTTACGTGCATAGCGAAGCGCTGGGCCCGACGATGTACTATGGTCAGGGCGCGGGTCAGCTACCCACCGCGACCGCGGTGATCGCGGACATTCTCGAAATCGCGCGCCATCGCCTGGCTGGTTCGCGCGGTGGGGCGCATGCGCTCGGCTATCCGACTGCCGCGGTAAAACCGGGCCGTGTCAAGCCAATGGACGACGTGCTATGCGAATATTATCTGCGTTTCATGGCGCGCGATCAGCCCGGTGTGCTCGGTGCCATAGCTTCGGTGCTGGGGCGCAACCGTATTTCGATCGCTTCGGTGATTCAGCAGGGACGCGGAGTGGCGAGCACAGTGCCAGTGATAATGCGCACGCATGAAGCGGTCGAGCGCAATCTCAAGCGCGCGCTGACCGCGATTGGACAGCTCAAGATGGTGGAGCGCTCCCCGGCCTTCATCAGGATCGAGGAGCAACTTTAGCGCAGGGCGGCGCTGTCCACCGGGCGGAGCGCTGGATATGCCGCGACCAGCACACCGCGAAGCGGTGAAACCAGCCGGAACGAAGTGGCGCCGGGCACACGAGTCCGCGAGGTGCGCAGCTATAAAGGTGGACAGAGGGCTGTGACGAAACAAAACGGATCTGGGACAGCCACACAGCTAACGCGTTGGCCGGGCTTGATTGAACATTATCGGCGTTTTCTTCCGGTCAGTGATTCAACCCCCATTGTTACCCTTAATGAAGGGAACACACCGCTGATCGAGAGCCCGGCGCTCGCCGAACGGGTCGGCCGCAATGTCAAGGTTTACCTGAAATTTGAAGGAGCGAACCCCACTAGCTCCTTTAAAGATCGCGGGATGACCGTCGCGATCAGCAAAGCGCTAGGCGAGGGAGTGCGCAAGGTCATCTGCGCGTCCACCGGCAACACGGCGGCATCGGCGGCCGCTTATGCCGCACGGGCCGGACTGCAGGCTTACGTCTTGATTCCCAAGGGCGCGGTGGCGCTCGGCAAGCTCTCGCAAAGCGTGATGCACGGTGCCCGGGTCGTCGAGATTATCGGCAACTTCGACATTTGTCTTAAGGTCGTTCGTGATCTGGCGGAGCACGAGCCGGTGCTGATTCGGCTGGTCAACAGTATCAATCCCGACCGGATCGCCGGGCAGAAAACTGCTGCGTTCGAAGTCTGCGACCAACTGGGCGACGCGCCAACGCACCATTTTCTGCCCGTCGGTAACGCCGGCAACATTACCGCTTATTGGGCCGGCTATCGGCAATATCTGGCGGAAGGGCTCTCCAACCGGCTGCCGAAGATGATGGGCTATCAGGCCGCCGAGTCGGCGCCGATTGTCCTCGGTCATCCAATTGACGATCCGCATACCGTCGCCACCGCCATCAAAATTGGCAACCCGGCGAGTTGGAGCGGGGCCCTCGCTGCCCGTGACGAATCCGGTGGCACGATTGATATGGTCACCGACCCGGAAATTCTGGCGGCCTACCGGCTGATTGCTACGCAAGGGATTTTTGCTGAGCCCGCGTCAGCAGCATCGGTCGCCGGCCTGCTGAAATATGCCATGAGCGGGGGACTTAAACCCGGCTCGGTCGCGGTCTGCACGTTAACCGGCCATGGGCTGAAGGATCCGGATACGGCGCTGAAGAATCTGAGCAATACCATCGTCGCCGAACCCGATCTCAACAAATTATTGAAGTTGCTCGAAACCTGAAGCAACGAGTGAAGAAACCGAGTACGCACCTCCCCGTTTTATGAGGTCAGCATCGAATGAAGTACGTGATTATTCATGGTGACGGGATGGCCGATTGGCCCTGTGACGAATTGGGCGGCAAGACTCCACTGGAAGCTGCGCGCAAGCCCAACATGGACCTTATCGCCACGCGCGGGCGGCTCGGCCTGGTCGCGACCATACCCGACGGGATGCCGTCCGGCAGTGATGTCGGCACGATGACGATGCTCGGCTACGATCCCGCGCTTTATCATACCGGGCGCGCGCCCATCGAAGCCGCGAGTCAGGGAATCGCACTCGGTCCCGACGACGTTGTGTTCCGTATGAATCTGGTATCGCTGCAGCCTGGCGCCGACGGCACCCCGATGATGCATGACTTCACTTCGGGTCACATAAGTAGTGGAGAAGCGGCGGCGATTGTCGCCGACCTTGGCCGTGAATTGGCCGGGGACGGAATCGAATTCTTCAACGGCGTCAGCTATCGGCACTTGATGGTGTGGCGCCGCGGCCCCAGCGGCATGCGCTTGACGCCGCCGCATGATATTACCGGCAAACCCGTCGAATCATACTTGCCCAACGGGGCGGGCGCCGAGCGGCTAAATACCATAATGCGCCGCTCCGTTGATATCCTCGTAGACCATCGGGTGAACCGTGAACGGCTGGCCGAGGGTAAGACGGCGGCGACTTGCGTATGGTTCTGGGGCCAGGGCAAGCGGCCGGCGGTTCCCACCCTCAAAGCACGCTTCGGCGTCGACGGTTCGGTGATTTCGGCGGTCGACCTGGTCAACGGCCTTGGCCGCCTGGCAGCGTTAAAGGTGATAACGGTCCCCGGCGCCACCGGCTTTCTTGATACGGATTACGCTGCCAAGGCGCGTTACGGCCTTGAATCGCTCAAGACCCGGGATTTCCTGCTGCTTCATATTGAAGCGCCCGACGAGGCGGGCCACATGGGGCGCCCCGACCTCAAAGTTGAAGCCCTTGAACGCATCGACCAATTGATCGTGGGTCCGATGCTGCGCGAATTGCCCGCCCTGGGTGATTTCACGCTTCTACTGATGCCCGATCATTCGACCCCGTCAAAATTAAAGACTCACTCGAACGAACCGGTGCCGTTCGCTATTCTCAAAAGTGACGAGCTTGGCCCTCAGACCAATCGGGGGTCGGGCGGAGAGACGACGCGGCGCTATACGGAAGCCGAAGCGGCGCGGACTGAGGTCCGCGTCGATGCCGGCCATCGCTTGATCGAGGTGCTCTTCGGCGCGGACCTGCCGGTCAACTGAGTTCAAGAGGAAGCCGGGATGGAACGCAATCTCGCACTGGAAGTCGTGCGGGCCACGGAAGCCGCAGCTTTGGCTGCCGCCCGCTTTATCGGCAAGGGCGACGAGCAGATGGCGGATAAGGTCGCCATCGAGGCGATGCGCAATACGCTCAACTCGATCGCTTTCGACGGCAAAATTGTCGTAGGCGAGGGTGCGCCAGGGACCACCGATATGCTCTATACGGGCGAAATCGTCGGCACCGGTGCGGGGCCCGAAGTCGATGTGGCGCTGGACGCTCTGGAAGGCTCGCTGATTTGTGCGACCGGCGGTCCCAACGCGCTATCGTGCGTCGCGTTGGCCGAACGCGGCAAGATCCTGCGCTGTCCTGACACCTATATGGATAAGGTCGCCTGCGGCCCGATCGGCCGCGGGGTCATCGACCTCGACCGCTCGCCCACTGATAATCTCAAAGCGCTGGCAGAGGCGAAGCAAGTCTATGTCGAGGACCTCCGGGTGGCGATCCTTGATCGGCCACGCCACGAGAAGCTGATTGCCGAGGTGCGCCGCGCCGGCGCCGGGATCAAGTTGTTGACCGCGGGCGACCTCTCCGCCGGTATCGCCACTACCCGGGTAGAAAGCGAGATCGATTTGCTCATCGGTATCGGCGGGGCGCATCAGGGCGTCCTCGCCGCGGTCGCGATTCGCTCGGCGGGCGGCGAGATGCAATGCCGCTTTACGCCGCGCAACGAACAGGAGGCGGAAGCCTGCCTCGCCTCCGGAATTCTGGATTTGCGGCGCAAATTTATTCTGGAGGAAATGGCGGGTGACAACGTCATGTTCGCCGCGACTGGTGTCACCACCGGCGATTATCTGCGGGGCGTGCGTTTCCTGTCCGGCGGTGCCATGACCAACAGTGTCGTGATGCGTTCAAAAACCCGCACCATCCGCTTCATCGAAGCCATCCACCATTTCGACTTCAAGCCGGAATATTAGCAAGTAGCCGATATAGTAGTGGAGCAGGAATCTGTGCCTGCCGATGATACGAAACCGCCGGCGGTCGCACACCTGCTGAGAAAGTTAGACTGTCCCCCAAGACTATAGCCGGAAGCGGCCATCCGAGCTCACCCTATCTCATCAGTGTTATTAGTTTCGGTGTGAGGTTGTCGGTGCGCGCCACAACTATGCTGTCGGGATCAACTTTTCGATTGCCGCGAGGAGGTCTTCATTGGACCAGTCGATCCCGCCAGCGCAGTCCCAGACAATCTCGCCAGTTGGATCGATTATGAATGTGGCGGGAATACCGCTGACGCTATATTCTGAACTTACTTCGTTGTGCTGGTCCAACAGCACCGGCAACTCGTAGCCGTTTCGCTTCAAGAACGTCTGTACCGCCTGAGAACCTCGTTGGTCTATGTTAACAGTTAGGACCACGAAGCTATCGCGGCGGAGGTTTTTGTACAGCCTCTCCAGCGACGGTATTTCGCTCCGACAGGCCCCACACCAGGTAGCCCAGAAATTGAGCAACACAACTTTGCCTCGGAACTCCGAGAGGGACACTGATTTTCCCTGCAGGTCTGGTAACTTGAAGTCACCGGCTTGTCGGCCGGCTCTCCGCCCGCTGCCGGGAACCAGCTGTGCCAGCGAAATCGCGGCGGCGAGTACTTCAGAATGTGTAGCGGGAGCAGGTGCGGGACTCGATGCAGACTTGCGGTCAACTTCTCTTTCCCGGAATTTAGTGCCCGCACTCGGCGTTTGTACCGGGATTGATTTGCTCGGGCTATTTTGAGAAACGGCATTTCCCGCGGGCGCATGCTGCGCCGCTATGTTGGGCACTGGGACGGCCTCTGCCAAAAGAACTTTGCTCTGTTCGTGGTACATAAGATAAGCCAGATACTGTGCCGTGCCAAAGCCGAAGACGAAACCGATAAGAATCGATTCTGCTATTGTTCTCAACGCGGCACTCTTCCGTCTTTGGACCGGTTCCGTTGAGGGCTCTTCTTCCCGCTGGCTACCGCTGAAATCGATGCAGCCGCGGGTACCGCGCGCGGAACGTGCTTTAACAGAACAAAATCGGCACCGCCAAATCGCAGCTTGTCTCCCTTCTGCATGGGGGTCGGTGTTTGAATGCGCAGTCCATTGACAAAGGTGCCATTCGTCGACCCCAAGTCCGTGACTTCAAGCCGCCCCTGCTTGAAACAGATGACGGCGTGACGACGCGAGACAGTCGCGTCGCGAATCACAAAATCATTCGCCTCATCGCTACCGATCGAGACCTCAGCCTTGAGGAGTATAAATTCGCGTGTCCTCGCGTCGGTTGGATTGGTTGCTATCAGCCGACCGACGCCAGGTTCTGATGGCAGTTCTCGCGACGGCTCGAGCATTCGATCTACCTCCGCAAAGCTTCCGACTGCCTCTATTATCTCTCATCAAACTTATTTGGGCATATGCACCTGGTGATGGCCAGCGATTATCTGCGGGGCGTACGCTTCCTGTCCGGCGGCGCAATGACCAACAGCGTGATGATGTGCTCGAAAACCCGCACCATCCGTTTCATCGAAGCCATCCACCATTTCGCCTTTAAGTTGGGATATTAAAGAATGGCTGCAAATCCGGCGCTAACCAAAAGCTGCAGTGGGCGCTAACGAAACACTGCGGTGTGGCAAAACCGCCCATCAGAGCGATTCTGACCTCGCCTGGTTTCCTTCGGAATGCTGGGGCAAAAACTACAAAGGTTAACGCCTGATTCACGAGCGTGGCTCGCGCCTGATGGCATTGGAGTTGGCGCGCTGTTTGCGTGGTCGACTAGTGGGAGGGGTCTTTGGCCGACGGCACAATGGAGCAAACCAATTTGGCGGCCGCAATCCTGCAATGGACCGGTTCGAGTCTTGTCCGCGGACGACTCGAAGAAAACGAGCATCTTACCAATGAGGAAGCGATAAACCTCGCGGATTGGTTGCAGGCTGAATCCTCGATGAATACGTGGCGAAGTATCTACTTGACGCCGGCCTCGACCGGCATAGAAGCCACTGCAAAGGCACGCTCCTCCAGCAGCGCGACCCCCTAGCAGGGTGCGGAAGGCCTTTTCCGCATCCTGCTAGTGTCCTGAGTCCTAAATTCGTTGAATAGATTCGAGTCGGCGAGCATCTGCAAATTGCAGTTAAACTCGAACCGGCATCGCGCCAACGGCGCCAGGGATACTAGCCCAGGGCGACGCCCTGGGTATCATGTGGTCGGGTTCAATCCGCCCTCAAGGGGCGGCAGCACGCATGAGAAGGAATTTCATACGGATCGTTGATCGATTTCGATCCGCCGTCGTTAGTAGACCTGGTATCGACATTGCCGGCGTCCCTTCAGGGCGCCCTCTGCAACAGCGCCTCACGAAACCCAGGGCGTTGCCCTGGGCTGATGTGCATCGGCGCTTTCAGCGCCGAAATGCCGAACGGCGCTCGTTCTCTCGCTCCGGAAAGAAAACCAAAAGGTACAGACTTATTCAACGAACTTCCAACTCAGGACACTCAGCGGCGAAATCCCACCCAGCGGACACTACCCCAATAGGGCTCCTGGACACCCCTTTTCGGTCACCACATCATCCCTTACCTTTTGCCTGACCTTTTGGGGTGCTTGAGTCGATGAGAACTCTCGCCGCTCGATCTTGAGAGGTCGTTTCACCACCATGTTCTGGAGGGGAAGCCGGGCGTTGTGCGATAGTCGGATTGCGCCGACCCCAATGTGCTGTCGGCATAGTAAAAGACCGAGGGTGCACGGATGAAGGTGATAGGGGCTCTGCTGATTTTGGTCTTGTTTGTATTGACCGCGGCGACTGGCCCGACTGCAATCGCGGCTTCCGGAAACACAATCACCGGCGCGCCGAATGCGCTCGATCACGTCCCCCCCAGCGCCAACAGCATTCCGCCGGGAACGATCATTACGACGCAGAACTGGCAAAACTATCGGCAGTTCATGCCCGATGGCATGGCGGCGATGTTCGAGGGGAAATACTTCTGGAAAATGCCGGCAGACGTTCAGATGGAAGTCGGCCCAACGATTATCGTCCCGCTGTCTAAGAATTATCTTGCGGCGAACGAGAAATACTCCGGCCTGGTCAAAATCGTTGAGCTGCCGGACGGCGGCCTCACCCTGCAGGGCTATCGCGGCGGAATACCTTTTCCCAATCCTCAGGAGCCGCACAAGGGATGGAAGGTCCTGATGAATCTCTGGTATCGGTACACCCCCCGGCTGCTGGTGGTTACGCATGGGTGGACTTGCGCCGTCAACGCGTCCGGAAATTCCAATTGCGAGACCTATCAGGTAGTCGACCGGCAACTCAGCTATAGCACCGACCTCAGCTCTTCCCCGAACCCGCCCGCCCCGGGGGCGAGATATTTCACCGGATGGTTTATGGTGCTGGAGCCCGAACAGTACAGATACAGCGCTTCGCTTAATATCAACTACGTCGATTTGATCAAGCCTGAGGAGGTGTATGGATTTATTCCGTCTTTGCGGCGTGCCCAGCCGTTTTCAACTTCGGCGCGCTGCGCAGAAACCGAAGGGATGGACTGGACGGCGGAGGATTTCCGCAGCGGCCTTGACTCGACGATGGCCGAGCTTCAGGCAAGCTACATCGGCCGCAAGAAGATTCTCGCACTGGAGGATTTCACAGCGCCCGACAATCCTTTCCCGGATGGCTTCTTCATGCCGCTGATATGGCCGAAACCGTCATGGGCCAAATGGCAGGTACGCGACGTCGACGTTATCAGTGTCACGAAGATTCCGTCGAAGGCGGCCGGTTATTGCTACGGCAACCGGGTGATGTACATTGACGCGCATAATTTCTCGCCATTGTGGGAGGAACTCTACGACACCCAGATGAGGCTATGGAAGTTCCAGACGACTTTGCCGCAGCGCGTTAACGTTCCCGGCGTGGGTCCGGTGGTCACACCCGGTGTCGATGTCGAACTGATGTGGGACATCCAGCGGAACCACGCTTCCGCCGGGGGAGAATCCGCCAGCTCGGTTTACGTTAACGAACAAGCACCGGCTGAGTTTCAGGATGTGGCGCGCTACACGACGCCGGCCGGCCTCAACCTGATTATGCGATAGTGGGATAGAATGCCGGCGGGTCAAGTTCGTCAGGCAGCAACCCCTGCACGGCCCGTTCGGAGGAAACCCGCATGAAACCCGCTCGCATTTCCAAAGTAACCATCCAGTTGTTTGCGATTATCGGATGCGTTGCCGCCGCGGCCACTGCGTCTGCCGTAGGCCGTGAGGCGCAACTCGTCATTAGCCGGCTGCTTGCGCCGCCAGTGATCAAGGCGGAGCCGAGATTCAACGCGAAGCTGCTGGTGCCCCCAGGCGAGCTTTACGACCCGCTGTTCATGGTTCCGCGCGGCGACACGGTCTGGATGAACGACGACGGCAAGGCGACGGATGGCCATGGCAGCCGCGTTTTGTCGCTTTCGCTAGACGGCAAAGTCTCCCTCTTGATCGGCGCGGACAAATTGCTGCCAGTCACCGGCTTCGATGTGGTGCCGGATAGCTTCGGAAAATACGGTGGCCAGCTTCTTTCTTTAGCCCAACCGACGACCGGGATGAAGGGAGCACTGGCCAATCACGTTATCCAGCGTATCGATCCTGGCTCCCACAGCACTTCGATAGTCTGCACGCTACCCGCATCAGGAAAGGTCGGCAAAGGCGTCGCCGGTTATGGAGTTGATGCACGCTTTGGCCCAGCGGGGAGCGCGTTTGCAGGCCGCTTTTTTTCGATAACGGCATTGAATGACATGATTTATCAAACGTCGCCCGACGGTTCATGCAAACCTTTCGCGGACCTCTCCGCCCTGGGTTCACCCGCTGGTTTGACGTTTAGTCCCAACGGTTCTGTGATGCTGGTAACTGTCTCGCCGGGTGAGATCGTGTCTTCACGTAAACGACCAAAGGGATTGATTGTGAGCGTCGCGCCTGATGGCAAAGTCGATCCCAAACCCGTGGTAACAGGCTTGACCACGCCCCTCGGCCTCGACGTCGCGCCGCCGGGTTTCGGCGATTTCGCCGGTCAGATCTTCGTTACTGACGTAGGTGATATTCAAGTCCCGGTACCGCAGACGCAGGCACTCAAGCGCGACGGGAAAGTCTACCGCGTAACTAAGGAGGGAGAACTGAAACTAGTGGCGTCGGGATTCGTTAATCCTGCCGGTGTGCGTTTCATCGGACATCATTTGTGGGTGACGGATATCAATGGCGACTTTATCGCGGGTGGGCGTGAATTACCCGACGGCTTCCTGGTACAAATCGATGCGAAGTGAATGAGCGCTCCTCTCTTTCTGTAAGTGGGGACGGGCTTTCCAGCCTGTCATTTCTGCGGCAAACAGCCCCACAGGCTAGTGCCGCGTAACGTTAAATTGGTATCGCTGGAATCCCTCCCCCTGACCAGGGGGAGGTTAGGTGGGGGTTGTCCGGTTTCGTTTCGATACAACACGGCCAATATCGTTTTCAACCTTACCTTGTCACTAGTCTAGTCTCGAAGCCTGTGCCACACGAGGATCATCATGGATTACGGAATCGTCCTGCCCCATTTCGGCTCTTTTGCCCGCCGGGAAGCTGCCGGCCGAATCATCGCCGTTGCGGAAGCGGCCGAATCGCTAGGCTACAGCACGGCTTGGGTAATTGACCACCTGGTATTGCCGGCGAAGGTCGAAGGCGGCTACGCCTTCAATCCGCTGGATCCATTTCTCGAGCCGATTACCGTCCTCGGTGCACTCGCATTACGTACTTCACGCATCAAACTCGGCACGGCAGTACTGGTCCTGCCATATCGCCATCCAATCTACACGGCCAAGGCGCTGGCAACCGTCGACGTGCTTTCCGGCGGGCGGCTGGTAGTAGGCGTGGGAGCGGGATGGATGGAGCCGGAGTTCGCCGCTTTGGGAGTCCCGATAGCCGAACGCGGCAGCCGCACCAACGAAACTATCGATGTGCTGAAAGCGCTGTGGACTGAAGATGTTCCGAGCTACGATGGCCGCCATTTTCAGTTCAGCAATATCAAGTCCGTGCCGCAGCCGATACAAAAGCCACGCCCCCCGATTCTGGTCGGTGGCATGACTAAAGGCGCACTGCACCGAGTGGTACGCTGCGCCGACGGCTGGATCGCGCTCGGCAAGTCGCCCGCGGATCTAAAGCAACCGCTCGAAACGCTGCGCGAGATGGCAGTAAAGGCCGGACGTAAACCCGCCGAACTCCACATCAGTATGCTGCCAATAAGCGCGTCCAGTCTCGACCAGGTGATAGAGGACCTGCCGCGCTACGCGGAAATGGGCGTCCAGCATCTGTATCTATCAATGCGCGCGTGGACCACTGAGTTCTCTAGGTTCATGGAACTAATGGGCCGCTTCGCCGATGCCGCAGGCCTGACCAATCAACAATCAGCGGCAACTTAAACAGATCGCTGCGCAGAAGCCGGGTTTGGTTGGAGAAAACAGCACCTCCACGTTCTCAACTTCGCCGGTTGCGGATTTGAGCCGGCAGCTTGCGGAATATGGCGTTGTTCCGCGAATGCGTTTAGAACCTCGGTGAGAACCATTTCGGTGGCGACCAATAGGGTCCCGGACGGGGGTGGCTTTGATTTTCAACTCCTCGCCACTTTCGTGCGTGGGCGGCCGCCTTTGCGGCCGTTGGCGCGCGAGCTAGCTGCCTTGGTTTCGCTGTGCGCACGGCCGCCAACGGCCCCGAGCTGCGCCGCCATCCAACCTCTGGAACCAAAGATGCCGTGCAGCAACGCCGGTATATACACGTCTGCGTCGAGCTTCGGCCAGTGTAGGCCAAGCCCTGCCGGGCTGATTTCAACGACGGCCAGCTCCTCGGGCGAGGCGCCAGCCAAGCCTTCGGTGAGTGATGGCGGAAACGCCAGCTCAAGACCGGTATTGAGGCGCACGACGATACGCGACGCCCGGGGATCGTATCGTGCGGCCACCGCGTAGCCGGCCCTCCGCCGCGCCCGCCCACGCTTTTGAGCCTGCGCAAACTCCTGCTCACTAACGGCCATGAATCTTTCTCCATTCCTCGCACAAGACAGCGAGCTTGCTGGCCAGCTCGTCCTTGATTCGGCCTAATTGGTGCCGACTGAATCCATAGCTCTCTCGCAGTTCCGGTGGTCCAGCAGGACAATTGAGGATGAACACCGCTTCGCCGTCTGCTCCTATTACGTGGACATGCTCAGGTCGATGATCAGCTGGGTAAATGACCACACGCAGCCCATCGAAACGAAATACAGTTGGCATGTTAGCATGAACCTAAGCGCTTAGGAGTCGGGCCTCTATTAGGTGGGAATCCCCGCATGGTGTCTACGCGGGCACCCTTCTTTGACCGCCCCTCAGTAAGGAACTCCCTCTGGAGCTGGCGTCGCCCGCCGCCTGTCCTTGGCGACCTCCTGGGAGCCGCGCTTTATCTCCTCGCGCAACTCGCCGGCGTGCGCCTTGGCCTTGGGATCGAAGTCGGCGACGCCGGCCACCTGGATGAACTCCTTCTGCGCTTGCTTGAAGCGCGCGACGGGATCGCCCTGCCCCGCTTCCGGCTTTCGTTCCTGGCCTCGGTCCTTCTGACGCTGGTTGCGTCCGCTCCTGCCGCCGCGCCGGCTGTTCCTTTTCCGCTCCCTGGACGCCTGCGGCCTCCATCTCGCGCCGCTGCGCGTAATCGAGCGTAGCGTCCTTGGGCCGCGCACGGGAGCCGTCCCTTCAACTCATCGAAGCCCTTGAAGTCGTCGCGTCCGGCGTAAAGCTCAGCGCCCTCGCGGTGGTCATGCCGACGTAGGCCAGATGGCGATCCATTCCGGGCGTCGCCAGCAGGAAGCTGAGATCGACGGTGGCACCGTGCCGCAGCCGCTGCAGAAGCGATGGCCGCCGATTCTGGTCGGTGGCATGATTAAAGGCGCACTACAGCGGGTGGTACGCCGCGCCGACGGCTGGATGCGCTCGGCAAGTCGCCCGCGGATCTAAAGCAACCGCTCGAAACGCTGCGCGAGATAGCAGTAAAGGCCGGACGTAAACCCGCCGAACTCCACATCAGTATGCTGCCAATAAGCGCGCCCAGTCTCGACCAGGTGATAGAGGACTTGCCGCGCTACGCGGGAAATGGGCGTCCAGCATCTGTATCTATCAATGCGCGCGTGGACCACTGAGTTCTCTAGGTTCATGGAACTAATGGGCCGCTTCGCCGATGCCGCAGGCCTGACCAATCAACAAAAGAAGTCAGTTCTAGCACCTACCCGGTCAGAGCGGGCGAAACCAAGCACAGACTCTGCTACGATTACGGTGCCCAGGCGGTAGCGGGCAAGCACTTTGGCTGAAAGCTGAGCGTTGATTGCTGACAGCTTTAGGTGCAGACATTGCCCCGACGGTAGCGGGCCCGCGCTGCCTTCCTCTATGTTTGACAGCATCAGAATTGTGTGCCAACAGCGCAGGGACAGGAGGTAACGCACGTGCCACAGGTAAGGGAAATCACCTCTGGACTCCGCTTCCCGGAAGGTCCCGTCGCCATGGAAGACGGCAGTGTGTTGGTCGTGGAGGTCGCGCGCGGCACGCTTACCCGCGTGCGACCCAATGGCGCCAAAGAGGTCGTTGCCGAAACCGGCGGCGGTCCCAACGGCGCAGCTATCGGACCCGACGGAAAAGTCTACATCTGTAACAATGGTGGGTTCAAACTCACCGCGGACGGCAGCCCGACGGAAGGTCTCCCTGAAGGATATGCCGGCGGGTGTATTCAACGGGTAGACCTCGCCAGCGGCAAAGTGGACGTCATTTACACCGAATGCAATGGTCATCGTTTGCGCGGGCCCAACGACCTCGTCTTCGACGCTACAGGCGGATTCTGGTTTACCGATTTTGGAAAGCTGCAAGAGCGTCAAAGGGATCGCACGGCGATCTATTATGCCAAAGCCGACGGCTCGTTGATCAAGGAGATGATCTTCCCCATCGATGGACCCAATGGCATTGGCTTGGCGCCAGGCGATACACGGCTGTACGTCGCCCAAACCTTCGAGGGCCGTGTGTGGCAGTGGGAGCTTCCCCATCCGGGGGAAGTGGCGCATGCGGCAGGAGAAGGTGGTTTATTAGCCGGTCCCGGCGGGGGGAAGCTTCTGGCAGGGTTGCCCGGCTACCAATTGCTCGATTCGCTGGCAATCGACGGCGCCGGCAACGTCTGTGTGGCGACGTTGGTCAACGGCGGGATTACGGTCATCTCGCCCGATGGCGCGTCAGTCGAACATATTCCTACAGGCGATCCGCTCACAACGAACATTTGTTTTGGCGGGCCGGATCTTCGAACGGCATACATCACGCTAACCGGCCTGGGTAAGCTGGTGGCGATGGACTGGCCCCGGCCTGGGTTGAAACTCCACTATATACGCTAACCGGGGTAAAAAGCCGTCACGGAATTAGACGGGAAGAGCAGACGGAGCAGGCTGTCAAACCGGAGGGATCGAGGACCGCTTGAAGAAAACTCATCCCTCCTCCTCTAAACTGAAATCGCGGGGGCAGTGATCGCCCCTATACTTGACGATAGCTCGTCTGGCGGCACTGCATTCGCAAGCGTCAATTCCTACCTTGGACGGCGACCTCAATGTGGAGTAAATAAACGCAATCCGCATCGAAGGTATAAAACACCACGAGCGGATCGATGCGCTGTACATCTTCAACGACAGGCAGGAACCAGACCCGAGGATCGTCGATTGTGAACTGT
>WNFC01001533.1_pt1 | contig 24305 bp, 21 predicted proteins | sample 5400541 | NCBI WGS metagenome assembly WNFC01 (sample SAMN13153342, study PRJNA577476) | soil metagenome | isolation source: 120 cm saprolite under Douglas fir tree site 2 hole 2 replicate 1 | place: USA:California | collected 2015-04-18
CGCCGAGTTTCTCGACGATGCGGTAGTGCGAAATTGTTTGGCCGATCATTCGGGGCGAATCTTACGTGGGCGAAACGGGCAAGTCAATGAAAGCCGTGGAGTTGGGAGTGTGTCAAAGCAGTCGTTGGCGAAAAATCCCCATAACGCTCAATGAGCGCAATGGCCTGATTTCAACAAATGACCGCAGGCCTAAGCACGGCCCAGACTACGATCCGCGATATACTGATCAACCTCTAGCCAGTCCTGTGGAGGTCAAAATGGACTCGATTGCGACAACTTCGGTCCCGCCACGTTCAGATACCTCGCCCTTTCGCCTCTTTCAGGCAATCAACGCGTTCCAGCTCACAGAGGCAATCAACAGTGCAATTGAGTTGGACATCTTCACCGCTATTGCGGAGGGGCACAGTAGCGCCCGATCACTAGCAAAGCAATGCAGTATTTCTGAACGCGGTACACGGATTCTGTGCGATTTCTTGGTAGTCCACCAGTTCCTTGCCAAGAACGACGATCATTACGCCTTGACCGACGATAGCGCGAAGTTTCTTGACCGCAAGTCACCAGCCTACATGGGTTCCTGCACGAAGTTCCTACTTACTGATGAAATACGGGAAGGCTTCCGTGATCTCACAAATGCAGTCAGACGTGGGTTGTGCCAGCACACTTATGCTCACGCGCCCGAATCGCCGGTCTGGGTGGAGTTTGCGCGCTCTATGGCGCCGATGATGATGATGGCGTCTGGAGCCTTGGCAGATATCGTGGCCAAAAAGGGCAGTCGTTCCCTGAAGGTGCTGGACATCGCCGCTGGGCACGGGCTGTTCGGCATTGCGGTGCTGCGCGCCAATCCCCAGGCGGAGGTGACGGCGGTAGATTGGAAGAACGTCCTGGAAGTAGCCCGGGAAAACGCGACAAAGTTCGGCGTTGCAGATCGTTACAAAAGCATTGCCGGGAGCATTTTCGACGTGGACATTGGAACCGGATACGATCTAATTCTTGTTCCGAATTTCCTGCACCACTTCGACGCGAATACAAACGAACAGCTGCTTAAGAAACTGCACCGGGCCTTGAACCCGGGCGGGAGGGTGGCTACCTTAGAATTTGTTCCTGACGAGGACAGGGTTAGTCCTCCCATGCCAGCCGCATTTGCCTTGATCATGTTGGCTGAAACCAATGGAGGCGACGCATACACGCGGTCCGAACTTGAAAACATGTTCAACCGCGCCGGTTTCTCCCGGCACGAATTTCATCCTCTGCCGCCGTCGCCGCACTCGGTCCTTGTATCTTCCCGGGACTGAATTTGTGAAATCCCAGATCACGTGAAGCTGCAAAAAACTCTTCCTCGCTGCGGTACTCAGACCCACCAACTCTCGATTCCATGAGGCCCTTTTTCAACATCCATATCTGACTTCAACAACTAGCCTAGTGAGATTCACTTCGGAGTGAAGATGAAGCGTAGGACCTCGCGCATCACATGCTCGCCTTGACCGGTTTGGAAAAGAAATTGGGCATGCGCCGATCCGTCCAGAACAATCAGTTGCTTCGGCTGGGGAGTCTTCTGGAACTGCGCCCGCTTCTGCGGCACCCCCGGACCGCACTTTCAATGTGTGGCGCGTAGTGGCTCGAATCGAAATGCCCGACTGCGGACACTTTCTGCGGATAGTCGGCTTACCGTCGAGGTGGTTTGGACATTTGTTGGGACCGTCGGAAAAGAGAAGTAGCGCTACCGTCAGCTTGGCGTGGTTTTCGGTAAACACTTGCAAAAACTCCTTGTTCACAATGACGGCGACCCGCCCGAGACCCCGCGCCAGTCCTGGGTTTTCATCGACTGCATACAGTAAGTATCTGCTCGTCATAAGGCCAACCTAAGAAATCCTTCCGTCTTCCAACGTTATGTAGCTCGGGAAATGGAACCAGCAGTGCCGACCTCGACCGAACTCAGTGACCTCCCGCTCCGGCATGGACGGGCCAAGAAACGAAACAACGCAATCGTCGCCGTGCTGTCGGGGGCCCTACCCGGAGTGATACTCACCTTCTATCTTCCAGTTAGGTGGGAACGCTGGCTGCTTGGCTTGATCATTGGCCTGGTATGGGGCAATGCGTTCGAATATGCCTACCATCGTTGGCTGCTGCACCGGCCCCGCAGCTCGCTGGCCCGAGGACATCTCGAGCACCACGCGAACGTCGGCACTCCCGAGGAGCCCGAACACGTTTCGCTGGGCAAGTCCCCGCCGCACATAGCAATTTTGTTCGCCAGCAATGGAATCATTGTCATCGTCATTGATCTTCTGCTAGCCCTCGGGATCACTCCCGGCATTTTTGTGGGCTGGACTGTTTATCTGATCACGGCCGAAGAAATCCACTGGCGAATTCATATGAACGGATGGCTGCCTCCCGGTCTTCGCTTTGCCCGTGCTTATCACATGGGCCATCACGATATTCCCAATACTCGATATAACGTCTTTCTGCCGCTCTTTGACTTATTGTTTGGAAACAGTGGGCTCCGCGTAAGCAAAGTCAGCGGATAGCTCAACCGACTGTCGCCTGACCAACGCACTCCCTAATCGAGGTGCCAGATCGAAGGGACTAGAAGGTCGGGAAGATGGAACGGTAGTCCGTAATACAGCCATGTGACTCAGACTCGGTCGATACGCTCGGGATTGCACCGGTTCACCGGCACTCGACGCCGGGCGGGAGATAAGTAGAAACATCCCGGTTACACTCAAAATGACTTGGGGTAGGCCTTTTGAGCGTATCGCGTCAATCTTCGTCATCCCATTTATAGCCGCAGGAATTACACGTGCAGCTTCTCGCATGGACAGTAATGGGATCGAAAAGGTTTGCTCCAGCATAGCTCAATGGCTTTTCGACTTCATGGCAGGTGACATCTGCCGAGTAGCACTTTATGCAGCGCGGTCGTTCATTTGCTTTCTCTACGTCGTCAACCCCGTCGCTGGGTGTCTGTCGCGTCAGGCTTGTTGGCGCTTGGCTTTCAGAGACATCATGCGTTAGGCCTTGGACGGGTGAGGAAGCCGAGAGACCCAAGTCCCCGACTTCCTCCTCATCATGGCCGAGCCAGTGTGCGACCTCATGCCACACCACTCGCTTCACTTCCGCCCGCAAATCCCCCTTACAACATCTCAAAATGGGGCCGCGAAAAACGAAAATTAAGTCAGGAGCTATCCTCGTCTGAAAGTGCTGCCGCTCGGTTCGATAGACGCCACTGTACAACCCGAGCATCTCCGTTCCCCTGGGCCAGTTCTTCCGTTGCGCTACATCTTTCAGCACATCCTCAGGCGGCTCACCTACGACCTGAATTCCGGGAAAATCTGGTAACCCCCTTATCTGCGGGGGCAGTGTGCTGTATGCCCATTGGACAATCTCCTCAAAGCTCTCCGAATTAGTGGATTTCGGCATGTTATCGCGGGTCGTATTGTATCGCATGCCCTCTTGGGTGCTGGCGCTAAATCTTAGTGCACTCACTGGCCAGATTGTGAGTTTCGCATGGGCCATTGCCCACCATGGGGATGAAAAGCTCACTGCTGGCGTTCAGTGATTCCAAACGGTTACGCTCGACTTTCGAGGGAGTGCTATTGACGCCTGGTTACCGATTGCGTGTGATTTGAAATGTAGTCTCGGCGATTTGGAGATCTCGGTGTGAACCCCTGGTTTGGGACTGCCATTCGAGGACTTACATTCATCCCGAACGAGGTGATCGAGCAGGAATCAGACGGTTGAAGCACCACTGTAAAAGATTGAAAACATTCAGCACGACTCCCGAGTCCTGTTTTCGGGACCAGGGGGTCGGAGGTTCAAATCCTCTCTCCCCGACCAATCTCATTGAAAATAAATATTTTGCGAGCTATGAAAACTGGAATGAATCCCTGGGCCGAGGCCAGGGGATCAGATTCAGTGCCACTCGCACGCATTTATCTAAAGGGTTTAACGAGTTGTCGTTGAACTTGGGAGTCATTTTTTTCTGCGGGGACTTACAAAAAGGACTTACATTTCTTCCATACGGGGTGCGCAAGTCCTCGAATCTGTATGCCATATTGCGCCAAATGGCGTAACGCTGAAGAGCATAACGGATGCGATGGCCGGGACGTCGAAGCGAGGTGCACCACACCTGTGCCCGCGCGGTTTTCGACCTTGATGCCGTCCGACAGGGGGCTACTTCGATACGGAGAGTTCTCCTTAGACCCGAACTCAACGCCGGCTGGCCTGCAAACAGACCCAGCCCGCAGCGGCCGTCAGGGAATGCCCTCCTGAAAGACTTTTAATGTTCGGTTCATGCCTACTTCATTTCAAGAGTGCATCGTGTTGGACGAACTGATTGGTAGGCAGGCGTCAGGAAAGGACTTCGATGTATCGGGCGAGGAGATTTCCTCTTCTGGGGTTGTTGCTGCTCACAACAGCAGCGCTAGCCGTCACATTGAGGTCGGTGTCGAGCTTTGATTTGCCCGGCCCAGCCGGGAAGCGGTTCGATTATCTGACGATTGATTATGACGATCATTACTTGCTGTCAGCGCATTTGGCAGCCGGCCTTCTCTACGTGATCGATCTGCGCACCAATCAGGTCGTGAAGGCGATACCGGATGTGCCTGGAGCCGAGGGTGTTGAGTTCGTCCCAGAACTGAAAAAGGTTTACACCTCAAATTCCGGAGACAACACGATCGGTGTGATCGATTTGAAACGGATGAAGGTGATCAAGAAGCTGCCCACCGAAGCCAAGCCCGATGGCAGTGCGTATGCCGCTCCGTTTCACAAGCTTTACGTTTCGGACGAGCGCGGGAAGGCAGAGGCCATTGTTGATGTTCAACAGGACAAGATCATCAAGACTCTGCATTTCGACAGTGAAACAGGGATGCCTCAATACGACCCGGTTGCTCGCAAGATCTACGTCAACCTTCAAGACCAAAACGTCTTTGCGGTGATCGATCCAGCAACGGACGCGGTGGTCGGACGCTACAGTGTGGGGAGATGTGAGGGCAATCATGGGATGGCCCTTGACCCTGAGCATCGACGGGCTTTCCTCGCCTGTGAAGAGAACGAATTGATGACCGTCTTTGATTTGGAGAAGCATCAGCCGATCGCCTTCTTGCCATTAGCCAAAGAGCCCGATGTAGTGAAGTTCGATCCCGGCCTGAAGCGCGTCTATGTCGCGTGCTCTAGCGGAGCGATCTCGGTGTTCCAAGAGGATGACCCCGAACATTTCCGTAAGCTGGAGGATTTCCCTGTACAGAAGCGGGTGCACAGCCTGGCAGTGGACAAGGACACCCATCGCGTTTATGCGCCCGAACAGGAAGTCGACGGTCGTCCTGCCGCGCGGATGACGGTGTATGAGGCAATTAGGGGTCAGTCTGCAACATTACGTTGAATTCAGGAATGTGACTTTGCGCGCAACTCGTCTCAACCAACTTTCAGGAGGTGGAACATGAATAGCGCAGTTCGCCTGCTTGTTATCGCCGTAGTTTCATTTGTTTTCGGTCTCTATTGCACTCCGACTGGGTTCGCCCAGGAGAAGTCCGCCGGTGGGGAAACAACCGTGACGGGTTGCTTGCAGAAGGGCGATGAGGCCGATGAATTTTCCATTACGGGAGAAGATGGCAAGACATACGGTCTGCGGAGTTCAGCCGTTGATTTGTCCAAACATTTGGGCCATAAAGTGACCGTTACCGGCACCCTTAAGGCCGAGTCGTACGAGAAGGAGAAGGGAGAGAGTGAGGAGCACGAGAAGAAAGAGGTCACTGAAGCTGGCGACATCCGTGTAACGAATCTGAAGATGGTCAGAGACACCTGCAAATAACTGCCGACTCATCAGCTTGATGTGAATGACCGAAAGGCTCCTGAGAATTCTGGCGCTCTGTTTCAGGGCGCCTTGTTCGTTATTCACCACCTTCACTATCGCTTGGTCTGTACGAACGCGTACAAGGCATCTTAGACGGGAAATTGTCGCGCCAATCGATCCTCATCGGACAGGCCCATAGCCGCGAAGCCCTGAGCAATTAAACGTAGACCAATGCCCTCTGCTGCCACGCCTCCTGGCCCTTAATGTCCGCAGCGCGGACAATAAGAGCTAAACGTTTCACGGCAGCATCGGAGATTGAGTAGTCTTCAATGCTTCAATGATTGCTTCGAACGTGCAGCGCGGGCCACGGTGGTTGAGTTTTATCGTATCAATCTTGGGAGCGGCGAAAGGAATCGCCTCTTCTTGCTTCGCCTTCTCCAGCAGGTCTTTCTCCTCGACGAACAGGAACTCCGCCTGCGGATCGACGAACCTCCTAATCAGCCAGGGACACGCCACGCGATAAACTTTGATGTTTTTCCGTGTAATCCATTTCATATTAACCTCACGGTCGCCAGGAATATGTGAATTTAATGGCGAAGCGATTTTCATAGAATTGTGGAGGGTTGGTCGCGACCAGGCTGGCAAAACGCTGACCAGCGGTGTAAATGATATAAAGGTCGCTGTCGGGGCGATAGTTCCAACGCAAACGAATATTCGCGGTCGCGGCTTGATTGTTGGCCGTATCCATCTGGAGCAATGTGGAAAGTGTGAGAAAACGGGAAAACGAGTAGTTGGTTTGAAAGCTGCCGAACACAACCGAGAACTCGCCGGCCGTCGCGGGCAACATCGTGCCTGCTGGGTCAGTCACGATGCCGAGCCGGAAGCGGTTCCACTGTTCGGCGAAGCTGAATGAAAGCCGTTCGTTGGCACGATAAGTCGCACGGATCCGCGCTTCATTCAGGTGCCCGTTGTAATAGGTGCCAAAGCGTTCGTAGAAGCTGACCATGAGCCGACGATCCTGGGGAGATCCGTAGGTGAATTGATGCCGTGTCCAGTGGTACTCCCCAACTGGAATGAAGACATTCTTGTAGATGTTAAAGGGTGTGATCAGGCGCTGGGTAAAGACGTCCACGATGTCGTCGTCGCTGTAAGAGCCATTGTTGAATTCGATCCGGAAGGTGTTTTGCCACTCCTGTGTTTGCAGAACGTGGCGGGTGTCGGGCGCATGAAAAATGAAGCCTTCGAAGTTTACCTCGCGAACGCCGCGAAGCCTGGGACGCGGCTTGAAGTTCACATCAAGATAGTTGCAAATGCAATCTGTCCGTTCGAGAAAACCGACTTCGGGGTTGAAATTCGGACCGACCTTTCGATGCTGGGCAAATACTTCGAGCCAGTTGGTCTGGTAGTCGAATCCAGCGCCGACGTTGGTCTGTCCTGAGGAGAAGCCCGGCGTTCGCGTCTGCGTAGCATAGCCGTTTACTACCAGACTCTTGTAGAAGACTAGCCGAGTATCGGCACCGCTCGTTTGGTTGAAGCTGTCGAAGGGATTTCCGGAGCGTTTGTCGATGCCCATGACGCCGATGTAGGAGCCACCCCATAGCGAGCGTTTGACCCGCCCTACGCCGTAATTAGCATAGGGATTCGGGCCCGAACTGCGCGTGTCGACATCCATCACACCGAGTTCGAAGTTGCCCAGGGATCCGGTAATCTTGGCGCCGCCGTTGATCGGAACTTCTTCTCCTGTGATCGGATCAATACCGATCTGGCGGCTAAAGAAGAGCAGGTCGCTGCTGTCGCCGCCAAGCGGGAAGTTGAAGACCCCGGCATTTTCCAGGAAGAACTGTCGCTTTTCCGGAAAGAAGAGCTTGTAGGGAGTGAGATTGAATTGCTGCGTGTCCACGTCGGCATCGGCGAAGTCGGTATTGGCAGTGAAGTTGGCTACTAGATTCGAGCGCAGTCCCAGCTTAACATCGACACCACCGGTATATAGAGCGCTGGTTCCGGGTGTCAGTCCGGTTCCCGCGGCGCTCGGTGGGAAATGGCTAAAGTCCAGCAGTCCGTAGGGCTTGACGATGAACAGTCGTCCGCTGCCGATCTCTGAGATGCCATGCAATTCTCCGGCTTGGCTGATCCGCGCAGCTCCGTAAGTGCGCCGCCATCCCGCCCAGAGATCTTCTTCGTTCTTTCGGCGGATGAAGCGTTTGAAATTGATGCCCCAAATAACGTCGCGCGACTGCATGAAGTTCAGCGTGGAAAACGGAATGGCGACTGTGGCCGTCCAGCCCTCTTTTGTGATGCGAGCCTCGGAAGTCCACACGCCGTCCCAGCCGGGGTCGCCGTCCCCAGTGTTTGTATCTGTGCGCTGTTCCTCGGTAATCAGAGCATCCCGTTGAGTGCCCAAGGGATTTATTTGAAACACGTACGCGTTACGCCGGTCATGCGCCGAGTCAATGATGATTTCGAAATAGTCATCCAACTCTTGACTGACATCACGCCGCAGTTCGGTGGCGACGATCCTTTTCGAGTTAGCGTCGAAGCAAGTGATGCCGAAATAGACTTCGTGCCTGTCGTAAAGGATGCGGACCTCGGTTTTCTCAGTCGGTGGTTGTCCTTCAAATGGCTCCCGCTGCAGAAAGTTGGAAATCGGCGTGGCGTGTTGCCACGCGGGATCGTCAAGCGTCCCGTCCAATCTTGGGGATCGGTCAATTCGACTTGCGCTCGCGATTGGGTGAGACTCTTGAGTTCCAATTTGTCTTTCTTTGGCTTGTGCATGTGGGTTCGGCCGTGACTGAGCGTTAACAAATAAGGACGAAGGGCACAGCACTCCCGGAAGCAAGAAGCAAGCATTGATGAGCGCTCGTTTAGCAGACTGGATCCTCATCCCACCTTTCCGTGTAGCAGAACTCCAATGGCTCCCGCAGCCAGAATCACGATGGGTTCCGGAATTTTCTTCGTAAACATCAAGATTGCCAGAGTGGTAAGGCTAATGATCACGGTTGCTGTGTCAATCACAGATCGCCGGGCCAGAATGTATGCCGCTCCCGCGATTGCGCCCACAGCCGCCGCGGTGACGCCTTGAACGAATGCTTTGACCTGTGGGTTTTGCGCAAAACGACGATAATAAGGTGCTCCGAAGAGAACTATCAGATAGGGCGGAGCAAAAACCGCCCAAGCTGCCACCGCTGCGCCGATCGGCCCAGCTACTAAATACCCGACGAAAGCCGCCGTTATGACAACGGGGCCGGGAGTAATCATAGCGACCGCAACGGCATCCACGAACTGGCGTTCCGTGAGCCAATGGAAGTTTGCGACAACTCCGCCGTATAAGAACGGGACAATCGCCAACCCGCTGCCAAAAACGAAGGCGCCAGCCTTTAGGAAAAAAAGAGCCAGAGCGCCGACTGTTGCCATCGACGCTAAACCGTGAATTCCAGTCAGGAGAGGACTCAGGCCGCCAATAAACGCGACTGGAGTGCCTCGGGACACGAGACGAGGAGGCGCCTTAATCAACATCGCGATGGCACCACACAATATGAAGAGCCAGATGATCTCGGACTTTGTCCAAGCGGTTGTGATCGCCAGGACACCGAAGATCGTCCACAGGAGCCAGTCTTTTCCTACTGTTGTCCGTACCAGTTTGATCGCGCTTCGGACGATGATCGCGATCACCGCCGCGCCAATTCCGTAGAACATGCCTTGAATCCACGGCAGGCTGCCGAAGTGGACGTAGAGGGCAGCCAGGCCAACGACCATCAGGAAAGAAGGCAAGACAAAAGCGACACCAACCAGGGTTGCGCCGGTGATCCCCGCGCGTAGCCAGCCGAGATACATCGCTAGCTGTGCCGCCAGCGGACCCGGAGACAATTGCGCGAAAGCCAGACCTTCCAAGTAGTCTTGTTTGGACACCCAGCTGCGCACTTCGACTAGATCCCGTTGCATGTGGCCCGCAAGGGCGATCGGGCCACCGAAGCCGAGAGTTCCGAGCCTCAGAAAATAGCCGACGAACCGCGATAGCGAAACTGGCGCGAGTGTCGACTCAGAGGGCTGCTGTCCTTGTGCGGTCATGTGAAGAACATGGGACACCCACTTCCCGTTCCTCGTCTATTTTGCCGAGTTTGTCTCGTCGACAGCGCTACGCAGGATCTTTGCCAGCTTCACCGCGTCATCGTTCGCCCAGAAGTGCATATAGAAGAGCCGCGGGTCGTCATCTAGCGCATGGCTGTGGAGAGCCACAACTTGAACACCGTTGTCCTCGAGAACCTTCATGACCGGTCCAACCTCTTTGCCCGTCATTGCGAAATCTCCAGCGATGGCTGCGCGACCATTTCCTGTAGGTTGGAAATTGATGGCGGTGCCTGCTCCCATCGAGGGTGGCGTATCCATCCCTTCTTCGGTGAGCTTCTCAGCTCGTGGCACGTTGAAATGCAGCACTCCGCCGCTCACGTTTCCTTGGCGACCCATGATCTTCTCCACCGCCGCTACATCGAATCCAATATCTGATGTTTCTTTGGTCGCGCCGCCGCCCTCGGGAAGAGGTGTCTTGGTCAGCCTGACCGCCTGCTTGATGGCCTGAGCAAGCTTCATCGGATCACCATGCCCGCCCATGTGGAGATACATGACTTTCGGCGATTCGCCGTTGAGATGATTGTGCAGTGCTGTGACTTCCACTCCCCCATCCAGCAGGGCCTTCATCACCGGACCGACTTCGTCTTCAGTGAGGACGAGATCGCCCATAATCATCGCATCGTTGTCGCCTACATGGTGGAATGCTGCCCAACCACCGAGAGCCAAGCCCGGCTTGACTTCGGTGCCAGCAATAGTGACGTGAAGGTCCTTGCGCGGCATGTTGAAACGAGCCACCCCTCCGGGCAGATTGGCGGCGGGAAATCCAAAGACATCTTCGACCGTCTTCCACTCCCCAGGCTTCTGGTCTCCGATGGTCTGGGCCGGAGAGGTTACACGCAGCGAGCCAACAATAGTGATCACCGCAGCTAAAGTGCAAAAAGGGATTAATGATAGCCTTGTGTTCTTCATACCTGTTCCTTTCATCTGGAATTCGCGGTGGTGCCTATTTCGCCGTGACCTTCAAATCGTCGAAATACGTAACCGAATCCGCTTTCGTCCAAAGCCCTACTTTTCCTGCGTCTTTGAACGTGTCGTCGGTGGCCTCAATCTTCTTGTTTCCGTCGTAGTAACAAGTGATCTTGTTACCTGCGGCTTCCACGCGCAGTTCGTGCCATTCTCCGGAGGTGACTTTCAAATTTGCACCCGCGAACTGGCTGCGCCGTCCGTTCACTACGTGATAGAGCCGATAATTGTTCTCAAGGGCATTGGCGCGGACAATGTAATAGTTGTTCGGGTCTTTCAAACGAAAAACCAATCCTCCGGCGCGATCAATGCTTCCTGAGACAGCCTTGAACTTCACGCTCACGTCCAGGTCCTGAAAAGATCCTGCATCGGAAATCAGCAGGGGAAAACGATAGTCGGTTTTGTCGGTGGAAGTCTGGGCAACAACGTTCGGCTTTGAGGGTGCGCTTGGATCGGCGGTCACGACCCATTTCTCCTGTGTCCCTCCTCCAGTTTTTGCGCTATGGAATTTCGCGGGCATCTGTCTGGGCGTATCGCCATCGAAGTTGTACGTGAACTGGTTACCCGCGGTTTGTTGAGGAGCAGGTTTTTCAGCAGCAACTGCAGCAGGAGTGGCAGGGCCTTCCGTACCTTCCTCGCCTTCATCGGCATCAGGCTTCTCTCCCGGCTTTTGGTTTGCAGATTGTGCTGTTCCGTTGGGATTGTTTGCACGCTTCTCGTCCTCATCTTTGTCGTTGCAGCCCGTCAATCCAATCAAGCCGAGAAGCACCGCGGCAAGCAGAGCGATCTTGAGTGCAGCCATAACGTGCTCCTTTGGGTAACCCGCAAGCAAATCGGATCCCAACATATACAACTATGATTAATCACGGCTGAACCAATCATGAAATTTCATTCAGGATTCAGTTTACTGGGAGCTGGAGGTTTAGACGTTGCGGGATTGAGATCGATTGGTGGCGGCTAACGGCAGTTCGACGCGAAAAAGGCTGCCGCGGCCTTCAGTGCTGTTGACGGTGACTTGTCCGCCGTGAGCCAGGCAAATTGAGCGGACAATAGACAAACCCAAACCAGTGCCACCCATCTGGCGAGAGCGGGCTTTGTCGGCCCGGTAGAACCGATCAAAAATGTGAGGCAAATCAACGGATGAGATACCGATCCCGCTGTCCTCCACTTCGAGAACGGCGCGGCTGTCCCGTTTCATCACGGAAATGCTGACTCTTCCTCCCTCAGGTGTGTACTTGATGGCGTTATCCAGCAGGTTGACCACAACTTGCTTCAGTCGCGACGGATCAACATCTACCTCAACCGGCTCCGCGCCATCACAATTCAGATGGATCTGTTTTTCCTCGGCTAGCAAGCGCATCTGGTCCGCCGTGTTGCGAGCGAGTTCGGCGAAGTCCAGGCGTTCGGGCTGCTTGCGCGCCTCGCCAGCTTCCAGACGAGAAATCGCCAGAAGGTTCTCGACAATTTTCGTCAAGCGCTGAGTTTCTTCCAAAGCGCTGCCAACCGTGTCCCGAATCTCAACTGGCAGTTGTTGACCGCTCCGTAGAATGGACTCCAGCTCGCCTTGTAGAACGGTCAAAGGTGTACGCAGTTCGTGCGACGCATCAGCCGAGAAGCGATTGATCTGCAGAAACGACTCTTCCAGGCGCGCGATCATACGGTTGAGATCGGTCGCAAGTCGCTCAAGCTCATCGCCGGTGTGAACCACTGGCAATCGCTCGCTGAGATTGCGTGACGTAATTTGGGCCGCTTTCTGTCGAATTTCGTCGACCGGGTGCAGCGCGCGCCGCATGAGGAGATAACCACCACCAATCGCCAATCCGACAATCAGTGGTAGGCCCAAGGCAAACGTCAGCAATAGACCACGAAGCACAGATTCAATCTGGTTATAGGGCGCTGCAACTTCGATGAGAAATTGAGTGCCGTCGCTGGCCCGATAGGGCAAACTATGGAGGAGAAGTTCGTGCCCATCAGACATTTCAACTTCACGGGTGAACTTCTGTGCCGGCAATCGCGGCGTGGCAACCAGTGCGGGATCGAAGGTTCCGTCTTTTGGCGGACCGGAGACATAGATTCGCTTACCATCCGCGCGGGTGACGCGGATGAAGCGTCCATTGATTTCCGGCGAGTAGTGCTCTGTGATCTCGCTATCAACGTAGTCTTCGCCGCTTTGATGGATGTTGGCGATCAGCACGTCGCCGATGGACCGCGCCTGTTTGATCAGCGACTCCTCCAGAGACTTCTGGAGGTAACGCTCCAAGCCGAGGTAAGTGGCAGCCCCAAACAGAGCGAGCGCTCCTGCTAACAGCGCAGCGTACCAAAGTGCCATTCGGAAGCGAATGGAGCGGGTGATCACTCCTCAACCTCATTTTCAGAGATTACGTATCCAAGCCCTCGAACCGTCCGAATTAGCTTTGGCTCGTGCGCGTCGTCGACCTTGGCCCGCAGATGACGCACGTAAACATCCACGATGTTTGTCGCACCGTCGAAGCTTTGATCCCATACATGTTCCAGGATCATCGTGCGCGAGAGGACCCGCCCAGCATTCGCCATCAAATATTCAAGCACTCCATATTCCTTTGAGGTCAATTCGACTCGTCTGCCGGCCCGTTTCACTTGCTGTGACAGACGGTCCAATTCCAAATTCCCGGTCCTCAACACGCTCGCTCTGGTAACTGGCCCGCGGCGGAGAAGCGCCTTGACCCGAACCAACAGCTCAGCAAACGCGAAGGGTTTCGTCAAATAGTCATCGGTACCGGCTTCGAAGTGTTCGACTTTGTCGCTAACGGAATCGCGGGCGGTCAGAATTAGAACGGGAACTTGAGACTTCGATTTCCGGATTCGGTTCAGAACCTCGCCGCCCGTGAGGCCGGGAAGCATGAGGTCAAGGATGATGAGATCGTACTGATATGTCTGCGCGAGTTCCCATCCACTCTTGCCATCGCGGGCCACATCGACAGCAAAACGCTCTGCGATTAGGCCCTTTACCACAAATCGGGAGACCTTGTCTTCGTCTTCGACCACCAGGATGCGCATGTTAGAAGCCCAAATCGATTTGCGTCAGTCTTCGAGCGTCGGCAAGGTTTTAAGCACTTCACTGGCCCTGGCTCGACTAGGAAGCAGATCGTCCTTGCGGATTTTTCCGTCCCGGAAGACCAGCACACGCTTGGCGAACTGCGAGATGTCATGCTCGTGCGTAACCAGAACAATCGTTAGCCCCTTGTCGTTCAGATTCTGGAATATCTCCATGATCTCGACTGAAGTACGGCTGTCGAGATTTCCAGTGGGCTCGTCTGCCAGCAGGATGGAAGGACGATTCACCAGCGCTCGTGCTATGGCCACCCGCTGCTGCTGTCCGCCGGACATTTGGGACGGGAAACGCTGTGCCCGTTCGGCAAGACCGACCATGGTCAACGCATCGGCGGCGCGTTTTCGGCGTTCGGTTTTATCGATTCTCGCGTACAGCGTGGGTAGTTCCGTGTTCTCCAGCGCCGTCGTCCGGGCCAGCAGATTAAAGCCCTGGAAAACAAATCCGATCTTCTCGTTCCGAATCAGTGCGAGGGCCTTTTTGTCGTGCTCCGAAACATCGATCCCTTCGAGCAAGTATCGTCCGGAACTGAGACGGTCCAGACAGCCAAGGATGTTCATGAACGTTGACTTGCCACTGCCGCTCGCCCCCATGATCGCCACGAACTCGCCTCGCTGAATTTCGACGCTTACGCCGCGAAGCGCGTGCACCCGTGTTTCGCCCAGTTCGTAATACTTGTGCGCATCTTCCACACGGATGACCGCGCCTGCGGCAGAGGCCGTTTGAATAGCTTCGAGTTGGTTGACAGCTGATGTCGATCCCATGGGTGGTTCAGATTTGCTGATTCCGTTTAGCGCCGCAAGGTACCTGGAGCCTGGGGCTTGGACGTCACGGATCGAATAATTACGTCGTCGCCCTCCTTCAAGTCTCCTTTGAGAACTGCGCTGACCTCCGTGTACGCATGGTCTGTGATTCCAAGAGACACTTTTACTGGTTCCATCGTGTTATCCGGATGGAGCTTCCAAACCACGGCTGTCTCTGCTTTCGGTGCGCGAGGCAGATTTTGGGCACTCACGCCAGCCGCGATCTCCTCCGCGCCGGCTTTGGCTGAGCGCTGCTCGTCAGCGCCTTCGATCCCGTAGCGCTTATAAAGCTCCAGAACCTCTTCGGTCGTCATCGGGGGCTTGTAGCGCAGAGCGGTATTCGGCAGTTTCATCGCATTTTGTACCGTCGCCACAGGTATGGTCACATAGGCCGTCATGCCTGGAAACAGTTTCAACTCAGGATTTGCAAATTCGATGATGGTGTCGTACGTGACCACGCTTTGCACCGTCGTCGGGTTCATCCGGACTTGGCTGACAATGCCCTGAAACGTTTGCTTGGGGAGGGCATCCACCTTAAAAGTGACTGCCTTGCCCACCTTAATGTTGTCCACGTCCGACTCGTCGGTCTTGGCATACACCCACATCTTGGTGAGATCCTGCGCGATCGTAAAGATCGTTGGTGCTTGCAGGGACGCTGCTACGGTTTGCCCCACATCCACATTCCGCGCCACAACCGTGCCGTCGATTGGAGAGCGAATCACGGTGTAATCGAGATTGGTTTGGGCTACTGCGACAGCCGCCTCTTTCTGACTGATTTGTGACTCGGCTTGCGTGATATTGGCCGCCGCGGCATCCACCGATGCGTTAGCTGCGTCATAATTCGATTTAGCAAGGTCCAGCTGCTGCTGGCTCATGACGCCATCTTTGGTCAACCCAACGGCACGATCGTAGTCGGCTTTAGTCTGCACCAATGCGGCTTTCGCTTTTCCGAGATTGGCTCGGGCCGCTTCCAGGTTGGCCTTTGCGTTTTTCAAATCAGCGGTCGCCTGCAGCAGCGCCCCCTTGAACAAGGCAGGATCAATGAGGGCGACAACGTCCCCCTTGTGCACGCGAGAATTGAAATCTGCATTGAGTTTCGCGATGGTCCCGGAAACTTGCGATCCTACTTGGACGGTGATTACCGAGTTGATTGTTCCGGTGGCTTCCACCACGTCGTTGATGCCACCTCGTTCGACCTTCGCAGTAAAGTGTTGCGCCTGCTCACCCGTGTTCAAGCGCAAGGCCCCGAACAATCCTGCCACCACTGCAACACCCGCCACGATGAGCCACTTATGCTTTGTTTTCATGTCGGTTCGAAGAGTCAGAAACCTTGAGATGCATCACTCGTATCGCAATGCCTCAATGGGATCAAGCAGAGACGCCTTGCGCGCTGGGTAATATCCGAAAAATACTCCGACAGCGACCGAGAACATCGCGGCAACCACGACCGACTCGATAGACATGTCGATGGGCCAACCCAGAGTCTGCCCAACCAAATAGGAGCCGAAGATCCCGACCAGTACCCCCGCAGCGCCTCCCACGAGGCTGAGCATGATCGATTCCCCCAGGAACTGAAGTTGGATTGCCGCTTCGGTGGCCCCCACCGCCACTCGCACTCCAATCTCACGCGTACGTTCGGTTACGGAAACAAGCATCACATTCATGATCCCAATTCCTCCCACGATCAGGGAAACTGATGCGATTGTGATCAGCAGAACAGTCAGTGTCTTGCTGGCGTCGAGTTGGGCCTGAATGATGTCCTCAGGATTTCGAATATTAAAGTCATCCTCCTCTTCGGGACGTAGATGGTGGCGATCCCGGAGCACCGCGGTTGCTTCCTGTCCGGCCATCTTGACGACGTCTTGTGACACCGCCGAGCACAGAATGTCGTCCAACCAGGTAATGCCCTTGATCTTCTTTTGGGCCGTAGTGTAGGGCAGGATGATCGTATCGTCCTGATCCTGCCCGGAAAGGGAAAGTCCCTTGGGATGAAGCGTAGCCACCACCTTGCAGGGAAGGTTATTAACGCGTATTACTTTTCCAACCGGTGCTTCGACACCGAAAAGCTGTTCCCGAACCGTTCGCCCAATCACGCAAACGTCCGTCGCTCGATCCACATCATCTTGTGAAAAAATGGCCCCCTGATCTACGTACCAGCGCTTTATTTCGAAGTATTCGGGCGAAACCCCGCGGTAGGACGTGTGCCAATTCTGATTGCCGTAAATGACCTGGACCGGATCATCCACATTCGGCGAAACGCTCTTGATGAGAGAAATCTGGTTTTTGATGGCTACGGCATCGGCCATAACCAACGTTTTCGTATCGTGTGTGCCTGTGCGAACACCGTTGACCGCTCGGCCGCCAGCTTCGATCCAGACGAAGTTGTCTCCAAGGTTGTTCAGTTGTTGCTGGACTCGCGCCTGCCCCGCTTTGCCGATGGCCACGACACAGATCACAGCCGCAATCCCGATGGTGATCCCCAGAACTGTCAGGACGCTTCGCATCTTGTTTCTGAGCAACGCCACCAATGCGGATCGAAAGAGAGCTCCGTAGTTCACAATTCCTATGCCTCCTCCGGCTTGGGCCGGACAATAAGGCTCAAAATAGAAGCTTACCTCCTAAGCTCTCCCTCACGCTGACGCAATACTGTTTTCATTCCGATCATTGAACAGAAAGTGAAGCTTAGCCACAGTGGATTAAGCGGGCATAAACCCAAAATGAAATTCCGTTCAGAGTGCCTCCGAGGCAGGTCCCAGCAGGCGAGTGGGGACTGCCATTCGAGGACTTACATTAACCCCAGAATGGCATGATTGAGCAAGAATGAGACGGTTGAAGCACCACTCAAATGATGGCTCTGCACAACAATCTGAAGAAAGTGCAATCTACGCGGCTTTTTGGAATGTGACGTTTTTGCTCTTGAGGCATGGCTGATGGCCGCTTCTCATCAAAATGGGCAGAATCCGTAAGTTCGCTGTGGAAATGACGCGCCGGGGTCAACCGTGGAGAATCCCAAACAGGACCTTCCCCGGCGCTTGGAAACCCGCATCAAACGCCGGTTCCCACATTCCCACAGCGATGGCGACGGCGGGCTGCCTGGCAGCGACAAAGCCCAACCCCGCTAAAATCGGGGCCTCTTACAGATTCCTGCACAGAACCCAAATGATTGAGTAGCAACGAAATTGGTTCCGGCACCCTGAATTCGGGACCAAGGGGTCGGAGGTTCAAATCCTCTCTCCCCGACCATTTACCTCAATCCCGTCATTGAATTAGCAAGCTTCCCTTTCCCCGTTTTCGGGAACTTGAGTCAGTTTGGGTCGATTAAGCGTTTACCATCACCAACCCGGCGGTCAATACCGTCGCGCTAACAGGAGTTGGGTTTAGTGACACGCTTCCGACCGGTCTGACTGTGGCGAATGCTTCGGCGACGGTGTGCGGCGGGACATTGACCACGACCAATCCGACAGGGATAGCATTGTCGGGTGCAACCATCAACGCTAACCGCCAGTGTCAGTTCAGCGTGACTGTAACCGGAGCGGCAGCTGGGCAATACACCAACACCAGCGGCAATGTGACCTCGACCAATGGCGGAACGGGCAATATGGCCTCGGCGAACCTGAGCGTGGGCGACTTCACAATCGCGGTTTCGCCCATGACCGAAAGCATTCCGCCCGGCCACATGGCGGTCTTTATGCTTACGCTATCGTCAACGACTGGATTCCAGGGACCATCAATCTGACCTGCAGCGGCGGGCCGCCGAATTCAACGTGCACGGTCGTTCCATCGTCAGTCACGCTGACATCTGGGTCTGAGACGGCCAAGGTTACGGTTGATTTGGCCGTGCCAAGGGGAGCGTCCAAAGGTACGTTCACGCTCACATTCACGAACGTCCGGAACTCCGACGCACAGCACGACTGCGAAACTGATAGTAGGAAAGTAAATGAGGGGCAGGCATAAAGCCTGCCCTCAATCGCATTGTGGGAGACGACTGACTCGGCATCGACTGACCATAGACAACAGACGATACAAACATCACAACTGCGCAAACCAGCTAGCGCATTTTGGATCCTAATGCCAACTTTGTATCGCCTCCCCGACAAGTCCAACGCAAGATTGGACTGATCCAGCAATTGCTGAGTGACGGCAAGGCGATTGAACGCCGTGTTCGCATTCAACCAACTGGTCCGCACATCGCGCGAGATGCGGTTACGAAGGTCAAGCACGCGGTCCTGCACAGCTTGTGCTCTAAGGCGGGCTTCACGGGACCTGGCGCGGAGATATCCACTGGAACCGTTCGATGCGGCGTGAACTCGCAAGTGTTGGCTGCTTGCGCCGGACGTATCTTCTGCTGGTGACTCGATTCCAGTTTAGAGCACCGGAAAATGTAGAAGGCTTCGGCGAGGTAAACTGCGCCGAAGCCATCTATAGCTCTGGAGCACAGGGCTACGGGATGTAGTAGCGGATCGAGGTCCAGATCATGTTATCGACAGCTTTCGGCGCGAAACCTGTTGCTCCGGCCACATTGCTGTTGCCTGACCAGCCATTCTTTTCGAAGTAGGAATATTGAATACCCAAGCGGAAGCCACCCTTAGGTCCCTGGTAAAACTTGTACCAGAAGCCAAGCGTGCCTTCGCTGATCAGACGCGTATCTCCCGCGCAGCTCGCACCCGAAGAGGGCGTGAACGGACTCGAAGCCGGGGGGAACTGACCCAAACTGTTGGATGGTGGAAGTTCTTTTTGGCAACCGCTGTTGGTGGCAAACGGTGATCCATATCCGCCAATCTGGTTCAGCTTGAATGTGGTTGTGGTTGTGGCAGAATCACCCGCCGGGTTAGCCGAGTTGGACGGAATTGCTGGGGTCTTAGCAATCGTAATAGTGTCATAGTCCTTGTAGGCAGCTCGGGCTCCATACTCCGCGCCGCCGTAGGCGTACGCATCCCATTTGCTGGTGTGCAGCTCAAGCCCGGAGAGTCCATGAGCAGTGCGGATCAAGGCTTCGGTGCCGTCAGGACGGAACGTCAAATCAGCAATCTGAGCTGATCCGTAACGGCCGACTCCATCTCCAGCAAGTCCCTGGAAGGCAAACTCCAGTTTCTTAGGAACGATCGGGAGCCGGAAATTAGCCCCTACGCCGCCGCCGGTTCGCGTGTCATTGAATGCACCGGCAGCGCTGGGTGAGGTGGAAGCGTCAACCGGGCAAGCGATCGTAGTTGGGATCGCCGGAGCAACAGTATCCTTGGCGTTCGTGCCTACGACACCGCACGGATAGATTCGGTTGCGGAAGTCGCTAAAGATGCCAAACACTTCGTAATGGCCCCATCCCGGATCTGCCGCAGCCTTCACGATAATGTCAGGAGCTTTGTTGATCGAGTAACCGGTTGTATCTGCGAAGTTGAATAAACCGCCGCCTGCACCGGGAGCGTCCAAAATAGTATTCCCGCCCGTTGCAGTGGTGACTCCAGCGTTGGAAGTTGCTACTGATGAGAAGCCGCGCCCACCGATCGTTGCTTGAGGCCCTTCAACAGCGACTCCAAGTGCGAACTTGCCTCCGAAGTCTTTTACGACTCGGAAACCGTATTGCCGTGCCCAAGTGAACCCGACGTTATATTGGGGGTCAATTGTGAGCGGCGGTAGCTCCTGCCGGTTTTGGATACCTTTCTTATCTTCCGTTGCGAGCGACCACATCTGTCCGGCAGTGAGGCTCAGGCCATTCGCAAACGCGGCCTGTCCGTAAATCACGCGCTGGCGGAGGACGTAACTATTGCTCTGCCGGTTGTTAGAAGTCACGCCTGTGCCGAGCCAGTCCGCCTCCCAGTAGCCAGTCAGTTTGGTGTTGCCGACCTTACTTTCGCCAAGCAGGCTGAGGCGGCTCTGTCGGGCTGTCAAGTTGGTCTCTCCAAGCTTGGACAGCGCATTAGCAGTGTATGGAATGCTGGTAAATGGCGTGTTGATGTCGGAACTGGTCGCTCGGGTCCGGTTGACGGTTGCCGCTTCAACGAATCCGCCCGGCGTGATGTTGATTCCCTTGTAGTGAATTGCCGCGGGGCTCTCGATTGCGGTCTTCACGTTCGTTTGAGTCTCCTGCAAGGCGAGCGCCGTGTTGGTCGAATTCTGCTTCAAATCAGTAACATCGCTGCGAAGCGCGGTGACGGCCTCACCCTGTTTCGCGGCTTCCGAGGCAGCCGAGTCCGCCTTGCCCGCGGCTTCGGTTGCGGCCGCCTGGCTCTGCTGGAGCGTCTGCTGCAGCTGCTGAATTTGCTGATCGCGGCTCTGTACCTGATCGTTCAATTGCCGGATCTGCTGCTGCTGCGCATCGATTGCCTGCTCCAACTTATTGAGTCGCTCCGCAGTAGGATCGGCTCTCTGAACCGCGCTTTTCCTCTTTTTTGTAGTCTTCTTATTAGTGGCGGTTGCCGTACTTTGCTGGGCTTGCGCTGCGAACGCACCTAGCGCAAGCGAAAGCGCTAAAGCCATGACTCGCTTCATTTTTTCTCTCCTGGGGAAATGAATAAACTGCAACAATGGCCGTGTGAATCTCGATAACAAAAAGAACTGCTGCTGAGAATTGTGGAGAGTTTATGTGCTCGACGTTAAATGAATGATGAACATCAGTTGAATATCATGTTAATAAGTTTGGGCGGCGCAATTCGCGAACGTCAGTTTGAGATCGCTTTTGATTTGCAGCACGATAGAGTCTTTCTTCGGAGTGATCCCAGCTACAGCCTGATCCCTACGGCAACGTGACAGTCGGCATCCAAATCGGCGAGAACGGCCAGGGCGTCAATCAAATCATGTCGGTGTGGAAGAATTCGCCAGCTGAGAAGGGAGAATTCAGCCGGGGGATGTGATAGAAGGCGTGAACGGCGAAGAAATCAATGTCATGCGCCTGGAAGAGGTTTCCACAAGACTGCACGCGAAAGCGGGGACTCGCATAAAGCTCACGACTCAGCGTGAGGCGCAACTCTGAACCGTGGGAAGCTACGTAGTCGCTGCCTCTTTGGCCGGGATCCAGTACACCTCTTCCTTCAGATGTTCCTTGGTAAACCCGATGCGCTTGAGCATGCTCTTGCCATTCTCGATCATGTCCGGATGTCCGCACAGGTAACCCACGGAGTTCGTTCCATCCAAGCCCCAAAGATCAGAATATTTCCGCAAAACGTCGTCCACGCGTCCCATTTCGCCTTTCCAGTTGGCATCGTCCCACGGCCGGCTGACAGTCGGCGCATATTTCAACCAGGGCACTTCGTCGGCAACCCTGCGCAGCTCGTCGGAGTATCCGAATTCCCATGAGTGGCTGGCACCATTCAGGATGAAAAGTTTCTGCTCGCCTTTGAACGTTCCTTCTTTCCAGTTACGGTAGAGCGTGCGTACATAGCTGACGTACGGCGCGACACCGGTCACGGTGCAAACCAGAAAATGATTCGTGCGGCCGCTCTTGGTATCGAGCGTGAACAGGCCCTTGGCCGATTTCCGCATCAGCATCTGATCTCCCGGCTGTAGCTTGTAAAGTTTCGGCGTCAGTTCTCCCTGTGGAACCAGTTCGAAGAAAAACTCTAGTTCGGTTTCGAGTGGCGAGGAAACAATGGAATAGGCACGCTCGATCCGCTTGACCTCGGTCTGGACGCCGAGCGTGGCGTATTGTCCGGGCTTGAAAGTGAAGGGACCGCTCGCATCAACGCGGATCATCCATAGGTCGGAAGCAAAATCCGAGCGCTTCAGAATTGTGGCCCGGTAGAATTTGTCCTCAGGAATAGGAATATCCATTTAATCTCCACCTCACGAAGTGAAAAGTTAGTTTACAGGAGCGCTCGAACGAGTGCCGTTCACGAATGCTAACGGCCGTGCATCACTGAAGCTGCCCGGGAGACTCTGATTCTTGGGTTGGCTTCCAGTTTTTCAGTTGATCGATTTCCCGCTCGGTCTCGCTCCAGGATTTAGCATTTTTCTTGGTGTGGATGGGCGCGTTGAGATTGGAATAGAAAGCCAGAATATTCGTCCGCAAACCGGGAGTTAGCTGTGCGAAATTGTGTTTGCTCAGGTCGTCGAGCAGCCGCGCGTAGGTTTTGTCGGCGAGTGAGTACTCGGCGGCGCTGGTTTCCCGGCCAGTATCGCAATCGGTATCAGGCAGGTTGACGTCCCCGTGCTGCACTTCGCGAAGGAGCGAATCATAGTTGTCGATGGTTTTATCCACGCTCTTGATGTACATGTCCTCTGTCTGCGTACTTGGAACTTTAAAGTTGAGCGCGCTAGCCGTACCTACTTTGGGAATGATGCGCAAGAGAAACGCGAGCACTCTGGCGCCGAATCCTGGTTTGCGATATCCCTTCCCCCACTCCCTTTCGTAGTTTGCTCGCGATAAGTGATACAGGAATTTTCTTTTATCGAAATTCGGCGTGTCGCGCACCAGGTCGGCGCGTCGATTCAACAACGCCACCTTCGTCATCTGTGGGATGACCTTGCTGACTGCGTGCCGGAAGGTGCCAATGGCCCTATCTTCATCGGGCAACATGTCCTTGAGTTCGATGCCGTAGGTCTTCTGAAATGCGCGCTCCAGCAACGGCTTGGCAACTTCGAATCCGATGAAGTCATGATAGCGATCGGTGGTATAACGGTTCTTCGCTACCTGCACCATGTCGAAGCCAAACTCGGTGCGGATGTGGGCCTTGGGATCGTCGACGTAGGTAACCTCGTTGCCGTACTTTTTTCTGAGTTTTGGAAATTCAATGGCCACAACCTGGTTGATGGTGGGGTGTCCCATGTTGTCGGAAGAGTAATGCGCCAGCGCCCCCAGCGCAAAAGCGTATTCGTTGATGTCTGAAGATTCCTGCAAGAGCGCGGTTACAAAGTCTCCGCTGCGCACGTAGTGAACCAGGTCGCTGAAGTATTTATTCCCAAACGGATAATAGCCCATGTCCTGAATCATGCTGCCGCCATAAGCATAGGCATGCGCGTGTTTCAGATCATCCGGCGTGGCGCCCGGAAAGCGCTGCAGCAGGATGGGCTGAAGATGGTCTGCCCACGCCAGGTCCACGACTTGCTCGTGGGTCAGCACCGAATACGAGCGACTGGGCTGAGAACACCCGGCGACGCACACGCACACGGCAATCATCAGGCGCAGAGTTCTCATCTCGCGATATTGGATGCAGAGTTCGACCGAACCGCCATTATTTACCCACCACCAGCACAACAAAAGAGTCGGGTAGTATCGCAGGCCGGGGATGCGGCTGCTGCGCCGTCGGTTCAGGACGTGGACCGAATTTCGCTGTCACCAGAAATATCTGATGGGTCTTGGAATCCAGGGCCATGGTTCGCGCGCCACGTTCGGTGGGCACGCTTTGCGCCACACTAAAGTTCTCCGGCGAATCCTCGTGTACGACCGTGAGTACACCTTCGCCGCAGGAGGCAAACGCGAATCCGGTGTCGGGGTCAAACCCGTTGGCATCCACTCCATCGCCGATGGGCAGCGTAGTGATCACTTTTCCGGTGTCCGCATTCACCACCGCCATCATCTTGTTGTCGCAGCCTGCAAACAGGCGGCGACTCTTAA
>WNFC01003604.1_pt1 | contig 24304 bp, 20 predicted proteins | sample 5400541 | NCBI WGS metagenome assembly WNFC01 (sample SAMN13153342, study PRJNA577476) | soil metagenome | isolation source: 120 cm saprolite under Douglas fir tree site 2 hole 2 replicate 1 | place: USA:California | collected 2015-04-18
GCAAGATGCGGCTGCAGGAATAAATGTCTGGGGATCACGAGAAGAGTTCAGACAAGCCGCTTGCGCCAGGCCTGTACCTTGTGGCCACGCCAATCGGAAACCTGGAAGACATCACCCTGCGAGCCCTGCGTGTTCTGCGCAGTGTGGACCGCATCGCCTGTGAGGACACGCGCCAGACGCAAAAGCTGCTGAATCACTTCGAGATCCACACCCCAACCGTGAGCTATCACATGCACAATGAGGGCTCACGCACGGAGGAGCTTACGGCGGAGTTGAAGCTGGGCGCCCGGATTGCGATTGTCAGCGATGCCGGCACGCCCGGGATTGCCGACCCGGGAGGGCAGATCGCCGCTGCGGCCATCGCCGCCGGAATCAACGTCTTCCCTATTCCCGGCGCGAATGCTGCAATCAGCGGCCTGATCGCGAGCGGCCTCCCAACGGAGCGATTCACCTTCCACGGCTTTCTTCCAGCCAAGGCGGGCCAGCGCAAGACCGCGCTCGAAGAACTCGTTCGGGGCGAGACGACGCATGTTTTTTATGAAGCGCCCCACCGCATTCTGGACACCCTCGCGGATGTTGAGGCGGTCTTCGGGACTTCGCAGCACGTCGTCGTCGCCCGCGAGCTGACGAAGCTGCACGAAGAGTTTCTGCGGGGCACAGCCTGCGAAGTACGGTCACAACTTGCTGGCCGCGCCAGCGTTCGTGGAGAGATCGTCCTGATGCTCGCGCCGTCTCCAGCCGCAGGCTCTTCCGAAAAAAGAGCAAGCCTCGCAGTCGAGGTCGCGGCTCTGATGAAGTCAGAAGGAATCAGCGAGATGGATGCTCTGAAACGTGTCGCCCGGGAGCGAGGCATAGGCAAGAGCGAGGCCTATCGTGAGTTGCAGCGAGAACAAAACCGCCTGCGCTGACCTGGGGCCTCCCTGCTCTCAGCTACTCCCGGCCCCTTGCCTACTCCCGGCCTTTGACGCGGTCGTAGTTGTACACATTGCTGGTCGTCCCCAGAGCCTGGTTGTACAGGCTGGTAGCGCCGATCGCTTCATTCAACTCTTCCGTAAATTCGTGGATGGCGCGGAGATGGTCCGCGGTAGCGGGAATCTCCAACTTACTCGTTTTGAGGAACTTCTGATAACCGCGATCCAACAGACGCGCGATTTCGCCGTTCAGCAGCCAGCCGGGACGGGTCACTATCTCAACCGTGCCATCCGGAGCAGGGGCAATCTCGGCCGCACAGCCGTATTTCCTTACCTGAATAGCGTTTGGGGCGCGCTTTGCACCGTCTTGTGCGGGTGCAACATCGAATCTTTGGCCACCAAGCAAGGCGAGAACATCGTTGAAGGTGCGGTGTGGGGTCTTTTTTGTCTTAGGTGCCATACGTTAGACTCGTTATAACTGTCGCACATTCGCCAACGTCCATCAATCGGAGCGGCCGCGGAAGCGATATCAACCAAACGGAAGCTACATGATCACCACTGTCAAACAGTTCGGAACTACCATCCTCGAACGCATCGGGAACACGCCGCTGGTGCGCCTGGAGGCCCTGACTGCTCATCTGCCCGGAGTCCAGATTCTGGGCAAGGCAGAATGGACGAACCCCGGCGGGTCGGTAAAAGATCGCGCGGCGTCGGCAATCGTGACCGACGCGCAACGCCGTGGACTGATCAGTAAGAGCCGAGGCCTTCTGGATGCAACCAGCGGCAATACCGGCATCGCCTACGCCATGCTCGGCGCCGCGATGGGCTTCCCTGTGACCTTATGTATGCCGTCCAACGTCTCCGAGGCGCGAAAGCGGTACCTCAAGGCGTATGGCGCAGAGATCGTGTGGACGAACCCGGCGGACGGATCGGACGGTGCGATCCGCAAGGCACGGGAGATGATTGCCGCCGAGCCCGAGCGGTACTACTACGCCGACCAGTACTCAAACGACGAAAACTGGCGCGCGCACTACCGCACGACCGGCAACGAAATCTGGGAGCAGACTGAGGGGCAGGTGACCCACTTTGTCGCAGCCCTCGGCACTACTGGGACCTTCATGGGAACCACACGCCGGTTGAAGGAGTTGAACCCGAGGATCCAGTGCATCTCCATGCAGCCGGACTCGCCCTTCAACGGACTTGAGGGGTTGAAGCACATGGCGACGGCGATCGTGCCGAAGATCTACGATCCCGACCTCGCCGACCGGAATATCGAGATGGCCACCGAGCGCGCGTACGCCATGGCGAAACATCTGGGGCGCAATCTTGGCGTGCTGGTGGGCGTCTCTGCCGCTGCTGCTACTGCCGCCGCGCTGCAGGTGGCCGAAGAAGAGGCAGCGAAGGGACGCGAGGCCGTAATCGTCACCATCCTGTGCGATGGCGCCGACAAGTACATGAACGAGCGGTTCTGGACGGAGGAGTAACGCAATGCTTCGCATCGAATATGCCGACTATGAAGCATTACGCGCGCACGGCGAAGAGACCTACCCGAACGAGTGCTGCGGCGTGCTGCTCGGCAAGAACATCGCCGGCGAAGGCGATAGCGCCGGAACCATGAATCACGTCCGCCAGATCGTCCGCGCCGGCAACACCCGCACCGACTCCGCGCACAACCGCTACAACATCGCCCCGCAGGAACTCGTCAAAATTCAACGGCAGGCGCGCGGCCTCGGACTGGACATCGTCGGCTTCTATCACTCGCACCCCGACCATCCCGCGCAGTGGTCGACAACTGACTTCGCCGAAGCCCACTGGCTGGGTTGTTCGTACGTCATCACCAGCGTCGAACAAGGCAAAGCGGCGACCACGAACTCCTTTCTACTGCGCGGTACCGGAGAGGACGACAAGAAGTTTGAGGACGAAGCCATTCAGATCGATATCCCTGCTAACCTCGCCGCCACAGCGGCGCATAACCAGAAAGGCAGTGCATGAAGATCCACATTCCAACGCCGTTGCGAACCTACACCGGCGGACTTGAGACCGTCAGCATCTCCGGCGCAACCGTCGATGGAGTATTCCAGCAGCTCACCGTCACCTATCCCGAGCTGAAGCCGCACCTGTTTACCCCCGAAGGCAAGCTGCGGTCCTTCGTCAATGTTTACCTGAACGATGACGACATCCGTTACCTCGAAGGCAAACAGGAGACCGCCGTCACGGACACTGACGAGCTGACGATTATTCCGTCCATCGCGGGTGGAATGAATTTGTAACCATGTTAGTGCTAATTATGCAGTAGCCACGATGTTTGGTGGACCGAAGGACAAAGACGATGCCAACCGCAGTTGAAGAAATCGCACTCCCGAAGCTTTCCAACGAAGAGATCGCGCGCTACTCCCGGCACCTCATCCTGCCCGAAGTCGGCATGGAGGGCCAGCAAAAGCTGAAAGCCGCCAAGGTCCTGTGCGTGGGCACCGGCGGACTGGGCGCTCCGCTCGCGATGTATCTCGCGGCTGCTGGAGTCGGCACAATTGGCCTCGTCGATTTCGACACCGTCGACGCAAGCAACCTGCAGCGCCAGATCATCCATTCCACAGCGACGGTCGGCAAGCTCAAGGTCGACTCTGCCGAGATCATGCTCAAGGGCTTGAATCCATTTCTAAATGTGGTGAAACACAACACCATGCTCACCAGCGCGAACGCGCTCGAGATCCTCAAGGACTACGACGTCATCGCCGACGGCACCGACAACTTCCAGACGCGCTACCTCGTCAACGACGCCTCCGTGCTGCTGAACAAGCCGAATGCCTACGGTTCCATCTTTCGCTTTGAAGGTCAGGCCAGCGTCTTCGGCACCAAGGAAGGCCCATGCTACCGCTGCCTGTACCCTGAGCCGCCACCGCCCGGACTGGTTCCCTCCTGCGCCGAGGGCGGCGTGCTCGGCATCCTGCCCGGCCTCGTCGGAGTGATCCAGGCCACCGAGACCATCAAGCTGATCCTTGGCATCGGCGAGCCGCTCATCGGTCGTCTCCTGATGGTCGACGCGCTGGGCATGAGCTTCCGCACGCTGAAGCTGCGCAAAAATCCGGACTGCCCCGTCTGCGGCCCCAACCCGACCGTGACCGAACTGATCGACTACGACCAGTTCTGCGGTATTGCGCCGCCTAGCAAGGTCGGCCCACTGGAGGTCGCCCGAGACAAGGCGGTTGGCGACCATCCCGTCGTCGACGGCATCCCGCAAATCACGGTTGAAGAGCTGAAGCGCAAGCTGGATGCGAAGGAGGACGTCTTCGTGCTCGACGTCCGCGAGCCGCACGAATACCAGATCGCAAATCTCGGCGCACCGCTGGTTCCGGTTGGAGAGGTCGAACGCCGTATCGGCGAACTTGCCGCGCAGAAGAACCGCGAGGTCGTCGTCCATTGCCGCTCCGGCGCCCGAAGCCAAAAGGCTGCACTCGTGCTGAAGCAAGCTGGATTTACCAACGTCTCGAATCTTGCAGGCGGCATACTTGCATGGGCCGACAAGATCGACCCCTCGATGCCGAAGTACTAAATACAAAGAGTAAAAAGAAAAGCGGCGAGCCAACCGGTTTGCCGATTTCTTCTTGCGCACCTGCTGGAGCTATCGTTTGCCGTGCGAAGCCTTCAATGCGGGACGCAAGACTTCGAGCGTCCCATCGACTGCAGGGGGCTTGAGGCCCAAAATCTCCGCGATAAATGGATAAATATTCACGTTCTCAAACGGTTTTAGCTGAACGCCGGGACGAATGTCAGGCCCCGCGGCAAAGAAGATCGCCTTCATCTCCGGCATCGTGCGCGGATTGAAGCCGTGGCCGCCACGATGCTTGTTCGTGCCTTCGCCTTCAGATGCACGCGCACGCAATGTGAACGGCCCGTTCGGCACGATGACCGGGTCACCCTCGCGTGGGTTCGCGTCGAAGTGCAGATAAGCGGGCATGTCCGCTCGACGATAGACTTTGAACCGTGGGTCGGGATGGGCTAGAAACTCCTCATAAGTCTCCTGCACATCGGCTTCCGGCTTCGGATAGAGGAGTGCGCCCTCAGTATGAAAATCTCTGAGATCGGCAAAGTCCGAAAGCGTCACCGGCCCACCTTGCAACGTGACCATGCCGTGGTCAGCAACGACAATAAAATCGACGGGAAGATGCAGCGGAGCAATCTTGGTCACTAGATCTCCAACCATGGCGTCCACATGATGAACAGCTGCCCTCACCTCGTCGGAGTCCGGGCCATAGTTGTGTCCGGCGTGATCGACATTGGAATAGTAGAGAGTGATGAAATGCGGTCGAAGCTCAGGCGGCAGCTTCAGCCACGCAACCACCTGATCGACGCGCTTTTCATCGTCTAGCTTTTCGTCGAAGTGCAGGTAATACGAAGGCCGTTTGCCCTGAATCTCGGCCTCAGAGCCAGGCCAGAAGAGGCACGCTGACCGCATCCCCTGCTGCTCTGCCAACACCCACAGAGGCGTACCGCTGTACCAACTGCCATCACTATTGGACTCCGTCTTCGTGTAGACATACGTCTGTTCGCGTGCGGGATCCCAGAAGCTATTGGCGACGATGCCGTGGTGCTCAGGATAGAGACCGGTGATGATGCTGATGTGATTCGGAAATGTAAGCGACGGGTAAGCAGGAAACATGCCCTCGGGAGCGCTCGCACCCTTGAATCCAAGTTGCAGAAGATGGGGAGCGCCATATCTTCGTGGATAGTCGTAGCGGAGACCATCGAGCGAGACCAGGACAACATAGTGCTTCGCCTGCTGGGTCGCCGTGTTCGGCGGATTGGGCACAGTGATGACTGGCGTTGGATCCTGCGCGAGAGCAAAACCTGCGGACAGAACAGCGGCCAGCAGGCAACATCGAACAACAAAGGAGTACCGCATCTGCATTCTGCCTATTCCGCCTTATCTTCAATTTCCAGCATCTGCAGACATAACGGCCGCTCCAGCATGCAGTCCATCCTTGCAACAGAGGCCAGCGCACGCTCAATCGTCGAGGTCAGGCATGGCTCTGTCGTCACAACAAAAGGCAGCCGGTGCTTCGGATAGCCGCGCCGCTGCAGAAGCGAATCAATATTAGCGCCCACCTTGGAGAGCGCGCCAGAGATCGCATAGACGATTCCAGGCTTGTCGTCGACGACAAAACGGAGGTAGTGCGGGGCCAGAAAATCGCCCGTCACCTCTCGCCTTCGCACCGGCAGCTGCACCGTCTTGCAGCCCTGTGCGACGGCCAGCAGATCCGACACGACGGCCACTGCCGTTGGCTCGCCGCCAGCACCGTGGCCCGAGAAGACAACATCACCGCCAAACTTTCCGCTGACCACCACCATGTTCTGTGTGCCATGCGACCACGCCATCGGCGAAGCGAGCGGTACCAGCATCGGCGCGACCCGCGCATGCACCAGCCGGCCGTCAAGCTCTGCGCGGGAGACCTGGCGGATTGTGCAGTTCAGCTCCTTCGCATAGGAAAAATCAATCGCCTCAATCGTCGAGATGGTCTGCGTAGCGACTGCATCAGGATCAAGTTCAGCATGCATCGCAATGCGGGAAAGGATGCAGAGCTTGGCGCGCGCATCAAAGCCGTCAACATCCGCCGACGGATCCGATTCTGCATAACCAAGCTGCTGCGCGTCGGCCAGAACGGTTGCGTAATCGGCCCCCGCCTCCATACGGCTGAGGATGTAGTTGCACGTACCGTTGACAATGCCGCTCAGTCGCGTCACCTGATCGCCGCCAAGTCCCTGCAGCATCCCCGGAATCACCGGCACCCCACCCGCAACCGCAGCCCCATGCACCAGATGAACGTCGTGCTGCCCTGCGAGCTTAGCGAGGCTCGAACCACGATAGGCGATAAGCTGTTTATTCGCCGTCACCACCGACTTGCCTGCAGCCAACGCCTTGCGAATCCACCCTTCAAGAGGATTCAGCCCGCCCATCAACTCGACCACAATATCAACATCGGACCGCAGAATGACGTCGATATCGTCGGTCCATACGACGGACGCCGGCACGACTCTAGCGGCCTCAGAGTTACGCTTCCGCCCCACATTACGGTTAAAGATATGCGTCAGTTCCACCCCTGGAAACTTCGACGCGGCGAGCACGCGCGCAACCGAACTACCCACCGTTCCAAACCCAAGCAACGCGACTTTTACCGCGGAGCCTCTCTTTGCCTCTTTGATTGCGACATGCTTCTTCTTTTTCGTCGTCATATTTTAGTAGTCGATCCTACCGGCCTGGGCACGCCAGGCATCAAAGCTTGAGATCGCCTTCTCCGGCAATAAGTTCTCGGCCGGAATTTTCCGCTGATTGATTGGTCGCTTTATCTCTGCGTAGAGAAAGGCATCGTCGAAGCCAGCCGCAGCCGCATCGGCGGCACTGCTCCCATAGAAAATCGCATCGCATCGCGCCCAGTAGATTGCAGCAAGGCACATCGGGCAAGGCTCGCAACTAGTGTAAATATGGCAACCGCCAAGCTGAAAACTTCCGAGCGCAGTACAGGCATTACGAATTGCTACAATCTCGCCATGTGCCGTAGGATCGTTCGTTGCGGTGACGAGGTTAGCGCCGGTTGCCACGATCTCCCCATCGCGCACGATGACCGCGCCGAACGGCCCTCCGCGTCCCGACGTGACGTTCTCCGTCGCCAGCGCGATCGCTTTTTCCATAAACACTGGGTTGCCCTGCATTCGGCTCGGTATCCTTATTGCACGCTTCGCGCGGCGAGAGTCACGGAATAATCAAATTATGGCACATGCCTTCATCTCGAAACGCATCGTCACACCCCAAGGCACGCAGCCGGGCGCGCTGCTCGTGGAAGGCGAGAAGATACGAGCGACCTGCAAGCCCTCAGAAATTCCCGCTGACGCGATCGTTCACGACTGCGGCAACGACGCCTTATTGCCAGGGTTGGTAGACACCCACGTCCACATCAACCAACCCGGGCGCACCGAGTGGGAGGGCTTCCGGACAGCCACACGAGCAGCCGCAGCCGGTGGCTACACGACGCTGGTCGACATGCCGTTGAATTGCCTGCCAGAGACCACCACCGTCGCAGCGTTGGAGGAAAAACTCGCCGCAGCCCAGGGCGAGTGCTTTGTTGACTGGGCCGCGTGGGGCGGAGCGGTAGCAGACAATCAGCACCACATCCTGCCGCTCGCGCGCGCCGGAGTTCTCGGCTTCAAATGCTTCCTCATCTACCCCGGCTGCGACGGCTTCACCATGATCGACCAGCAGCAATTGGAGGCTGCACTTCCCTTCATCGCCGAGTCGGGCCTCCCGCTTCTCGTGCACGCAGAACTCGCAGGCCCGATCGACGCTGCAATGGATGGATTACGAAATGCGGATTGGCGAAGCTACGCCACCTATCTTGCGTCGCGACCGGATCAAGCAGAACTCGTGGCCATTCGCCTGATGATTCGGCTCTGCCGCCAGTATCGCTTCCGCCTGCATATCGTTCATCTCTCAACCTCGCTGGCTCTGGAAGAGCTACAAGCCGCGCGCGCCGAAGACCTGCCGATCACTGTTGAGACCTGTCCGCACTATCTACACTTTGCCGCAGAAGAGATCGCCGATGGCGCGACCCTATTAAAGTGCGCTCCACCGATCCGAAGCAAGGAAAATCAGCAGCAACTGTGGGATGGACTCCGCGATGGAATGATCGACATGGTCGTCACCGATCACTCACCCTGCCCTCCCGCGATGAAAAGCGAAGACACCGGACGCTTTGACCTCGCGTGGGGTGGAATCGCCAGCCTCTCTCTAGCTGCCTCGATCATCCACACCGAGTGCTTCCATCGCGGTTTTACGCTCAACGACATCGTTCGCTGGATGAGCAGCGCACCGGCAGCTCTTGCCGGAATCAGCCACAAAGCAGGAGCGCTCGAAGCCGGCCGCGACGCAAACTTCATTGTCTTCGACACCGGCGCCGAGTTCACCGTCACTACCGACAGGCTGCACTACCGTCACGCCATCTCGCCCTACCTCAACGAGACGCTGCGTGGAGTAGTAAAAGCGACCTACCTCCGCGGGGAAGCGGTGTACCGTGAAGGCAGCTTCGCCCCGAAGCCGTCCGGGACACGAGGTCACGCTATAGTAAGCAGACGATGAGGAACAAAGTTTTGGCTCGATGGAACTCGCTTGATCCCGCCGCCGCCGCCCGGGAGGCGCTTCCCTGCTGCGGTTCGCAGACATGGGCGGTTGCGCTTGCGTCACGACGGCCCATCGCAGACGAAGCGTCCCTGATCGAAACATCGTCCTCCATCTGGCTCGCTTTACCCGAGGAGGACTGGCAGGAGGCCTTCAACAGCCATCCGCGCATCGGTCAAAGCCACGCGCAGACCCACGCAACCGAAGAATCGATGCGCTGGTCGGCACAGGAGCAGCGCACGGCTCTCTCCGAAGACGACGCCACCAAGTGTGCGCTCGAAGAAGCAAACCGACGCTACGACCAGAAGTTCGGGCGAATCTTCATCGTCTGCGCGACCGGAAAAACCTCAGCCGAGATGCTCGCCATCCTCGAAGCACGAATGAAGAACGACGCGGCAACAGAGCTGCGCGAGGCCGCCGAACAGCAACGCCAGATCACCGAGCTTCGTCTTCACCGCTGGCTGGAGTCAGAGTAACCATGGGCATCTCAACACACATTCTCGACACCGCGCTTGGACGCCCAGCCGCAGAAGTTCCGGTCACTCTCGCCTTTATGGCGAACGGCAGCTGGTCACTCATCAACGAAGCCGTTACCGATGCAGACGGCCGCTGCAAACATCTGCTGCCCCCAACGCAAACCCTGCAGCCAGGCACGTATCGTATCCACTTTGAAACCGCTGCCTACTTCGAACAGAATCGACTGCAAGGACTCTATCCTTATGTAGAAATTGTTTTTACGGTGTCAGATAAAGAGCAGCATTACCATATCCCCTTGCTCCTGACCGCGAACGGCTACACCACCTACCGAGGAAGTTGAAACGATGATCGAACTCGCCGAAAACCGCTACGGGAAATCCCGTGTTCGCCTGATGAAGGTAACGCGCCACGATCACGGCCACGACCTGCGCGAGTGGACCGTTCAGGTGCTCCTGAAGGGCGACTTCGACAGCGCCCATCTCCACGGCGACAACAGCAAAATTCTGCCAACAGACACGATGAAGAACACCGTGTACTCGCTCGCGAGAAGCTCGAAGGCGACCGCGATGGAAGACTACGCCAAGGAGCTTGCCGACTTTCTGCTCAGCCGAAATCCCCAAGTACACTCAGCCTCGATCCGCATCGAAAACACGCTATGGAAGCGTCTCACCATCGACGGCAAACCCCACCCCAGCGGCTTCATGCGCGGCAGCGGCGAGCTCCAGACAACCGGCGTAGAACGTGCGCAGGGCGGAGCGTTTCACATCCTTTCGGGCCTCGACAATCTTGTTCTGCTCAAGACGGCAAACTCGGGCTTCGAGGGCTACATCAAAGACTCGCTCACCACGCTGCCTGAAACAGAAGATCGACTCTTCGGCACTGCGGTCAGCGCAGAGTGGCGTTACACGTCGACTGACCTGGACTTCGATGTCGTCCGCAAAGCTCTTCGTGAGACAATGCTCCGCACCTTCGCCAACCACGACAGCAAGTCCGTCCAGCAGACGCTCTACGCAATGGCTGAGAGTGCGCTCGAAGCGGTACGCGAGATCGATGAGATCGAGATCACCATGCCGAACAAACACTGTCTTCTGGTTGACCTCTCGCGATTCGGGCAGGACAATCCAAACGAAATCTTCGTCCCCACGGACGAGCCGCACGGGTATATCGAAGCGCGGGTCCGGCGCAAGCCTTAAGGCTAACCCGATAAGCAACCATGACAGGCACACCTACAGATCGCGCTGCTCGCATCATCGCCCGCTGCCGGGAGATCGCAGCCTGCACCGAGGTTCCGGGTGAAATCACGCGCCTTTTCCTCACACCTCCGATGCACAAGGTGCACGCGTTATTGCGCGACTGGATGGAGGCCGCCGGCATGACGGTGCGCGTCGACGCTATCGGAAATCTACGCGGGTTTTGGCCCGGTCTTACACCAGGATCACCGCATCTCCTCATCGCCTCGCACCTCGACACGGTTCCCAACGCCGGGGCCTTTGACGGCATCCTTGGCGTTGTCCTCGGAGTTGCCATCCTTGAAGAACTGAGCGGACAACACCTACCCTTCGCCATCGAAGTGATCGGCTTCTCAGAGGAAGAGGGGGTGCGCTTTAGCAAGCCCTTCCTCGGCAGCCTCGCGCTCGTCGGAAAACTCGATGCAGAGACGCTTGCTCGCACCGACCGAAGCGGCATCAGCGTCCGACAGGCAATTCAAGCCTACGGCCTCGATCCGGCCCAGCTTCCGGCCGCTGCCTTGGCCAACGAAACCTTCGCCTATCTCGAGTTTCACATCGAGCAAGGCCCCGTGCTCGAGAGTGAAGATACCTCGCTTGGCATGGTCGAGGCACTCGTCGGACAGACACGCATGGAACTCACCTTCACCGGGCAGGCCAACCACGCCGGCACCACGCCGATGCACCTGAGGCACGACGCGATGGCCGCAGCCGCCGAGTGGATCGTTGCAGTCGAAGACTATGCCAGCTCGCATAACGGTCTCGTCGCGACCGTCGGCAAAGTAGAAGTCACTCACGGTGCTGGAAACGTCATCGCCGGACACGTAACCGCTTCACTCGATGTACGCCACGCTGACGACGGTGCTCGCGAAGCTTCCGTTATCGCGATCCTGAAGCATGCGGAGACAGCCGCAACCCGACGCGGGGTGCACGTCACATCCAGCAAGCAGCTTGAGCAGCCCGCGGTCCCGCTCGATCCGCACCTGACCACCCTGCTGGATAAAGCCGCCACCCATGCAGGCTATCCCGGCCGCAGGATGACCAGCGGAGCCGGCCACGACGCGATGATTCTCGCTCCCAAAATCCCTTCCGCTATGCTCTTCCTGCGCAGCCCGGGAGGCCTAAGCCATCATCCGGATGAAGCCGTCTTGCTACAGGATGTCGAGGCGGCCCTCGCCACGGCGATGGAGTTCCTTGCGCAGTTGCGCGATGATAGAACCAATCCCAAGGACGGCCATGCATAAGCTCGGACACACCCGCAGCACCAATCAGCGCGATCATCTCCTGCATACGCCCGACACCTTCGTCCAAACCGTGTTGCCGGGCATGGAGCGCGCCACCGCCATCGTGCACATCTCGCCCGCAGCCGGCGCAGCCTTCACCCAATACACGGCGGAACTGGAACCTGGCGGCAGCCTCGGCCCGACTTCGAACCAGCGTTTCATCTACACGCTTGAAGGCGCATCCGACGTCGCGACAGACACAATGTTCCACACGCTCACCGCAGGCAGCTATGCCTACATTCCCGAAGACGCGGCACACACACTGACAGCACAACAAACGACGCGGCTTGCGGTGATCGAGAAGCCCTACGAAACACTCGCCTCCGCACCCGCGCCAGAGGTACTCGTCGGCCATGAAGAAACGACGCCCTCCGTTCCCCTCAACGACGACCCTGACCTCCAGGTTCGCAGCCTGCTACCCGGCTCTCCCTCCTTCGACTTCGCCGTCAATACGATGACCTATCAACCGGGCGCCGCACTCAGCATGGTCGAGGTACACATCATGGAGCATGGTCTGCTGATGCTCGAAGGCGGCGGCATCTATCGGCTCGGCGACCAGTGGTACCCCGTCACCGCCGGCGACTTCATCTGGATGGGACCGTTCTGCCCGCAGTGGTTCGGCGCAATCGGCAAGCGTCCCGCGAAATATTTGATCTACAAGGACTGGAATCGCCACCCGCTAGTCTAGAGTCCCGTTAACCTCTTAAGAATCGAAGGCAGGAGTTAGAACCATGCAGATTCAGATCGACCAGGCGAAGCTGATCAGCGAGCTTCAAACCCTCGCCACGTTCACCGACGCTGAACCGGCAAGCGATGGCAGCGCTGTCACGCGCGTGGTCTTCTCCGCCGACGACCTCCGCGCCCGTGCATGGCTGAAGAAACTTGCGATCACCGAAGGCTTCGAAGTCCGCGACGACGCCGTCGGCAACATCTTCATCCGCTGGGCGGGTACCGAGCCCGATCTACCCGCAGTCGCCACCGGCTCCCACACCGATGCCATTCCTCACGCCGGCATGTACGACGGCACGGTCGGCGTCCTGGGCGGCCTCGAAGCATTGCGCGCTCTCAAACGCTCCGGTCTGCGCCCTCGCCACTCCATCGAACTCGTCATGTTCACCTCAGAAGAGCCCACCCGCTTCGGCATTGGCTGTCTGGGTAGCCGGCTCCTCTCCGGCACCCTCGACCCAATCCGAGCCGACGCGCTGCAAGACAAAGACGGAGCCCCCTTAAGCATTGTCCGCATCGCCGCGGGCTTCGTGGGATCACTCTCTTCCGTGCGCCTACCGCCAAATCACTATCACGCCTGGATCGAGCTGCATATTGAGCAGGGCCCCCTTCTAGAACGCGAAGGCATCCCCATCGGCATCGTCACCAGTATCGCCGCCCCCGCGGGCTATCGCTTCACCATCACCGGCTTTGGCGGCCACGCCGGAGCGCTCCTGATGCCGGACCGCAAAGACGCTCTCTGTGCCGCCGCCGAACTCATTCTGTCTGTCGAAAAGCACGCCCTCGCCACAGGAGCAATCGACACCGTAGCCACAGTCGGCACCTGCGAAGTCCATCCCGGCGCGGTCAACAGCGTTCCCAGCCGCGTCGTCCTGCAGCTCGACATTCGCGACACAGACCCAGATCGCCGCGAAGCCGTCATGCAGGCCATCCGCCGCGACTGCGAAGAGTTGCGTCAGCGCCGCAGAATCACAATCACAGAAGAGCTGGTCAACGCCGACGCTCCCGCGCAATCCTCCCCGCACACGGTCGAACTTCTCGAACATATCTGTAAAGAGCAAGGCCTCCCGTACAAAAAAATGGTCAGCCGCGCCTATCACGACTCGCTCTTCATGGCCCAGCTCGCGCCCATCGCCATGATCTTCATTCCCTGCCGTAACGGCGTCAGCCACCGGCCGGACGAATTTGCCAAGCCGGAAGATATCGCCCTTGGTACACGGGTGCTAGCCCAGGCCCTTGCTAAGCTAGCATCAGAGTAAGCCCACACTCGTCGAGCCATGGCCATCGAATCGATCAATCCCGCAACCAACAAGCTTCTACGCAGCTTCGAGCCCCTCACGAATGAAGCCGCACGTCAGAAGATAGCCCTCGCCGCCGACGCCTTTCATGCCTACGCAAACGTCCCGCTGGAGCATCGCGCCCTTTGGATGCGCAAGCTCGCTGCCATCCTGGAACACGAGACCAAAGACCTGGCCACCCTGATCACGCTCGAGATGGGCAAGCCGCTCGAAGCTGCTCGATTCGAGATCCTCAAGTGCGCCGACGTCTGCCGCTACTACGCCGACAACGCCGCCCGCATCCTCGCGCCCGAGTCCGTCCCGACCGAGCCCAACCACAGCTATGTGCGCTGGGAGCCGCTCGGCATCGTGCTCGCCGTCATGCCGTGGAACTTTCCCTTCTGGCAGGTCTTCCGTTTTCTCGCGCCTGCGCTGATGGCAGGCAACGTAGCTCTGCTCAAACACGCGTCCAACGTCCCGCAGTGCTCTCTCGCAATCGAGGCTCTCGTCCGTCGCGCCGGCTTCCCGCGGGGAACTTTTCAGTCCCTCTTGCTTGAAGTCAGTCAGGTCGAGACGATCCTCGGCGACGAACGGATCGCCGCAGTCACCCTCACCGGCAGCGAGACCGCCGGCCGCGCCATCGGCGCCCAGGCTGGCTGGCTCATCAAAAAATCCGTCCTTGAGCTCGGCGGCAGCGACCCCTTCATCGTCATGCCGTCCGCCGATCTTGACCTTGCCATCGAAACCGCCGTGCGCGCCCGATGCGTCAACAGCGGCCAATCCTGCATCGCCGCCAAACGCTTCATCATTGCCGACGAGATCTACGACGCCTTCGAATCGCGTTTCGTCAAAGGTATGGAAACGGTGCGCGTCGGCGACCCCATGAAGGAAGGCACGGAGATCGGCCCGCTCGCAACGGTTCGCATCCTCGAGTTGCTCGAGGCACAGGTCAACGCAGCAACCCGCGTCGGCGCACGCGTCCTTACCGGCGGCGAGCGCATGCTCGGCGAGGGCAACTACTTCGAACCCACCGTCCTGTCCGCTGTGCCGCGCACCTCTGCCGTCTATCGCGAAGAACTCTTCGGCCCCGTCGCCATGCTCTTCCGCGTGCAGGATCTCAACGAGGCCATCGAAGTCGCCAACGACACACCCTTCGGCCTCGCCGCCTCCGCCTGGACGCGCGACCCCGCCGAACAGCAGCGCCTCGTCTCCGAACTGCAATGCGGCGGCGTCTTCCTGAACACCATGGTAGCCAGCGATCCGCGTCTTCCCTTCGGCGGCATCAAACACTCCGGCTATGGGCGCGAGCTCTCAGCCGCCGGAATGCGCGAGTTCCTCAACGCGAAGACCGTCGTCATCGCATCCGCCGGCTCTGCAAACGAAGCCGCCGGCAAGCCCTATCTGCTATCCCCTACAGACACACCCACCGTGCGTTAATCGCCAACAAGCACAAGACGCCTCATTTCGGTTAAGCTACGGTGTTCCTGCGAAACGCTGTTCACCCGTCAGGAAAGCTTTGCTCACACAGACGCACCTTCGCCAGAGAGGACCATCATGCCCGATCTCCAGTACTTCACCGGCTTCGGCAACGAGTTCGCCACCGAGGCCCACCCAGGCGCCCTTCCCGTCGGCCAGAACGCCCCCCAGAAGGCCCCGCTCGGCCTCTACACCGAGCAGTTGAGCGGCAGCCCCTTCACCGCACCCCGCCTGCTCAACCGCCGCACCTGGACCTACCGCATCCGCCCATCCGTCATGCACAAGCCCTACGAGCGCATCGCCAACGGCCTCGTCCGCTCGTCCCCCTTCAACGAGGTGGAAACCACCCCCAGTCAACTGCGCTGGGATCCCCTTCCAATCCCAACCAAGCCAACCGACTTTGTCGACGGCCTGACCACCCTCGCCGGCAACGGCGATCTCTCCATGCACTCCGGCAACGCGATCCACATCTACGCGGCCACCAAAAGCATGACCGACCGCTTCTTCTACTCTGCCGACGGCGAACTGCTCTTCGTCCCTCAACTAGGCCGCCTGATGCTGCACACCGAACTCGGCATCCTCGACCTCTCCCCCGGCGAGGTCGCCCTCGTCCCCCGCGGCATCAAGTTCCGTGTCGAACTCCTCGAACCGCAGGCCCGCGGCTACCTCCTCGAAAACTACGGCGCCAGCTTCCGCCTGCCGGAACTCGGCGCGATCGGCGCCAACGGCCTCGCTAACAGCCGCGACTTCCTCACCCCACACGCCGCCTACGATGAAAGAGACGCGGACCGCGGCAACGGCCCGTTCCAGGTCGTCGCCAAATTCCAAGGCAATCTCTGGGCCACGGACTTCGACCACTCTCCCCTCGACGTCGTCGCATGGCACGGCAACTACGCGCCCTGCAAATACGACCTCGCCCGCTTCAACTGCATCAACACCGTCAGCTTCGACCACCCCGACCCGTCCATCTACACCGTCCTCACCTCGCCCAGCGAGATTCCCGGCACAGCCAACGTCGACTTCGCCATCTTCCCGCCACGCTGGATCGTCGCCGAACACACCTTCCGTCCACCCTGGTTCCACCGCAACTTCATGAACGAGTTCATGGGCCTCATCCAGGGCGAATACGACGCCAAGGCCGAGGGCTTCACCCCCGGCGGAGCCAGCCTGCACAACTGCATGAGCGGCCACGGTCCCGACGCCGAAACCTTCGCCCGCGCCAGCACCGCATGGACACAGCCGCACGCCAGCACGAGTACTACACCTGCTGGCAGACCCTGAAGAAGAACTTCAAGCCGGCAACCTGATCGCAGCTCCACACGCTTCCACAGACAAAACGGGCGCAGCCAGCAAAACTGGTCGCGCCCGTTTCAACAGAAATCGCCGATTAGAAGTTGAAGGATGTCTGCAGAGAAAACTGGCGCAAGGCGGAGTTACTCGTAAACGGTCGTCCCGCAAGCTGCGTCGATTTACCGAACTGCTGCGAAGTCAAAGTTCCATTCGGCGTCGACAGGTCAAGGTTGTTGAAGAGGTTCAGTATCTGGACGCCAAAGGCAAGATTGTACCGTTTGCCCGTGCCCCCGCCGCCAAAACCACCCATCCCGCCACCACCTCCACGTCCACCACCGCCGCCGGGACCGCCTCGGCCGCCTGGGCCACCAGGTCCGCCCGGCCCACCCTGATTCCCGCCTTGACCCTGACCTCGAGCCGCTCCTCCAGTTGATTCCCCGAAACCAAACGTCTTCATAATGCGCAGATTGGTCGTGAACTGGTTCGGTCCCGTGCAGTAGTTGATCGGAATCGGTGTGTAGGCCGTATTTGGAAGTGGCGCGACGAAGCTGCCGCAACCCGCAATCGTCTTCGCTCCCGCCTCATTGGAGGATGTGGCAAACCTCGGCCGGTCGTTGTATTGGCCGTCGCCGTTCAGGTCGCTGCCGGTCGTGATGTTGTACGGAGTCCCTGCTGAAAAGATCATCAGAGGACTCACGCTGATCGCATGCGGCAGAGACAGATTTCCAAACAGAAAGAACCTGTAGCGGACATCGAACACCGCCCGCCCGTAGTCCTCTCCAATGTTGTAGGGATTGATCGATGGAAATGTGTTGATCGTACCCGTATCCGCCTTGGCAGTATTAAACACACCGTAGCCGGAGACCGACCATATCCGGCTCGGGCGAATGTTCGCGTTGATGATCAGTTGCTGCTGGTGAAACACGCCGCCGGACTCATACGTGTCCTGAATCGCATGCTGCGCGTTCTGAGGCTGGTTGGGATAAATAGGCTGACCGCTGCTATCAAAACCGGTCGGCGAGTTGAGGTTCGCCGTATAAAACTGATGCACACCCGAAGCAATCACATAATTCAACGACAACGTAGCCCCGCGAAAGAGCTGCTGGTCCACTCCGACGGCATAATGCAACGTGTACGGCGATCGCAGATTTGGCGACGCCTGAACCGTCTTGTTGCCTGTGGATCCGGTCCCTCCCGTGCAGGCAGCAATATTCTGCGGCGTAATATTCTGCGGTGTACAGGTGGTAGGTGGACCAACAATCTGCGTCTGTATCTGGTTCGTCCCGTTCGACTCCAGCGTGGTGATCACGTTATTCAGCTGGTAGCGGTCATAGAAGATTCCGAACCCGGTGTTGAGGACCGTCTTCGGCGTGACTCCATAGCGAACCGACACACGAGGCGCAAAGTCATGATGGTCCCCAAGATGGTTCTGCGTCTCATAACGAATACCATAGCTGACGGAGAGATTCTGACGTGGCTTCCAATCGTCTTCGGCATACAGGCCAAAATCCACCATCGTCGCACTGACCGGACGAAGCCTCAACTCGCCAATTGGCGCCTGGGTGATGCTGAACTGGCTGGCCTGGCCGGGGGCGCTTCCCCCTCCGGATGGCTGATACGACGCATTCGAATTGCACCCACTGGCCAGAAGACAGTTGTAAACGAACTCACCGTTTGTTCCCGCAGTTGTGCTGGTAAATTCACCCGTAGACCGTAGCCGTCCCCCCATCCTGATGAAATTCTTCGCGAACTGGATTGAGGTGTAATTCTGCCCTTCGAAATGGTTCTGAGTCGAAGAGTAGCTGCCGGAGTTGGAGCCGCCGCCCGTGAAGTTGCCCTGCACCACGATCGTCGGCGTCGTATTCAGAGCAGTCTGGCTGGCGGAATCGCGCTGATACTCAAATCGCGTCTCGTTGATAACGCGTTGACTCACGATCTGGGTATCGACAACCTGCAACGTGGTCTCGGAGGTGCTCGACGTGTAACCCGCGTCAGGCAGGACCAGGCCGCCAACACCAACATTGTTCTGATCGTTCTGCTCGAATTGGAACCGCGTCACCAGCGTGTTCTTTTCCCCCAGCGCAAGATCGATTCGCGGGTTGATCTCTGTCCTCGACTGTGGCGCAGGATTAGCGACCGAATAGTTGCAGGAAATCTGCCCGGTTGGGCATTTAAGAGTGGTGTCGACCAGGTTCGTCGGGTTCAAAATCGTCGCGCTCACCAGGCTGTTGTCCTGGATCGTACGGTGCGACCCTGACAACGTGAACGACGCATTCTTCGCCAGAGGACCTGTGATATTTCCCAGCACAAAGATCGTGTGATACGGCGGTTGCGTCTGCTCCGGCTGTCCCGGACTGTTGAATGCATTCAACAGAGGATTGCCCGAGTTCAGCGCCGAAGTAATCCCCTGCAGATTGAACTGCCCATGAAATTTGTCCGTGCCCGGCTTGGTGAAAACCTCAACCCGTCCGTAACCCAGACGATCATACTGCGCGGAAAATGGATTCTGATTGATGCGGATCTCCCGAATCGACGACTTGGGAGGAAGCTGCCCGCCGGTAAATCCATCCACATAAATCTGCCCGCCATTGGGTCCCGCCGCAGGCCCCGCCAGCGCAGTCAACTCCGACGACAACTCATCGGGATCGTCCGAAAGCGCATCAAGATCCTTGCCCTTCAATACCGTAGAACTGGCATTGCTATCGGCATCGACGCTCACCTGCGCCGCCTGCGCCGTCACATTGACTTCCTGCTGCTGCTGCTGGATTGCCATCTGCACATCCAGCGTCAAAGTCTGCCCTGGGGCAATCCTCACACCCTGCTTCACGTAGGAGGCAAAGCCTGCCATCGTCACCGTAACCGAATAGGTCCCCGGCGGAACACCGCGCAACACATACGTACCATCGCTCTGCGACTGCGTAATCAACGCCTTGCCCGATGCCGGAGTGAACGTCACGGTCGCCCCCGGAATGACCGCGCTTTCAGGATCTGCAACCACGCCGTGCACTGTGGCGCCAGTCTGCTGGGCACTTGCAATCACCGGCGTCAAAGCGACGAAAAAAAGTAAAACAATCTTCCAGGTTGAGCGAAATAACATTACTACTCCTCAGAAAAATATCCATCGTTGCAATGCGTAGAAAGAAGTGCTGCCGCCTAAAAAGAATTAGTGCCCGCCCCCGCCGCCGCCTTCAGGTGCCCCTTCGCCCCCCAGGTTCCACGGAGACAGAGTCATCGCCGGCCCACCGCTTGGTGTCGCCGCCAGAATCGGTTCCACTCCTGACAACAGTGTCACCGCCGTTACCGTGGCGCTGCCCGGGTCAGGCTGCGACGCCACAATCATCACCGCATCGCCCACCTTCAGATCGGCGATCGTCTTGTTGGGCAACCGGCTAACCAGCTGCGAGAGATCCCCTCCAGCAGACCGTCCCGCTGCCCCACCCGGCCGTCCCCCTCCCGATGCCTCCGCCTGACCTGCGGGATGCGGCGGACCACCACCAGAAGCGCCTGCACCGGCGCCAGCGCCCTTCGCACGCGCAGCAAACATCGCGGCAGCCTGAGGCGGAAGCGTCCGCACATTCGAGTTCGCCGTAATTGTCACCGTGACCGTCTTCTTCGTCGCCAGGTCCTTCAGCGTCAGCGTCCCATTGACCGCATCGATGGTCGCAATCAGCCCCGCCAGGTTCTTGAACGATCCGCTAACCACCGCCTCCGCCTGAATCGACGACCCATCCTCGGACTTCGTCCCAAGCACACGAAGCTGATCCCCTGGCTGTATCTGCGCCAGCGTCCCCGGCTTCGCATCCTCAAACTTCACGGAATCTCCGGCATAGCGCCGGAACTGCGTCTTGGCGGACGTAGTCACAGCGACCTTCTTAGCACCCACCGTGACCGTCAACGTGCCCGTACCCGCATCGACCGCGCTCACAATCCCACCGGTCCCGTGCTTCTGCCAGTCCGCCTGCTCCATCTCATGCTTCTGCGCGATGTCGCTCGACTTCATCAGAATCACACGAGCCGCCGCAAAACTCCCCGCAGTATCGCCGGCTTTCCCGCTCACCAGCACCCGGTCGCCGGCCGCAATATCCATTAGCGCAATCGTCTGTGCCGTCTTCAAATCCGTGCTGCCGGGAGCCAGTTGCAGAATGCGCGCCCCATCTGGCACGCTGACGACAACCTCCTGCCCCGCATCCGTCTTCAAGGTAAGGCTGTTTCCAGCAACAGCGGTCACAGTGCCAAGCTGGCGCGCTGCTGCAGTGGGCGCTGCAGCGGGTGCCTGCGCCATCAATCCCGTGCGGCAAGCAGAAAAAATCGCCGCAGGCAATATCAAGCTGACCCTCAGGGTGGCACTCCGGAATACAGCAAATCGTTTCAACATCGTCCTACCTCTCTAAATTGATCCAATTTTTGCAGTGGTCGCTTCAGGTTGACTCGCTGAAGTCGCCAGTCTCTAAGGAAGACGAGTCAGCTACGCAAAAGTTTCCGCTAAAAACAAGACTTTTCGTATCGAATCAGACGAAACTGAAGCGAACATTAAGACCAGGGGAAGAGAATGCAATCTCTATGATAACCGCCTAAGCGTCCTCTCCTACTCACTGTGTCGCCAGCAACTCCTTCACCGCCCGCTCCAGCTGCGCGTCCGAGCCCGTCTCCGTCTCCCCCAGCGGACGCGCAACCTCCACATCCACAGGCCGCGGATGCATCTCCATCGTCTGCCCCCGAAGATCCTGAATCCGCCACCCAGGTACGCGCACCGCCGAGCCATCGATCAGCGGTTGCGCCCCCGTGAAGATAATCCAGCCCGCCGTGGGCTCCCCTACCACTTTGCCCAACTTCAACGAGCGGTACCCCTCAGTAAAGTCCTCCGCATCCGACAGCGACGACTCATTCGTCACCAGCACCGTCGGCAGACCCAGCGCCCGCTGACCAAGGTTCTGCCGCGAAGGCACCGGCGACAGTCCACGCGGCGTCATCATCAGGTAGTTCTGCCGCGTAAACACATCCAGCGCATATCCGTTGATATAGCCGCCGTTGTTATTGCGCACATCCACCACCACACCCTGCTTCGCCTCATTCTGCGCATCGAGATCGATATACAACTGCTGCAGCGATGCATCGCTCATATCAGCAAGGTGAACATAGCCGAGCTTGCCGCCGCTCACACGATCCACCAGCGCGCGCCGCTCCTCCACCCACTGCCGGTACAGCAGACCAACCGCCGCAACCGACGACACCGGCCGCACCACCGCGTCGCGCGTCTTGCCCGCCGACTCGATTCCAAGCACAACCCGCTTGCCGACCGTATCCTCCAGCATCCCGTCAAGGTTCTTCGGCCCGACCGCCTCACCGTTCACGCTCACCAGCCGATCCTCCGGCTTGATCGACCCTTCAATCGCCGCCGGCCCCAGCGCAATCACCTCACGCACAATCAGGCCTTTCCCTGCCTCATACGCCTCGCGATCGAACCGCAGCCCAAGATTTCCTACCTGCACCGGCTGAGGTCCGTTCCCCGGTCCCATCCCCCGATTGATGCCCGAGTGCGACGAGTTCAACTCGCCGATCAACAAATTAATATCGCGACGCAGCTCATCCGACGTCTTCACGCCGGCGATATAAGGCGCCCACTCATCGTGCAACTTCAGCCAGTTCCTGCCATTGAAGTTGGCGTCGTAGAAGCGCCGGTTCAGCGTCTCCCACGCCTCTTCAAACACCACTTTCTTCTCCACGTCGAAGTCGATCTGCATCGACGCAGTCACTGCAATCGTCTTTGGCGTCCGCGACTCCACCGTGATCGACTTCACCGAACCGTTCTCAAGGTAGAAGACATCCTTCGCATCCGGACTGAACGCATAGTCCGTCTTTCGTCCCGGGGTCGAAGTCAGCTGCCGCGCCACCGGCGGCTCTTTCGACAACTCATCCAGGCTGTAGGTATACAGACCAAGTTGATTCGCCGAACGCGCCGCGAACAACAGTACCTTTCCATCCGCGCTGATCGCCGGCGCCTCCGCATTCAACCCAAGCGGCAGCAGAGTCAGGCGATCGCGAATCCCTTCAAACACAATCTTCACCGGCTCTGGTTTCTTCTTTGCATCAGCCGCACCGGCTCCAGCCGTTGGCGTGGCAGACTTCTCCTCAGCGGGCGGTGTCGGCACAGTTGCGGGCTTTTCCTCAGTAGAGGGTGTGGGCGCCGCAGGCGTGGCAGGAGTATTAGGCGAGGAAGGTGTCCCAGGCGTCTTCGACGGACGGAACAGTTCACGAAACTCATCCTCGCGATACTTCGGCACATGCGGCAGCAAATCGACGCGAGCGATCTGCACCTGTTCACTTCGCTGCGCCGTATCAAACAACAGATAATGTCCATCCGGCGACCACGCGATCTTGGATGCAGTCTCTCCGTTGGCCAGAAAGCTCACCGGATGCGACTCCCCACCCGCCGCCAGCACGACATGCACATTACGAAACGACCGCTTGTCCTGCATCGTAAACGCGATCCACTGCCCATCCGGCGACCACGTCACCGCCGACTCAGGCAACTCACCTGACGCCACCACTCGATCAGCTGCCGCAGCGTCCTTCGTCGGCACGGCGACCACATGCAGATCCTTATCGTTCCGTACATACGCAATACTCTTGCCATCAGGCGCCCACTGCGGATTCGAATCGTCATTTCCAGCCTGCGTCAGCACGCCCTCTTTCCCGCTCGCAAAGTCATACATCACCAGGTTGTGGCCACTCCCCTCACCCGATCCAGCCTCAGAGCGATACACCAGCTTCATCGAATCCGCCGACCACGCAGGCTCGCTCTCCGCCGTTGCCGTATGCGTCAGCCGCTGCGCCTCGCCGCCATCTTTCGCCGATGCAGCAAACACCTCGCCATGCGCGATCACCGCAATCTTCTTTCCATCCGGCGACAATGCCAGCGTGCTGAAGTTCGTCTCCGCCACATGCGTCACACCCGGCGACGCCGGCACGCCACGCAGCGTAATCGGCACGCGCTCCGCCTTGCCCGTGGCGGTATCCATCTTCCAGATGGTGAAGTTCCGCTCAAACACGATCGTCTTTCCGCCGTCGCCAATGCTCGGCCACAACACGCGCCCTTCCTTGAAGTGGGTCAATTCCGTCGCCGACGCAGGCGCCGCCACCGGCACAGCCCAGATATTCTCCGCACTCGACGCATCGCTCATAGTAAAAAGCGTCTTGCCGTCCGCCGACCACATCGGCCACGCATGCTTCGCATCCGCCTTCAGCAGCATCTGGTACTTTCCGCTCTCCGCCACCGGCTTCAGCCACACCTCAGTCTCATCGATGTGAGCGTGCCCATTGCGCCACCATTGCGAGAAGCTCAGCCCCTTCGCCATCAGCGCAATCGTCTGCCCATCAGGTGACGGAGCGCTCTCGAACTCGCCCAGATACCGCTCGTGGCTCACCTCCAGCGGTGTGCCTCCACTCGAACTCACGCGAAAGATATCGCCCTGCC